>Ga0055526_1002040_pt1 | contig 13903 bp, 14 predicted proteins | sample AraplaCol_mMF_r2_FD_55013 | JGI IMG/M metagenome (GOLD analysis project Ga0055526, IMG submission 55013) | Arabidopsis root microbial communities from North Carolina, USA - plate scrape MF_Col_mMF_r2 | ecosystem: Host-associated > Plants > Roots > Endosphere | place: USA: North Carolina... | reverse complement strand
CAAGGCCAAGCAGGCCGCCAAGCGCCCGCTGCTGCCATGAAAACGGTGGTCTGATGCTCGCACTGGCGCCCTCGGTGGCGCTGGCGGCCCCCTGGACCACCCTCTCCAAGGACAAGGACAGCACCCTCCTGTTCGACAGCAAATCCGTGCGTAAAGAAGGCGAAGGCCGCAAGGCCTGGACCATGGAAACTTTTCGCAAGCCGCAGACCGCGCCCGACGGCAAAATGTACCTGTCGGTGCGCTCGCTGCACCTGTATGCCTGCGGTGCCGGCACCCGCACCCTGCTGAGCCAGACTTTCCACGCCGATGTCCTGGGCAAAGGCGAGCCGGTCGGCACCTTCAAATACGAAGCCTACGATCCTGAAACAATCGCACCCGACAGCCTGCCCGAAAAGGCCCTGAAGGCCGTCTGCAAAAAGCGCTGACCCTTGCTATAGTTCGGTGCATGGACAGCATCGACCTCGAAGTACTCAAGACTTGCTCCGCCTGGCTGGCGGCTGGCCACCGCTGCGAACTGGTCACGGTGATCCGCACCTGGGGCTCGAGCCCGCGTCCGATCGGCGCCACCCTTGCCATTTGCGACGACGGCCGCGTGGTCGGTTCAGTTTCCGGCGGCTGCATCGAGGATGACTTGATTGAGCGCGTGCGCAAGGAAGGCATCGTGCGCGAACTGCCCGAAGTGGTCAGCTACGGCATTACCGCCGACGAGGCGCATCGCTTCGGCCTGCCCTGCGGCGGCACCATCGAACTGGCGCTCGAGCCGCTCGGGCCAAACAGCCGCATCGACGAATTGCTGGACCGCCTGGCCAGGCACGAACTGGTGGCACGCACGCTCAATTTGGGCACAGGCACCGTCACGCTCGAACGCGCCCGTCCCGGCGCCGTGCTGGAGCGCAGCGGCGACCTGCTGGTCACCCAGCATGGTCCGCGCTGGCGGCTGCTGATCATCGGCGCCGGACAGCTCTCGCGCATGCTGGCGCAGATTGCCACTGCCATGGATTACCACGTCACCGTCTGCGACCCGCGCGAAGAATACCGCGCCGGCTGGGCCCTGCCCGATGTACCGCTGGTGCATGCCATGCCGGACGACCTGGTGCTGGAGATGCAGCTCGATTCCCGCAGTGCCGTGGTGGCGCTGACCCACGACCCCAAGCTCGACGACATGGCCCTGATGGAAGCGCTCAAATCCGACGCCTTCTACATCGGCGCCATCGGCTCGCGCGCCAACAACAACAAGCGGCGCGAGCGGCTGTTGCAATTCGACCTGACGGAAGAGCAGATTGCCCGCCTGCACGGCCCGATCGGCCTGTACATCGGCAGCAAGACGCCGCCGGAGATTGCAATTTCCATCCTGGCCGAAATGACTGCGGTAAAGAACGGGGTACCCGAAGTCCTGCAGATCAACCACGCCGCCGCCCTGGCCACAGCCCCCGGCCCCGCCTGCCCGACATGAATTCAATAGCAAGAACCAGATCGCCCTATAGACGAGCCTGTGTCAACCTTGGGGTCAGGCTCTTTAGTTGACACGGCCTCAGCCACTTGCAGATGAGACTGTGTCAAGCAAAGCGCCTGACCCCAAGGTTGACACGAACTGAACCGTATGAATACTTCAAACCTTCTCAAACTGATTTTGCTGGCTGCCATCTGGGGCGGCTCCTTCCTGTTCATGCGGATCGCGGCGCCGGTGCTGGGGCCGGGCGTGCTGATCGAGTATCGCGTGACGTTTGCGGCCATCTTCCTGGCGGTGGTGGCCCTGGTGCTGCGCAAGCGGCTTGACCTGGGCAAGCATTGGAAGCATTACCTGGTGCTGGGATTCTTTAACTCGGCCCTGCCCTTCCTGCTGTTTGCGTTTGCGGCCAAGACCCTGACGGCTTCCGTGCTGTCGGTGCTGAATGCGACGGCGCCGATCTGGGGCGCGATCGTCGGCGCGGTCTGGCATCGCCATATGGTTTCAGGGCGCGTGATGCTTGGACTTGCCTTGGGCACGGCGGGCGTCGCGATGCTGGTCGGTTTCGATCATGTCAGCAGCAAGGATGGCGCCGGCCTGGCCATCGCTGCCGCCACGCTGGCGGCCTTCAGCTACAGCATCGCCACTACCTACACCAAAGTATCCAAGGCGGCACAAGGCGTGGAGCCTTTTGCCAATGCCCATGGCAGCATGTGGGCGGCGGCCTTGCTGACCATTCCGTCGCTCGCGATTTTCCCGCAGCCTGGCGAGCCGACTGTCGGCATCATGGGGGCGGCTCTGGCGCTGGGTGTGCTGTGCAGCGGCATCGCTTACCTGCTGTATTTCGGACTGGTGCGCGATGTCGGGCCGACATCGGCGCTGACCGTCACTTTCCTGAATCCTTTGTTCGGCATCCTGTGGGGAGCCCTGTTCCTGCATGAGGTGGTGGGCTGGTACACGGTTGCCGGCGCGGCCATCGTCATCACCGGCACCATGCTGGTCACTGGCTACAAGGTCAAGCTGCCCTGGATGCAAAAGACCGAGGCCGCATGAAGCATTCGTTTTCGCTTGCCCTTCCTGCTGCGTATCGCGTGCAGGACGTCCTGTCCTTCCATAGCCGCGATGCCGAAAGCGTCGCGGAACAAGTGAGCCCCGATGCGATCCGCAAGGGCATGCTGCTGGATGGCGTGCCGGTGTTGCTGGCTGTTGCACTGCCAAAGGGCCGCGCACGATCAATCGCCTGCGAGGCTGACATTGATTTGCCGCGCGCACGCAAGGTTCCGCCGGCACTGGCGGCGCAGATCGAAGCCGCTGCGCGCAACATCCTCGGCCTGCATATCGATCCGGCCCCCTTTCGTGGCGTTTGCACGCGAGGACGATTTGCTTGGCCCCGTGGTCGCTCGCCAGCCGGGCCTGCGTATCGTGCAGTCGGCAACGGTTTTCGAGGCGCTGACCTGGGCCATCATCGGCCAGCAAATCAACCTGTCCTTTGCCATCGCGCTGCGCCGTACCTTCATCCTGCAGGCCGGGCCGCCAGCACAAGGAGGGCCTGTGGTGCTATCCGGAGGCTGCGGATGTGGCGAAGCTTACCGTCGAAGACCTGACCAGCCGCAAGTTCTCGCGCGCCAAGGCNGAGACCCTGATCCGCTTCGCCCAGCTTGTCGCTGCCGGCGAACTCGATATCGAAGAGCGCGAAGACAACCCGATCCCGGNNATCTGCCAGAACCTGCTGGCGGTCAAAGGCATCGGGCCCTGGACGGTCAACTATGCGCTGCTGCGCGGTTATGGCTACGCCGATTGCTCACTGCATGGCGACGTCGCCATCCGCGCGGCGCTGCAGCGCCTGCTGGGCGAGGACAGCAAGCCGGACATGGCGCGCACCGAGGCCTTGCTACAGCGCTACTCCCCGCACCGCACAATGGCGGCAGCCCACCTGTGGGCCAGCCTGGCGTTCGAAGCCTGAGCTCAATAGTAGTATTTGGTAATTTTGGCCCAGTCGCTCTTCGGGTAAAGCTTGTGCAGCATGCTGAACGCCTGCTTTGAGTTCCGGGAACGCAGGTCCCACTTCTCCTGCGGCACTTCGCCCCAGGGGCATTCGCGCCGCATCGACGCCACCAACAGGTGCAGCGCCTTCGGTGCTTCCTCGTCATTCGGCTTGGCGGATGCCCATGCCATCAAGGTCGGTGCAAGGTAGATCGAGCGCAGCGACAACTGCCACAAACCCTGGTGCTCCTGCTCCGCCACCGCCAGTTGCTCCTGGCTCAGGAAGCGCGGCGCCGGAGCCACCCGCCCTTCCATGCCGATCGGGTTGCAGGCTTGGTCATTGGTAACGCCAGCCTTGCTGACCACCTGCGGCCGGAGTTCCGGCGTGTTCACCAGAATCAGCGCGCCTGCCAGCTTGCGCTCGGCGCCGCTGGCCGCCTTGCGATAGCGTGCGTACAGGTGGGCGGTGGTCTTGCGCCCTTCTGCGATGCCATCCAGCAGGGACAGCACCGTCGCTTCGTCATTGGCGATCAGGGCACGCGTGAAGATGGTTTCCCTCAGTTCCGTCTTCCAGGACGGCAGCAAGGCAGGATTGTCGTACAGCGCTTTCAGGCTCGCCATCGGCAGGTAGCGATACACGGCGAGGCGGAAATCGTCGTCGCTTCCTTCGGGGACTTTTGCCGCGTCATCAATCGGCGCGCCGCGCTCCACCGGGTCGAGGGTGCGTCGCCCGGCCTTGGCAAAACCATCCAGCGTACCGGCTGTCTGCATCTTCAGCGCCATGAAACGATTGGTGGTTGCCACCGACATGGACTTGCCCTGCGCCGCCAGCACGCGGTCGATATCCTTGTCGGCTTGCGCCAGGCGATTTTCCGCAATGGCCAGGCGCGCCAGGTTGTATTGCATGGTCTGGTAGAGCGGGTGTGCGGCCGGTACCGCCGCGGCGGCTTTGCGTTCCGCATCGCTTAGGTCGCCCGCCTGGGCGATGGTGAGGAGAGGCGCCAGCCACAGGGCATCGCCCTGCTTCTGCCAGTTTTGGCGCGCCAGGTCCAGTGCCTGCTTGCGCCGTGCCTTTGCCTCAGGAGTCGTGTTGCTGTCGAATAGATCCGCAGAATCGCCCTGCATGCTGCCGATCCACGCCGTCAGCGGTTCCTTGGCAGCGATCATCTCGCTGCGCGGCAGCTTGTCGAGCAACAGCAAGTAGTCACTCAGCATGGACGGCGTATCGGCGCTGAAGGGCTCCTGCTCGAGACGGCGCGCCAGCACCTTCACCTGCGCAGCGGGGTCGAGACGCGCGTCGACCAGCAACATCATTTGCCGTGCCGGCGCGTAATGAGGCGCCAGTGCTTCCAGTTCCTGTCGCGCCTGTTTGAACTTGGCAGTGCTGCTGTCGTCGGCGCCTTCCCTTTGCAGCGTCGCGCTGCGGATCAGGCTACGCGCAGCCAGGTAGGCGCCCAAGGGCTGCCACGGCGACGACGTGTCCTGCGCCACAGCCTGGAACTGGCGGCGTGCGGCGTCAAGGTTACCTGAGTAGAAATTGGCGGCAGCTTCCTGGTAGGCGCGGTCTGCTTTCAGCCACGCGGGGGCGTTGCCCGGAATTGCTGGCGGCAAGACCGGAGTCGCCGGACCGTCCTGCACGCTGCAATTGGCAAACACTGCGTCCTGCCCTTCCAGCCAGGCCTTGAACCACTGGTCAGGCCTGCCTCCTTGTCCCAGTTGCGCACGCGCCTTGGCAGTCGCGGCGGCGCGCCTCAGCGCATCGGGATGGCAATTCACATAATGTCCCCAATAGTCGGCGCCGGTGATCTCGACTTTGACTTCGGCCGGCAAGCCCACTTGCTGCGCAAGCGGCGCACGCGCCTTGAACCATTCGCCGCTGCCATTCTTCTCCGCGTTGGCGACATAGTCCCATGCCCGATGGTTGTCTCCCACATGCCAATCCCACACATTCAGTGATGCGACTTGCGATGGGTTGATGCCATGTCCTTTGGCCGCCTGGTATGCAAGATACAGGTACACCCGCCAATAGCTACTGGACAGCACGCCAAGATTGCCGGCAGCGTATTTGGGCAGTGCGCGCGGCGCCACCATGAATTCATTGGCGTAGAGGTTGTAAGTAAAGCCATCGCCACCGCTCGAAAGAGCGTACTGCGGCAGGGCGATCAGGGCTACGACGGCTGCGAGCTTGCGCAGCCTGGGAAATCGTTTCATGGAGCGTGCACCTTGGTTGGGGAATGGAGGGCCTGCCATTGAGCAGCCGTCCACGATCGTGGGGAAAAGTAATAGCTGCGTGGCGCGAGGCGGCGCAGCCGCGGTTCGTCGGTTGCATAGCCCACCGCCTGGCGGCAATAGGGCTGGGTGAATCCTTGCCACCGCAGGCGCTGCCGAAGTTCGTGCTGTTGCTGCCCCATGCGGAAGGCCATTGGCACCACTTCGTCGGCCATCCCTTCGGCCAGCCAGGCATCGTCGAGGCACCAGGATGCCAAAGCGGTCACCGACAGCGCCACTTCGGGCGGCAAGGCGCGGCGGACGGCGGCGACAGTGCGCGCCAGGAAGGGGCGCTGCGAGCGCCGCACTTCGAAATCAAGCTGCACCACCTGCCGGTTGGCGCCCGGTGCGATGCGCAGCAATTCCTTGACGATGGCCTGCATCTGCACTTCGTTCAGCGCCGGTGGTTCGCGTCCGGACAGGTCGACGTGCAGTACGGGTACGCGAGCGGTGGCGGGGTCCACCAGCAGGCGGGCGGTGCGTGGCCGCACCAGCGCTTCATCGCCCTCCAACATGATGCTGGACGCGACAAAGGCCACCCCGGCATCGGCGGGCAGCCAGCGCAAGTCTTCCGGGCGCTCCCAGGCCCAGGCCATTTGCAAGGGCAACAGGGCCAAGGCCGGATGCGCATTCGGCAAGCGGCTGCTGTCGGCGCGGGCCAGCAGCAAGATGGCGATAAACAAGAGCAAACGTTGCATGTCCAACATCATAAAGGATGGATGCTTTACCATCACGTTTTTGCTCGCAGCGCTTGACCCTCACCTAACGTCAGGCTCCAGCATGGCGATAACGTAACGAGGAAAAGGAGCTCCGCATGATGTTGAAAGTAGGTGAACTGGCGCGCCGTTCAGGCCTGACCGTGCGCACCCTGCACCATTACGACAGCATCGGCCTGCTCAAGCCTTCGGGACGTTCCGATGCCGGCTACCGCCTCTACAACCGCGACGACGTGGCCCGCCTGCACCAGGTGCAGGCGCTGCGCCGTTTCGGCATGGCGCTGGCCGACATCGGTCAATTCCTGGCCAAGCCCGGCGCTTCCCTGCCCGACCTGATCGCCCGCCAGATCGACTCGCTCGACCGGCAAATCGCCGAAGCCGCCAAGCTGCGCGAGCAGCTGACGGCCCTGCGCGGGCAATTGCTGGCAGGCGAGGAGCCGGAATTGGCTACCTGGCTAACCACACTGGAGCAAATGACCGTGTACGACAAATACTTCACCAAGGAAGAACTGGCGCAACTGCCGATTTACAGCGATCCTGCCGCGCCCGAGGAATGGGCAAAACTGATCGAAGCCGTAGGGCAGAAAATGGCGGCCGGCGTCCCGCCATCCGATCCAACAGTACAAGAATTGGCTGAAAAATGGATGGCGACCTTCAGCCGCCAGTCCGGCCACAGTGTCGAGATGATGCACCGGCTCGACAATATGTGGTCGCGCGAAGAGGAATACCGCAAGCAAAGCGGCGTGACGCTCGAGATGCGCAACTATATTGCGGCGGCCAGTGGCCAGGGAAAACTGGCGCTGTATGCCAAATATATGCGGCCGGAGGAAATCGAGACCATGCACAAGCATTTCCGCACCCGCGCCCACGAATGGCCGGCACTGATCGGCGAAATCCGCGCGCAAATGGCGGCCAATCCCTCGCCATTGGCGCCGGAAGCGGGTGCGCTGGCCCAGCGCTGGTTTGAACTGTTCACCGATATGGTCGGCAATGCGCCGGGCGTACGTGAACGCTTCCGCCAGGCGCTGGAAAGCGAGCCGGCGCTCCGTGCAGGCCGCATGATGACCGACGAAGTGCTGGATTTCCTGCGCCAGGCCCACGCAGCGGCGTAATAGACGAAAAAAAACCGTCATCGCTAGCTGCTGATGACGGTTTCTTCTGAATTCTGGTTGCGGGGACAGGATTTGAACCTGTGACCTTCGGGTTATGAGCCCGACGAGCTGCCAGACTGCTCCACCCCGCGTCTGATGCGAGTATTATAGGGCGTCTCGCCGATTTAGGCAATATTTATCCCACTTCTTCTGACGATAGCTCGAATATATTTCGCTGAATCGCGGCAATGTGCCGTTCGGTGTACAGTAGACCCTATGAAATTCTGCTCAGAATGCGCTCACCCTGTTGAGTTGATGGTCCCGGCCGGCGACAACCGGCCGCGTTATGTTTGCGTCAATTGTTCGGCAATCCATTATCAAAATCCCAAGATGGTGATCGGTACGGTCCCGGTCTGGGAGCGCGACGGTGAGTTGCAGGTATTGCTGTGCAAGCGGGCCATCGAGCCGCGCCGCGGGTTCTGGACCCTGCCGGCCGGCTTCATGGAAAACAACGAGACCACGGCCGAGGCCGCCCAGCGCGAAACCGAAGAGGAAGCCGGCGCCAATATCGACCTCGGCAGCCTGTACACCCTGCTCAATGTGCCGCGCGTGCACCAGGTGCATATGTTTTACCTCGCCACCTTGCGCGACCTTGAGTTTGCGCCGGGTGAAGAGAGCCTGGACGTCAAGATGTTCACGGAAGCGGAAATCCCCTGGGACGACCTGGCCTTCCCTACCATTCGCACCACGCTGGAACTCTTCTTCGCCGACCGCGCCAGAATGCGCGAGGGCGGCAGCTACGGCTTCCATACCCAGGACATCACCCAGCCAATGCGCCAGCCGTCCGACACATGATCCCCTGGCTCGACGTCAACACGCCCTTTCCCGACGTCTCCGAAGCCCTGACCACGGACGCGCCGGGCCTGCTGGCTGCCGGCGCTGACCTGTCGCCGAAACGCCTGCTGGCCGCTTACCAGCGCGGCATCTTTCCCTGGTTTTCGGAGGGCCAGCCCATCCTGTGGTGGAGCACCGATCCGCGCATGGTCCTGCGCACCGGCGATTTCAGGATTTCCGACAGCTTGCGCAAAACGCTGAAAAAGATTGCGCGCGACGGCCAGCGCTGGGAAGTGCGTTTCGACAGCGCTTTTGAACAGGTGATGCGCGCCTGTGCCGCGCCGCGGCGCGACGGCCCCGGCACCTGGATTTCGGAAGACATCATCGCCGGCTACACCGGCCTGCACCAGCAGGGCTTCGCCCATTCATCCGAACTTTGGCTGGACGGTGAACTGGTGGGCGGCGCTTACGGCGTGTCGATCGGAACCATGTTCTACGGCGAATCGATGTTTGCACGCGTCACCGACGGTTCCAAGGTGGCGCTGGCCTATCTCGTGCATTTTTTGCGACAGCATGGCGTAGAGCTGATCGATTGCCAGCAGGAGACCGGCCACCTGGCTTCGCTTGGCGCGCGCCCAATCCCGCGCCAGGATTTCATAGCGCACTTGCAGAAATGTATTGTGATGCCACAGATACGCGATTGGTGCCCTATCGCACCGTTTTAAGCCGCGGACGCGTTATGATATGACTCATGACGCAGCTTAACGACCTTCCCTTCGCAACGTTGCAGTATACAACGGCGCCTTATCCGTGCAGCTACCTTGATGCACGCCAGGCCCGTTCGCAAGTGGCAACGCCTTCGCACCTGATCAACGCCGACGTGTACTCGGAGCTGGTGAAGAATGGTTTCCGCCGCAGCGGCATCTTTACTTATCGTCCATATTGCGATGGATGCCAGGCCTGCATCCCGGTGCGGGTGGTGGCCGGCGGTTTCAAGCCGACGCGCGGCCAGCGCCGTGCATGGCAGCGCCACAGCAACTTGCAGGCCGGCGTGGCCAGCCTGTCGTTCTCGGACGAACATTACGAGCTTTACCTGCGCTACCAGAGCACCCGCCACGCAGGCGGCGGCATGGACCAGGATTCGCGCGACCAGTATGCGCAGTTCCTGCTGCAAAGCCGGGTCAACACGCGCCTCGTCGAATTCCGCGAGCCCAACGGCACGCTGCGCATGGTGTCCATCATCGACGTGCTGTCGGATGGCCTGTCCTCGGTCTACACCTTCTTCGACCCGGACGTGCCGGGCGCCTCGTTCGGCACCTATAACGTGATGTGGCAGATCGCGCAGGCGCACGAACTGGGGCTGGAATTTGTCTACCTGGGCTACTGGATCGAAGACAGCCCGAAGATGAACTACAAGATCAAGTTCCAGCCGCTGCAGGCACGCATCAAAGGCGTGTGGGGGCCGCTCACTTCCTCATCAAATCCAGCAGTGCAACCGTAGTTGCCAGTACGCCGGTCTGGATCGACTTTTCCGCATCGGCGCGGAACAGCGGGCTATGGTTGTAGGCAATCGTGCCTTTGCCGGCACGTGCCGCTTCCACCTGCGCGGCCGGCGTGCCGCCCACCATGAAATACACGCTCGGGATGCCCTGTCCGTAAATAAAGTGGGCATAGTCCTCACCCACCATGCTGCCGCGCTGGTAGCCCTTGTCGAAAATACCCTCACCCAGTTTGCTTGACCATACCGTCCGCAAGCGCTGCAGCATTGCCTTGTCGTTCAGGGTTGGCGGCACCGGACGGTCGGTGTGGCGGATTTCCGGCAATTTGTCTTCCGGTACGCCCGCAGCCCGCGCGGTGTTCTCGGCCACGCGCTTGATTCCCTCCAGCAGCTTGGCGCGCGTCTCGTCGCTTTCCGAGCGCACGGTCAGTTCCAGGCGCGCCGTATCGCTGATCACATTGCCCTTGGTGCCGGCGTGGAAGGAGCCAACTGTGATCAGGGCCGCTTCGCGCGGGGCGATGTCGCGCGTGACCACGGTTTGCAGCGCCAGTACGATCTGCGATGCAATGACGACCGGGTCCTTGCCGGTATGCGGGCTGGCGCCGTGGGTGCCGATGCCGTGCACCACAATCTCCAACAGGTCGGCGCCGGAGAACGGCGCTTCACTGGCCTCGATCTTGCCTGCCTCGATGTCGGCGCCTACGTGCAGGGACAAGGCATAGTCAGGCTTGCCGAAGCGCTTGTAGATGCCGTCGGCCATCATGTCGAGCGCGCCGCCGGTGCGTTCTTCGGCCGGCTGCCCGACCAGCATCAGGGTTCCCTTCCAGTCGCTCTTGTGCGCAGCCATCTGGTGCGCGGTGCCGACCAGGCTGGTCATGTGGACGTCGTGGCCGCAGGCGTGCATCACCGGCACCAGGTTGCCGCTCAAGTCCTTGACCTTCACCCTGGAGGCATTCGCTGCATCCGACTTCTCCTCCACCGGCAGTGCGTCCATGTCGGCGCGCACCATCACGGTCGGGCCTTTGCCATTGCGCATAATGGCCACCAGCCCGGTCTTGCCCACGCCTTCGGTCACCTCGAAGCCCGCCGCGCGCAGCTCTTTCGCCATGCGCGCTGCCGTCTGCACTTCCATATAAGAGAGCTCGGGATTGGCGTGCAGATGGTTGAACAAGGGTTCCAGGCTGGCTTTGTAGTCGCGCGCAATGGCGGCGGAAAGCTGGTTTTCGGCAGCGAGTGCCGGCAGGGAAAGGCAGGCCAGCAAGGCAAGTCCAGGCTTGATCACGGAAGGTCCTCCAGGGGGCGCAGTGTAAAATGCTACAAAAATACACCAAAAGCTGCCCACAATGTCCGATAAATTCCTGTACTCCCTCGCCCGCCCTATCCTGTTCTCGATGGACGCGGAATCCGCCCACCATTTCACCCTGCCGGCGCTGAAACGCCTGTCCGCACTGGGCCTGACGCGCGCCATGGTGCGCCGCCCGAAAGACGATCCGCGCACCGTCATGGGCCTGACGTTCCGCAACCCGGTCGGCCTGGCCGCCGGCCTGGACAAGGATGGCGCCTTCATCGATGCGCTGGCCGACCTGGGCTTCGGCTCGATCGAGGTGGGAACCGTGACGCCACGCGCCCAGCCGGGCAACCCGAAGCCGCGCATGTTCCGCCTTCCTGCGGCGCACGGCATCATCAACCGCATGGGTTTCAATAACGGCGGCGTCGATGCGTTCGTGGCCAACGTGCAGTCCTCGCGCTTCTACCAGAACCGCGAAGGCGTGCTGGGCCTGAACATCGGCAAGAACGCCGACACGCCAATCGAGCGCGCGGTCGACGATTACCTGCACTGCCTGGACAAGGTTTATCCCTACGCCAGCTATGTGACCGTCAACATCTCTTCGCCGAATACCAAGAACCTGCGCCAGCTGCAGGGCGCGTCGGAAGTGGACGGCCTGCTGTCGCAACTGAAGGAAGCGCAACTGCGCCTGGCCGACCAGCACAAGCGCTACGTGCCAATGACCCTGAAGATCGCTCCGGACATGGATGGCGACCAGGTGAAGAACATCGCCGATGCCCTGCTGCGCCACAAGATCGACGGCGTGATCGCCACCAACACCACCCTGAGCCGCACCGCGGTGGAAGGCATGCAGCACGGCGCGGAAGCCGGCGGCCTGTCCGGCGCGCCTGTGTTCGAGCTGTCGAACAACGTCATCCGCCTGCTGAAAGCGGAACTGGGCGACGCGCTGCCGATCATCGGCGTAGGCGGCATCATGCAGGGCAAGGACGCCAAGGCCAAGATCGACGCGGGCGCGCAGCTGGTGCAGCTCTACTCCGGCCTGATTTACGCCGGCCCGGCGCTGGTGCGCGACTGCGCCGACGCGCTGCGGGGCTAAGCATGCAGAAGGTCGCCCTGGGCCGCAGCGGCCTGAAGGTCAGCAAAATCTGCCTTGGCACGATGACCTTCGGCCAGCAGAATTCCGAAGCCGATGCGCATGCGCAGATTGATTACGCGCTGGAGCGCGGCATCAATTTCATCGACACCGCCGAACTGTATCCGGTGATGCCGTCCGCTGCGACCCAGGGTGATACCGAACGCTTCATCGGCAGCTGGCTGAAGAAGTCAGCCCGCCGCGCCGGCGTGGTGCTGGCGACCAAGGTCGCGGGGCCGAATCCGTACATGCACTGGATCCGCAAGGGCAAGAGCAACCACAATGCGGCCAACATCCGCGCTGCCGTGGAAACCAGCCTGCAGCGCCTGCAGACGGACTACATCGACCTGTACCAGTTGCACTGGCCAAGCCGCAACGTGCCGATCTTCGGCGCCAGCCAGTTCGATCCAGGCAAGGAGCGCCACAGCATCGCCGTCGAAGAAACCCTGGCCGTGCTGGGCGACTTGATCAGGGAAGGCAAGATCCGCCACATCGGCGTATCGAACGAAAGCAGCTGGGGCGTTTCCGAGTTTGTCAAACAGGCCGAGATGAAAGGCCTGCCGCGCATCGCCACCATCCAGAACCTGTACAACCTGACGGCGCGTCATTTCGAAACCAGCTTCCTGGACGAAACATGCTTCCGCGAACAAGTCAGCCTGATGGCCTATAGCCCGCTGGCGTTCGGCCAGCTTACTGCCAAGTACCACGACAATCCAAAGGCGCATGGCCGCCTGACGATCTTCCCGCCGACCTGGAGCCCGCGCTACCTGCGCCAGGGCGTGCTGGATGCGGTGGCGCAGTACGCGAAACTGGCGCGCGACAACGGCATGACGCCGGCCCAGCTCGCGCTGGCGTGGTGCTATTCGCGCTGGTTCGTCGCCTCCACCATCATCGGCGCCACCACGCTGGCGCAGCTCAAGGAAAACATCGACGCACATGACGTCTGTCTGTCGCCGGATGTGGTGGCTGCCGTCGACGCCATCCATGGTCGATTGCCTAATCCGGGCCAATAAGCGCATTGCCGACCGGTCAAATAATTGACACTTTGTCTGGCTGCAAATACACCACAATCTCACCAAATCTCACTTGCTGGCAGGGAACCTTGTTGTTAGCATCGGATTTCCGGGGCGCCGCATTGTCGGCCCAACAGCCCCAAGCCCGCCGCCCCGCCCATGCGGCATGTTGAACTCCCCCTACAATGCCAGCGCGCTCGCGCGGGCCGGAGCCGTACATGCTGAACAACCTCACAATTAAAGTCCGCCTGGTAGCGGTCCTGGCCATCCTTTCCGTCATGATGACGGTGATCGGCATCGCCGGCATAACCAGCCTGGCGAACACGAATGCATCGCTGCAAACGGTTTATGAAGACCGGCTCGTCGCGCTGGGCCAACTGCAGGAGGTGATCCGCACCATCAACCGCAACCAGTTGGCCATGTCCGATGCGCTCACTGTCGGTCCCGCCGCATTGCCCGAAATGGTCAAGACGGTGGAGGAAGGCCTGGCCAAAGCCGACAAGACCTGGAAAGCCTACGCCGCAACCAAGATGACGGACGAAGAAAAAGCGTTGGCAGAACGCTATGCTGCAGCGCATGCGGCCTTCGTCCTCGAGGGAATGAATCCGGCATTGGAAGCCGGCCGTGCGGGCG
>Ga0055526_1002030_pt1 | contig 13922 bp, 21 predicted proteins | sample AraplaCol_mMF_r2_FD_55013 | JGI IMG/M metagenome (GOLD analysis project Ga0055526, IMG submission 55013) | Arabidopsis root microbial communities from North Carolina, USA - plate scrape MF_Col_mMF_r2 | ecosystem: Host-associated > Plants > Roots > Endosphere | place: USA: North Carolina... | reverse complement strand
TCTCTCGTGCGTAACCACCGGCTTCTCCTTGATTGGCGCGATTGGGCATATCTTGAGAAGTGCAATGTGAAAGGTTGATCCGGGGTTCCAACCAGCTGGTCTGCCAGCGCCTTATACAGAAAGTATCAGCCCTATGCTCAGCCACCCGGTGATAACCATCAAGCCGATCGTCGCAACAAACCGGGCAAAACTTCGAGCATTGCGGCATGCGCCATTCATCAGCAAGGATTTCGCCTGGAATGCTGCTGCTTCTGAGGAGAGTGATTGGTAACGTGACATGATGGCTCCGATTTTGGCGATGTAATGGCCAACTATCGTGACGCGTTCCATTCGGTCGCATCCACCGATGCCCACAGAACCTCGGAACGTACAAGAAGCTTGGTACGGTGGCAGCACTTGCCCAGAATCAAGCGTCGCGTCATGTTCATCGGCCGAGCGCATCAGGGGTGACCCACGCATTACAGGAGGATCAGGGTGATTGCGCCACGAGTAGAGGAGTCCGGAGGAACTGGCATACCGACAGCGGACCGGGTACCGGGCGAAAGCTTCGATTTGATGAGCTCAACGGTTCGTTCAATCTTATTGCTCCTGTTGGTTTCAGCCATAGCGGCATTTGCCGCGTATTTTGCACTGTTGGCGGTCCTCGACTACGCGACGGCAAGAAGCGACACTGCGGCGTCGGAGCGGCAATCCCATTTGGCAGCGACCCTCGTGTCGAAAATGCAAGCAACTGTCGCTCACGACCAGGAGAGCTCGACAGTTTGGGACGAAGCAATCCGCAGCGTTACGGCCGGCGACACTGAATGGATCGGCCAAAATCTTGGCGAATGGATGTATACCTACTTTGGGCATGACCGTGCTTACGTCATCCGACCGGATGGAACAGTTGTCTACGCCTTCGCAAAAGACGAGGAGAACGCCGCCAAGGCGTTCGATCAGGCGCGCGAGATCATCATGCCGATCGCAAGGAAACTCCGGAAAAGGCTGATTGCTGGCGATCAGACGGGCCTGTCGGACCAGGTCTTGAGCATTGGCCAAAGCGACTTTGCTGTCATAAACAACCATCCTTCGATCGTGAGCATAAAGCCGATCATGTCAGATACAGGCTCTATCAGCCAAAGGCCACAGGACATTTATTTTCATGTTGCAGTCCGTTATCTGGACGGCAGTTTCCTAGATGGAATGGCGCGTGAGTATCAGTTCGACGATCTCAATTTCGTTCGAGGAGGTACAGTTGAAAACGGCCTGCCTGCCGCAATCATGAGATCGGATGATGGGATTTTCGGTTATTTCACTTGGCGCCCCTTTAAACCCGGCGAGGCGGTTGCGCGCTCCGTTCGCCCGGTAATCAACGTGGTTGGCCTTGTGGTTTTCCTCGTCATGTCGGGAATGGGGGCAATGATCCTGACCAGAAACAGAAAGCTTCAACGCAGCAGGGCTGCACTGGAGCATCTGGCCGGTCGCGACGCGCTGACAGGCCTCCTCAACAGGGCGCGATTTGCCGGTCGGCTTGCCGAGGTGATTGGGGCGAGCGCTCCTGGGCAAGCGAATGCGGTCCTGTTCCTCGATCTCGACCGCTTCAAGCTGGTGAATGATACCCTGGGACATGCCGCGGGTGACCAGCTTCTTATCCTCGTTGCCAATCGTCTTCGTCAGATATTCCCCGATGGAATCATCGGCCGGCTCGGAGGTGACGAATTCACGGCGGTCGCCGCAAAAACCTCAACGAAGGCCGTGAAGGAAACGTGTGAGGCTATCATTGAGGCTATGCGATATCCTTTCGAGATCGACGGCAAGCCCACCAGCATCGGCGCCAGTGTCGGCGTGGCTATTGGAACGGGCCCTGATATCGATCCAATGGAACTGACCCGGAAGGCAGACATTGCACTTTACAATGCAAAGGGGTCGGGCCGGAACCGCTACGCTATCTTTGGACAGCATATGGATGATTTGGTCCAGACGCGTCGGGAAATGGAGCATGATCTACGTGTCGCTATTGAGAGCCGCAGAGGCTTGGAAGTCCACTTCCAACCGGTCTATGCGGCGCCGGATGGTGCCTTATCGGGCGCCGAGGCGCTGGTGCGGTGGCGTCACCCGCAGCGCGGCATGATAGGACCAGATGACTTCATCCCGATGGCCGAGGAGTGCGGCATAATCGCCAAACTCGGCGAGCTGGTGCTCGAAGAGGCATGTCGCATTGCACAGCGATGGCCAGATCTTCAGATTGCTGTCAATGCCTCGCCAGTGGAACTCCGCAACAGCTCCTATGCTCTCAAGGTAACAAGTTTACTCAGCGCATCCCGCGTGGATCCGGCGCGATTGGAGATTGAGATTACTGAAAACACTATCCTTGATGATGCGGGAGAATGCGTGCGTAACATTGATGCGCTGCGTTCCATTGGCGTTCGCTTCGCGCTTGATGATTTCGGGACCGGATTTTCTTCATTTGCGCGACTGGAGCGGCTTTCGATCGATCGCATCAAGATCGATAAGAGCTTTCTCCATGCCGCCGGTCATGAGAAGGGCAATCGCGCAGTCGTCGAAGCAATGATCAACCTTGCGCGGGCCAAGGGCTTGAAGACAACCGCGGAAGGCGTCGAAACCGAGGACCAACGCAGGCTGCTCAAGGAACTGGGCTGTGATGACCTCCAAGGCTATCTCCTGTCGCGGCCGCTCACAACTGATGCATTCGAAGCAATGCTTGAAGAAGAGGGGAGGAAATCGACCGTAAATCGATAAGGGTAGATCTTTGGTTGTTGAATTCGGCTCGGCTGACAGTCGCCGAACTCATGATTGATCTCAACTCCTGGACTGATTTGCTGGCAGGGAACTTAGAGCGCCAAGTTTTGTTCGAGTGCATCATAGTGATGGAGACGATGTTCATGAACATATCCAAGCTGATCCTCGCCGGCGCCATGATGACATTTCCAGTATCCGTTGCAGCCCACGACGCACCTGCCGGGTGGCAGTATGACTTGAACTGCTGTTCGGGAATGGACTGCCGACAAATATCATCCGGCGATTTGATGGAGCGTTCCGATGGCTACTTCATCACCATCGGTCATGTTACGGTTCCATATGACGACAAGCGCATCAAAGACAGCCCGGATGGCAACGTCCACTGGTGCACGGTGAACGGGCGCGACGACGGCAAGACGATCTGTCTTTATGTCCCGCCTCGTGGCTACTAGCGGGGATAAAGTGTGACGTATTTCGGCAGCTTCACGAATCTTAGCCTGCAATGCGCTGGCAGTTTCTAAAACGGGTGTCGGAATTCGGTATCAAAAGAAGCCCCGCACGAGAGCGGGGCCTGAGTTGGGGACTATGGAAAAGGGGACGTGAGGGAATTGGACCTCTCGCTCCTGTTGCGCGTAACGCAAGTTTTCGAGTTTGGTTCCAGAGTAAAGTGGTGTTGCTTCGCAATTGGGACAGAATTCATGCAGCCCCAATTTAAGTCCGACCGAAATACTCTGGTCTCAGCTGCACGAACTTAAGAATACTCATCGTTGAACCCTGCTCCATCGAGGAGGCTTATCAATGGATAGCGATCTTCCTGTTGCCATAAGACCTTTAGACGTGGAGATCGGCGGAGCTGAAAGTTTGGACGGGCGGAGACGGTCCAGGAGCTCGTGAGCATGCTTTTGGGTGGAAGCTGGCCGGGAGGCGGCCCAAAATTTCGTGTGGCGTGCTGGCGGGCAATGGAAGCGATTGAATGGTACATTGACGCTGAAGCGGCTCGAGCTGCCTTCATTGACGCAGCCCATGAAGCCGCGATGCGCGTTCTTCCGGATGACGTCGCTGAGATGGACAGGCCGGATAGCAAAGAGCCTGCAGCGTAGCCGGTGATATTTCGGCGACAATGTCGTTCGTTCAGACGGTTCGAATGGCTTCGGTGTGTGGTCAGTGCCTCCGAACGGGCGCAAGGAAAATCTGTGGTGCGGGCCATAATTCATGCGCTTTGCTGCGATGCAAGCTAAGTATTTCGGGAGAAGTTAGAGACGAAACTCTTGATGCAGCGCGCGCCATCGCCCAGCGTCAAGGTGCTGTCGCTTGGGGGGCGAGGGATCGAGGAAGCGAGAGAAAATACTGGCGGACGGGGCTTTTCGTACATCGCGCGGTTGGTTGCGGTGCTGCAAAGACCTTGGGCGATCTGCGACACTTCGAAGGTCTCGTTCAGAGATCGCTGCACTGCCGGCGGTTGCAAGGCCCGTTCAGCACGTCACGGCTAGCCTGATACAGGAGTAGAAACTTCTAGGCTCGGCCCGGCGGCGCGACTCCTGGCGAGGAAGTGAGCAGCCGAACCACTTCCGCCGCAAGCTCGGTTACATCGTAGATTATAGAAGCTCCATGAGTGCCGGTTGCTGCGGTGACGATCTGGGTCCGATCGGGAAGGGCTACCAAAGACACGACTTGATTTGGGTTCACGAAGACTGGCATCGCAGCCTGTCCAACCAAGGTCAATTGCACGAACCTCATGGTCTTCTCCTGTTAACGGTTGTTGCGCAACAATAAACGCAGCAATCCGTTTAGGGTTCGACCGCTGCGACCGGGAGCGGCGGCGAAGGAACCCAATTTCATCTGCAAGCGGAAGGCGATGTCGCATGCCGCTGCTGGCTAACGGCGATTGGCGTTAATCAAGATCGCAGGCTTTTAACGGGCCGGTTTGGCTATGGACGCCAATTCCGTGAGGATCATGCTGTCGATTTGGAGTGGGGTCTCCCTTACGTGGAATGTTGCAAGGCCATCCCCCGAGCTGACCAACATAACGACCTGCGTCGTTTCATTGCGATCGTATCTCCGAAAGCAGATCACATTGTCCATGTTAATATGCAGCGCGCCGCTGCTGTCGTGAAGCTCAAGAAACATTTCTAGTCTCATCTCCTCATTCTTCCTCGACTTCGTGAGAAAACGCGACGAGATGCTACGAGTTCCGGCGCATTGTTGGACAGTGTGGGTGTTTGTAGTGTGGATCGACGGTACAACTGGGTTGTTCAAAACGACCAAATTTCTTGTGCTCTCCGACCGATGCCTTCATTTCTTGGCCAGCGAACACTCCGGGCATGCAACCACCGGCTGGTCGGGTCGCAAGAGCGATGATTGGGCGAGGGCCGCCTCCAGCATTGGCCGTCAACGAGCGCCGTCGGCAACACCATTGGAAGCCGCTGAACAACATCAAGAACAAGAAACATCGACTGTCTACGCCGGCTCCCAAGAAACTGGTCGCATTACGGAAAGCTGCGCCACGCGCCATACAAGGGATAAAGTCGCCGTACAACCGGTGGTGTGCGAAGGAATTTAAAGTACGTGCGTGGGTAGGTCCAGCACCTTGGCGGATGCCGGATGCCTGATCATCCCCTAGACAAGGGCTTCAAATTTCGGTGCCTGACCTCTTGAATCCAAAAAAACAGGAAACCAAATCGATTGTAGCCAGCCGCTGCTAAGGGCTGGTTTTGCTGGGCGTCTCTTCGGCGCCTTCGTATCCATGTTGCTCAAGGAGGATATGGCTATGGCAACATCGTATGATTACTCGCCCCTGTTCCGTTCGAGCGTCGGTTTCGACCGGATTTTCGATCTGCTGGAAAATGCGCAAAGCGCCCGCTCCAGTGACTGGCCCCCATATGACATCATCAAGACTGACGATGACGGCTATCGAATTTCGATTGCGGTTGCCGGGTTCGCGCCCGACGATCTCGACATCACCTTCCAGTCGAACCTCCTGATGGTCACTGGAAAGAAACAGGAAGCGCCGTCGGAAAGTTACTTGCACCGCGGCATCGCGGGACGGTCGTTCGAACATCGCTTCGAGCTTGCTGACCATGTCAAAGTCGGTGGTGCGGATCTGAAGAACGGCCTTCTTTCGATTGATCTCGCTCGCGAGGTTCCCGAGGCGTTGAAGCCCCGGAAGATCGAGATCAACAGCGAGGCAGCGCCGGGCGTGGGGGTGCCGCCGCAGATCGACGCGCAGACGGCCGCCTAGAGCGCGAAGCGGCGCCGCCCCTTGCGGCGCCGAGTGACATTCCGGGTTGGAAAGGAGAGACGAATGAAACCCGACATGTTCAAAAGCCCCGTTACGATTTTCGTCGGTCTTGGCTTTCCCGCGAAGGTTTGTTCGGTCATGGAAGCGTACCGGCATCTCGTCGAGTGGCCGCCAACGAACAGGGATTCTGCCCATAAAGCGGCCCTCAACGCCTGCAGCGCAGCGTTGCGGGGAGAGATCGAGGCGGAGACAGCGCGCGGGCTGTTTGCTGCGTTTGCGGAAAAGCACGACCTTCTTGCGCCGGATGCCCCTATGGAAGCGGCGATACAATCGAGGCACGCCGGGGATCCATACGTCAGCTGAGGTGAACGATGATGGATCATATATTTGAGCGGGCGATCAGCGATGCGGCCGCTCGCGGCCCTGCTGTTCTCATGCCGCATAACGAGCGGTTCCGGCGTCCCATCGACGTTGTAAATTCCGCGGCTCTAACTGCTCACGACAAGCGCGCGATCCTCGCCTCCTGGGCGTCGGATTACTATGCAGTGGAGGAGAATCCGGCCATGCGCCAGATCCCTGAAACCCCAGGCCCGGTCGCCATAGATGAAATCCAATCGGCGCTCCTGGAGCTCGACCGGCTTTATGGAATTTAGGGAAGCTTGTTACTTGGTGTACGGCAGCGTTCAAAGAATGCTGCCGTACAGAGCATCCCTGCTTCAGCTTCGTCTGAAATTCATACGCTACTGTGCTGGGTGATACCCAGACGTTCTGCGAACTTAATGCTGTCCGCCCGTATCAAATCCACAGTCACGGGCGACAACTTTCAGCTGTCGGTCGCGGCCTTCAGGCAAATTCCAGCCGCTCCTCCGGCTCTTCACCTCGGTCGATGACGGTTAGACTAGGCAGCTTTCACTGGCGCATCCATAACCAAGATCCTGGCCTGCCGTGCGTTCGTATTTGTGACCAGCATCAAGAGCAGACTGAGGGCGACGGAGGGAGGAATTGCTACCTTGCCATCTGCCCAGTTCATGTGCGTCTGCTGATCTACCAGAAACAGATTTTCGATATCTGCGGCGCTCAAACCCGTGACGGCGACCGCAGCCTTATACTCTGAGGCTTTCATGCACTGTCCAGTCGAATCGTTATTTGAGATAGACTGACCATGAGCCGACACTGATATTTCGGGTGTCTTGAACGCGACAAATCCGCGTCCCTCGGCGACGTCACGCCGTTGTCACAAATCCGCCATGTCTAACCTCAGTTCGAGCGTATCCCCGGCCTTCGTTTTGCTAGGTTCGTAATCGGCAAGACTATTCGTAGCACCCGTGTGCGCTTTCAACATGGCAGAGTACGGCAGTGCCGGGGCGGTCGAGCGACAGGGGTGGATCGAATCCAGTGGTCGGCAATTCGTCAGTGCAAGGTCATATCAGAAGCGGTGATCCACACTCGTCCATCATATGCCAGTTGGCCGTTTGCGAATTTGCGATCCGCAATTCTCTCATAGACCTCAATGGAGCGGAGAATGCCTTGGATGACGTCATTTTCGCCAGCAGGCATTGCGTCATCAGAAATGCATACGGTCTGATGCAGGTTTCCCTCCGCCATCAACAAAATCGCATAAGTTCCATATAGCCGTATTTTGCCGGGCACGGTCGCGAGCGACATGGCGTCCTCCTCGAAAATTCCTCGGTCAGCATTTCCTTTTCAGAAAAGCTAGAAAGCTATGGTTAACGAAAGGTTAATTTTCGGCAATCTAGCTCTTTGGGGGGATCACACGACAAAAAGACGAGTGCCGCTAGAACCAACGTGCTTAAGTTGAAGCGCCTCTCGCGTTGGGGTAATGCTTCATCGCCAGACTGGTGGGCAGATGTGGGGCCCGCGGGAAATTGCATCGCCTTCATCAAACGGCGGAAGACAGATCGGACTTGTACGAGCGATCTGCTAAACTGTGCCAAATGAAGAAACGAAATCAATACAGTTTTCGCAAGGTGACGCCGGATGATCTCGATATGCTCAGGGGATGGCAATCGAACCCGCATGTCCGTGAATGGTGGGATTCAAATGAGCCATGCGATGAAGCGGACTTGACTGATCCTCTTATAGCGCGTTTGATTGTTTCAAACGCCGGACGTCCATTTGCTTTCATGCAGGACTATACGGTGCACGGGTGGGATGATCACCATTTCGCCTATCTTCCCAAAGGCTCGCGTGGAATTGATCAGTACATCGGGGACCCCGAAATGGTCGGTTTTGGGCATGGATCAGCATTCATCGGTTTGAGAATGAAGGCTCTCTTTGATGCGGGGGCACCTGTGATCGCCACTGATCCGCATCCCCAGAATACACGTGCTATAGCCGTCTATAAGAAGCTTGGTTTCGAGTCATCCGGACCGCCTCAGAAAACACGGTGGGGTCTCATCTTGCCCATGTTGGCTAAAAACCAATCCCCGCGCAGTGAAGGGAAAAAATAACCCACACTCGCCATTTAGCGGAGGACTGGCCAAGCTCGGCGGTTTGAAAGCTGACATCGTAGTCACAGACGAAAGGCCAGTTGCTCAACGGGAGTATCGGCAAGCGGTTCCAGCGAAGACAGCGTCACCCCGAGCAGCCGTATCCCCTTGCTGATTGGAAAGACGGCACCCAACAGACTGCAAATGGATTCCTCGACCTCCTGTGGTGATCGGAATCCATGGCCGATCGTCCTAGCGCGGGTGATCTGCGTGAAGTCGGCGTACTTTACCTTGAGGGTTACGGTCTTGCCGGTGATCTGATTTGCCTCGCAGTAGCGCCAGACCTTCGCGATCAAGGGCTTCAATCCTACCAGGGCTGGCTCGTAGGCGTGAAGGTCCTCCGCGAACGTGTCCTCCGCTCCGACTGACTTTCGTACCCTGTCTGGTTTTACCTGACGTTCATCGATCCCACGCGCGATACCAAAGAAGTACGGCCCGGATTTGCCGAAGTGTCGGACCAAGAACTCTATGTCCTTTTCTCGTAAGTCGGCTCCAGTTTCGATTCCAAGACGATGCATCTTCTCTGCCGTTGCCGGACCGACGCCGTGAAACTTCTTGACAGGCAGCGCCGCCACAAAAGCTGGTCCGTTCTTGGGCGTGATTACCGCCTGGCCATTTGGCTTGTTGAGGTCACTCGCCATCTTGGCCAGAAACTTGTTGTAGGAGATTCCAGCAGAAGCGTTCAGGTGGGTCGCAGCCTTGATCTTCGCCCGGATTTCAAGCGCGATCTCGGTCGCGACCGCCATTCCCTTCAGGTTCTCTGTGACGTCGAGATAGGCCTCGTCGAGCGACAGCGGTTCGATCAACGGGGTATATTCGGCGAAGATCTCCCAAATCTGAGCTGACACAGCCTTGTAGACGTCAAAGCGGGGCTTCACGAAGATCAGGTCAGGGCATTTGCGCTTTGCCGTCACCGAAGGCATTGCCGAATGGACGCCGAACTTTCGCGCCTCGTAACTCGCGGCGGCCACCACGCCGCGTGCCTCAGAACCGCCGACCGCGACTGGACGACCGCGAAGCTCCGCATTATCGCGCTGCTCGACCGACGCGTAAAAGGCATCCATGTCGATATGGATGATCTTGCGCGGCCCCTTGGTCGACTGATTTGTGGGGGGATCACCCACCGGGTGCTTCCGTAGAAGGGACCAGGCATGGAAACCGGGCCAGGCAACGGTCGATACCATCCGCGCCGTTCATGCGCGAACAGCCAACAGTAAGCCGCCGTCGAAGCTGCCGGAAGGACAGGCTGGCTCCATACTGTCTGACGAGCACCTTCCGGTCGAGATCGGTCGCTCTCTTACAGACAGCGCATTCGATGGTAATGGTGGGAACTCGAATGTCTCGTAGGATTTGTTCGTCGAAGGAATTTTTTCTCATCCGCAAGAAATCGCGTGTTATTCAAGTCCAGGCGAGCTGCTTTTGAATTTCATGATGGATCGATATCCTCGACTGATGTCATTCACTGACGGGGTAACATCAACCAAGGCTGAATCGAAATTCACAAGCGAACATATGCAGAACATACTCACTTTTAAGGGAGATGGAACCCTTGAATTTGATGAGAAGGTCCTTGTCCTCACAAAATTAGGTTCGCACATGGATTGCTGTTCGGTGACGTGCCGACGTCGCTGGTGGCGGATGAGGCCGGCGGCATGCGACCTAAGTCGGACGTACGCCGGACCTAAGTCGTACCTTTGGAACACGAGCTGCCTTCGGCAGTTGATCCGGTAGCGGAATTGACCGCTTTCAAAGGAGGAAAACAAAATGAAAATCAGAGCAATAGGGCTTGCCGCCGTTATCGTTATGGCATCCACATCGGCCTTTTCACAATCGACCACCGTTACCGTCACAACGCCACCGGAGAAGGTGATCACCTACGTCCAGAAGGCACCTGCGCCCAAGGAAAAAATCGTGGTCAAGGAAAAGGTGGTTGTTGGACAGCCGTTGCCCGACACAGTGGTCGTGACCCCTATTCCAGATGATCCGGACTTCGCATACGCAATCGTCAATGATGAGCGCGTGATCGTTGAACCGTCTTCGCGAAAAGTAATTCAAGTCATCCAATAATCTCTTCGTAGCCTTGGTTTAAACACCAGGCAGCGTCGATACCGGGGCACGCACGAGCAAATCTCGATTGTCGTGCCCCACCATCCTTCTATGTCGCAGAAAGAACGCATCGTTTAGTCAGAAGATCCGTGAACGGCGCGCTTCCGACCACCGCACCTACGTTCAGCGGAGATACCGCGGCGGTGAACAGGGTTGGCGTGAGATAGCGGGTGTCGGTGGTCATGCCAACGCTATCCTGACTGTCCAAGTCAGAGGACAGAAACGTTTTCCGCCTTCGACTTCCCTGTCTTTCCATCCTGTCCGACTTCGAAGCTTACCTTGTCGCCTTGGCGAAGCGACCCGCCGCGCTGCAGCGCTGACACGTGGACGAATACGTCCTGTCCGCCGTTATCGGGCGTGATGAAACCAAAGCCTTTGTCGTCGTTGAAAAACTTCACTGTACCTGTTGCCATGGGAACCTATTTCGTTCGGTTGGGCAAAATCGCCTGGCTAACCTATCTTCCGAAGCGCTCCGCAGCAAGACGTAAGGAACCGGCAACGACACCCGACTTCCCCCGACGTGCCAATGCGATGTACGACCTTCAGCGTTTCCCCTGGCGCTTGGCTGAGAGTCCGCAGCGTTCGGTGGTCCGCCAGCGCATCTTCACTGGTGGCGCCCTTCCTTGCTGCTCATTTTTAGGAGCAAGTGCATTTTCGTATTTGCATTCAAGTCCACTGGATCTTGAAATCACTCGGTAGCCGAGGCAGGGATTCGACCCGTAGCCGAATCGGCAGTCTGCGGTTCATCGAAACTCGCGCGTCCCACGTAATTTTGCGCGGCCGCCAGCCCATTCACACAGCACCCGAAATTTCCTGGAACGAAGCGGCTGGCCCACTGTTTTAGCTATGCAGCTAGTCGACGATCAACCTGCTCTGTGGCGCTGGCGCTATCGGTACGATGCGCGCAAACCGAGGCTCGAAGGAGGAAGAAACGGGCATGGTAGAACTGCTCGGTCCGACATTGGTGCAGCCGGGCGCGCCCGGCGCGAGCCTCGATGAGATTCATCGAGAAGCGATAAGCTGCACGCGGTGCGAACTTTATAAACACGCAACGCAGCTGGTGTTCGGGGAAGGTCCGAAAAGCGCTAAAGTTGTCTTCGTTGGCGAGCAGCCAGGCGACAAGGAGGATGTTGCCGGGCAGCCGTTCGTCGGGCCTGCGGGAAAGCTGCTGGATCGTTGTCTGGAGGAAGCCGGTATTGAACGCGACGCCTGTTACGTCACGAACGCGGTCAAGCACTTCAAGTTCGAGCCGCGCGGCAAACGGCGTATCCATGCAAAGCCGAACCGGGGCGAAGTTCAGCTGTGCGCTTGGTGGCTCGCCGCGGAATTGCGCCTCTTACGGCCGAAACTCGTTGTAGCGCTTGGCGCGACGGCGGCATACTCCCTGCTCGGACCACAGGTGAAAGTTACCCGCGACCGAGGCTCCGTCCTTCGTTCATCAGTTGGACTGTCGGTGTTCGTGACCATTCATCCCTCGGCACTTTTGCGCGTTCTCGACCAACCAGCGGGACGGCAAGACCGAGCGCGCTTCGTCAGTGACCTGAAGACCATTTTCACGCTAATCGAGGACACATAGCCTGCGCTGTGGCGCTTTTCGGCTGGCCTTAGAGCATGAAGGAAAGCCGGTGAAGCTGGACGACACTACAGCCGCCGAGAGCCAAAGTGTCGTCATTTCCTCATCAAGGAGCTTAACGCTCGTGGCGTTAATAGACTGGGTCGTTTTGTCGCGGGTTCAGCTTCAATATCCCTATCCGCTATTCGTCACTCTCGCGGTCACGGTTGCGGTCTCGGTCCCGATAATGATCGCGGTTCCCTCCAGACGATGAGGACCCTTCCAACCGGTCGAGCACCTGCAGTAGGAGGTCGGCACAAGCCTTTGTCGGCTCGTCGTCGGCGCACTTAATGCGAATTCTCACGTCACCGTTTTGAACGTAAAAACGCGCGGCCCCAGACCGATCAACGCGTCCTCTGCGCCAATCAGAGCGCTGGCGGTTCTCATCTGAGGGTGGGGCCGCTTGCCGCGCTGGCGGAGTTGATTCCGGCTCCGTAGGGGCGGGCGTGTTGGGCGCCGGGGACGGCGCATCATTTGGCTGTTGGGCGACGGAAGCGCCAGCAGATAAAAACATGGTCACGGCAGCAACAGCTAGTTTGGCATTCATTGATGGGTCCTCGGGTTTCGCACGTGAAGGAACGCGTCGAACCCAGGTTGGTTGCAGCACGTATCGCGAATGTCGTGACGGGAGGCCAACAAGTGATAAAGTCTGCGTAGCGCCGACCAGTTTGGTAGTGGTTGTCCCGGCGACTTGTAATCAATTTGCCTTGCGAATGACGCCGCCGTTTTATCTGATGGCAACGCGTCTCGAAATTGGTAGGCGGCTCTTGCTGTTGCTCCTGTTGTTTCTTGGCGTGCAGCATGCCGGCCCTGACGGTTGTGCTGCCCGCAGGAATTTCTTGACGTCTGACTTGGTGATCGGGCGCCGGGACTGCGACAACCGGAAACCGCAGCGACCGAAGCCAGCGCCCCCGACGAGAAGAACAGGCGCTCAATCACTATTCCCTCCAATACCCCTCACGGTCAGGATACGATTAGCAGCGTGGCGTGATCATAGGCAAAACGAAAAAAGGCCCGGCACAACGCCGAGCCGTTCATTGCGCTGGTCCGGTTGGGACACGATGGCGTCTGCAAGGTCATCTCACTCCCAGAGCCTCTGAGGATCCTTCAGGTTCCTTGTCGTAAGTAGGAAAAGCCCGGCGAGCTGGGGTGCGGGCGCCGGGCTTTTGAACGGACCAGCATTTGGGCGATGCATTGGTCCTGTAGCTGTTGGGGATCGCTACGGTGGAAAAACCTGTGGGTTGCAAAAAGGTTCCCAAAAAAACACACCAGGTCCAACCACTTCCAGCAGCGACGGTCCAGTAGCTTCACGCTTGGCGAAGAGGTCGTTGTGCTTGACTTCAAAGAATAGAACTACCTTTTTCGTTAAAAGACGGAACTTTCAAGCTAACCTCATGAGCACAACAAAAACCTTCAACGCAAACTCATCTGGATCGTCGGCCAATATACAGCCTCTACAAGCAGATGTCCTGATTACCGCGCCACCTGAAAAAAACAGGCTTGGTTGTTCGGCCCTGCCAGAGCTAAAAATACTGCCTCGATGACTGGCGACTGCTTCGGCAGATTAGCCTCGCGACGGCGGGTGGTAGACGCTGTCGAACGACGCTGTCGGAGAAGAATGCACCAGATGGCGAGTATCAGTCGCCAGACAAACGTTCAAGACAGACAAGCTGTACGACCTCGTGCAATTTTTTGACGTGCTCCGTCAGCCAGGCCA
>Ga0055526_1002016_pt1 | contig 13974 bp, 10 predicted proteins | sample AraplaCol_mMF_r2_FD_55013 | JGI IMG/M metagenome (GOLD analysis project Ga0055526, IMG submission 55013) | Arabidopsis root microbial communities from North Carolina, USA - plate scrape MF_Col_mMF_r2 | ecosystem: Host-associated > Plants > Roots > Endosphere | place: USA: North Carolina... | reverse complement strand
GCGCCAAGCGTATAGCTCGCCAGGTTCGTGCGGACCGTGTCGGTCCCCTGGCCGGCGTTCTCGGTGACAACGTCGCCGGCATTGTCGGCGGCATAGATGTCGTCCCCCGCCCCGCCGATCATCGTGTCGGCGCCGGCGCTGCCATTCAGCAGGTCATTGCCGGTACCGCCAGAAAGCGTATCGCTGGCAGCGCCACCGATGATCGTGTTGTCGAGCCCATTTCCGATACCGCTGAAGGCCCCGGTGCCGGTGTAGGTCAGGTTTTCGACATTGGCGCCAAGCGTGTAGCTTATCGTGGCGAGAACCGTGTCGGTCCCCTCGCTGGCATTTTCGGTGACGACGTCGGCGGCATTGTCGACGATGTAGGTGTCGGTGCCAGTACCGCCGATCAATGTGTCGGTGCCAGTACCGCCGTCCAGCGTGTCGTTGCCAGCACCACCGATAAGCCAATCATTTCCGGCATTGCCCCAAAACGTATTGTTCGCTTCGTTGCCGACAATCGTATCGTTGCCGGAACCGGCCTGAACATTCTCGATCAACGAGGCAAGATTGCCATGATAAAGAAGGGCATTGAAAATGTTGCCGCGGGCATAACCACCATTCGGGCCACCGTTCAAATCGGCCAACTGACCTTGGGAAAAGACCGAGTAACTCCCGGGTTGCAGGTCGATGTTAAGGGCGGTGGAATAGGCGCTGAGATCATAGGTGTCGATACCGCCGCCGTCCCAGACGGTTGCGAAGATCCTGTTGGCATCGGGCGTGATGGCCGCAACGCCGTTGACATATGTGATGCCTTGGTTCGGGTTCCACGTATAGACGGTATTGCCACTGTTGGTCGTGTAGTCCGCCCCATACATTTCCTGCAGGGCGGCGATGTCGAGCATCATGAAGGTTTGAGGCGCGCTGTCATTTTCATATTTGTACCCGTACAGATCATCTCCGACATATGTGCGGTAGGTCATGATCGTGTATTCGAGCGAGTCGTATGCAGCCGGAACAACTGTCATATTGGAACCATACGCTTCCTGAGCATGTTTCAGCCCGAGAGCGTGACCCAGCTCATGCGCCACGGTATGGCCCGCATAGTTGCCGAACCCCGGAAAGCGAAGATCATATTGAGTGCCGGCATATGCCGTTCCGAACCAGACATCGCCGCCGACGCCGCCAACAACTGGAGTATAGGCCCATGCCGTCGAAGGTAGGGACGATTGAGCGAACCGCACCGTTGCATTGCTCTCGTTCCCGGCCACAAAGCTGGCGTTTGTAAACCCCTCTACGGAGAAGCCGTCATTTGCCGCATTTCCGTAGGATTGCTCCATAAAGAACAAGGCAAAAGACTGCTGTTGTGAGGAAATCGAAGAGAAAGCATTGTCTTTCTCGCCGCTATAGGCATATGACGCCGAGGTCGTGGGAAACGCATAGGTTATCGTTCCGTCCCAGGCAGCGCCGGCGAAAAGCCCGTCAACCTTCTGATCCCCAGTCAAGCTGACGTTCTTCGTCGAAGTAATAAGGTTCGTCATAAAATCCCCGTTTGCCTAATCAACTCTGCCGTGCCAAATGCCGGTTCCCTCTGCTCCGCCTGAGGGTAAACTTCAACTACAAGTCTTATCTCGCTTCAGTAAGGTTTTGACCTAAATCACTAACGCTCATGAAGCGCTTCCTCCGCGACCTCGATCAAAGGCGAGAAGACATATTCCAGGATCCTGCGCTCGCCCGTTCGAACCTCCGCAACTGCTGCCATGCCCGCACTGAGCTGAACGCTACGGCCGTCTGCTAGAATTTGATCGGCCTCCAAACTCAATGTCACGGGAAAAACGAGGTTCTGCATCCTTTCGGCGCCGCCGAACGTTGTCTCCGCCTGTCTTGCCGCAGGGTCGCCTTCACGACGCGCGGCATCGGGCTCCGGAATCGCATCGGCCGCAATCTTGATGACGCGGGCCGGGATCGTTCCGTAGCGCGTAAAGGGAAAGGCTTCGAGCTTGACGACCGCATCCTGGCCGACTTTGATGAAACCGATGTCCTTGTTCAAAGCGTAAACTTCGAGTTCCAGTGTGCTTCCCTCAGGCACGACACGCATCACATCCTCGCCGACGGTCACCACTTGGCCCACACTGGTAATCGAGGATGCTTGCACCGTGCCGTCTATTGGACTGCGCAAAGTCATCTGCTCACGAACATTTATGGCTTTCGCCAGTCGCTGCTCCAGCTCTTCGACCCGACGTTCCGCATTACCCAGCCGCTCGAGCTGATCGCCTAGGAATGCTCGTTTTAGCTTGTCCTTTTCCCGCGCAAGGACCTCGATACCAGCGGCGGCATCAGCGAGCTGACCTTCCTGCATAGCCAGTTGCGTCGCCTGCTCCTTCAATGTTTGCGTCGCATCGATCACGCTTGCCATGGTGCCGGCTTCCTTCGAAGCCAGCATATTGCGCATCGCCACACGCTCTTTCAGCGTTTCAACCAGCGAGTTCTGAGCCGCAACCGTCACCGTCAGACGATCGCGCTCGACTTCCTTCTGGTGCTTCTGAGCATCAAGCGACGCAACTGCGGCCTGGTATTGTTCGAGGTCGCCCCGCAGGATGCCTTCTTCACGACGACGCAATTCATCGGACGCGTCCGCATCCCATGAGATCGTTGGCGGCAGCTGGCCGCTCTCCTGAGAACGAACATAGTTTACCGCAGCTGTTCGGCGCCGGACCTCGGCGCTCACAGACGCCAGGCCTTTTGCCGCATCCGTCTCATCGGCAATAGCATCCGTCGGATCAAGCTCGAGGAGGATATCACCGGTCTTGACCTGTGTGCCATTTGATGGCGGAAGCGCCTTCACCTTACCCGTCAACAGCGGCTGAACAACCTTGACGCGGCCGGCCGGCTGAATCTTGCCCTGTGCGGCTGCGATGATGTCGATGTGGCCGATATAGGACCAGATCAATGCCGTTGTGACGAAGGCGCAAATGATCAAGATCAGCGCCAGGCGCACCGGCGAGGGTGGGGTCTCGAGGATTTCGATCGCCGGTGCCAGAAACTCATGATCGGATCGCTTGGCCGGGCGCGGCGCAGGACCGGCATATCGAACAGCTTGGACAGGTCCACTTTTCATGCGGCGCCTCTGTCATTCTGCAAGGCCCAAAGCCGCGCATAGAGCCCGTCCGGGCGCTTAAGCAGCTCGTCATGGCTGCCAATTTCCGCTATGCGCCCGTCTGCCATACCGATGATCCGATTGCAGGGCCGCACAGCTGCGAGCCGGTGCGCGATGATGATAACCGTTCGGCCGGCGGCGATCTGGCGCATATTGGTCTGTACGACCCGTTCGCTTTCATAGTCGAGGGCGCTGGTCGCCTCATCGAAAATCAAGATCGGCGGGGCTGTGGCAAGCGCACGGGCAATGGCGATCCTCTGACGCTGGCCGCCGGACAGGTTCGCGCCACGTTCTTCGATCATCGTGTCGTAGCCTTGCGGCAACCGCAAAATGAATTCATCCGCCCCGGCGAGCTTGGCAACCGCAATAACCTGAGCGCGGTGCATCGCCGGGTTTGAGAAAGCGATATTGTCGTGGATCGTGCGGTTGAACAGCAGATTCTCTTGGAGAACGACTCCTATGTGGCTTCGAAGCCAAGCGGGGTCGAGTTGTGATAGATCCATGCCATCCAGCAGGACCTGACCCTCTTCGGGGACGTAGAGACGCTGCACCAGTTTGGCAAGCGTGGACTTTCCGGAACCCGATGCGCCGACGATACCGATGATTTCTCCGGGTTTGATGTCCAGCGATACGTTTTTCAAGACTTCCGGAGAGCCGGGCCGATAACGGAAGGTGACATTTCGAAGTTCAATGTTCCCCCGTGGGGCAGGCAACGACAAACGGGAGCTTGGCTGACGCTCCATCGGCGTGTTCAGAATGTCGCCGAGCCGATCGACCGAGATCTGCACCTGCTGGAAATCTTGCCAGAGTTGGGACAACCTCAAAACCGGCTGGGTGACCTGCCCTGCGATCATGTTGAAGGCAACAAGCGAACCAACGGAAAGCTCCCCGTTCATCACGGCCCTCGCACCGAAAAGAAGAAGGACCGCCGTCGAAAGCTTGCTCACATATTGAATGGCATTTTGTCCGCCAGCGCTCAGCAGTGTCGTATCGAAGGCTGTTCGCACGTAAGCTGCGAGCTTTTCCTCCCACTGCGCCTGCATCACCGGCTCCACCGCGGCGGATTTAACCGTGTGGACACCGACGATCGCTTCGACCAGGAACTGCTGGCTTGCCGCTCCCCGATTGAACTTCTCTTTGACGAATTCGCGCAGCGGCGGTCGAACCACCATTCCGATCAGGAGGTAGATCGGGATCGCCGCAACGACAATCAGGGTCAAGCTCCAGGAATAGGCGAAAAGAACCGCGATGAAGACAAAAGTGAAAATGACGTCGAGCGCCGAAAACAACCCCTGCCCGGTCAGAAATGCGCGGATCGTTTCAAGTTCTCGAACGCGGGCGACGGTCTGGCCGGCTGATCGCGTCTCGAAGTACTCCAGCGGTAGCCGCAGGAGATGATGGAACAATCGTTGGCCGAGCTCGACATCGATCCGGTTCGTCGTGTGAGCCAGCGCATAGGCCCTCAGATATTGAAGCATGACATCGAAGAGACCAATGATCGCGATGCCTGCAACAAGCACGAACAACGTCGAATAGGCTTTGTGCGTCAGGACCTTGTCGACCACGACCTGGAAGAACAAAGGTGTGATGAGCGCGAAGATCTGCACAAACAGCGAGGCAAGCAATACATGGGCAAGCGGCTTTCGATAACGCCAGATCGATGGCAGAAACCACTTGAAGCCGAATTCTCGCGGGTCGGACCCTTCGCCTCTTATGCGCCGCCCCACAAGAATAACGCGCGCGTCGATTTCGGCTAGTATATCCGCAGAAGCGATTTCACGATCGACGCGTGTTATCGGATCGACGAGTCTGTACTTTCCCGATGGGTTCAAGCCGCCGAGCACCTGAAAGGAGCCGCTGCGCACCTGGACAATGGCGGGGACAGGCATGGCTCGAAGACGTTGCTCCGTGACCTTCTCCACGACACGCGCCTTAAGCCCGATGATCTTGGCTGCTCGCTGAATGTCGATGGCCTGGGACGTGCGCCCCTTCAAGGCCAGATCGTGCTGCAGCTGAACCGGGTCGGCAGCAATGCGATAGAATGCAGCGATGCCGCAGAGCGCACGAAGACCGGAGTCCAGATGCTGCGAAAGGCTGCCATCCATGCGCGGAACTATTCCCCTGAAGCTACAGATTACCGCGCTCCACCGGCCCAACCGCCTGCTGCGGCTGCTTGCTGATGATGTAACTCACTCGGAAATACTGCGCCACGGGGGGATATTGGAGCTCGCCTGATTTCGAGCCGGTTGTGGCGAAGAAGCAACAACGCACCGACGGTAGCACAGTCTAGCTTCGCCGGGGGTGGCAACGGCTCGAGTCAGGGAGCAATCTTCGGCGCCTATAATGGGATCAAACCGCGCTCCGACACCCACTCAAACGTTGAGACAGCGCCCCGGTACCGGCCGACACCGCCTAACTCGGCGAGGCGTCAGGCCCACCGGCGGCTCTTTGAATTAAGCGGGCAACCACTTCAGTGCGGTTCTGCGCCTGCAACTTGCGCATAATGTGTTGCAAATGCATCTTGACCGTATGCCCCGACAAATTGAGTTTTCCTGCAATTACCTTATTTGAACAGCCGGATTGCAGCTCTGCGAGGACATCCGCTTCCCGGGGAGTGAAATCAGCAATCGCCAAGTACTGCGTCCTATCATCCAAGCATTTTTCGGCCTCATTTCTGGCCGGGCTATGCTCGCTTGAGCCGTTTGCAACAGCTCCCAATAGCTGCGGGAAAAATGTTCCTCCTGCCAGAACGAGGCGAAGACCGGCAAGGGCAATATCAACGGGAAGTGACGTCGAGAAAAAGCCGCGGATGCCTATCTCGAGCGCCTGACGGACTATGATGACGTCATCCGTACTTGAGAGCAACGTGATAGGAGCCTCAGGAAAACGTGCAGCAATTGCTGCGAGATCTTCCCGCAGGCTGGCGCTCTCGACATCTCTGCCAGCCAGATCCAATGCAATCAAACGCACCTCGGCTCCAAGAGCCCGATCGAGACTCTCGGTCGAGATCAAATCTATAAAGTTCCACCCGGCGAGTTCACGCTCAAGAAGCTTCACCACGGTGGTGCGCGCCAAAGTAGAATGCTCAATGATGATCACAGTTGGTGCATTGCGCCCCATACGGCGCTTGGTTTTAGCAATGTCGGACACTTGCGCGCTCCCCAGATATTTGCAACGCAACAGCTGTTCATATTATTCCTGTTCTCATTACATGTCATGATAAAAAGTGAGTGTATTTCAGATATCAATAGTCTGATCTCTCACGATAATTCTTATAGTCTATAAGATTTGAGTGAGAGATGACTAGGCCNGCAGGGCGTATTTAAGAGATTGTTCATGANGGTCTNCTGGTTCGACTTGTCGCTACAGACTTTCCATCCCTTCGCCGAATTCACGTACGGCAAGCGGGTCAACAAAGCTTTCAAAGGCACTGAAAAAGCAACCGATCTGCTACAGACCCATTTCGGAAGGAACCAGTGGAGATAACCAGCTGCCGATCGGCTCGGCTTTGTTTCCATATGTCGGTTCGAAACAGCAGCAGACCCAGACAGCAAAACGACAACCGAAAAAAGCGACAAAACCACAAGATCGCTGATTACCCATTATGATTAGTGAAACTACACCCTGATGAGGCGTGAATACCCGTTGTTTCACGCAGGCAGCACTGCGCCGACGCTCCCAGATGCCGGGCGGCGGTCACGGCCTCTGGCGGCCGAAATCGGNGACAATACGGATGAGGTCGTGGTGAAATGTTCGGCATTGCGCGAGCCCGTCGGCACGAAAGCGGTTTCGTGCAGTCGAGCCTCCGCAATGCAAGCGCGGAGTCTATCCGCTAGCTATGCATGAAGCTCAGAATGTCGTCGACGAGAGCCGAATGGGCGTCCGTGAGATTACCCTCTCCGCCGTGGCCCGCGATGCCCGCCAACTGAAGCGCTTGCTGATCATAGAGAACATGATCGATCTGTTGGGCGTCCGCCGTCCCGCCNGCGGGAACGGCAATGTTGATGGGATGGAAATAGGCGAAATTGACGTCTACCATGCTGCCGGTTGACGATCCGGTCCCNCCACCGCCCCCNGCATGNTTGCCGGTGAAAATCGTATCCGACGANATGTTGAAGCCACCGCCATTGCCGCCGATGCCGGCGATCTGCACAGTGCCCTGATCGAAAATTGCATTGTTTGTCTGATGAGCGACCGCCGAGCCGCCCGCGGCGCCGACGGCGATGTTGATCGGTGAGAATATGGCCACGCTTACGTCGACCATGCTGCCGATAAAATATCCATCGCCGCCGTGGCCCGCATAATTGTCGCCGGTCAATGTGAGCGACGTTCCCGGGCTCAGCGACGGACCATGGCCCGCGGCGTTGTGGTCTCCGCCCGAGCCGCCGATGCCGCCCATCTGGGTTGCGCCCTGCAGAAACAATGCATTGTTCGATTGCTCAGCGTGAGCCTCCGCGCCGGGGCCAGCAGCCACGGCCGTATTCACCGGCGCAAACACTGCGACTTCGGTGCTGACCAGTCCACCGTAGAAGAGGCCATTGCCGCCGGTGCCGGCATGATTGCCGCCGTCGCCGCTGCCGATGGCAACATTGCCGCTTCCGCCATTCCCGCCGATCCCGGCCATTTCGGTAGGATGCTGATTGATAAGCGCATCATTGCCCTGGAAAGCGTCGGCGCCCGAATGAGGCCCGGCCATCGCGGCATTCGACGGCATGAAGACGGCCAAGGCGTTGCTGCTGATCACGCCTTCGCTTATCCCGTCACCACCGCTGCCGGCAGAATTATAGCTCGGATTGGAAGCGACCTCCAATGGAAGCCAGGTCGGCACCAGTGCCAGATGCCCCGCGGCCACATTAGGGGCGAGGTTTTGATCGGTGCCCGCCTTGGGCAAGTCTTCCGATAAGGAACGAGTTTCCGCCATTACCGTCTCCATTTCCGGTCAACCGCACGGCCACCGAGCGTGCGACGCTATGCAGCCTGAATTGTTCAGGCATTGTGCATCTGAACGCAACAAAAGCAGAGCCTGCAATTCGTCTACATCCCGTCGGCTAGTTCTATAGCCATTTGGCTGTCAGGACCGCAGTGCTCGTTGTGCGAGTCTGCGAGCACTCAACGCCCGTTTGGGTTAGAGGCCCCCATCTTGCGCCCCCGTTCTCGCGGCGGGTCATGACAGTTTTTCAGCTCCAAGCGGGGGCCTCCGCCAGGCGCGGCCTGATCAGCCCCGGGGATGCAGCCGGTTCGCTTGGGCGGCCGTTGCTTCGAAAAACGGCATCGCTTCGACGAGGCCGCAGAAATGATCCTGCCCATACCAGCCGGGGTCAAATCACTAGGTACTAATCCAAATAACGCTCCATCACCTTCAAGTATACATCCGAAGGAATGCCGCCGAATATCTAGGTAGTTCGTAGATTAAATCGCAGGCAATATTCGTCCGCGGTTGTATTGGCTAGCGTTGACCTGCTGGATACCCACGCCGTAAAAGTAACATGGACGAAACGAAGTAGAAGGAGTGACATCAATGCCTATTCCACAAATATCCGACACGATTCAACTCAATAACCCGGATGCTGGTGACGCGAAAGCCGGCAACGGCGGTGATGGCCACAACGATGGGAACATCAACTACAACCCAGTTGCATATGTAGACCCGGTGCAAAAGGTCTACGGGGCAACGACCGATCTGCACAACGGCGATCACGTTTGGCAGAAGGCAAGTTGGGACGCCGGCCATGGCGGAGACGGTGGCTTTGCTCAGGCCAAGAACGGCTTCCTGGCGGCGGTCACGAACAGCGGCGACGGCGGCGCGGGGGGAGATTCCAACTCCAACGGCAGCCAAGGAAACTCGAGCGGCGGCGACACGGCTGCGGTGGCTGCAGCTACGACCGCGACACAATATACGCAGCTTGTGGCCGATCAGCATGCCACCATCCTCGCAGGCGTCGGCGGCAACGGCGGCAACGGAAACAACGCTCTGGGCGGCGATATCTCGTCAGCTTTGGTGCACACGGATCCCGACGACGACGGTGAACAATTCTCTCGATCACTTCATAAACGCCTTCGGCCATATCGACGTCGACCATCTCGGCTCATGAACTCAGACTCTGAGGGTCGCCGGTTTCGGCTGGCGACCCTCCTGAATTGCTGAACCAGCACGCAGTCTTTTCTCGTCAGTATCAAATGCAGCGAGATCTGGTAATGACAACGATTTCCATCAAGCCACCGCGCCCGCCGACACAGCTTGTTGTCGCGCTCAGGGCCTGTGCCGGAGCCTTCGGGTTGGTCTTCCTCTATAGCTGCGGCTACAATCTCTTTCTTCTGGCGCCGTCCATCTATCTCCTGCAGATCTATGACAGGGTCCTGTCGAGCCGAAGCGCTGACACGCTCCTGATGCTGACGATGATCATCGCCGTCGCTGTGCTGGTCGGGTCGACGCTCGATATCGTGCGCAGGGCTGCGCTTTCGCGCCTCGGCAGCTGGCTGGATCACAGGCTACGGCCCATGGTGTTGACCGCATCGTTCGAATATGCCGCTCGCGCCGATACGGGAGCTGCTACGGAATGCTACAGGGACCTGGCCGCCCTACGCCAGTTCCTCGATTCACCGGCCAGCTCGCTGCTTTTTGACGTTCCCTGGGCGCCGTTATTCCTGCTCCTGCTCTTTCTTGTTCATCCGCTGCTTGGGACCATCGGTCTGCTGAGCGCAGTTGCACTTCTGCTGTTTGCGTTCATGACGGAACTGGCAACGCGGGAGCCGCTTGCCCACGCCAATCTTGCCCTTTCGAGGAGTTATCTGCGATTTGCGACCGCCCTCAAAAACATCGAGGTGATCCGGGCAATGGGCATGCAGGATGGCGCGGCGCTGATCGTCTATCGCGATGCAGAAATGGCAAGACGGGCGCAGGACATCGCGATGCATCGCACCGAGATCATTCTTGGTTTCTCCAAATCGATCCGCACACTCGCGCAGATCCTGATGATGGGATCCGCGACATGGCTGGTGCTCGCAAACGACGGCAGTCCCGGGATCATCTTCGTTGCGAGCCTGCTGCTCGGGCGCGGGCTCGCACCAATCGAGGGCGCAATAGGTGCTTGGCGCTCCTTTACGTTTGCGCGCAATGCCTTCAATCGCTTGAACAGAATGCTGATAGCAGTTGCATCGGACCGCGATGCCCGAATGGTGCCGCGACCGGAACCCAATGGCCTCGTTCTCGATAATGTCAGCTATTTCAAGCCATTCGCCAATCGGCCGATACTGACGGATATCACATTGCGGCTGGCGCCAGGCGATTGCATAGCGCTCATCGGTCCGTCGGGATCGGGAAAATCGACACTTGGCCGCATCATGGCAGGCGTTGTGCAAGCAACGAGCGGATGTGCCCTTCTCGGCGGGGTCGATATCTCGGCTCTGCGCCTTTGCGGCGGGACCTGCCATGTCGGATACCTGCCGCAGGACATCGAACTCTTCGGCGGAGCAATCAAGGATGTGATCGGCCGGCTGGACGGAGGAGACCCCGGCAAAGCGATCGACGCCGCAAAGCTCGTTGGGTTGCACGAAGCGATCATGCGGCTGCCGCAGGGCTACGAGACCGATATCGGTGAAGGTGGAAACCTGCTCCTTCGGGCTCAGCGCCAACAGCTGGGACTGGCACGGGCTGCCTATGGAAATCCGTCTCTTATCGTTCTCGACGATCCGAATTCGAGCCTGGATTATGACGGCGAACGCATGCTCTTTGCGGCAATCGAGCGCATGAGATCCAGGGGGATGATCGTCGTTATCATAACGCACCGGATGGGGATCCTGCCGGTCACCAACAAGATTGCCATCATGCGCAACGGGACGGTGGCTGCCTTCGGCGACAGTGAGCGGATTTACGAAACCTATCTTCAACCACCGTCTCGAACAGGAACATAGGGAAACGCTGCCATGGCCCTTGTTCAACTGGAGACAACGCCGGCGAGATTTTCAAATTCGTCGAGGACGGGTCGNGAGNTGGTCGAACGACCGACAGCGACAGCCAAGCAACAGTCGGCCTATTGGCCGGTGATCGAGTCGAAACAGCGCGGACCCGCCGCCCCTTCTCCCATGCCGCGGCTCAGAGGNGTTGTCTGGACGGGGAACCTGTTGATCCTGACCTTCATCGTCGGATTGGGAATCTGGTCGGTTCTGGCGCCGCTGAAAAGCGCTGCAATTGCTTCGGGCGTTGTCGAACCGGAATCCAGCCGCAAGACCATTCAGCATCTGGAAGGTGGAATTGTCCGACGGATCCTCGTTAAAAACGGCGATGCGGTCACGGCCGGGCAGATCGTCATAGAACTCGACGATACGAAGTCTCGCTCGGAGCGCGACAGCGTTCAAGGGCAACTTTGGGACGCCGAAGGAAGCCGTGCCCGCCTGCTTGCGGAGCAGACAGGCGGCGACCATGTCGCCTATCCTGAGGATCTCAGGGCAGCAATGGACAAATATCCTTCGGTCAGCGCGATTCTGATCGGGCAACAGAAAATCTTCGACGCCCGTCGCCGGGTCATGCAGGCGGAAATTCAGATCACCAATGAAAAAATCGCGCAGGTGCGGCAGGAAATCGTCGGGCTTGGCGCGCAGAAGGCAGCACTGGCCGACAGAGCCGCAATCTCGAGCCAAGAACTGGATCAGGTTACGGTCCTCACCGCCAAAGGACTGGAAAGACGGAGCAGGCTTCTCAACCTCCAGCGGGAAAAAGCAGACCTTGATGGCCAGCACGGTGCAGTAGAGGCNCAGATCTCTCGCGCCTATCAGGTNATCAGCGGCTCNCAGGCCGATCTCGNAAAGCTTGAGAGCGACCGGCTGAACGAAGTCGCCCAGGGCATGCGCAATACGGAAAGCCAGATCATGCAGNTGCGCGAACGCTTGCGGGCGATCGACGACCAACTGTCCAGGACCGATNTCCGTGCTCCCGAAGATGGAACAATNATGAACCTGCGCATCCACACATCAGGTGGCGTGATCGGCGCGGGTGAACCACTCGTTGATCTTCTGCCACGCACCGATCGTCTTGTCGTGTCTGCNCACGTCAGACCGGANGACATCAATCTCGTCCNTCCGGGGCTCGAGGCACAGGTCCACCTCCTTCCCTACAATCAGCGGCGNGTTCCACTGCTGAAAGGTCGGGTCGAATATGTATCAGCGGACCGTCTCACCGATCCGCAGAGCGGCCAGCCCTATTTTGCCGCGACAATCCGTGTAACGGACGAGCGGTTGGCAAAAATGAGTGATGTCGAACTGGTCGCGGGCATGCCCGCACAGACACTGATCGAAACGGGCGAAAGCAGCGTGGCGCTCTATGCCGTCAGACCACTCCTCGACAGTTTCAACAGAGCATTTCGCGAGGACTGANACCGTGATGGGCAAGAGAAAATTCGACGACGACCAGATTACGGGTATNCTGAAGGAGCACCAAGCCGGGGTGACGGTGGCGGATGTTTGCCACAAGCACGGNATCAGCGAGCCGACCTTCTATCGGTGGCAATCCTTGCAGTACGGAAATGTCGGTCTCTATGCCAAAAGGCTGAGAGCACTGGAGGAGGAAAACCAGAAGCTCAAGAAGCTTTTGGCCGAATCCATGCTCTCGGCGGCAACGCTGAGCGAGATGCTGGCGAAGACCTCGAAGGGGCGAAACTAAGGTCACGATGGACTTGTGGATGTTCAGCCACAGTTCCAGATTGATCTTGAATTGTGGCCGCTACTCACTCCGTCATTGAGCGCAAGTGGCGGCTGTGGACGTGACGATGCGGTCGATGAGGATAAAGTTTGCGGAATGCGGGGTTTTGTCGTGGCCAGCCAGCTGTCTGCCGAAAAATACGCCTTGGTCCTCACCTGCGAACTTGACGTCGCCTTAAGGCCAAGAATGAAATTGAAGCTATTTTCGCTGCCGGCTTCGCGCGTAAAGCTGAGATAGGCGCCGAATTGTTCGTATTCGACATTGCGAAGGCTTTGGATCGACGCAAGCGCATCTTCGAAATCACGCCAGCAAGCCTGCTTCACAATGATCTCGAAAATGCGCAGGACAGCCGGAGCGAGACGCCCCTGGGCATCTGTCTGCGGCCCGACGATCTTGGCGCGGATCTCAACAATATCGCCCCTTTCATTTCCCCGAACCCTAACGAAGGTCGAACTGAGCGGTCGCACCTCGTCCCGTTCGTGGATGCGCTGAAAATAACATTCATAGCTGCGATTGCGCATCGATGCGGCTTTCCATTCGCTCATTTCGATGCCGGCCTCTCGAAGAGCGCCGCAGATATTTGGCCCCGCGAAGCGCCACGTCCGCAGAAACTGACTGGNCAGCTCCNGTTTCGGAACCTCNATCAGCTTCAGCGATACAGAGGTCGGCGGAAGAGGAGCAGGAGCCGCCGTATCAGGGCGGACTGATATGCGTGATGATCGGGCGGCCTTATCGAGCGCTTGATACTCAAAGCGACCAGCTGGATCTTCGACGCGGCGGATTTCATGGTAAAAAACAGCGATGCCGATAAGAAGCAAAACGGGCATCAAAAGCGCCGACCAAAGCAGCCAGCGGCGGTTGCTCCGTAAGAGGAACCTCCAGTGCCGCGGCTGGCTGTCGCGAGGAGGACCAACTGCCGACGACACTTTATCCACGGCGATCCCCCGCAAGCTTACGACCAGCGGCGTCGGTCGGCGCGTGGCCAAACGGCCGCTGCGGCTAGTCTCTTCCGAGGCGAGCAACGATGTGAAAGCGGGTACGGTCGACTCACCTTCGACGCTGCGATTCTGATGCCGACTGTATAAATCGTCAAGCAGGAACCTCGGGGCGGCAATTTTCCGGACGATGCGCTAGTAACGCGCGG
>Ga0055526_1002004_pt1 | contig 14027 bp, 16 predicted proteins | sample AraplaCol_mMF_r2_FD_55013 | JGI IMG/M metagenome (GOLD analysis project Ga0055526, IMG submission 55013) | Arabidopsis root microbial communities from North Carolina, USA - plate scrape MF_Col_mMF_r2 | ecosystem: Host-associated > Plants > Roots > Endosphere | place: USA: North Carolina... | reverse complement strand
AACATCGATATGGCTATGCGGCGCCGTCTGGTAACCGCCATAGATGGAAAATTCCAGATCTTCAGCCGAAGCCGTGCCGGCCATCGATGCGAGAGCGGAAAACGCAAGGCCTGCCAGAAGCGAGGGGGCCAGAAGCGAGGTGGCCACGAGCGAGGTGGAAAGACGCAATGCATATGCCATTGAATATCCCCGAAGCACCAGAAAGGTTATCGGTTCAATTCTGTGGCAGAGTTCTGTGTCACAATCTTAAAGGAGAAAAAGGCGCACCGGGTGCGCCTTTATTTTTATTGAAAGTGTTGCTCAACCGCCAAACATGGTCCGCAGAATGTCGATGCCCTTGTCCTGGAAGGCGACGTTGCCCTGCTTGTTGCCGGGGCCGACGACGATGACCTTGGTGCCGACGGAAACGCGGCTGTAAAGATGCGAAACGTCGTCATTCATCATGCGAATGCAGCCGGAGGACATGTTGAGGCCGATCGTCCAGGGCTGGTTGGTGCCGTGAATGCGGAAGATCGTGTCGCGGCCGCCCTTGTAGAGATACATGGCGCGTGCACCGAGCGGATTGTCCGGGCCTCCGGGCTGGACGGCAGGAAGATTGTGGCCTTCGCGGGCCTCGCGGGCGCGCATCTCGGCCGGCGGTGTCCAGCTCGGCCATTCCGACATGCGGCCGACCGTGACCACACCCGACCAGCCGAAACCATCACGGCCGACGCCGATGCCGTAGCGCGTGGCGCGGTTGTTGCCTTCCACGAGGTAAAGGAACTTGTTGTTCGTATCGACGATGATCGTGCCGGGTTTCTCGCTGGTGGATAGACGAACCACGCGCTTGCGGAACTGCGGCTTGATCTCGCGGGTCTGCTTGACGCCACGCACGGCGTCCGTTGCCGTCATCACCGGTTCAGCGCTGACGGTCACAACCGTACAGGACAACGCAACGGCCGCCGCCGCTGCGAGCCTCAGAAATTGCTTCATATTCGATACCCTCTCCTTCAGGAATGCGTAGAGGCTAGTCAAATCGGTTTGAATTTCAAGCCGGAGAGGCGAGGGATACGGTTTTTTGTTATCCGGCGGACGGCTGTTCTTGTCGCCCGCCGGTGTTATTTGGTCATTACATCACGATGACGCGGGTGCCGACATTGACGCGGTCGTAAAGGTCGACCACGTCCTCGTTGCGCATGCGGATGCAGCCGGAGGAGACGGCGCTGCCGATCGTCCAGGGCGCGTTTGTGCCGTGAATGCGGTAGAGCGTGGAGCCGAGATACATGGCGCGGGCACCGAGCGGATTTTCCGGCCCACCATCCATGCGAGCGGGAAGATAATGGCCCTTGGCGGCTTCACGGCTCACCATTTCCGAAGGCGGGGTCCAATCCGGCCACTCCGACTTGCGGGTAATCTTGTGGGCGCCTGCCCATTCAAAGCCGGGCTTGCCGACGCCGACGCCGTAGCGGCGCGCCTTGCCCCCATCCATCACGAGATAGAGGAAGCGATTATTGGTATCGATGATGATCGTGCCGGGTCTTTCCTTGTTATCGTAATCGACGATCTGCGGCAGGAACTGCGGCTCGACCTGCCCGCGGATGACGGGAATACCTGGACGGACGGCCGAGACGGTTTGCGGCGCCGGCTGAGGCGCGCGCTGGATGTATGTCCGGCGCTGCTGGAAAAGGCCGCGCTGCTGATAGACGACGGGACGCTGGTAAACGACGGGACGGACCCGGCCGCCGCCGAGCTGATTGATCCAGGGGGCGGTCAAGTCAGGGCTCAGCACCACGGGTGGACGGGAAGCATAGCGGTCGTCTGCAAGGGCGGCCGTGGACAGAATGCCGAGCATGGCTGCGGCAAGAACAAGGGGTTTCATCATCGGACGAACTCTCTACAAATGACCGAAAATGCGCTGGCGAAATTGTCCGCCTGCGGTCATGCTGCCACCGCGTCAGCCAGCGAATGGTAAATGTGGATTCATTAAAAGACGAAGGACCGGATAAACTTTTCGTCAGGGTTATNGTTCGGTTTGGAAAGAAGGTTTGCAAATGGTAAAGCCGGATTCGAAGCCGCAANAAGAGATAAAAGCATGAGCGAAACCGGCATCATCATCGGCGAGGATGGCAAGAGCCGCTGCCATTGGCATGCGAATCTCCCTGACTATCTGCGTTACCACGATGAGGAATGGGGCAGGCCTGTCACCGATGACATCAGGCTCTTCGAGAAGATCTGTCTCGAAGGTTTCCAGTCCGGTCTTTCCTGGCTGACGATCCTGCGCAAACGGGAAAATTTCCGCGCTGCCTTCGCCGGTTTCGATTTCGAGAAAGTGGCACGCTTCGGCGATGAGGATATCGCCCGCTGCCTTGCCGATGCCGGCATCATCCGTCACCGCGGCAAGATCGTTTCCACGATCAACAACGCGCGGCGTGCGATTGATCTCAGAGGCGAATTCGGCTCTCTGGCCCGCTATTTCTGGAGCTATGAGCCGCGCGCAGAAGACCGGCCAGCCGTGGTTGATCGGGAACATATCGTTGCCAATCCGACAACGGCGACGTCTGTCAGGATATCCAAGGATTTGAAGAAGCGCGGCTGGACCTTTGTCGGACCGACCACAGTTTATGCTTTCATGCAGGCAATGGGTCTCGTCAACGATCATCTCGAAGGCTGCTTCTGCCGCGCCGAAGTGGAGGCGATGCGCGCAGCATTGGTGCGCCCATGAAATCCCCGATCAAATCAATTGCCACCCTTGCCGCAGCGCTTTTTCTCTTCGCCCCGGCTGCCCTTGCGCAGACGCCGCAACTCGATCCCGGCGAGAAGCTGGAAAAGCTGCAGTTCCCGGCCGTAACCATGCAGCTGAAGGGCTGGACCAAGTTCGGCAATAGCGATGTCTATACGCTTCCGGTGCGTGCCGGCCAGCATGTGAAGATCAGCTTCGAAACGAAAAGCAAATTCGCTTTTCTGGCGATCTTCGACCTGTCGAAGCCCGATGACGAGGCCTTCTTCGGCACGGACGAGGATGGCACCAGCTATGAGACGACGGTCAAGGAAAACGCCACCTGGCTGCTGCGTCCCTACTATTCCAAGGTTTCGCCGCGGCGCGGGCTGGGCGCGCCTTACAGCATTCTGATCGAGCCGCTCGCGGCCGCCCCGCAACCGGCCAAGCCGGCGACCGAACAGCCGGAGCTCTTTCCGAAGCGAAAGTAGTTAAAGCAAAAGCGGCTTCAGCCGAGACCGTCGATCAGCCCGTGCAGTTCGCCAAGATGGACGATCTTGCGGAAGCGCGGCGCTTCTTTCGGTTCCTCGATATGCTCGAGCACCCAGGTCAGTTCGTGCGGAACGAAGACCCCGTAGCTGCCGGCGGCGATGGCCGGGACGATATCGGACTTTAGCGAATTGCCGACCATCATCGCTCGCTCCGGCCCATCGCCGACCTTGGAAAAGATGCGCCGATACGTGACTGCCGTCTTGTCTGAGACGATCTCGACAGCATCGAAATAATCGCCAAGCCCGGACTGGGCGAGCTTGCGCTCCTGGTCGAAGAGGTCGCCCTTGGTGATCACGACCAGCAGATATTTTCCGGCGAGCGTTTCCAGCGTATCGCGCACATGCGGCAGGGTTTCGACCGGATGGGACAGAAGGTCGCGCCCGGTATCGAGGATCTTGGCAATCACGCTCGACGGCACCTTGCCTTCAGTGACCTCGATCGCCGTCTCGATCATCGATAGCGTGAAGCCTTTGATGCCGAAGCCGTAATGGGCAAGGTTGCGTTTCTCCGCCTCGAGAAGCCGTTCGGAAATCTTCNCGCCGTCGGCGAAATCTGCAAGAAGCCTGGTAAAATGCTCTTCCGTCAGCCTGTAATAATGTTCGTTCTGCCAGAGTGTATCGTCGGCATCGAAGCCGATCGTCGTCAATGGTCGGGCGGTCATATGCGCACCTCTTGAAATGCGCCCTCTAGAAATACGAGAAGCAATTTATTCCTCGCCTGTGTCGAGACAAGGGCGTAGCNGNAGCGCTGNACAGAGCCGGGCTCCGTTGAAAAACGCGGGTCGGCGACCTAGATGAAAAANGCCTCACCTTGCAGCCAGCCCCGGCTGTTCCTGCTGCGCGCAGGCCAATAATCAAAAATAGANTTCAGCAGTCCGCAAGCCCCTATNGCGGCAGACACAAGGGAATTTCTCGACATGCGTTACAATCAACTCGGAAATACAGGACTTTTCGTATCTGAAATCTGCCTTGGCACCATGACATTCGGGGAGGCCAAGGAAGGGACCCCCTGGGGCGCCATAGCCGATGTTGACCAGAAGGCGGCCGATGAGATCGTCCAGCGTTCGCTGGATGCAGGCGTCAATTTCATCGACACCGCAGACGTCTATTCCTTCGGTGAATCCGAGCGGCTGCTCGGCCAGGCGCTGAAGAACCTCGGTGTTCCGCGCAAGGATGTCGTCATCGCCACCAAGGTCTATGGCGTCATGGGCGACAAGCCGAACGATCGTGGCGCCTCGCGCGGCCACATCATGGATTCCGTCGAGGCGAGCCTGAAGCGCTTGCAGACGGACCATATCGATCTCTACCAGATCCATGCCACCGATCCGGTTACCCCGATCGACGAGACGTTGCGCGCTCTCGACGATCTCGTGTCCCGTGGGCTTGTGCGTTACGTCGGCGTGTCCAACTGGCAGGCTTGGCGCATCGCCAAGGCGCTCGGCATTTCCGAGCGCAAGGATTATGCGCGTTTCGAAACCGTCCAGGCCTATTATTCGATTGCGGGCCGCGACCTCGAACGCGATATCGTGCCGCTGCTGCAGGAAGAAAAGCTCGGCCTCATGGTCTGGTCGCCGCTCGCCGGCGGTCTGCTCTCGGGCAAATATGGTCCGGGCGCACCGGGCAATGGCGAAGGACGCCGCGCCAATTTCGATTTTCCGCCTGTCGACAAGGACCGGGCCTGGGCCTGTGTCGCCGTCATGCGCGAAATCGCTNAAAAGCATGGCGTGAGNGTCGCCACCGTNGCGCTTGCCTATATNCTTGCCAAGCCCTTCGTGACGACCGTGATCATCGGCGCCAAGCGTGTCGACCAACTCGACCAGAACCTCGCNGCCGTCAAGCTGAAGCTCGATGGTGANGACATCAAGCGCCTCGACGAGGTCAGCGCGCTCGCTTCGGAATATCCGGGCTGGATGCTTTCCCGCCAGGCCGCCGGCCGCCGACCGGTCGATTTCGAGCCCAAGGCTTAATAAAGCGGGCCGGAACAAAAGGGCCGCCGCTTCCGACGGCGGCCCTCGCATTCCTCGCGCGCCTACTTGGCGTGCTTCTTCAGCCAGGCATTCATTTCGGCGATTTCTGCCTCCTGTGCCTTGATGACGCCTTCGGCGAGCTTGCGGATCTCGGGATCCTTTCCGTATTGCAGCTCGATCTTCGCCATATCGATCGCGCCCTGATGGTGCGGAATCATGCTGCGGACGAAATCCACATCGGTATCGCCGCTCAGTTTGATCATCATGTCCTTGTGCATCCTGCCATTGGCCTCTGTGAAGGCCTGGCTGGATGGACCATGGCCGCCCGTGTGCTTGGACATATCCATCGTTGACATATCTTCGGCAAAGGCCGGCGCCGCAAAGGCGACGAGTGCGGAAAGGGTGATAATTTTCAGAGACATGAGTATTCCTTCCTCTGTCTGACAATAGGTTCCGGTGACAGCCAGCAGCTGCCTTTCTGCAAAGTATTGGTCAGATCAAGCGGGGAGGCGGCGCCTGAGGCGCGGGCCTGTTGTCCCTCAATGCCCGGTCGAGCGCCGGAGCCGGATAGGCAAAAGCCGCCTTGCCGTCATCGGCAATGAAATAGGCCGGCGGCACCACCATGCAGGCGGCGCAGAGCGGCATATGGGCAGCACCCGTGGCGCAAGGATCTTTCGCGGAATTGTTCTTGGCGGCCGTGCCGCTCTTCGACATCATGCCGCCCATGTCCATGCCATCGGTGTGGAGATGCGCCGCGCCGGCTTCGACCTGAACCGCCATATTCATCGACGCGCAGGTCGGGCAACCCGCCCATGCGGACATGGTGCTGTAGACCAGCCAGCCGAAGAACATCGTCATGAGGGCGAAAGCGCGCATGGGAGAAACATAGGCAGCTGCAGGCGAAAAGCCAAGCGGCCTGATCAGGCGGCAATGACCTTGTGCACGATCTGGTAGTCGCGGCTCTCCTCGCCGAATGGCGCGACGGGCCAGTCCCAGCCGGCTTTCCCTTCAGGTGGCTTAACGCCGTGCAGCAGATCGGCTTCCTCATGCACCTTGCCGGTGCGATCGATGACGGCGTAGGAGATATCGGTGACCAGACAGGTCCGGCAGGGCAGGTCGGCCAGCCCCTGAATATGGGCCACGATCAGGCGTTCCACTGTATCCGCCGGCATTCCGGGAGAGGCTTCGGCCTCGTATCGTCGTTTGACGCCCCGCCCGATCTGCGAGAGTAGGTTGGCGGACACGACGAAATCGAGATAAGGCACGCTTCTTAGGAAGCCGAGCGGCTCCGACTCTCGCCCTGCCTCCAGGTCATCATAGCCCGAGAGATCGCGTTCGATCAGCCGCACGTTCCGATAGCGCTTGCCCTTCAGCCGCAGGCGCACGGACGCCAGATGCACGAGGTCGACGAGAACCACCGTATCGAAGCTCCCGGCCAGTTGCTCGATCGGCACGTCCCGGAGCAATCCGGAGCCGAGCACGACAGCGGTCCGCTGCTGCGTGAGGCCTGATATCGCGGTGGAAATGGCCGCCTTGCTGTTGGCCTCATGGGCTGCCCAATCCCGGCTGCAGCGGCCAGCGCGCGACCAGAGATTGACTGAATAGCGCACGAAGCGGCGGTGCGCGCTGCCCGTAAGCGCTGCTGTGGCGAGATATTGAAGCGCTTCCGCGATCATGGCGATATCCTGACGACAGGTCTTTCCGCATCGATCCATCGATTCTGGGCGCCAGATCAAGGCCCTTGCCCTTGCCGCTCCCCGCCCAATCCGCTAGGAAACCGCCACTGTCACATATGTGGAAATCCCCCGAAATGAACGACAAGCAGAAGAAACCGCAAAAGCTCAGGGCCCGCCTTCCGCGCGGCTTTGTCGACCGCTCCGCAGCCGATCTCCGCGCCGTCAACGAAATGACCGCGAAGATCCGCGAGGTCTACGAGCATTATGGTTTCGATCCGGTCGAAACGCCGCTGCTTGAATATACCGATGCGCTCGGCAAGTTCCTGCCCGACAGCGACCGCCCGAACGAGGGCGTCTTCTCGCTGCAGGACGATGACGAACAGTGGATGTCGCTGCGCTACGACCTGACGGCGCCGCTTGCCCGTCATGTCGCCGAGAATTTCAACGAGATCCAGCTTCCCTACCGCACCTATCGTGCCGGTTACGTCTTCCGCAACGAGAAGCCGGGTCCGGGCCGCTTCCGCCAGTTCATGCAATTCGATGCCGATACGGTCGGCGCACCGGGCGTCCAGGCCGACGCCGAAATGTGCATGATGATGTCCGATACGCTGGAAGCGCTCGGTATCAAGCGCGGCGACTATGTGATCCGCGTCAACAACCGCAAGGTTCTGGACGGCGTGCTGGAAGCGATCGGCCTCGGCGGCGACGACAAGGCCGGCCAGCGCCTCAATGTCCTGCGCGCCATCGACAAGCTCGACAAGTTCGGCCCGGAGGGTGTGGCCCTGCTGCTCGGCCCCGGCCGCAAGGATGAGTCAGGCGACTTCACCAAGGGCGCCGGCCTCGACCAGAGCCAGATCGACAAGGTTCTCTTCTTCGTTGGCATCAAGGATTATGCCGAAAGTGCGGCCCAGCTCGCCGAGTTGGTCGCCGGCACAAGCAAGGGCGTCGAGGGCGTCGAGGAGCTGAATTTCATCGGCGCGCTCGTCACCAGCGCTGGCTACCAGTCGGACCGCATCAAGATCGACCCCTCCGTCGTGCGCGGCCTCGAATATTATACCGGTCCGGTCTATGAGGCCGAACTGCTCTTCGACGTCACCAACGAAAAGGGCGAGAAGGTCGTCTTCGGTTCCGTCGGCGGCGGCGGCCGTTATGACGGTCTCGTCTCCCGCTTCATGGGCCAGCCGGTCCCGGCAACCGGCTTCTCCATCGGCGTCTCGCGCCTGATGACGGCGCTGAAGAACCTCGGCAAACTCGGCCAGCAGGATATCATCGAGCCTGTTCTCGTCACCGTCATGGATGGCGATGTCGAGGCCATGGGCCGCTACCAGCGCTTCACGCAGGAGCTTCGAGCCGCCGGTATTCGCGCCGAAATGTTCCAGGGCAACTGGAAGAAGTTCGGCAACCAGCTGAAATATGCCGACCGCCGCGGCTGCCCGATCGCCATCATCCAGGGTGGCGACGAGCGTGCGCAGGGCGTCGTCCAGATCAAGGACCTCATCGAGGGCAAGCGCCTGTCGGGCGAGATCGAGGACAACACGACTTGGCGCGAGGCGCGTGTCGCGCAGGAAACCGTTGCGGAAGCCGACCTCATTGCCAAGGTGAAGGAAATCCTCGCCGCTCAGGCGGAGGACCGGAAGAGGGCGGGCTGATATGGCCCTCATCAATCTCCCCGATTTCTCCGGCGAGCTTCTGGACGAGTTTTCCGCCCGCAAGGCGGAACGCATTGACACGCCGGTCATCCAGCCGGCCGAACCCTTTCTCGATATCGCCGGCGAAGATCTTCGCCGGCGTATCTTCATGACCGAAAGCGAAACCGGCGCCAGCCTCTGCCTGCGCCCGGAATTCACCATTCCCGTTTGCCTGCGCCATATCGAAAGCGCCACGGGTACGCCGAAGCGCTACTCCTATCTCGGAGAGGTCTTCCGCCAGCGACGTGACGGCAGCAACGACGACGTGACGGCAGCAACGAATTCTATCAGGCTGGCATCGAAGACCTTGGCGATATCAACATCGCCAGCGCCGACGCCCGCGCGATCGGTGATGCTGTCGCCATCCTCTCGCGCCTGCTGCCCGGCCGGCCGCTCTCCGTCACCATCGGCGATCAGGCAGTGTTCGAGGCCGTGGTACAGGCGCTCGGCCTGCCGCTCGGCTGGCAGAAGCGCCTGATCCATGCCTTCGGCAACATGACCCAGCTTGAGAGCCTGCTGGCGAGCCTCGTCAGCCCGCAATTCGTGACCGGTCTTGATGACAAGATCGCGCAATTGGTCGGTCTCGAGGATGAGGCGGCGCTGATTGCCTATATCGACGAGACGATGCAGGCGACCGGCTATTCCACCAATGCCAGCCGCTCACCGCAGGAAATTGCCCGGCGGCTCAAGGAAAAGCTCGTTCTCTCCGAGACCCGACTGGATGACGCGGCCTTCCAGGTTCTGGAGCAGTTTCTTTCGCTCAACGTACCGCTCGTCAACGCGTCTGCGGCACTCTCGCATTTCGCCGATGCGGCGGGGCTGAAGCTCGGCAATGCGCTGGCGCGTTTCGATGGCCGTGTGGCAGCACTCTCCAATGCCGGCGTCGATCTCTCGCTCATCGAATACCGTGCCGCTTTCGGCCGCCCGCTCGATTATTATACCGGCCTCGTCTTCGAAGTGACGGCGGAAGATTCCCCGGCGGTTCTCGCCGGTGGCGGCCGTTTCGACAGGCTGATGACCTTCCTCGGCGCGAAGGACCGCATTCCCGCCGTCGGCTTCTCCCTCTGGCTCGACCGTATCGAAACCGAAAGGGCAGCCGCATGACGATCACCATCGCGCTTCCCTCCAAAGGCCGCATGAAGGACGACTGCTCCGCAATCTTCGAGCGCGCCGGCCTGAAGATCCACGCCGTCGGCAATGAACGTTCCTACCGCGGCCGCGTTGAAGGCTGGGACGATGTGGAAATCGCCTTCCTCTCGGCTTCGGAAATTTCCCGCGAGCTCGGCAACGGATCGGTCGATTTCGGCGTCACCGGCGAAGACCTCGTGCGCGAGGGACTGGCGGAGGCCGACAAGCGGGTGGAATTCTGCGCCCGGCTCGGCTTCGGCCATGCCGATGTCGTCGTCGCCGTGCCGGAAATCTGGCTGGATGTCGATACGATGGCCGACCTCGTGGATGTCGCCGCCGATTTCCGCGCCCGTCACGGCCGGCGTCTGGCGATCGCCACGAAATACTGGCGCCTGACCCAGCAGTTCTTCTCCAGCCAGCACGGCATCCAGCTCTATCGCATCGTCGAGAGCCTGGGCGCCACCGAAGGCGCGCCTGCCTCCGGCTCGGCCGATATCATCGTCGACATCACTTCGACCGGCTCCACACTGCGCGCCAACCACCTCAAGGTACTCTCCGATGGCGTCATCCTGCGCTCGGAAGCCTGCCTCGTGCGTGCCCGCAAGGACACTCATGCCGATACGCCTGCGGTGACGGCGATCGTCGAGGCCGTGCGCTCGGTTCTCTGAGACCGAACTTGGTGACATAGAAAACCCGCCGTCTTTCGACGGCGGGTTTTGCATGCTTGGGAGGGTATGAAATTAGCGGGCAGCGACCGCCTGCGGGCCGCGGCGAGCGTCGACCGAGTAGGCGCCAGCGCCATTGGTGGCGAGCATGATGTAGGCGCCGGCAAGCGTGACGTTCTTCAGGAAGTTCACGAAGTTCAGGCTGTTGATCCAGCCGTTCGCAGCAGCCGGGAAGTCAGGAACATTGACGGTCGGCAGGTGGAAGACGATGCCGGTGAACACACAGAAGGCAGCGATCAGCCAGCCCGTGTAACGAACCTGATAGCCGATGAGCACGGAAATACCCATGACGAGTTCGAAGAGGCCGGCGAGATAGGTCAGCGCGGTTGCGGCCGGAAGGCCGGCACCCATGACCATGCCGGCGGTGGCTGCAGGATCGGTGACCTTGCCGAAGCCGGCGAAGATGAACATGAAGGACAGAAGAATGCGGGCGAGAAGGATGAGGACGTTGTTCGTATTCGACATGGACGTTGCTCCGTTGAATGGCTCTTGAGGTCTTGATGCCCCGGCACCGTGTTGACCTCGGATGCAACCTATTTCGCCTTTTTTCGGTGTCAGGGAAAGATAAACACTAGCGGACGGTTTGTTCACTAATATGAAACGATGGGGCGGCTTGCCTTGCATGGCGACCATCTTCTATGGTCGCCGCCCCACCCAAGGAGAAACCCATGGCAGATCTTTCCGCATTCCCGATCACCAGCCGCTGGCCTGCGAAAAACCCCGATATTATCCAGCTCTACTCCCTTCAGACGCCGAACGGCGTCAAGATCTCCGTGGCGCTGGAAGAACTCGCTCTGCCCTACGAGCCCCATTATGTTTCTTTCGCAACGACGGATCAGAAGACCGCGGAATTCGTTTCGCTCAATCCGAACGGCCGCATTCCTGCGATCATCGATCCCAATGGCCCGGACGGAAAGCCGATCGGTCTCTTCGAATCCGGCGCTATCCTGCTCTATCTGGCGGAAAAGACCGGCAAGCTGATCCCGGCCGATGCCGCTGGCCGCTATGAAACAATCCAGTGGGTCTTTTTCCAGATGGCAGGCGTCGGGCCGATGTTCGGTCAGTTCGGTCATTTCCACAAATTCGCCGCCGACAAGGTCGCTAACAATTCCTACCCGGTGGAGCGCTACCGCGATGAAGCGAAGCGCCTGCTCGGCGTGCTGGAAAGCCGCCTGAAGGGCCGCCAGTGGATAATGGGCGACGAATACACGATCGCCGACATCACTACCTTCCCGTGGATCCGCGGCGCCGACATTTTTTATGGTGGCCGCGAGGTACTGGACTACGCGAAATTCCCCGCCGTCATGGACTGGCTGCAGCGTTGCATCGCCCGCCCTGCAAGCGAGAAGGGGCTGAACATCCCGGTGAAGCCTGCCTGATCACGAGGCAATTCCAGCAAAATTGTGCAGTGGAGCGAAATGACAGGAAAGGCCGGTCGTGAGACCGGCCTTTTTACCTCGAGCCGTTCGGACGATTATTGCCGGCTGGTGATCTGGCTGGCGCCTTCCAGCTTGAAACGCGGGAAGATGAAAACCCCGACCATGCTGCCACTGTACTTTTCTTCCAGTCCATTGGATTCACCCATGCAGAAAAGCGGCTGGCGGAAGCCGTTCGGCATGATGATGGTCGTCGAGAAGCAGAAGGATGAGGAAAGCGTTGCCGCCTGTTCGAAGAGTTGCAGGACGTGGTTGCGATCCTTGGCGTCGTAACAGCGCACCAGGCTCAACAGGCCGCATTCCTGGGCCGAGAGACCGTGCAGCATTGCGCTCCACTCTCCGAGCTTTATCACGCCCGTCGAAAAGTCTCCGATCCAGCTTTCGGAGACCGAGAACTGTGCCAACATGTCGTGGTTGTGATTGTTGTAGTCCAGCGAGCCGGGCAGCAATGGTGCGGCAGCATTGGCTTTGGCGATCTTAAACAAGGCGTTCCCCAGTTCAGGTGCGGCTCCCCTGCCACACGCTCGGCAACACAAAGAAACAGGATCACGTAGCACCAGGCGTCATGCCTGTGCTTTCATCCTGCGGAAACAGTTAGTCGGCTGCGCCTCTGACGGTCGCCGCTCGAATATTTCCCCGCAAGATGTCATCTCGTATGTTCGCGGAGACCTTCGAAAGCCCGAATGTTCACGCGTGGCCTTTGGCGTATCCGGTCTCGTCTGTTGCGAGAATTCTTCCGGTGCGAACGTCAATTGCAGCGCGGATTTATAGGAGCTTTTGCGCAAACGGCAACGGCTTTTTCCGGGGCGTTAGGCTGACGTTATGATTGGATTTTCACCCGGACTGCGCGTTATCCGCTAATTTTATGGTCAAAAGTCTCATTTATGCGTTGTGGAAACGGTTTCACACCACCATAGCATGCAGCTTCCGTAAATTAGACAGTTCGGAAACCGAATTGCGCTGAAGGGGAAAATGCGCGGCGCGCAAGCCTCGCGAAAGCTTCGGGCCAAAGAAGCGGCCTCAGGAGCCGGCCTAAGGGTTTAAGCCGCAGGTATTTTCGAATCGGCAAAAAAAGGGCGGCCCGAAGACCGCCCTTTCTATTCCGGAGACCGGAATGGATGTCAGTGACGGCTTACGCCTATCACATCATGTCCATGCCGCTTGTTCAGCGCGCTTGACGCGCTGAACCATCTAATGATGGGCGGTTTTACGGACGATGCTGTGAGAGGCCGTTGGCCTATCACATCATGTCCATACCGCCCATGCCGCCCATTCCGCCCGGCATTGCCGGAGCGTCCTTCTTCGGCAGCTCGGCGATCATGGCTTCCGTGGTGATCAGCAGCGAAGCAACCGAAGCTGCGTTCTGCAGAGCCGTACGGACAACCTTGACCGGGTCGACGATGCCGAGCTGGATCAGGTCGCCATATTCGCCGGTCTGGGCGTTGTAGCCGTAGTTGTCTTCATTCTTGTCGAGGATCTTGCCGACAACGATCGAAGCTTCGTCACCTGCGTTTTCAGCGATCTGGCGAACCAGAGCCTGGAGAGCGCGGCGAACGATGTTGATACCAGCTTCCTGGTCGTCGTTTTCGCCCTTGGCCGTGATCTTCGTGGAAGAACGCAGCAGAGCGACGCCGCCGCCCGGGACGATGCCTTCCTGAACAGCAGCGCGCGTCGCGTTGAGGGCGTCGTCGATGCGGTCCTTCTTTTCCTTCACTTCGACTTCCGTCGAACCGCCGACGCGGATAACGGCAACGCCGCCAGCGAGCTTGGCAAGACGTTCCTGCAGCTTTTCGCGGTCGTAGTCGGAGGTGGTTTCTTCGATCTGGGCCTTGATCTGGGCAACACGGCCTTCGATGTCGGACTTGGCGCCGGCGCCGTCGACGATCGTGGTGTTTTCCTTGGAGATCGAGACCTTCTTGGTCCGGCCGAGCATGTCGAGCGTGACGCTCTCGAGCTTGATGCCGAGGTCTTCGGAGATGACAGTGCCGCCCGTGAGGATAGCGATGTCTTCCAGCATGGCCTTGCGGCGATCGCCGAAGCCCGGAGCCTTGACAGCAGCAATCTTCAGGCCGCCGCGCAGCTTGTTGACGACGAGCGTAGCAAGAGCTTCGCCTTCGACGTCTTCAGCGATGATGAGGAGCGGCTTGCCGGTCTGAACGAC
>Ga0055526_1002002_pt1 | contig 14036 bp, 18 predicted proteins | sample AraplaCol_mMF_r2_FD_55013 | JGI IMG/M metagenome (GOLD analysis project Ga0055526, IMG submission 55013) | Arabidopsis root microbial communities from North Carolina, USA - plate scrape MF_Col_mMF_r2 | ecosystem: Host-associated > Plants > Roots > Endosphere | place: USA: North Carolina... | reverse complement strand
GACCGCTCAGCTTGAAACTCAGCGTGCTCTGACCACCTCGCCAATGTACACAAAGGCATTGGACGCGGCCAAGACGTTTCCAGTTCGCGGCCAACTTGCCGACCTCGTCGAACGACCAGTGATGCAGAAGGCGTTGGGTCAGGTCCAGACGTACAAGTTGAACGCGGGCAACAAAGCGCCAGTTATCAACAACGGCGAGATTACGGCACAAGACTTGAACATTGCCAAGATGCACTTGGATGACTACATCCAGCGCATGAGCAATCCGCTTGATGCTGCGTCTGCAGACAAATGGCAGCAGGGCGCCTTTATTGATGTGCGAAAGCAGCTCAACAAGCTACTGGAGGACAACGTAAAGGGCTTCAAGGAAGCGAACGCTGTTTATGCACGACACACAGACATGATTAGTGAGTCGAACTTCCTGACCAGTCACAACATGACGAACGTGACGAGACAAATGCAGCCGCGAACGCTTGATGCCTTAATCAAGGTCATTGAGGCGGGGAAAGCGAACAATAACCCTCTCGACAAGGCAAAGTCAGTCTCCACGGCAAAGTTGGCGCAGCTCAAGGCGGTGCGCGATCAGCTTGTGGCCGACTATAAGCGCTTCAGTACAGAGGGCATGAAGGGCGATGCGTTCACGTATTTGCGAGAGGGTGCTTCGAAAGACCCTGCGGCAGCACAAGCACTGCAAAAGCATCTGGAAGCCAACTCACCTGCATACAAACAGTTCTATAGGGACCAAGCAGCAGGTGAGCAAGCAATCCAGCACCAGCAGAACTTCAACGATCTTACCAAGAGGTTTGACACTCGCGCCGACGGTAACGTGACGTGGAACGATGTAAAGAACTTGGGCACTACACATGGCGACTTCTCACCCGAGAACGTAGCGCGATTGAATGCGGTGTACGAGAACCTGCAACGCTACGGCAACCGTACAGAGAGGGTCGCAGGATCGGATACAGCAAGCAACCTTGCCAAGCGTGAAGGCTTCGAGAACTTGATTCAAGGCGAGCGCAAGAGCGGTATCGGCAATTCACTCATGAGCGAGAAGGGCGAGCGCGTAATGCGTTCCGTCATCGGCGGTCTTGGCATTGGTCATGCTGCTGCAACGCTCGGCCCACTTGCTGGTATTGCTGCTGACTTCAGTATGGACAAGATGGGCACGAAGGCAGCGCACACCCTCGGTAGGTTGCTGGGTGGCGAGTCCGAAGCTGCTATTGCCTCTAAGACAGCAGCCAACAGAGACGTTATCGAGAAGCTGCTGCTGCATCCAGAACGCTTGGCAGATGCGCTTACCGCTGCTGAGAAGGCCGGTATCGAGAAGAAGGCAATCGAGGAAGGTCTGATAAGTAAGGTGAAGGGAGTCAAGGACAAGGGCGGCTTGCTAGGCGCAATTGTGGGTACACGACTTGCTGTAGATCAGAAGGACAAGAACAAGTAAGCAGTACCAGCAGTAATCCCAAAAAAACAATAAGAACAAGGGAACCAAGATGTCGATTTACATTTTCAGGCAGAAGGCCAAGTTTGGTCACCACATGCCTATGGGGTCTAGCGGTGGTGGTGGCGGTAGTCAAACAACCACACAGGAACTCCCCGGCTACGCGCAACCTGCCGCGCAAGACATTCTGAGCCGTGGTACAGCGCTCAGTAACCAAGAGATTCCGCAGTACCAAGGGCAGACCTATGCCGGCATGAATAGCACTCAGCAGAACGCTATTCAGGGCATGAACGACCTCGCGCAAAGCGGGGGCGTTGGTGGTCAGGTCAAAGGTGCTGTTGCACAGATGGCTAACAACGGTGGTAACAACTACGGCACCGTACAAGCACAACAAGCACAAGCGGGATACAACCCGTATGCGGACATGAACAACCCGTATCTGGCACAACAGGTACAGGCTGCCAATGACCAGACCGCTCGTGCGTTCAACCAAAATGCAATGGGCGTGAATGCTCAGTTTGCAGGTAGTGGTGCTTTCGGTGGTAGCGCGTACCAGAACGCTGTCAACAACGCGAATGCGAATTTGGGTACTACGCTGTCAAACAACGCTGCAACGATGTATGGCAACGCCTACAACACAGCGGCTCAAGCAGCTAGCACCAACGCAACGTTGAGCACACAGGCAAGCTTGGCTAACCAGTCTGCTGGCTTGCAAGCTGCGAACCTCAACAGCAATAACTACAACACTGCTCAGCAACGTGTTCTCGCTGCTGCTGGTCTCGCTCCGCAGTTGGATGCGAACACTATCAACCAGCTCAACGCGGCATACACGGGCGGTACAGCACAGCAAACGTCCGATCAGAACTCGCTCAATGCTGAATACCAGAAGTGGTATCAGAAAGCCATGTCCCCATACCAACAGTTGGGCATTTTGCAGGGCGCTTTGAGTGGTGCATTGGGTAACGGTGCGCAGGGTATTACCAACACAACGCAGAACGCGAACCCGTTGGGCTTGGCAATCGGTGGTGCAACCGCTGGTGCAGGTCTGCTGTCTGCCATGTCATCACTAGGATAAGAACCATGTCTGTACCTCTCTCAATTTCGCAGCTCAGCACCACACCCGCACTGAACGGTCCTGCTGGTACTGAGCCAATCGGCAACAACGCTGCTCTGTACCTGCAAGCACACTCAGCTTTCATTGCACAGCTTGCCAACGGTTCAGGTCTGACGATCAATCAGAACCTGTCCATGAATGGCAACCAGCTCACCAACTTGGCAAACGGCGTAGCACTAACAGATGCCGTGACCGTCCAGCAGTTGAAGAACTACGAGCCAATCGGCACGATCAAGCTATGGTCAGGTTCAGTGGCAAACATCGCATCTGCATGGGGCGCTAACTGGGCACTCTGCAACGGGCAAAACGGCACACCAAACCTGACGGACAAGTTTGTCGTTGGTGCAGGCAATACCTATGCACCCGGCGCAACAGGCGGTGCTACTAGCTACACACTGTCTGTAGCCAACATGCCAGTTCACAACCACGGTATCTATGACCCAGGTCACACGCACAGCGTTGCCGATCCCGGCCATGCACACAGCGTCTATGACGGCGGCCACGCGCACAGCATTCCCGGTGGTGGTTGGGGTCAAGCTGGTCAGGACAACGGCGGTGGGTCATTCATCAGTGGCGCTAACGGTTACGGTCAATGGCCTTACGGCGTGAACGGTACCAATGCAGCAGGCTCCAACATCGGTATCTATGGTGCTGGTACGGGCATTGGCATCTACGGCGCAGCAACAGGCGTCACCATCAACAACGCAGGTTCAGGCGCAGCGTTCACGGTTATTCCGCCGTACTTCGCACTCTGCTACGTGATGAAAATTTCCAACAATTAAGGGGTCGTCATGGGAGCAATTGGAAACACGCTTGACCCTTCTAACCATGACTCGCCCATCGGCGCGATCATGAAGCCTATCCAGAAGGCAACAGACCCGCTCTCGTGGGTGACTGGTGGTAAATGGGCCGACTGGACAAGCACGGACATTCCTCGTGCAACGAACCAAATCCTTGCACCTATCACACAGGGGCTAGGGAAGGTCGATAAGGCGATCAACCCTCTGCGCAGGATCGGCATCATCGATCAAATTGGTGACGTAGCAGAAGCCAAGCCCGCGGACACAATCGGCCTTGTGCTGGGCACTATCTTTAGTGGTGGTGCGCTCGCGGGTGCTGGAGCTGGTGCAGGCGGTGGTGCCGGTGCCGGTGCCGGTCTAGCTGCTGGTGAAGGAGCTGCGGCAGCGGGCACTACTGGTCTAGCCGGTGGTGCTGCTGGTGGTGTCGGTAGTGGCTTGGGTGGTGGTATGGCTGCTGGTCAGTTGGGTACAACCGTAGGTGCTGCCGATTCGATGGGTGCGCTTGCTGGTGGTACAGGCTTCCTGCCTAGCTACGGTGCTGCTGCGACCAGTGCCGGTCTGGGTTCAGGTAGTACAGCCGGTGCAACTGGTATGTTCGGTACTGGTGCAATGACGTTCGCGCAGAAGATGGCGCTTGCACAACGCGGTCTGTCTGCTGTAAGCAACGCACAGAAGCTTGCTAACTCAGGTCAACCCACAACCACATCAGTACCGTCTGCACCGAGGGCTAGACGTGGCAGTGTGAATGAGATGCCCATTCCTGCACCACTGCCTATGATTGCAACGCCGTCACAGGGTATGCAGGCTATGCCGGGTGCAACAGCGTTGCCAACTACCACGGGCACGTATCAGAACCTGCTGACAAACATGCTGAACAACTCCATGCAGCCACCTACTCAGGGGCTCGTGGGCGTTGGCACTACTCCAAGTGTTTTGCCCTTGACGCCTAGCTCGTTGATCCCGGGCAGGTACTGACACTTTCCTGTCTCCCATAAATACCCAGATAACAAAATGGGAGACAGGAATGGACCTTACAAAACCAAACAACCTGATTGTTCTCGACAAGAGCGAGATTCGCCAGTACTGGCATTTGATCCGCCCGGGTCTTGAATACATGGTAGCGGAGAAGCGCAACCCAGACGGCTGGATGCCAGAAGAAGTGTTCTCGCTTCTTTGCAGTGGCAATGCAACCTTGGCTTTCACGTCGATCATGCGTGACTCAAACAAGGGCATGCAGTACGGCAGCAGGGATGCAGCTATCGAAGACAGTTCAGGCTTCGTAGTGCTGCAAAAGACAAACAACTTCAACGAAAGCGCTCTGCATATCTGGGTGGCTGTCAGCAACGACACGACCAAGAAGGACGGTGCAGGGTCGATCATGCAGACATTCAACACTGAGCTGAGCGAGCTTGCCAAGGTAGCAGGCTGCGCGGCTATCACATTCGCTAGCAATCAAGATTGGTGGGACAAGATCGCGCCTCGCTTCGACTTCGAGAAGCAGGAAACCAAGTGGCGCAAGGAGGTTAAGTGATCGATTTAATCGAACAGCTCAACGCGCTGCACACATACCCAAGCGTTGCCGATCTGCACGACCTCGCAGAGACGTTGAAGCAGTACAGCGCAGAAGACATCGACACATTGCTGGCATCGTTGAACAACCAACTGCTTGTCAGCGACATCAAGCGTCTTGTAGACGGTGCAATGCCAAGCACCATGACAGCGCCCATCTTCGTGCAACCAGTCGCGCCAAACGATCCCGGGTATGCGGACCTAGTTCGCACAGAAGACCCCGGATTTTCATGCGGTGGACCACCACAGATCAAGCCCTTGTAGTAACCCAAAGCCGCCTAGTGCGGCTTTTTTCTTGGTTCGTTCGTCTCGCTAAATACGACAGAAGCGCGGATTGGAGCGCTCGTAGAACGAGAAACCAAGAAATGAAGAACATCACACAAGAGAGGTTACTGAGCCTCCTTTCATACGACCCAGAGACAGGTCATTTCACACATCCCACAGGCGAAGTAGCTGGCATCGTCTCTTCACATGGCTATGTTCGCATCGTCATTGATCGAGAAACCTACTACGCGCACCGCCTAGCTTTCCTCTACATGACGGGTTCTTTCCCGGAGAAATATGTTGACCACATCAACCGTGTTCGCTCAGACAACCGTTGGTGCAACCTGCGTCCCGTCACTGCTGCTGAGAACAACCGCAACGCGGGCATGAGGAAGGACAACAAGTCTGGCTATAGAGGTGTGTATCAATCAAAGACCAGTAAGAGATGGGTTGCCGCTTGCACCCTTAGCAAAGAGCGCAAGCATCTTGGTACGTTCGATACCAAGGAAGAGGCAGCACAAGCAGTAACAGACGCGCAGATGGCGCATTACGGGGTTGTCGTCAGCCCACTCACAACAACAACAAAAACGGTGGACTGAACATGGCCTACGATTTCTTTCTAGGCAGCTCATACAACCGCGTCGGGACGTTGCAGCTAAACGGTCCCGTTGCAGGTGGTAATGCTGGCCTCAATAAAAACCAACCTGACTACAGCAATTGGAGTATCCGTGCTGCGTTCTACGATCAATCTGGAACAAAGCTCATCTCTAACCTTGTAGTCACGAACCTCTCCAACCCAGCACTGCCGCAGACAAACGGCTTGGTGCAGCTTGCCAATCCTGCGCCTACTGATACCTGGCCTACTGGTAAGGTTCAGTTGCTCATTGCAGCAACCACAGATGCTGGTGCGATTCTCCCAACTCGTCCTGTTTGGTATCGCTTCTTGGCTAACCCACTGTTGCAAGGGGGTGGCCAATGAGCACAACACCAGAAAACGAACTGATCTTCACATTCACGGAAGATCAAAGCCAAGTCGTTGCTAGCTTCGGTCCCTTCCTGCCATTGCAGCTCAGCGGCACATTGCAGGACATGCTGAACATCATTGCTGACACAGAGGCGACCGTAGAGACCGCAGTACAGGCAGCGGACACGGCAACCGCAGCCAGCGGGCAAGCACAGGCATCAGCCAACAACGCAGCGAGCAATGCAGCACAAGCACAAACCAGTGCAAGTGCGGCAGCTACTCAGGCGACCAATGCAGCAAACAGCGCCACAGCAGCAGCCAACAGTGCTACTCAGGCAGCGACCAGTGCGTCAAACGCAAGCACGTCCGCCAACAGCTCTGCTAACAGCGCCAACGCAAGCTCCACGTCTGCAACTGCTGCAAACACATCAGCAATCAATGCTTCCAACAGCGCCGCCCAAGCTGCCGCATCAGCGACCACAGCATCAACTCAAGCTGACAATGCCGCGCTCAGTGCGACCAATGCCGCAACTAGTGCAACCGCTCTTACCATCGGCCTTGCGTCGTTCAATAAAGCATGGCTGGGTGCGCACGCTACCGACCCAACAGTAGACAATCAGGGCAACCCGCTGGTTGTGGGTGCTGAGTACCTGAACACAACCAAAGTACCACCCGAGATTCGTGTCTACACATCAACGGGTTGGCAAGATCAGGACGCAACAGCAGAAGCGGCTTCTGCGAGTGCCACTCTGTCAGCTACCAGTGCAGCTACCAGTGCAACCAATGCCGCAGGTAGCGCTACCACTGCTGGTACACAAGCCAGCGACGCAGCAGCCAGTGCAACACTGGCACAGAAATGGGCGAGTCAGCCAAGCGGTACTGTTGACGGTACGTTCTATTCAGCAGCGTATTACGCGCAACAGGCATTGCAAACTGTTGTTGGTTACGCATCACTGGTGTCGCCAGCTTTCACGGGTACGCCAACTGCTCCCACGGCATCAGCGAACACGAACACAACGCAGATTGCCACCACAGCATTTGTTCTGGGTCAGGCAAGCAGCACCACTCCAAACATGGACGGCACTGCTGCAATCGGCACTGCTACCAAGTTTGCTCGTGCTGACCACGTTCACCCAACAGACACATCATTGGCCCCGTTGGCATCACCAACATTCACAGGCACTGTAACGTCACCAGTGGTATCCGCAGGTTCGTACTACACGACTGTCACGACTATGGCAGCGACTGGCAATAACCAAGCCACGTCTAACGCGGTTAGCGGCACTCTCGCTTGTGTGACTAGCTCAACGGCTGGCTCTGGCGTTGTACTGCCAAACGCTGCCGTGGGTAGGACTGTAACGCTGATTAACGACACAGCGAATGCGATCATTGTCTACGTCATGGTCAGTTCGATCCTGAACGGCGTCACAAATGGCACGCTGACATTGAGCGCTAATAGCTCAGTGGACTTCGTAAGCACTTCATCAACGAAGTGGTTTGCGAAGACAGGCGTGTACAGCTAATCAGGGGGACGAATCATGACAGGAGCAGTTTCAACTGCCGTTCCCGCAGCGGATTACAACTCGATCCAATCGACTATCAGTTCCGTGATGGGCGCTGCGTCGTTAGGTTCGACGTTCGGCTATGGGCAGACGCTCATAAGTGCGCCAGTGGTGTTTGGTAAGCCGATCAAGGCCGCTGACTGGCAGAACTTGTACACGGACATTTCACGCGCATACACACACCAAACAGGCTCTGCTCCATCTGGGGCCGTGCTGCCGGTCATTGCCGGTGGTGCAACGTGGAACGCTGCTGCAACGTCCTTGTATGCGTCAGTGGCAAACACATGCTCAACCAACAGGCTGGTTATCAATGTTGCCAACGTGACCAACACTACGCCAGTAGCAAATACGACAATCACTCGTGCTACTGCGTGGGGTTCCAGTGCGAGTGCCGCAATCGCGTGCGTGGCGTCGTTCACATGGGCGTCAGAGGCAAGTGCGTCAGCATTCTTCAATACTGGTGGCTACGTGTACATGACACTCGCACACCCCAACACGTCAACAACCCAGAACACCGCATGGAATTCGTTTCTGAGCGCGTTTGGTACGTTCACGTTCAGTGGTACGAGCATTGGTAAAGGTGGCGGTAACGGTGCGATTACTTCAATCGCGTACTCCGCCTATACAGCAGGCGGGACGACCGTTCTGAACACTGCGCAGACAACGGCCAACTACACGGCCAACACCATTGCCGTTGTCGTGAAGAAGATCACTAACGGCATGTCCGTGACTGTGACGCTGACTGACGGCCACACCAATGCATTCTCGGACGCAGTTGCACTTGGTACTAACGCAGCGTTTGGGTGGGTCCGTGCGACTGACTCAAACAACCTGCCTACGTTGCCAGTCGCGCCCACATTCACGAAAACAACCAACTTCTAAGGCTGGACCGGCGTGTACGTGGCTGATGCCACAGGATTGATGCCGGTCGTCTTCCTTATCATCTCAATGTATTCCACCGCTGTTGAGTAGTAGTCCTTCGCTGCCTGCGTGTTGCAGCCGCGCGCATATTCACGGTCGTGATGACTTTGCGTATGCAGATGCCGTGCGTCCATGGAGTCGGCAATGGGCGTGGACTCGATCTCATAGGGCGACGCATGTGTGACCAAGTTGCGCCACTGCTGCATGGTTGCGATGCGCTGGAACAGTCCGCTACCCCAGTCAGGTTTGATGCCGTGGGGTTCCATGAGCATGTTCATCTTCTCCGCAAACCTGAATGTCTTCTTGTAGCGGTCAAAGTCAAAGCCCGGGTAGCGGGGGTTGTCTGCCATGCAGAACGCCACTGAGGCGGAAAAGCTCTCGATAGCAGCGAACGACAAGACCATGCTCCCTGTAAGCAGGGCGAACAAGCGTACGCCGTTCCCAAGCATTTGTGGATTGACGCTTAGGCCGTACAGCTCTCCCGCGGAACGGAGGGTCATGTTCCAGTCGTGGTGCTCTGCTGAGTATTCGTATGGCACGGCCTAACTCCCGGTCAAAAAGATGAATTTAGGAAAATTTCCTACAAATCCCGCTGTCTAGCGCAAGAATCTGCTCCGCTACAAACTATTTTCAGCAAGTTTTGGCGTATTTTGCCTTGATCGGCGGTTATATACTAAATCACGGCAAAATCAATTTTCGGCCGTTTGACGCAAATTAATGCCCGAATCACAATTCCCTCACTGACGCAATAACGCGCTAGCCAAACTAATAAGAGGGATTATCAAATGACCGTAGCAGTAACCGCACAAAACATTCGCAAGCCGCGCACCTCCATTATCGCATATGGTGCAGCTACCGAAAATCGCGACAGCCGCAAGGCAAAAACCATTTTCGAGAAATTCGATGACAGCATTGCAGAAGCAAAATCTGCTGGTGCTGGTTATCGCGCCGCACTCAACGATGCACTGAGCAAGGCATACGCAGCTCTCTACATTTTCGAGAACGCATCGGCAAAAGATCAAGAGACGCTGCGTAAAAACCTTGAGCAGTATTGCAGCGAAGCAAACTTGACCATTACCACGGGCAAGACCAAGCCTGAGCACATGATCGTAAAGCTGGCATTCGGTGAGCTGCTGGACACTACTACGTCGCAACGTGCGCGGTTGCTGCGCCTTGCTATCAACGACGAGATGGTCAAGCCTGCGGCGTTCAAGACCTGGCTTGCTGGCAAAGGTGGCATCGTCAAAGCACTGCTCAAGACGCCAGCGCCAGATAAGCAAGCATCCACTGACTTTGCTGCCAGTGTCACACGCGGTCGCACTGCCGCTTTGAAAACGTCGCTCGGGCACATCGACAACACCAAGGTTCGCATCGAAGAAGCAGCACGCCCCAAAGCTGACGCACCTGCGCTTGCAATCATCACTGCACACCCAGACGGTTCGTTTTCCGTTCGTGCGTTTGTGCAAGACGACAAAGCTCTCGATGCCGCTTACGCAGCCTACGGTAAGACCATCTAACAACAACAAAGCAGGCCGGGTGTGCGCGCCCGGCCACGATTAAAGAGAATCCACAATGGCAATTATCAAGGCCCCAGCTTCGCTGGATGACTTCGTATTTCCGAATGCTGACGCGCGACGTGTCGTACAAAACATCGTTACGCAGAAGTTCGCCTTCCCGCTGAACACTAAGAACGGGATCATTCTGGAAGGCGTTGTTGGTACAGGCAAATCGACCTGTGCAGAGCTGATTCCAGATGCGATGGAACGCACGCTGACAGGCACGAAAGCGCAATCACGCATCGAGCATGTCAGAGCGCCCAACAATGGTGTTGGTCTGCTGTCGAACATCACTAGCGGGATCGGCTTCATCCCCGCTAACGGCAACCAACTGCATTACGTGATTCTGCATGAGGTCGATCAGCTCACCAAAGATGCACGGGAAGAGCTGCGTTCGCTGATGGATTATGCAAAGGCAAATGCGGTGTTCATCATGACGACGAACCACCTCGACAAGATCGAGAATTCCGTTCAAGACCGTAGCCGTTGCATTAGCTTCAACCCCAGCAACCCGAATGTGTTTGTGCCTGCTGTACAGGGAATGCTCTCGCAATGCGGAATAGACGATCCGCAGTATCACGAAGCTGGTTATATACACACGAAAATTCTGGGCAGGCGTAATAATCTGCGAGCAGCTATGGACGCTGTTCAAGACCTGTATGCAGAACTCAATCAATAACAGGGGGTCACGTGGTTAATGAACGATGGGAATTGACTACAAGCGCTGCTGCTTATCAGTTTGCGTTTCAGAGCGAGGTCGAACAAGCTGTATTGAACGAGGGTGTGGACGTAGATAATTGGTTAGCCGATTGCGGTGTGCAACATGCGGGATACGCAATCAGCAGATTTGAGGAATCTGAGCAGGACTACGACAGCAAAGCGGGCAAGTTCGGCAGGAAAACCAAGAAGGTCTATTATCGTGCAACGGTCATTATGCTGGATGAAAGCGAGGCATTGCAGTTCAGGCTCGCTTTCTGCGATAACTGAAGGTCAAACGGCAGGGATAATCCCTGCCGTTGTTTGTGTGTCTTACCGCATAACGTTGCGGCGGGGGTGCAGCCAATCCATATAGTCTGTTTCACTAAAAGTACAATCGAATTTCAGCATCAGCATCGTGCCAAGTTCTTCATTACTGATTGAGACGTGAATCTCCCTCTGGTCTACCTTACGTACTTTGAAATCACCGATGTAATCAAAAAGCGTCTGCCAGATTTCATCTTGTGAGTCCTCGTAAACTAGCACGTAAGTCTTGCAGCTACTTTCTGCATCATTGAAATAGCGTGATTTCGTCGCGCCCATTGCTCCCAAAAACACAGTGCTATATCCCCCGCTTCTGGCACTTGCGTTGGCTGATGCTTGTGCCTGTCCGCTGGCTGTTGTTGCTGAGCTGATTGCAGCCAAAAGCTCTTGCGCAGGGCCGGTGTTATTGCATTTTGTTGTCATTGTTGTTCTCCGAAAACCAGCTTGAACATGGTGGCGTCTTCAGCGTTGGCGAACTCGAAGACAACCTCAGGGCGCTCAGCATCAAGTCCTCGCTTCTGAGATTCCACATAGAAGTTCAACATGCCGACCACCTTTCTCAATTCGTCCATACCGGAGAGAGTCGTTCCCCACTGCTCAGTGTTGGCGTTGCACCAATCCTTCAACGCCCCCAATTGCTCAGCGGAGCTTGGCTTGACAGATACCTTGTAGATTTCAGTCATTGCTGTTCTCCCTGCTCTGTGATCGTATAAACCGATGCAGTCACGCGCTCTTTATGTTTCGCAAGGGCTGGGGCGCTGCCGTCCAATATCTGAACTCCCTCCGAATGGAAGGCAATACAGCCATCAGAAACTCGATAATCGTTTGTGTAAAAGGTTCTGTACCCTGTTTCAATGCGGAAGCGAAATGCTCGCGTGGCTTCCTTAAATGCATCCCAGTCGCTCTCCAGTTGAGCCGACTTCTGCTTGCGCTCTTCCTCGAAGCTGTACCTAACAGCTCTGCAAAACAAAAATGCGCAGGCCGCCAAGCCAGCAATGGAAAGTATTGGAAAGAGAAGTGTCATGTAATGTCTCCCTGTTATTATGTGACGTATTATTTAGGGAGCAGCGGGGTGCAGTCAAATTGATTAACTGGCTTTCGCAGAGTCATAGGTAGGGCCACAAGACATATTCAGTGGAACGTCTGGGAGTTTGTTTCCGCTTCGCTACAACAAACTGCTCTACCTCGTCTTCGTTCTGCGAACTCATTTACTCGTTTCGCGTTAAGTCAGGTACTAGTTTCTGCGAACTGAACTTATGAGCTAGCAGAGCGGCGAGTAAGTTCCCTGAGCTGCGTTAGTAGCTCAGGTGCGTGATATATCAAAACAAGTAAACAGCAGAAATTGGAATCAAAGGAATTCTAATCCCTCTTCCCGGTGATGGGATATTAGGATTATGTTCCAAACATTCCGTGAAATGTTTGTGGCCCTTGGACACCCTCTTCTGACGTTATCACAGGAAGATCAACCTGTTCTGTACCGTCTAAGCTTGTCATTGCTTGCAGATATTATCTGGGCAACCTCGTCCTGTGCATTTATCTGGACCACTTAGACTGTCCAGCGCACTTAATAGCTTTCGCTAATGGCGATAATGTTTTGGTTTTGACAACGGACCTCTCGCCTAGCACGGATGCTAGGTCTAACCTTTCGCCTTTGGCCTACCTAGCAACTACCGGGGAGCGCATGCTCACTTGCGTCATTGCTATGTATTACTGCGTTTGTAGTTGGGATTGTGTAATGAGGAAAACCTGCAAAAGCCGTCGGGTCCAGCGAGCAACTTTGCAGGTTTCTTGTTTGCCAAATATATTTGCCAAACGTTTGTAAATCTGAGATGAGGATTAATCTGGACCGTTAATCTTCGTTGTACTTTTATTTATACCACGATGATAATATCGCTGCACGAAACGTCAAAATACCTGAGGATTTGATGTGCGCTGCCAGAAAGTGTTTCTTATCTTATAGGGGCGAATAAATATCTCCAACAAGGAGATAGGTTATGAAATTTGATTTGCATCAGTCCCCGCCGCGAGCACCGCTAGCTTCGAGCTATTATGTCGCAGTGTGCAAGTTTGCAGAACTTGAGGTAGCGGAAGAGATTTACGATTGGCTCTTGGCAACATTTGGCGAAGAGCATCCCCAAACTGCGGCGCATCACGACGACTCACCCGGCCAGTGGAACATGATCCTCGATATGGAAACGAGAACCTATTCGAGCTACGACTTTGCGACAAAGCGCCACACACAGAAAGCTCTTGGCGGCGAGTCGTCCCATCACGTTCTGATACTCAACATGTACGGCGACACTTTGGCCGCGATGTTCAAACTTCGCTTCGCGGAGTATCTGTAAGAGCTATCCCAATACCTCTGCCACACGTCAGAAGACGCGCCAAGCTTCTATCGCTTCACAACCTGATGTCTGCCTAGTTCGATTAAATCGACACAAGCCAGATTGTCTTTTGTTGCTTGGAAACAACGATCCGCAGAACGTCCCAGCACGTCCTAGTGCATTGCTGGTGAGCCTGTACGGTGTTAGAACTGGTTAGTGCAGTTGGCGTAAAATGAACGGCTGCAACAGCGGTTTTGCAAGCTAGAGTAGGGCGGTACGTGCTGCGATAAGCACATTCTTGCAACAGCTCTGCAACACCGCGCAACACCGGAAACATGGCTTGTGCATTCTTCTGCACACCCTTGGAAAAGGCTTGAAGCTGTAAGTCGTTGTTTTATAAGAGTTTTTAGGAACCATCATGGCGCTACTGATCACCGACGACTGCATCAATTGCGACGTTTGTGAACCCGAGTGCCCGAACGAAGCCATCTCGATGGGGCC
>Ga0055526_1001977_pt1 | contig 14146 bp, 16 predicted proteins | sample AraplaCol_mMF_r2_FD_55013 | JGI IMG/M metagenome (GOLD analysis project Ga0055526, IMG submission 55013) | Arabidopsis root microbial communities from North Carolina, USA - plate scrape MF_Col_mMF_r2 | ecosystem: Host-associated > Plants > Roots > Endosphere | place: USA: North Carolina... | reverse complement strand
AATGATCGAAACCTGCACCGGCGCCATCGCCGGCACGGGGAAAATCTCCGCGCCACGCTTCAGGGGCGCATTGCTGGCAGATGACCGCGTAGGTTCGATCCCGAGCGAAACAGTGCTACCGTCGGCAAAAGCAAGATAGGCGCTGGTTGCACCATCCGTCCAATGGCGAAACTGCCAGCTCAGNGCGTGGACTGATATCGTCCAGGTCTCGCCCTTGCCGAGAACGAAACCTTCCGGCGGCTGGAATTCGGTGAAGTTCGACAGCCTTTTTAAAACGGTTGCCCCCTCCACACGTCCAGCGGGATCGACCCGTCCTGGGCCACTGACGCAGAGCGAGAAGCCCGAGAGTGGCTCGGCGGCCAGATTCTTGAGCTGCAGGACATAGGAGAAATCCTTGCCGTCGGCTGGTGGATTCCAGAGGGTTTCGAGCCGCAAGGCCGGATGTCGCGGTTTGGACATGATTGCTTCTTTCTGTTCGGATTGTCGTGATCAGCTCTTGAGCATGCCGGCATAGATGCCGGGAGCGGAATCGGGGATGGGAGTGGCGCCGACGGCTTTCTCGTAAAAGGCGGATGGGCCGACATCGCCGATGATCGCATAACCATAGCCCATGGTCTTCAGGTCGTTGAGGCTGGCAAAGAGCAGCGCCCTGCCGACGCCGAGCCCCCGCATGCTTTCATCGACACCGGTCGGCCCGAAGAAATCGGGAGCGGTCGCCTCGTGGCAGGCAAAGCCGACGAGCCTGCCTTCGCGCGTAGCGATGAAGCAGGTCGGCGGCTGGCGTGTCATCGCAACCGTTGCCTCGCTTGCCCACGCGTCGCCGAAATGCTCGCCGATCCAGCGGACAATCAGCTTCAGTTCAGGCGGCAGTGCCCGGCGGATAGTGACGCCCGCTTTTGCCATCGCGTCGGGTGATTTTGTGTCCTGCGGAAGAGTGGACAGGTTCACGAGATAATCCATTGGCGTATGTCCTGTTAGCTTTGGGCGCCGAGTGCGCGCATGAAATGATTGGGGCCGATCTGTTCGATCACCGTGGATTCCGGACGGCTGAGCGAACGGACGCGCTCTGCCTGCTCGAGGAAGCGTGCACTGCCGCCGGTCACGAAAGGGCGTCCGCCATCGGGCACCGCCGATAGCAGGAGCTGGGTATAGGGATGGCGGGGTTTGGAGAGCACTGTTTCTGTATCACCCCATTCGACCATTTGACCGGCAAACATCACGACGATCTCTTCGGCCACATGCGCCGCCGTTGCGATGTCATGGGTAATATAGAGCATCGCCAGTTCGTTCTCCCTCTTCACCCGGGCAAGCAGATCGAGAATGTCCTTGCGGATGGAAACATCGAGCATCGACGTCGGCTCGTCTGCAACCAGCACGCTCGGCGCGACCGCAAGAGCCCGGGCAATGTTGACGCGTTGCCGCTGGCCGCCGGAAAGCTCATGCGGAAATTTCTGCTTCGACACGGCCGGGTCCAGACCGACGCTCGTCAGCAGTTCCGCAATGCCATCCTCAAGAGCTATCCGCGACGTGTCCTGGCTATGAAGTTGCAGTGGCCGGGAAAGGTGATGACTGACCGTGAAGGCGGGGTTGAGTGACGAGAACGGATCCTGGAAGACCATCTGAACGTCCTTGCGATAGAGACGTTCATCCCTCGCCGTCCCCTGCGCGGTCAGATCCTGCTCGCGAAAGAATAGCTTGCCGCCGGTCGGCCGGTCGAGACGCGCGATGATACGGGCACAGGTCGTCTTGCCACAGCCGGACTCGCCGACAAGCGCCAGTGCGCGGCCGGGATGGAGCGAGAAGGAAACGCCTTTCAGTGCATGCACCGGTCCGAATTGTCGCCTGATCTCTTCGATCCGTATGACGGGTGCGGCCGCGGACGGATGTGCCTCGGGCTTCATGCCAGTGCTCCTGAAAGATGGGGCGTGCTCGGAAGCTGGGGAATGGCGTTCCAGAGCCTGCGCGTATAATCATGCAACGGCGCCTGACTGACCTGGCTGACATCTCCGACCTCAACGAGTTCGCCCTTCAGCATGACGCCAATGCGCTGGCAGAGTTGCGCCATCAGATGCAGGTCATGGGTGATGAACAGTACCGAAAACCCGTAAGCTCGCTGCAGGTCGACGACCTGTTCGAGGATTTCGCGCTGCACGACGACATCGAGCGCCGTTGTCGGCTCGTCCATGATGATGAGCTCGGGCCTCAGCGCCAGGCAAATGGCGATGACAATGCGCTGTCGCATACCGCCCGAAAACTGATGCGGATAGTCGCTGATGCGCTGTGGCGGTATGCCCACGAGCCGGAACATCTCCTCTCCGCGCGCCCGCGACTCCTGACGCGAGCAGCCAGTGTGCCTGTGAAGCACATCATGAAACTGCGCTTCGACCCGCATTAGCGGATTGAGTGAGTTCATCGCGCTCTGAAAGACCATACCGATGCGCTTCCAGCGGATCTTCTGCAGATCGCGCTCGGGCATCTTCAGAAGATCCTGCCCATCCATGCGGATGCTACCGCCGCTGATCCAGGCAGGGGCCTTGGACAGTCGCGTGATGGCATAGGCGATTGTGCTCTTGCCGCAGCCGGATTCGCCGGCAAGCCCGAAGATCTCGCCCTTGCCGATATTGAAGGAGACATCCTTGACGGCGCGGAACTCTCCCCTGTCGAGCAGGTAGTCGACATTGAGCTTTTCGATTTCCAGGAGATTGCTGGTCATCGGCGTGCCTCCAGTTCACGGTTGCGGGCACGGGTGAGCCGGAACCAGCGCGTCAGTGCCGGACCGGAGCGAAGCTGCGGATTGGCGATCTCGTCGAAGGTAAAGTTAAGCAGCGCAAGGCCGAGGCCGGTCAGCGCGATGCCGATGGCCGGCACGCCGACGTCCCACCACGCGCCGACCATGATCGCCGATGCATTCTGGGCATTATAGAGCATCGTGCCCCAGGAAACTTTCAGTGGATCGCCGAANCCGAGATATTCGAGCGTCGTCTGTGCGACGATCGCGTAGATGATGCTGCCGACGAGGTTGATGCCGATCAGCGGCGTCAGGTTCGGCAGGATCTCGACGAAGATGATACGCCATGCCGGTTCGCCGATCATTTTCGATGCGGTGACGAAATCGCGGTTGCGCAGCGCCATGGTCTGAGAGCGCGTCATGCGCGCGCCCCATGGCCAGGAGGTCAGCGCGATGATGGTCATGATCGTCATCGGCCCGACCGTGCCGGCAAAAGAGGCAAGCAGGATCAGAAGCGGCATATTTGGAACGACCAGAACTGCGTTTGTCGCAAGATCCAGCGCCGCATCCGTCTTGCCTCCGGCGTAACCGGCGACGAGGCCGATCGCGGTGCCGATGACGGTGATGGCAATGCCCGTTGCAAAACCGACCGACAGCGAACTGCGGGCACCCCAGACGAACTGGCGATAGACGTCGCGGCCCATTTTCGTCGTACCAAGCACATGCTCGATGGAGGGTGGCTGGTGGGAACGGCCGACACGTGCTCCCGGCTCGCCAGGGGCGATGACGGGGGCAAGCAATGCCATCAGCCAGAGGCCGACGACGATGATCAGGCCGGCGACGGCCTTCTTCTGACGAAGGATGGATCTGAGCGTGGCTCCCATTACACGGCATCTCGCAGTCTGGGGTCGATGAACCCGTAGATGATATCGACGAGGAAATTCGCGCCGAGCGTTGCGAGCGTCATCAGCAGGAGCTGGCCCTGGATGACCGGATAGTCGCGGGCGATGCTTGCGGTATAGAGCGTCAAGCCGAGCCCCGGATAGTTGAAGACGATTTCGGTGACGATCGAGCCACCGAAGACGGCGCCGAGCATCAGCGCGAGGTTCGTCAGGACCGGAAGCATGGCATTGCGCGCGCCATAGCCGAACATGACGCTCAGATGACTGAGGCCCTTTGCCCGGCCCATTGTGACGTAATCCTCCCCAAGCACCGAGATCATCGACGAGCGCATTGTCGTCTGAAACTCCCCGATCAGGAACGGCGACAGCGTCAGCACCGGCATGATGGCGTGGATGAAGACGCTGCCAGCGAAAGTGAAGTTGAACCCGGGATCGAGGTTCGGATCATAGGCGTAGCCGACGGGCAACCACCGCAGCGACACACCGAACAAGAAGAGCGTCGTCAGACCCACGATGACAGGCGGCACCGAAATCATCACGACCGCGAGCGGAGAGACGATCGTGTCGAAACGTCCGCCTCGCCGCCAGGCGGAAATTGCACCCAGAACCACGCCGACGCTGAGCGAAAAAATGATGGCGGTGACGACAAGGAAAATCGTCCAGATTGTCGAGCGGCTGAGGACCTGGACAACTGTCTGAGGGTAATATTTGACGGAGACGCCGAGATCGAAGGTTGCAAGTCCCTTCANATAGTCGACGAATTGCAGGAGCACCGGCTGATCGACTGCGCCAAAGCGCGCCTTGATCGCCTCGACNGCNGCNGGTGTCGCCCGCGGGCCGAGCTGNGCGACCATGGCATCGACGGGCGTCCCCGGCATAAGCCGGGGAAGTATGAAGTTCATCACGATGGCGAACGCCAGGGCGACTGCATAGACGCCAAGGCGCCGTCCGGAAACACGCATGTCCCTTGCCTCGCCGGTCTTATTGGACCGGCTTCAGGCGGAGCAGATGCATGAGGCGCATCCGGTTGTTATCGTGATCTTCCGGGTTCATGACCGGGTCCTTGTCGGTTACCCAGCCGGTAAAGCGCTTGCTGGAGAACTGATACCAGGTCGGGCCATTGAAGACAGGCACGACGGGGAAATCTTCGGCCACCAGCAGCTGAATGTCGTTGAAGATCTTCTTGTGATCATCATCGGACGTCGCCTTCAGATATTGATCGAAGAGCGCGTCGAGTTTCGGGTTGGAATAGCGCGAGGGAGCACCTGTGACGCGGCCGGCATAAGCCGTCGACAGGCTTTGGTAATAGCCGCGGAATGGAGTCGCCCCATCGGCACGCGAGTTCATAACGACCTCGAAACTACCGTCGAGAATCTGCTTGCGCCACTGTTCGTATTCCGGTGTCGTGACCGAAGCATTGATGCCGGCTGCGCGCAGGCCTTCGACGGCGATCTGCACGGCATCGATCCAGTCTGTCCAGCCATTGGGAACGATGATCGGGAAATTGATCGGCTTGCCGCTCGGCGTCGTACGAAAGCCGTCCGAACCCTTCTTGTAGCCTGCGTCGTCGAGGATCTTGCTGGCCTTCTCGGTATCAAAACCCATGAAGGCATCCTTGTCGCCTTCGGCAGCCTTGTTGCGCCAGCCTTCAAAGCGGGGCGGCAGGCCGGAGGCATGTTCGTTGACGGCGGGATAGCCGAAGCCGGCAATGTCGACCATCGACTTGCGGTCCATGGCGAGGCTGAAGGCGTGACGGAAGTTCAGATCCTTGTAGGCTTCCAGATTGCCCTCGTCCTTGCTCTTGAAGTTCATCTGGAAGGCGACGGTTTCAGCCGGTGGCTGCCAGTAGCCGTTGTGATCGGCGTCGAGCGCCACGAAGGTCTTGTCGATCTCGGGGATGAAGGAGCGATCCAATCCATATTGCCTTCCGGCAGGATCGCGAGCATCTGGTCGTTGCCGGAAATCTGCGGCAGTCGCAGGCAATCGACATGCAACGAAGCGGCATCCCAGTAGTCCGGGTTACGGCACTGTTCATAAACCTGCGGCGTGAACCGGCGCACTTCCGTCATCGGACCGGAACCGATCGGCTTCTCATTCTTGAAAGCAACCGGATCTGAAACATCCTTCCAGACATGTTGGGGAACGACGGCAAGATCGGCAAGCGATTCCGGGAAGTCGGAATTGACGGCCTTGAGCTTGATCGTCACCTCCGTCGGCGACGGCGCCTCGACGGATGCAACGGTCTCGCCGACACCAACCGTGTCGAGCGCGGCATTCTTCAGCATCAGATCGATTGTGTACTTGACGTCAGCTGAGGTCAGCGGCTGTCCATCAGACCATTTCGCGCCGGGCCGCAATTCATAGGTGATCGACATCATATCGTCGGAAAACTTGTAGCTTGTCGCCAAGCGCCAGACCGGCTTGCCGCCATCCTGCGCGTTGAAGATGACCAGCGGCTCATAGATAAAATCCATGGTGCTCTGCCGACGACCGGCAAGATCGAACGGATTGAAGTTTTGCACCCAGCTCGACTGCTCTTCGATATGCATCGTCAGCACGGATTCGGCAGCCGAAGCAGCCGATATACCAAAGGTCATCACCACCGTCAGGGCGGTGGCCGCGGCCCAGGCGGCGCGCGCAGAAACACTGCGGATTACGCTCTTATCCAGTCCCATTTTTTCGTTCCCTTAGTTGTTATTTTTTGATTCAATCAAATTGATTTAATCAAGCTAACGCAAGGTTTCCGATCCGGTCAATCGGGTGGAAACTAAAAATTTCGGCTTCCTGGAAACTGAATTCTTCTGTGCTGATACACATCGCGGCAAAGGGCTCAACGACTGTGGCACGGCCTGACAAATCAAATTGTCATACTTATTGTGCGTCGCGAAAAGTCTCGCGCAAGCGTCACCGATCATTCTGGATCTGTTGAAATGTGATTATTTGATCCAGCTATATTGAAGCCATGACGGCCCGCTTTTCAGTACCCTCTAGCCGTCCAGCACCCGCTGGACGGCTATTCCACCGATCATCAGTTCGGATCAGCTTCTTAAAATCCTACCGGAAAACCTTCGAACGGTTTGATTTCCTTGAGAACAAACGTGGTCTGCATTTCCTTGATGCGCGGCAGGCGGCGCACGACCGACATGGCGAAATCGGCATAGGAATCGAGATCAGCCGAGACGACCTGCAATAGAAAATCCGAATCTCCGGCAATGCTATAACAAGCGACGACTTCCTGTAGCCGTGCAACCTCGGCGGCAAAGGCGTCCGCCTCTGCCTCGTTGTGACCATCTATCTTCACTCGGATGAAGGCAAGGACGCCGAGTCCGAGTTTGCGCCGGTTGAGATCGGCCTTGTAACCCCGGATCACACCTGTCTCTTCAAGCTGCCGCACCTTTCGCCAGCAAGGGGATGTGGACATGCCGACACGCTCGGACAATTCCTGATTTGTCAGTCGTCCCTCGGCCTGCAGGCTCGAAAGGATTTTCAGTTCAACCGGCTCAAATGTCGTCATGGGAAGCATCTACCTACAAATTGCACAAAGCAGGTCGACCCTACCAAGTTTCGGCCAAGGACAGCAATATCAGACAGGATTGTTCTGCTGCGATCACTTAGGCTGTCGCCATCGTAATCTCAGGTCTTTCAGATGCTCTCCGATATCCGCATTGCCATTGTCGTCGACCCCAAACTCCCGTCCGCTCTCATTGCAAATACAGTCAGCGCCATCGGCATTGGCGTAGGCGCCAAAATGCCGCTCCTTGGCGCCGAGAGGCTCAGCGACCGCGCTGGCAGGGCTACCGATATCGTTTCCAATCGACCGGTGCCGATCCTGCAGGCCGATGGCGAGACGATCCGACAGATCCTGCTGAAGGCGCTGAACCAGCCGGAGGAACATGCCATCGTACCGTTTCCTGGTTTTGCCCGCTCACTGCACGACTATACTGACTACCAGCGCCAGTTCCCGGACAGGGACTTGAGCGATGAGGAGATCGATGGACTGGGCCTTGCTGGACCGGCTAAATGGGTAGGGTCGCTGACCGGATCCCTGAAATTGCTGCGGTAAATTGCCGGGCATACACAAGGGTAGGCTTTGTTGTCGCCGCGACATGTTTGGTGGTGCAAAGCAAGATCTCATTCGATAACCAAGGCCCACTGGTTAGGAGTGGATCATGGGCGCCCTTCGAGTTCTTGGCAGGCAATCATCCATCAATGTTCGCAAGGTGCTGTGGACCTGCGAAGAGATCGGCATCGAGTATGTGCAGGAAGATTGGGGAACGGGATTTGCCTCGACCAGCGCACCGGAATTCCTTGCGCTTAATCCGAATGGTCTCGTGCCGGTCATCGATAGCGATGACGGCATCCTGTGGGAGTCCAATACGATCTGCCGTTATCTTGCGTCCAGGTATGGCCGCGACGATCTCCTGCCACCCTCCCCATGGAGACGGGCGCTCGTCGAACGATGGATGGATTGGCAAGCAACGGAGCTCAACAGTGCCTGGCGCGGCGCATTCCAGGGCCTTGTGCGCAAGGACCTCGCTTATTCCGACCCCTCCGTCATTGCCGACAGTGCCAGGAACTGGAATCGCAAGATGGAAATCCTGGAGAACACCCTCGCGACGACAGCTCCTTTCGTAGCGGGAGACGAATTCACGCTGGCCGACATCCTGATCGGCCTTTCGATCAACAGATGGTTTCACACGCCCATCGTACGACCCAGGCTACCGGCGGTTACAGCCTATTTCGAGCGCCTCAAGGAACGGCCGTCCTTCCGGCGAGGCGGTTACGACATGTTCCCGTAAATATCGAGCGTCCGACGACGCCGATTGGCGGTCTGTCGCTATTGCTGTTTGGGTGCAGGTGCCTGTTGGGGAGTGTCGCCCGGTCGAATGACCGGCATGTCCCCAGTGGGAGGGGCCGGTTCAACCATGCCGCGATCGCCCGTCGGCGGAGGCGTCAATACGCCTTTGCAGCGAGATATCTTGCTTTCCGATCCCCCATTCTCCGTCTGCCGATCCGTCTCGACTGACGACGGGTTATCGGCCTGACATCCCGGTTGCTGTTCCTTGCTGCCAGCTTGGCTCATTGCAGCATGGGGAGCGGCGATGAAAAGCCCGAAGGCAAGCCCGAACAAGAATGGCTTACAGGAAAGGCGATGCATCGGCTGCCTGGCCAAGGGTATTTGCCGCAAAGTCCACATCGGTGTCACTCCCGGTTCCCCCAACCTGCGTTGATCTGCAGGCAGGTCATCGCTTCCCTTCGCGAACGCGAATGCCTGGCTTGCCAATCGGCATCAGGCGGGGATCGTTGATGCCCGGCCTTATGGCATCCTGCTCGCTCGACCCCTTGATAGGCGGGCCGCGCCCGACCTTGTTTTCCGGGGCGTCTGGAGGTGTTTCCAAATGTTCGCGATGTTGCTTGTCGAGTTTGGTCATAACCGGCCTCATTGCATCCGATCAATCGTGTGTCTGGCCAGGTATCCCGGGGCAGTTTTTCGCGCATAAGCGCGGATTGGTCACCAACGCCAGGGCGAAAAAGCCACAATGAACACCCATTTTGCCGGACACCGTCCTGCGATTGACGCTCTTTATGTTCAGTCCAACCAGCACGAACTTCGAAAGTTCCGGACAGAGAGAGGATTCGACCCTCGGAATCTCCGCACACAAGCGCTACGTCATTTCTGGTGTGACCATAGAAAAAGGTGAAGCCGTGCAAACGGACCTGCAGAAAGACATGACGGATTGGTTCCGGTCGCTCGAGCCTGTCGATCCGCTTGAGATGACCGGGCTTTGGAGAGGTGCCGGCATTCCGTCGGGGCATCCACTGGACGGCGTTCTCGAGAATTTGCGATGGTTCGGCAAGCGCTTTCACCCCGACAGGCGAGCGGACGCCCTGCTCTTTCAGTGGCTTCCCGGGAGGCTTGTGGCCGTTGATCCACGCTTCGTTCCTCTCGGGCTTGCAATCAGGCTTGCGCCGTTGGGACGGACGTCCCTTGCCCGAAGCCTGTTTTCGCTTCTGCACAAGGCGTTCCGCGCGCGGGGCACAACAGCAGCCCTGGAAGTTCGGGCATTCGAGCAAGTCGCGAGCGCTGCAATGGTTTACGACAGGCAACCGATCGTCGACCATTTCAGACGGGTGAACGATAACACGCTGGCTGGGATGATGTGCGTGCGCGACGACGAAAGGCGGTTCTTCTTCAAACTCACCAGGATCGATGCGCAGGCCTAGAACGACGTTGAAAACAATCGCATTGGCAATTACGGCAGCTTCAGTTGCGAGCAATAGTTTCGCGGCTGATGCAGATCGTGGTGCGAGAATTTTTCAGGCCTGTTCTTCGTGCCACATTGTCGATGACACCAGAAGTACATTTGGCCCCTCACTGAAGGGTGTCGTGGGAAGGCGGGCAGCTGGCCTAGACGACTACGCCTACTCCCCTGCCTTGAAGAAAGCCGGCGAAGAGGGGCTCGTGTGGAACGAGCATGAACTTGCCGAATTTTTGGCAGCGCCGAACAGAAAAGTCCCGGGAACAAAGATGCGCTTCTGGGGATTGTGGAGCATCGAAGTCGACGATCTCATCGCCTTTTTAAAGGCAAATCCGTAGATCACCCGTCATCTGCATAGGCCTGACGGCAACCATAATTCTCAAGACGATCACTCACGACGCCCTTGCTGGGAGAGATCTTCCCCCTAAAATAATTGAGGACACCGCGTCGTGGCCTCAATCGGCGCAGACCAATTTNGGGAGAAAACGATGCAGGAAGCCCTNGTTGTTCGCCGCGAAACGCATCTTTCTGCGCCGCCTGCGGCAGTGTTCGCCCTGCTGACGGATCCNGAAAAGATCCTCCGCTGGATGGGAACAGAGGCGGATATCGAGCCCCAGCCCGGAGGGCTTTATCTCGTCAACGTGACCGGTGCGCGTTTCGCGCGCGGATCGTTCCGTGAAGTGGTGCCGGTCCACCGCCTGGCCTACAGCTTCGGCTGGGATGGCAGCGACGTGGTGCCACCGGGGTCGAGCCTCGTCGAGATCGATCTGATCGAACAACCTGATGGGACGCTCCTGCGTCTGACGCATACCGGCTTGCCCAATGTCGAGCAATGCGCCGGCCATGCCGAGGGCTGGGCTCACTACCTTGGCCGCCTGGAAGCAGTGACGGCGGGACGCGACCCGGGACCGGATATCTTTCACGGCAGGAAGTGACCAAGCTTATCATTTGAAAGGGAAGCCAGGTTCACGAAGAAAGCGCGTCCGACTGTGGCAGTCGTCTGGCTGACATCAGGCGGGCGCTATGGCATGATCGAGGAATGGATTTGCCCGCCCACCTCGCCTGGCTGGTCGATGAGGCCAGTGCCTCGTCCAGCCCCGAACAATTCATAGCCGAGCTTGGCCGCCAGTTGCTTGCNGACGGTCTGCCACTTGCGGGCGGGGCTCTCACTCTTTCCATTCCGCATCCNATCATTGCGCGCCGGACCTGGTTGTGGAGGGCNGAAACCGGCGCCGTCATCGAGGCACTCGATTTTGCCGGCAGCTCGCTCAACAAGGCTGCGGGCGACTGGCTTGCCGGGCTTGGACCGATATACGAAGGAAAGATCGGTCGAGGCTCTGACAATCCGATATTGGGCTGGGCCGGATCCCGCTCGTTCACCCCGTCCGAAGCGGACCGGCTGCGCGAAGCCGCGCGCTTCGCAGCAGCACCCTTGGTGGCACTGACCGCCCGTACAGCGCTGACAACCCTTCTTGAAGCTTATCTCGGCAAACGCAGTGCCGCACAGGTGCAGGCCGGAGCGCTCGGCCGCAGCGATGGGGAAACCATTCGCGCCGCTTTGCTCTGTGCTGACCTCCGCGACTTCACGGCGCTCTCGGAAGCGACCGACCCCTCCCTCATGATCGCCACCCTCGACGCGTGGTTCGATCGTATTGCGGGTGCAGTGCATGCTTTCGGGGGCGAGGTGCTGAAGTTCATCGGGGACGGAGTTCTGGCGATCTTTCCCGTTACCGGAACGCCCGCTGAGGCCTGCGAAGCATCTCTGCGCGCTGTCGCTGCCGCCCGTGCAGGCATGGTCCATCTCGACGCCACACGGCAAGCACAGGGCCTGGTCCCGTTGCCCTTCGGCGTGGCGCTGCATTTCGGCGAAATGCTCTGGGGCAATATCGGTGCTGCCGACCGGCTGGATTTTACGGCCATCGGCCCCGCAGTCAATCTGGTCAGCCGGCTGGAAGGGCTCTGCAAGTCCCTTGGTCATCGTGTGCTGATATCAGGTGCGCTCGCGGCAGAGACGACAACGCGGCTAGTTCCACTGGGTGAACACCGATTGCGCGGCATCGCCGCTCCCTGCACCGTCTTCACCCTGCCGACGGATTGAACGAGACTGGTCGCGACAATCGCCGGGGCAGTGACACCAGTCAGACTGCCCCGGCAACGAGTTTTACTTGGCCGCCAGCAGATATCCTTCGTTCAGATCATCAACTGCCGCGCCGTTGATGGTCACGGAGCAGCGATCCGAGTCCACCTTCGAAACGGAAACCTGATATTTCCCGCTCGGCAGATCGAGTTCGGCGGAGAAGCCGTCCCATCCGGCCGGCAGGACCGGCTTGACGTGCAGTCGGCCATTCTCCGAGCGGATGCCGAGGATGCCCTCGACGGCCACACGGTAGAGCCAGCCGGCCGAACCCGTGTACCAGCTCCAGCCGCCACGTCCCTTGAGAGCACCTTCGCCATAAACGTCGCCGGCGATCACATAGGGCTCGATGCGATAGACGTCTGCAGACGATTTATCGAGCGAATGATTGATCGGATTCAGCATCTCGAAAGCGCGCCAGGCGTCTTCGGCCCGCCCCATGCGGGCGAGAGCGAGCACGGCCCAGGTGGCGGCATGGGTGTACTGGCCACCGTTTTCGCGAACACCGGGCGGATAGGCCCTGATCACGCCGGGATCGTTGACCGGCTTGACGAAAGGCGGCGTCAGCAGGCGGATGAACTTGCCCTCCTCATCGACGAGCTTGTCGAGGACGGCCTTCATCGCCATGCCGCTGCGTTCCGGATTGCCCTCGCCTGACAGCACGCTCCAGGACTGGGCGATCGAATCGATCTTGTCCTCTTCGGATTGGCTGGAGCCGAGCGGCGCGCCGTTGTCGTAATAGCCACGGCGGTAATATTCGCCGTCCCAGCCCGCCGTTTCGATCGCGCTCTTGAGCTTCTCCAGATGTGCGGTCCAGTGGCTGACACGCTGCGTGTCGCCACGAGCTTCGGCATAGGCAATGAAGCGGCGCAGGGCACCGGCCAGGAACCATCCAAGCCAGACGCTTTCGCCACGGCCGGCCATGCCCACCCGGTCCATCTTGTCACACCAGTCGCCGCTCATCATCAGCGGCAAGCCGTTGACGCCGGTGCGTTTGATCGCAAGATCCAGCCCGAGGGCCGCATGCTCGTAGAGCGATGCGGTATTGTCGGAAACACGCGGCTGGATGAAAGCATCGTACTGACCGGGGCTGAGCTGCGCGCCCTCGACGAAGGGCAGCATCTCGTCCATGATCGCGCCGTCGCCTGTCGCCGTGCAATACTGATCGACGGCATAGGCAAGCCAGACCGGATCGTCGGAGATGTTCGTGCGAACGCCGGCGCCGCTGTCTGCCAGCCACCAATGCTGGAAGTCGCCTTCCGGAAACTGGCGCCGGCCGGTGTTGAGGATCTGCTTTCGGGCGATTTCCGGCGAATGCAGAAGGAAGGCCAGCGAATCCTGCAACTGGTCGCGCAGGTTCCAGGCACCGCTCGACTGATAGAAGGCGGTGCGCGCCATGATACGGCAGCCGTAGGTCTGATAGGGCAGCCAGCTGTTGACCATGAAGTCGAGCCGCTGATCCGGTGTCGAAACACGCGTCTTGCCGGTAAAGTTCTTCCAGAAATCGCGGGTCTGACCGAGAACCTCTTGGAAGCCTGTGGTGCGGATCTCGGCGATCAGAGCGGCTGCTTCTTCCTGCGAGGCGGCATCGCCCATATAGAAGCAGATGTCGCGCACTTCGCCAGGCCCGATCGTCAGATCGAAGGCCATGGCGGCTGCCGGATCACCATCGAGATCCAGAGCGTTGGAGAGACGCGAGCCCGCAGAAACGGTGCGCGGCTGCTGGATCGTTCCGTGCCGGCCGATGAATTCGCGGCGGCTGGTGGAAACGCTCGACGGCGATTCGCTTGCCGCATATGCGGCGACACGCGTGCCGAAGTTCACGCTGAACGGATTNNTCGCGAAGACCGCCCCACTCGCACTGTCGAAGTTCGAGATNATGAAGGGCTTGCTCTTCGTCGGGTTGTTGCCGAGGATCCATTCGGCATAACCNTAGAGACGCAGNTTGCGCGTCTCACCCGCTTCGTTGCGGATGCGCAGCTGCGTCAGCTTGACCGACTTCTGCATATGCAGGGTCTGCGTAACCTCNAGGGCGATTTCGTCCTGAACCGTCGAGAACACCGAGTAGCCGAGGCCATGACGGGCCTCGAAGCGCGTGTCGGAACGCTGCGCCAGCGACGCA
>Ga0055526_1001930_pt1 | contig 14336 bp, 10 predicted proteins | sample AraplaCol_mMF_r2_FD_55013 | JGI IMG/M metagenome (GOLD analysis project Ga0055526, IMG submission 55013) | Arabidopsis root microbial communities from North Carolina, USA - plate scrape MF_Col_mMF_r2 | ecosystem: Host-associated > Plants > Roots > Endosphere | place: USA: North Carolina... | reverse complement strand
GGCCTGAATCCGTACACGGTGGGGTTCCTGATGTTCCAGGACCTGCGCCGCATGTGCGAGAACCCGACCGAGGAAGACAGGCGCTGGGCGCCCGAGATTGCCGGCAGCGACTGGCGCCAGACGCTCGACTTCGCGATGCGCAACTTCAAGGACGAGAGCTTCCTGCTGCAGTTTCTGTCGCCGCGCGTGATTCGCGAGCTGAAGCTGTTTTCGGTGCTGGACGACGACCGCGAGGGCAAGCTGCGCGTGACGGCCATCCACGACGACGAAGGCTATCGCGAGATCCGCCGGCTGCTGGCGACCCAGTACGACCTGTCGAACATGGAGCCGAATATCCAGGTGACCAATGTCGATATCGGCGGCGACCGCTCGCTGACGCTGCGCCATCTGCAGCAGGATCGCCGTCCGCTGGCGCAGAACTTCGACGAGGTGATCCGCCACGTCACGCGGCTATGGGGCTTTACGGTGCGGCTGGAAGTGGTCTACGAGGACGGCCGGCGCGAACTCAAGTACGAGTGCAAGCCAGAACGCCGCCACCAGCAGCATCGCAAGGCAGCCTAGCGCTCATTGACACGACTCCCGCCAGCCGGCGGGTGCCGTCCGCAAGATGTCATCGGGGCCGGGCCTGGCCGCGCGGCCGGGCCGGCGAGCATGCGCCCGCGCGCTCCAGGTCCACGCCCGGCAGCAGGTGCAGCAGGCGCACCAGTTCCGACTGGCGATGCGTGCCGGTCTTGCGCAGCGTATCGCGGATGTGCACGCGCACTGTGTGCGGCGACAGGAATTCGCGTTCGGCAATCTCGTTGAGCGTTTCGCCGGCCGCCAGACGGATGGCGATGATGCTCTCCTTGCGCGACAGGCCAAACAGCGACGTCAGCACCCCGGCGTCAAGCACCGAGCGCGATTCGGAGTTGCCTAGCAGCATCATGGCCATCGGCAATTGCCACGGACCTTCCACCGGCTGACGCGATACCAGCGGCATGACAATGATCGGCACGGGCCGGCCGCCCGAAGTGATATGCATCCACGAGCCCGCCGCGGCACCGCCATGGCGGCCCCCGTGCACGGCGCCGTCAAGCAGCCTGGTGAGTACCGATTGCAGCGATTCGGGATGCGCGCACAGCACACCGTTGTCGAGCGCCAGGTTGGAGTCGGCCTGCACCAGGGCCTCGGCCCAGCTGTTGGCGTAGCGTACGCGCATGTCGGCCTGTAGCACCATCACGCCGAAATCGAGCGTGTCCAGCCCCGCGAGTCCCATCGACGCCAGGCCGCTCAGCTCGAAATTGCGGTGCTGCATGCGGGCCGCCCGTGCCCAGTGCGGCATCACCTGCGCCACGCGCTGGTTGCAATCGAAGGTTCGGCAGGTGTCGCAACCTGGGGTTGCACTCATCCAGACGCAGACGTCATGCGTGTCGAAGAGGCGGATGCCGTTGGCCAGGCCGTTGCAGTCGAAGGGCGTAGGGTCTTCCGGATACGGGCCCGGCAGCGTGCCGGCGTCGGCGCTGGCGGCCGCCAGCGCGGCGTGCGAGGGCAGCGCCCGCATGCTTTCGGGCATGGTGCTGGTATTGGTAAAGCAGCCGTGTGGCGTGACACCCAGGCGCGCCTTGCCGGCGAGCTTGTCCCATATCAGGTAGCTCGGGCTGGCGGAACAGGTGTAGTCGGAAAACAGGTCGAGCGCCGCAGGCATGGCCGCCACGTCCATGGCGGATTCATAGATGCAATCGACCAGACGATAGAAGACGTCGTCGGCAGACAAGTGTTCGCCCATTTCTTTTTTCCCCGGTGGCAAACGCCTTTTTCCTCAAGACCGCTGCGTCGAGGCGCGGTCATTCTTTTGTATGTCATCACAGTGCCGCGTCCGATTGACTGGGAGCGCGTGAACTCGGCAATGTGTACGACGATGATCCTGCAAAAACACGGTGCCGGAATATCCCGCCAAGGGAGGGGTGTTTTCACCGTTTTCCGGCGCCACGCTTGCGTTTCCGGCATCCGGGCACGCGCGGTTGGGCGCGGCGGATTGCTGAAGTTCGCGAGATAGTAATGCCGTGACCAACGTATTTCAAACGATTCGCGGCGAAGTTCGCGCGCCGCCATGGCGCAAATGCGACAACGTCCCGTCAAGGCGCACGCGCCTTCACATTCGTACGGCGAACCTCAGGCGGCGCCCTTGGCTGAGGTGACGAATTCGGCGCCCGCGCCGGCAGCGGCCGTCGACGCCGCTTCGGCGAGCGCTCCGTTGCTGGCTCCGTCGACCTGCACGGTCACGTAGGGGGCGGCCATGCGGATGCCTTCGGCGTCGAAGTTGCGCTTCAGGCGGATGTTGAAGGCGCGCGAGATCTCGGCCTGGGTCAGCGGGCGCGTCTTGAATTGCGCAAGCACCACCTGACCGTTCGGATCGAAGCGGTCCAGGCCCAGGATGTCCAGTCCGGACAACAGGTTGCGGGAGTAGCGGTGGTCGCGGGCCACCTCGGCGCCGGTCTCGCGAATGATCTCCAGCGCGCGGTCGAAGTCGCTCTGGTAGGCGATGGAGATGCTGAATACGGCGAAGGCGTAGTCGCGCGACAGGTTCTTGACCGCCTTGATCTGGCTGTAGGGCAGCGTATGTAGCGCGCCCTTGCCATCGCGCAGCCGCAGCGTGCGGATCGTCATGCCTTCCACAACCCCGGCGTGGTCGGGCAGCTCGATGGAATCGCCGATGGCGATCGAATCCTCGATCACGATGAACAGCCCGGTGATCAGATCCTGCACCAGACTTTGCGCGCCGAAGCCGATGGCCAGGCCCACCACGCCGGCACCGGCCAGCAGCGGCGTGACGTTGACCCCCAGGTTGGCCAGCACTGCAATCATTGCTACCACCAGCAGGGCCACGAACGACGCGTTACGCACGAGCGGCAGGATGGTCTTGGCGCGCAGGCTGGGCTGGGCGGCGCGATTGTTGGTGGGCGACAGCGACTGGGTGATTGCCGTATCGATCAGCAGCCAGACCAGCCAGGCCAGCAGCACCACGCCGATCACGCTGAGCACGGACCGCGTGATATGGCGGCCCAGCACGGTCGAGTCGGCCAGCATCATCAACGACGTACCCCAGATGCGTGCATTGAGCTCCAGGAATGCCAGCCAGATGATCACGCGTACCAGGGCCACCCCGAAGCGGCCAAAGCGCCGCAGGTAGGCCGAGCGCCGGCGATCGCGCAGCCGCGGCGCCCGTACCGAGGCCTTGGGCGAGCGCCCCGCCACCAGCGTGAGCAGCATGGCGCCCACGAACAGCGCCACGGTGATCACGGCGCGCCGCAGGAATTCGTCGGCACGCCCCGTGGCCATGATGGTGCCAATGACCGACGCCGCCACTACCGCCAGCATGGGCAGGTACCAGGCCTGGCCGGCCATGCGCAACAACTCCATCAGGGCCGGATGCTCCTGGCGGAACGCAAACGGGCGGAAGGCGATCAGTTGCCCGATAGCCCTGCGGAACCGCACCGCGAAGACGCCGATCAGTACGGCTGCCAGGATATTGGCGAAGGTACTGACCAGCGCGGACAGGTTCACGCCCAGCGCGGCGATGACCCGGGCGTCGGTATTGGCTTCGCCCAGCGCGGCCAGGGCGCCCGTGACGAACAGCAGAATCGGCGAGTGCCTGAGCAGGTCACGCACTGCGTGGGAGCGGTGTCCCGACTGGAACAGCGCGAAGATGACCTGGCAGACCGCCGACATCAGCGCGCCGGCCACGATGGCATAGGCCACCAGCACCGCCCCCATGCTGGCGGGCGTTCGGCCGAAGACCTTGTAGGCCAGCAGCACCGTGAGTGCGAAGGCCACGATCCATGGCCCGATCCGGCGCAGGAAATAGATGCCGACATCGACCCACGAAGGCACCACCGGCAACTGGGTGGATCGTGCCGGACGCAGCCGGTTGCGGTGCAGCCGGCGCGACAGCTCGAACAGCAGCCAGCCCGTCAGGGCCCAGCCAGCCAGCACGATGCCGAATTCGCGCCACGATTCCAGTGCCGCCCGCGTATGGCCGATCGTGATCGCCTCGCGCATTTCCTCGCCGGCAAAGCGGATACGCCAGCGCCAGTATTGCCAGGGGCCACGGTCGCTGTGCGGAGTGTTGTCGATGTCCTGCAACGCTTGCGCCACCGCGCCAATCAGTCCGGGAGCCGGGGTGCTGGCGGCCGCGGCCGGGGCAGAGGCATCCAGGCCCTGGCGCAACGTCTGCAGTTGCGTGACCAGCGCCTTCCGTTCGGCATCGTTCTGCAGCGTGCCGATGACCTCGTCGAGCGATCTGGCCAGCGCGTCGCTGGCGGCCGGCGCCGACGCGGGTTTGTCGGCCGGGGCCTTGATGGCATTGAGCAGGGGCGAACCGGCGCCGAAGGCGGGGCTGCTCAGAAGCAGCGTCAGCACAAAGGCGTGGAACCAGGCCATGGCCGGGATCAGGGCTGTCAAAGGGGAGCGCGAGCTGTGCATGTAGGGGACGCGGGCGGTTGAGGATCGCCGTCAGATAGCCAGCATGCGCGTCACTGTAGCGCATTGCAGCAGGCCACCGGCCACGGGCCTGCCCGGAGGCGCTTCATCGCGAGTTTCTTGAATTCAAAAAAATTGAATAACTTGTCCGCGAATGCATCACTTTTGCAGGGGGCGAGACGCCTATAGTTCTGTTCATGGACGGCGCGCAACAAGGCGCAAACAAGACAGAAGCAGCCAGATGGCACGCCGGAACCATTCATACAAACTGAATAATCTGCAAAACCTTACGGAGAGAAATCATGACCAAGACCACCGCCCTCAAGATCGCATCGACCCTGGTTCTGTCGCTGGCCGCCCTCGGCGCCGCTCAGGCAGAAACGGTATCGGCAGACAAGTATGGCTACACCTTCCGCACCACGGTTTCGGCTGACAAGTACGGTTATGAATTCCGCACGCACGACGTCTTCACCGACGGCGCCCGCGTCGGCAAGCCGGATACGTTCACCGACGGCGCCCGCACGGTAGCCGGCCTCGACAAGATTGGCGTCTCGGCAGCCCCAGGACGCACCGCCGACCCATACCTGGACGGCGCCCGCACCGCCGACCCGTACCTCGACGGCGCTCGCAACGCCGACCCGTACACGGACGGCGCCCGCTTCGTCGCCGGCCTCGATAATGTGGGAGTCTCCGCTGCCCCGGCTCGCACCTTCGACCCGTACCTCGACGGCGCGCGTGCATGATGGCTGTTACGCGGAACGAGCAAGGCGTTACGTAACCCGTAACGCCTTTTTTGTTTGTGGAACGTCCGCCGGCAGCCGTCGTGCGGGGCTGCAAGCGCCCGCCTGAAGTGGGGTAACGATTCCTGGAACGGCCATCCGGCGCGCCCTGGCGGGTCGTCGATTGAAACGATCGTATGGAGACCGCGCCGGTCGGCCGATATTGGCATGTCGTTTGCAGATCCTGATCGGAGAAGACGATTTGAAACGCAGCGCCAGACTTGCCGACCGGGAGACCATCATGTTCCAGACCGTTGCCGCCCACCCCAATGCCGTGATCGTGCGCGATGCCGCCATCGTCGCCGCCATCGACGCCGCCATGCTGAGCCGCCGCGACGAATACAGCGGTCAGCCGATGGCATGGAAGATGTTCTGCGAAGCGTCGCACGTCGCCACGCTGAACGACGTGCTGCGTTCCGCCTTTATCGAGCGCGTGGCCAACGAGCGCGGCGCCGACGTGGCGCTGCGCCTGAAGGCCAAGGCCGAGTCGATCCGGGCGGAGGCGATCGCGCGCCTGATGTAGCCACTGCCACCCCCGCCCGAGGCGCCTTACGGCAGCACCGGGTTCGCCACCGCGCGGGCGATGATCGCGTCGGCATCGCGTTGCAGCAGGAAGCGTTGGCCCACCAGATCGTTGGCCGCAGCGGTCACCGCCGCCACATAGCCAGCCTGGTTGGTGTAGAGCGACTCCAGCGACGGGCGACCATCGCCGGCGGCGATGCGTGCGGCTTCGGTCTTGTGGAACGGAATGAACGAGCCGGTCAGGTTGGACAGGTCGACAATGCCCGCCGTGGCCACGTAGTTGAACTCCAGGCTGGTGCCGATCGGTGCGCGGGCTTCCACGCTATGGATGCCTGCACGCGGAATGCCGGTGGACGGGTCGGTCTGCGGCACCAGGATCGCGTAGTCGCGGTTCAGGTAGGCGGGCGGCAGGATGGTGGCGATGCCCGATTCATCCTCGCGCCGGTACTGCGGGCCGAAGTCCAGCAACGGATAGCCGTTGTAGCGCGCCAGGTACTGGAAGTCGGGAATCGCCGTCGCTACGCCAGACACCGGCCAGCTTGTGCCCTTCATTGCCGGCAGCGTCAGGCTGGCTGGCCGCACCAGCGTGCCGTCTGCCAGTGCCGGCACCTGGCTTGCGGGCGGCGTCGTGCCCTTGACCACCCAGTCCTCCAGGTCGATGAACAGCGCGCGGAACGTGTCGTTGTGGTGGATCACCGTGCCGGCCGGATAGACATTGCGCGTGGGGGCGAAAGCGATGCTGCTGGCGCCACCCGCACCGCCGTGCTGGGTGCCCGTGTAGTAATAGATGCGGACGTTGTCGGGTTGCTTCAGGTCACGGAAGCCGTTGGCATCGGTCAGCACCGGCGAGCCCTGCAGTTGCCAGAACTCCGTGCCCGACAAGCCGAGGAAGAACTTCGGGCAGGTGCTGCTGGCCGAGCATCGCGCCATCACGCCGCCGGTCTTGCCGGAGAGGTCGTCCACATAGTTCGCATCGAGCCCGCGCGGCGCGGTCTGGCCGAACGCCGTGTGGTCCGTGCGCAGGCCACCGCCGCCACCGGGCACCGCGAATCGCGTGTTGATATTGGTCTGCCGCGCGGCCACATGGGCGTAGATGCCGTCGAACACCTTCGAGCCGTCCTGCGCCTGGTTGAATCCCAGATGCAGGAACGTCTTCATGGCATTGCCCGACTGCGACGTGCCTTGCCCGATGGCGTACCGGATGCGGCCGGCCAGCGGATTCGGCGTGCCGGCGCTATCGACGGTCTTGTTGCGGAAGAAGCTGACCGTATCGCGCAGCGCGGCCAGGCCCACGCCCATGACCTTGGGGTCCTTGGCCACGTAGACCAGCTCGTACAGGTATTGCGGATCGAAGCCGCCGCGCAGGCAGACGTTGGCCGGGTCGGCGGTGCCCGGGAACGGGTTGCCGGCATCGCATCTGGCGAATTTCCAGTCGCTGGCCGGGATGGCCACGCGGGGATCGGTCTCGTTGATGCGCCGCGTCAGCGAATAGCCTGGCTGTGTGTTGTCGAGGCTGGCAGGCGCGTAGGGCAGCATCGTGCCGTTGAACACGCCGCCGGGCAGCGACATCATTGGCGTGGCCGCGGTGGGAACCAGTTCCGAGCGATAGGTGCCGGTGATCGACGTGCCGTCGGCATTCTTCGCCACGGGCACCGTCACGGTCAGGCGGGCCGCGGTGGACTTTGGCACGTCGCCCTGCCAGGCCGAATAGAGCAGCACGTAGCCGCGTTCCAGATACACCGCATCGCCAGGCGAGGCGGCCGGGTTGGGCATCGTCAGGATGTTGCCGCGGTTCGGTGCGTCGTAGCGCAGCACGCCGCTGGCCTTGCTCATGTCCTTCGGCTTGAGCATGACGAAGTCAGCCGAATACTCAACCATCCCGTTGGCGTTGACCGGTGCCAGCGCCAGGTCCTGGATGACCGCGTTCTTCGGGTCCTTCGGATCGACTTCGCCGCTGACGGTGCCGGTGACCTGCTCGTACTGGCCCACGCTGCCGTAGGTGCCGGCGAAATCCTGCGTGCCGGTGATCTTCAGCGTCACGGCTGGCGTGCGGGCGGCCGGCGTACTGTTGCCGCTGCCGGCACTGCTGCCGCCATTGCCACTGTCGTCGCTGCCGCCGCAGCCCGCCAGCAGCGTTACCGTTGCCGCAAGGGCGAGCGCCGCCGCGTGCCGCCCATGTGCACGTGCATCCATCGATGTCTCCTCGTCTTTGTTTTCGAATGGCCGTCCCGTCATGCGCGGGAGGCGACTCGAATATAGGCCGATGGCATTGTGCTGATAAATTGATTGTTTGAATGGATTGATCGATCTTGTCGAAAGGCGGGCCTCGCCTGCGCGCGCGGCCATGGGCTACCATGGCGTCTCACATTTCGCCGGAGCGCCCGCATGCCACCGTTAGAAACGCTGCTGCCTTTCCTGGGGATCGCCGTGCTGCTGAGCCTGGCGCCGGGCCCCGACAATATCTTCGTTCTGTTGCAATCGGCGATGCACGGCACGCGCGCCGGGCTGACCGTGGTGCTGGGGCTGTGTACGGGGTTGCTGGTGCATACGGCCGTGGTGGCCGTGGGCCTGGCCGCGCTGCTGGCGGCGTCGGTGGTGGCGTTCACCGTGCTGAAGATCGTCGGCGCGCTCTATCTGGTCTATCTGGCGTGGCAGGCGTTTCGTGCGCCGGTGGGCAACATCGGCAAGGATGAGGCCGCCGCGCGCCCGGTCAAGAACATGTATCTGCGCGGCGTGGTCATGAACCTGACCAATCCCAAGGTGGTGATCTTCTTCCTGGCGTTCCTGCCGCAGTTCGTCGACGCGAAACAGGGTCACGTGGCCCTGCAGATCATGGTGCTGGGCTTCGCCTTCATCGTGGCCACGCTGCTGGTGTTTGGATCCATCGCATGGTTCTCGGGCCTGTTCGGTCGCGTGCTGATGCGTTCGGCGCGTGTGCAGCGCGCCGTGAACTGGTTCGCGGGAACGGTATTCCTGGGGTTGGCTGGCAAGCTGGCGCTGTCGCAGCGCTGACGCGGAGCCGTTCAGGCGAACGTGATGGCGCGGCGCCGCTCGGGATGTTCCAGATGCGGCACGTTGTTGAAGCTCAGCAGGCGCTGCGTGCCGCGCCCGACGATCAGTTCGCAGAAGCCGGTGTTGCGGAACTGCAGGTTCAGCTCGATGGCAGTCTGCGTGGGCGCACCGAGCAGGTCGGCGATGGCCCGGCCAATGGCGCCGCCGGAGCTGACCACCAGTAGCGCATCCTCGCGTGCCGCGCCTTCCGTGGCCGTCGACAGCGCGGCCTGCATGCGCGCCCCGAACGCTTCCCAGCTTTCGGGCATGCCGGTCAGCTTGTCCTGCGTCCACGCCGCGAATGCCGCGCGGAACGTGCGCCAGTAATCCTGGTAGTCGCCGTTCTGGTGGGCCCGATGATCGGCGCCATTGGTGAAGCTGCGGTAGAGCGATTCGCCGTCGTATTCGTTCAGGCCCGTGTGCGTATCCACGGCCGTCCCCGCGGCGCCCATGCCGCTCAGGATTTCGGCGGCCGTGTCCTGCTGGCGCACCAGCGATCCGGCCACCACGCGCTTGAACGTGATATCCCGCCCCTTGAAATACTCGCCAAGCCAGCGGGCCTGCTGGCGTCCGACGTCAGACAGGCAATCGTAGTTGGCGGCGCCAAACGAGGCTTGGCCGTGACGGACCAGGAAGAGCGTGGCCATGATGTGGGCATCTGCAGAGAGGATATGGCGCGATTCTAGTCGGGCGATGCCTGCGGGCCCAGCAAGACCCGCAGGAATTCATGACGGCCATGGTTTCGCTGCATGCCGCGCACACGGCGGCACACGGCGGCACGCGGCTGGCGAAGGTCGCGAAGTCAGTCGAGCGTCACGCCGGTATCGGCGGTGAGCTTCAGCACCACCGGCAGATACGCCTTGTAGGCGCGCTCGGCCTCACCCGGCGTGTTGCCGATCGGCTCGGCGCCCATTTCGTCGATCTTTGCCTGCATCTCGGGCGTCCTGACCAGCGACGCCACTTCGCGGCCCAGCCGCTCGACGATGGCGTCAGGGGTCTTCGCCGGCGCCAGCAGCGTTGTCGGGCCGACGATCTTGTAGGCCGCATCGCCATAGCCGGCCTCGGCGAACGTCGGTACATCGGGCAAGGCCCTGGCGCGCGTGGTGCCGGCCACGGCCAGCGGCCGCAGCTTGCCGGTGGCGATGTGCTGGCGCAGCGTGGTGACCGAACCGATCGTCACGTTGACCTGGCCGGCCAGCAGGTCGGTCACCATCGGCCCTTCGCCGCGATACGGCACATGCAGGATGTCGACGCCGTAGGTCTTGTCCATGTAGGCCTGGATGGTGTGCGGCTGCGTGCCCGGACCCCACGATCCCATGCGCAGCTTGCCCGGTTCTTTCTTGGCGTAGGTGATCAGCTCGTTGACGGTCTTGACCGGCACGCCGCTGTTGACGGCCAGCACCGTGCGGGCCATCGCCACGTCCGAGACGGGGCGCAGGTCGGTGCGCGGGTCGTAGGGCAGCTTCTTGTAGAGCGCCAGGTTGGCGGTGATCGGCCCCGGAATCGTCATCAGCAGCGTGTAGCCGTCGGGCGCCGACTTGGCGACGAAATCGGTGCCGATAATGCCGCCCGCGCCGCTCTTGTTTTCCACCACCACCGGCTGGCCGAGCCGTTTGGACAGCCCGTCGGCCACCTGGCGCGCCAGTGTGTCGGTCAGTCCGCCGGCCGGGTAGGGCACCACCAGGCGGATCGGCTTGGTCGGATAGTCGCCCTGCGCAAGCGCGGCCAGCGGCAGCAGCGACATCGCCGCGCAAGTCACGCGTGCCGCCCACCGCCGGCGGGGCAGCTTGGTTTGCTTCATGGTGTGTCTCCTCTTTTTGTGCCCGGTCTGCTTCCCAGACATGCCGCTATGGTTGCGGCTGATGCGGGCGGTTGGACGGATGAAGCGAGGGAAAGCGAGTGGCAGCCCTGCCCGTCAGGCTTCGATGCCCAGGTAGCGGCCAACCATGCGTGCCATTTCGCCGGGCAGGCGCTCGTCATCGAGTTGCAGCGGCCCCGGATTGTTCAGCACGGCATTGACGAGCATCCCGAACACCATCTGCATCGCAAACCGCACGCGCAGCTCGGCTTCGTCGGCCGGGCCGGACAGGCGCGGCACCAGCAGGATCACGAGCCGGTCGATCAGCGCCTGTCCGTTCTTCTGGTGCGGCAGCCACTGCTCGGGATGCGTGGTGGCGTGCTTGAGCGATGCGCGAATCACGCCACGGTTATTGCGGCAGCCGTTGACCATGAAGCGCATGGTCTTGTCGAGGATCTGGGCCGCCGGGGCTTCCTGCCAGCGATGCTCGGCCATGTAGCGCGCGACCGACGCATCGGATTCCTCCATCACCGACGCGCGCAGCGCATCGAAGAACGCCATCTTGTCGCGGAACCGGCCGTAGAACGCACCCACCGAAACCTGACAGGCGGCGGCGATCTGCGCGACCGACACGGCCGCGAAATCGCGGTCGGCCAACAACTGGCGCCCCGCTGTCAGCAGGGCCTGCTCGGTCTCACGCGCCCGGCGCTGGCGCGGCGGCTGCAGGATCGACGACGTATCGACCCGGGGAAAGGCCGATGCGGAAGTGGCGGTTTCGTTACCTGTGGAAGCAGCTTGCATGACGATTTTCCGTATGCGAATTCGGATTCGGTTTTGCACCTTACGATTCGTCCGCGCGCACCGTCAAGTCAGGGTTTACGCTCCGAATTTCCAATATGTGGAAATGTGTTCCGCTTTTTGACACGATGGCGGATCGACGCCCACACTGGAATCCAGGAGACGACATGCCCATGAACACCCCGGTCGAACAATTCATTGCCGAACGCCGTCGCGAAGACCCTTCGTTCGGCGGGCTGCTGGCCAAGGGGTTTGCGCTGCTGCGCTGCTTCATCGAAGATCCGCGCCCGCTGGGCAATGGCGAGCTGTCGCAGCGGCTGCAACTGCCACGCGCCACGGTGTCGCGCATCTGCCGAACGCTGTTCGAACTGGGCTATCTGGACTGGGATCCCAAGCTCGACAAGTATTTCGTGGGGGCGCAGGTGCTGGCACTTGGGTATCCCTACCTGGCCGGCCTGCAGGTGCGCCACCTGGCGCGGCCGCTGATGCAGACGCTGGCCAACCAGGTGGAGGGCGCCGTGTCGATGGGCGTGGCGCACCGGCTGGACGTGACGTACCTGGAGTCGTGCACGCACCTGGAGGGCACGTCGGCGCGGCCGGCCGTGGGCGCGGTACGTTCGGTGCTGACCACGGCGATGGGGCGGGCTTTCCTCTGCACGCTGTCGAAGGGCGAGTTCGAGAAGCTGATGATGCTGGCGCGCACCGAGAGGCCGCAGGAATTCGGCGTCTGCTACGAGACCGTCTGCCACAACGTGGCGCACTACCCCAAGCGCGGCTTCACGCTCAATGAAGGCGACGCCGGCGAGGACATCCATGGCGTGGGCGTGTATTCGCGCATTACGTATCTGAACCGGCCGCTGCTGTTCAACTGTGCGCTGCCGGGTCTGCGCGTCAGGCGCGGCATGATGGAAAAGCGCGTGGCGCCGCTGCTGCGCGAGATGGTGCGCGCCATCGAGAACATGGCTGGCGTGGGACGCTAGCCGCCGGACGCGGGCCCGGATCGCCCGCACGACAGAACGCCGTGGCACGTACCGCGGTGTCATCAACGGAGACACCATGCTGGACCTGCAGCCCTTGTTGTGCCCGCGATCGATCGCGGTGGTCGGTGCATCGACGCAGCCCGAGAAGGTGGGTGGCGTGCCGATTCGCCTGCTTGGCGAACTTGGCTACGGCGGCCGCGTGTTTCCGGTCAACCCCGGCGCCGATACCGTGCAGGGGCTGCGCGCCTATGCGACCGTGGCCGACATCGGCGAGCCCGTCGATCTGGCCATCGTGGCCGTGCCGGCACCCGCCGCGCCCGACGTGATGGCGCAACTGGGCCAGGCCGGCACGCGGGCGGCCGTGGTGTTCACGTCCGGCTTTGCCGAAGTCAGCGGCGGGGATGCCCTGCAGCACGCACTGGCCGCGCAGGCCCACGCGCACGGCGTGCAATTGCTGGGCCCCAACTGCCTGGGTGCGATGAATTTGCGCGATCGCATGTTCGCCACGTTCTCGCCGATTCCGCTCAGCGGCGTGCCGCCGGTGGGCCACGTGGGGCTGGTCAGCCAGAGCGGCGCATTTGGCGCATACGCGTTTGCGCTGGCGCGCGAAGCGGGGCTGGGCCTGAGCCATTGGGTGACCACGGGCAACGAGGCCGGGCTGCAGGTGGCGGACGTGATCGAATGGCTGGCCAACGATCCGCAGACGCAAGTGATCCTGGCCTATGTCGAGGGCGCGCGCGACGGCATGCGCTTGCGCCGCGCGCTCGCCGCCGCCCGCGCCGCCGGCAAGCCCGTGGTGATCGCCAAGGTGGGCACCACGGCGGCGGGCGCCAGCGCCGCGCAATCGCATACGGCCAGTCTGGCTGGCGAGGACGCCGTGTACCAGGCGGTCTTCGACGAATACGGCGTGCATCGCGCGCATACGCTCGAAGCATTCTTCCGGCTCGGCTATACGCTGGCGCGTGGCCGGCGACCGGCGCAATGGCAATCGCCGACCGGCCTGGCCGCCGATGCGGTGGCGCCCGTGGCCATCGTCACGGTATCGGGCGGGGTGGGCATCATGATGGCCGACAGCGCCGAGACGCTGGGCCTGCCGTTGCCGCCGATGCCGGATGCCGCGGCCCAGGCGCTGCGCACGGCCATCCCGTTTGCCAGTACCGCCAATCCCATCGACGTCACGGGCCAGGTGGTGGCGCAGCCGCAGGTATTCGTCGATGCGCTGGCCAACGTGGCGCGCTGCGGCCAGTACGGGGCGGTGGCGGCATTTCTGGCCGGCGGCGTCAATGCGCCGCGCCTCTGGCCCGTGCTCCAGGACACCGTGTCCGCGCTGGAAGGCGATCGCCACGCCGCGCCGTTGCTGATCTCGGGCGTGATGGACGACGACAAGCGCGCCTGGCTTGAAGCGCGGGGCTGTCTGGTGTTCCGCGAGCCCGCGCACACGATGGAAGCCGTGGCCGCGCTGGCGAAGGCGGCCGCGATGGAAGCGGCCAAAGACGCTGCGGGCGGCGACGACATCGCGCCTGTTCATCCACCAGCCCTGCCGCCCGACGCCACCGCGCTATCGGAAGCCGAGGCGATGCGATTGCTGGCTGCTGCCGGCGTGCCGGTGGTGCCACACGGCGTGGCCCAGCATGCCGAAGCGGCGGTGGACCTTGCCGAATCGATCGGCTACCCGGTGGCCGTCAAGATCTGCTCGCGCCATATCCTGCACAAGAGCGATATCGGCGGCGTGGTGCTGAACCTGCGCGATGCCGACGCCGTGCGCGCCGCGTTCGCGAAGGTGCGCCGGGCCGCAGCGCAGGCACGCGATGCCGGGGGCAACGCGGTGCCCTTCGAGGGCGCCATCGTCGCGGGCATGGCGCGCGGCTGGGGCGAGATCATGGTGGGCGTGCGGCGCGACCCGGTATTCGGCCTGGTGGCGCTGGCCGGCATCGGCGGCACGGCCGTGGA
>Ga0055526_1001929_pt1 | contig 14341 bp, 11 predicted proteins | sample AraplaCol_mMF_r2_FD_55013 | JGI IMG/M metagenome (GOLD analysis project Ga0055526, IMG submission 55013) | Arabidopsis root microbial communities from North Carolina, USA - plate scrape MF_Col_mMF_r2 | ecosystem: Host-associated > Plants > Roots > Endosphere | place: USA: North Carolina... | reverse complement strand
GCCGAAGAAGTGGGGCAGCGCGCAGAAGACCAGTACATCGAGCAGACGGTGTCGCTGGCTGCGGCGGAGCGCCTGGACCGCGACAAGGCATTGCTGCTTCGCGCCAGACGCATCACCGAGGGACTGGTGGGCGCCGCCAGTGTGCTCAAGCCTGATGCCGCGGGATGGCCGTGGGAAGTCCACGTTACGGACGATCCGACGATCGAAGCAGAGAGCCAGGCCGGCGGCAAGCTGCTAGTTGGTCGCCAGTTCGTCGAGCGCCTGCAGCTGGACGATGGCGAGCTCGCGGTCCTTCTGGCGCATGAAATCGCGCACGTCCTGGCGGAACATGAGCGCGAGACCCTGTCGGAAGCCTTGCTCGATAGCCGGCGCAACCTGCCGCTTGATGTCGTGGCGGAGCGGCTGGCCTCCGACGTTCCTCTGCAATTCCGCCTGTCAAAGCTCTCCTCCATCCAGGAGCGTGAAGCCGACCAGCTTGGCATGTTGATTGCGCACCGCGCTGGCTGGCCTTGTTCAGCCATGCTGACCTTTTATAGCAAGCTCTCGGCCGACTCCACTGACGCTGCCTTAATCGCCAGTCACCCCAGTGGTGCCACTCGACTGAGCCTCGCCAAAGGCATGTCGCGGTTGCTTGGTGACTGAAACCGCCGCGTGCGCCATTTCTGCGTAGCCCGCGTCGCTGGGGTGCAGGTGGTCGCCGGAGTCGAATTCGGGGCGCAGGCGGGATGGATGTTCGGGATCGCGGAGCAGTTGGTCGAAATCGACTACTGCGTCAAACTCGCCGCTGTGGCGGATCCAGTCGTTCACTTCTCGGCGCACAAGGTCTTTGGCTGGCGTGTAATGGCCGGAGTAGGGCGTGCCTTGNAGGGCGCCTTCGAACGGCAGCAGGGTGCCGCCGATGATACGGACGCCGCGTGTATGTGCGGCGGCGATCAGCTTGCGGTAGCCGGTGATCATGGCACTGGCTGTAACCGGTGGGTCTTTTGGGGCGAAGGCGCTTCCGGGCCAGCCGATATCGTTGATGCCAAGCAGGACGATCACTGTGTCCGCGCCCGGCTGCGCCAGCACATCCTGCTCGAAACGCGCTGCCGCCTTTTCGCCCATGCCATCGGACANCAGCCGTGCACCAGAGATGCCGGCGTTGACCACTGCCACACCGTCAGCATGCGCGGCTAACTGGTCGGGCCAGCGAAGATTGCGGTCGGGCGTGGAACCATTGCCGTCAGTGATCGAATCGCCAAGGGCGACGATGGTGCGTTGCGCGGGGCCGTAGACCTGTACCGCGATCAGGAAGGTGCGCCCCTTCAGCGCTTGCGCATTCGGTAGCTCGGCTACGGCAGCCAGGTTGCCTGGCGCCGCAAACGCCGTCTGCTGGGCGCCCCAATGGAAAGTTGTCAGTGGGGAGCGCTGCGGCAGCCAGGTCGATACCGACAGGCGCTGGCGACCGGCCACCTTGAGCGAGGCCGCGTCGCTGGTGGCAGACTGCCCCGGTGCGATCGTCACGCTGCGCTGGCCGCCAAAGGTCAGTTGCACGCCCGCGCCATCCTGTAGCGAGGAGGCGGCGCGTGAGGGTTCGTCGCGCGTCGGCGCCACGCGTGCTTCGCCGATCACGAGCGGCGCGCTGCCGTAGCGGTTGGAATAGGTGACGCGGACCTGTTCACCGCCAACGCTGGTGCGCACCACTTCGCGCACCGTCTGCGCCTCCAGCGCCGGCGGCAGCATGGTTGGCAACGCAAATTCGGTCCCCCAGGCGGGCATCGGTGCGGCATACCAGGTCGTGCGCCACTCGGCTGCCTGGACCGCAGTTGCGGCCAACAGGGCGAACAGGGAAAAAGCCAGGCGTTTCATGAGAGTTCTCCACGCAAGTTAAGGTGGAGACATCCTCAATTATTCCGTGTTCGACTGCTAGAGGGGAAAACAGACTATAGTTTAGTCCAAAATGGAATGATTATGGACACTCTACGCTCCCTGCAATGCTTTGTGCGTGCCGTTGAACTGGGCAGCCTGTCGGCCGTCGCCCGCGAGCAGCACACCACGCAATCCAATATCAGCAAGATTGTTGCGGCGCTCGAAGACGAGCTTGGCGTGCGGCTGCTCGAACGCAGCACGGCAAGCCTGTCGCCTACCATGCCGGGACGCCGCTTTTACGAACGTGCCCGCGGCGTGCTTGAAGAATATGCCGACGCGGTGGCCGACGTGCGCGGCGAAACTGCCGCCGCCAGTGGGCTGTTGCGTATCAACGCCCCGGTAGCGCTGGGACAGTTCTGCCTCAACGCCTATGTGCAGGACTTCCTGCAACAGTATCCCGGCATCGAGGTGGAATTGATCTTGAACGACCGCATGGTGGACCTGGTGGAAGAGGGCGTGGACATCGCGGTTCGCCTTGGCAGCGACTTGCCGCCCAACGTCATCGCGCGCCGTGCGGGCGCCTCGCAGCGCTTCCTGGTCGCCTCGCCGGCTTACGTGAAAAAGCATGGCGCACTGCAAGCGCCGGAGGAATTGGCGGGCCATGAGTACATCCGTTTCGCCTGGTCGAGCAATGGTGATGCGGTGGAGCTGAGCGACGGCAAGCGCAGTGTGACGATCGCCACGCATGGCCGCTATCGCGTCAACAACGCACTGGCCATCCGCGATACGCTGGTCGCGGGTGGAGGCATCGGCCTATGCCCGGAATGGCTGGTGCACGACCTGCTGGCACAGCGCAAGCTGCGGCGCGTGCTGCGCGGCTGGCAAGGGCAGGCGCAGGAACTGAACCTGCTGTACCCCAGCCGCCGCTACCTGCCGCACCGGGTGCGGCTGATGCTTGATTACCTGCAGCGGCGCTTTGCGGCGCAGGCGGGTTTTTAACCGCGCTTGCGGTCGTGGTGCCACAGCACGTCGCTGCCGCCGGCAAAGCGGTTCAGCACGCGCGCCAGCACGAACATCAAGTCCGACAGCCGGTTCACGTATTGGCGAGGGAAGTCATTGATGGATTCAGTCTTGCCCAGCGTGACGATGGCGCGTTCGGCGCGGCGACATACCGTGCGGCAGACGTGCGACACCGCAGCAGCGCGCGAACCCGCCGGCAGGATGAATTCCGTCAGCGCCGGCAGCGTGGCGTTGTACTTGGCCAGCAGCGCGTCCAGGCGCTCGACGTGTTCTTCCTTGATCATCTGGTAGCCGGGAATGCACAGCTCCCCGCCCAGGTCGAACAGGTCGTGCTGGATCGAGACCAGTTCCTCGCGCATCTCGTCCGGCAGCGGTTCGGCCAGCAGCACGCCCAGGTTGGAGTTCAGCTCATCCACTTCGCCAATGGCCTGGATGCGCACATTGTCCTTGTCCACCCGGGAGCCGTCGCCCAGGCCGGTAGTGCCTTTGTCGCCGGTGCGGGTGGCGATTTTCGATAGTCGATTACCCATTGCAGCCTCAATTTGTCGTTAACGGTGGCAGGATACGACAAATTACCAGTGGTTGGGAGGGGATTTCCACGTGCTTGCAGTAATTGAACTTACAATGAATTAATGAAAAACAGCACAGCCTTCCTCGCCGCCTTGCGTGCGGCCCTGCCGCCCTCCAGCGTGCTGTCCGAACAGGAGGACACGCGTCCCTACGAGTGCGACGGCCTGTCGGCCTATCGGCAGCTTCCCATGGCAGTTGCCTTGCCGGCTGACGAAGCGCAGGTGGTGGCGGTACTGGCGATTTGCCGCGAATTCAATGTGCCGATCGTGCCACGTGGCGCCGGCACTGGCTTGTCCGGCGGCGCCATGCCGATTGCGGAAGGCTTGGTGCTGTCCACGGCGCGCATGAACGAGATTGTGCGCATGGACGCTTATTCCCGCACGGCGGTGGTGCAGCCAGGCGTGCGCAACCTCGCCATTTCCGAAGCGGCAGAACCCTATGGCCTGTACTACGCCCCTGACCCCTCGTCGCAGATTGCCTGCACCATAGGCGGGAATGTAGCGGAGAATTCCGGCGGCGTGCACTGCCTGAAATACGGCCTGACGGTGCATAACGTGCTGCGCGTGCGCATGGTGACGATCGAGGGAGACGTGGTGGAACTGGGCAGCGAAGCGCTCGATGCGCCCGGCCTGGATCTTCTGGCCGCCTTCGTCGGTTCGGAGGGAATGCTGGGCATCGTCACCGAGGTCACCGTCAAGCTCGTGCCAAAGCCCGCCAGTGCACGCGTGATCATGGCGTCCTTCAATGAAGTGACTGCGAGCTGCAGCGCAGTGGCCGACGTGATCGCTGCCGGCATCATTCCGGCCGGGCTGGAGATGATGGACCGTACGTCTTCACGCATGGTGGAACCCTTTGTACGCGCAGGCTACGATACCGAGGCTGCAGCCATCCTGTTGTGCGAGGCCGANGGCACGGCGGACGAGGTCGAGGAGGAAATCGCCCGCATGACAGCCGTGCTGCAGGCGGCCGGCGCCAGCGCGGTGCTGGTGTCGGGCACCGAGGCCGAACGACTGAAATTCTGGTCCGGCCGCAAGAACGCCTTCCCGGCGGCGGGNCGCATTTCNCCCGATTACTACTGCATGGACGGCACCATCCCGCGCAAGCAACTGGCGCGCGTGCTGCTGGGCATCCAGCAGATGGAGGCCAAATACGGCCTGCGCTGCGCAAACGTGTTCCATGCGGGCGACGGCAACCTGCACCCGCTGATCCTGTTCGATGCCAACCAGCCGGACGAACTGCATCGTGCTGAGGCTTTCGGCGCTGAAATCCTGGCGCTGTGCGTGGAAGTGGGCGGCACCATCACCGGCGAGCATGGCGTGGGCATCGAGAAGATCGACTCGATGTGCGCGCAGTTCAGCGACGCCGAGCTGGCGGCCTTCTTCGCGGTGAAGCAGGCTTTCGATCCTTTGTCGCTGCTGAATCCGAACAAGGCCATTCCAACGCTGAACCGCTGTGCGGAGTTCGGCAAGATGCATGTGCGTGCGGGGCGCCTGCCGCATGCCGGCTTGCCGAGGTTCTGACATGGATGCGATCCTCGAACAATTCCGCACTCGCATCCAGGCGGCCGGCGCCGACGGTACCCGTCTGCTGTTGCGCGGCGGCGGCACCAAGGATTGGTATGGCCAGAACGTGGTGGGCGATGTCTTCGATACGCGCGCCTATGCGGGCGTGGTCGATTATGAGCCGACCGAGCTGGTGATCACGGCGCGCTGCGGCACGCCGCTGGCGGAGGTCGAAGCGCTGGTCGCGCAGCACGGACAGATGCTGGCGTTCGAGCCGCCGCGTTTTGGCGCCGGTTCGACGATCGGCGGCGTGGTGGCCAGCGGCTTGTCGGGTCCGCGCCGTGCAACTGCCGGTGCCTTGCGCGACTTCGTACTGGGCGCCCAACTGATGGATGGACGCGGCGAACTGCTGTCCTTCGGCGGCCAGGTGATGAAGAACGTGGCTGGCTATGACGTATCGCGGCTGCTGGCCGGCTCCCTTGGGACGCTGGGGCTGATCACCCAGGTGTCGCTGAAAGTGCTGCCGGTGCCTTTCTGCGAGGCGAGCATTCGTTTCGAGGTGGATGAAGTCAAGGCGCTGCGCATGATGAACGAATGGGCGGGACAGCCGCTGCCGGTGTCGGGCACTTGCTGGCACGCGGGCGTGCTGACCGTGCGGCTGTCTGGCGCCCAGGCGGCAGTCAGGGCGGCGCAGGGGGGCATGGGCGGCGAAGCGCTGGCTGATGGCGACGCGTTCTGGAATGAGCTGCGCGACCAGCGCGGCGATTTCTTTGCGGGCGCGGAGGCGGGGGCTGCGGAGCTGTGGCGCCTTTCTGTGCCTGCCACTGCCAGCGCCCTTGTCATGCGCGGCGAGCAAATGATCGAGTGGGGCGGGGCGCAGCGCTGGCTGCGCGTTGACCGGGGCGTGGCGGACGATATCCGGCGCGTCGCGGCTGCGGCCGGCGGCCATGCCACGCGCTACCGGGTCGAGAGCGAAGACCTGGGCGCTGGAGTCGGCGCCTTCCATCCTCTGGCGCCGGCCATCGCCCGCATCCACGAACGCCTGAAAGCCGCCTTCGATCCGGCGGGCATTTTCAACATCGGCCGCATGTACTGATATGCAAACCAACCTGGCAGATTTCATCAAGGGCACGCCGGAGGGCGACGAGGCGGAAGCGATCCTGCGCGCTTGCGTGCACTGCGGCTTTTGCACGGCCACATGTCCCACATACCAGCTACTGGGCGACGAGTTGGATGGCCCGCGCGGGCGCATCTACCTGATCAAGCAGGTGCTGGAGGGCGCGCCGGTGACGGCCAGCACCCAGCTCCACCTGGACCGGTGCCTGACTTGCCGCAACTGCGAAAGCACCTGTCCGTCGGGCGTCAAATATGGCCGCCTGGCTGATATCGGTCGCAAGGTGGTCGAGCAGAGGGTTCCGCGCAGGCTGCCGGACCGCATCAAACGCTATGTGCTGAAAGAAGCGCTGCCGCGGCGCTGGCTGTTCGAGCCGGCGCTGCGCGCGGGCCAGTTGCTCAAGCCGCTGCTGGCCAAGCCGTTGCAGGACAAGCTGCCGGCGCGTGGCCCGGCGACAGCATGGCCGGCCCGCGAGCATGCGCGCAAGATGCTGGTGCTGGATGGCTGCGTGCAGCCTGGCCTGGCGCCCAATATCAATGCGGCCACGGCGCGCGTGCTCGATACGCTGGGCGTTCAGCTGGTTGCTGCACCGGGCGCGGGCTGCTGTGGCGCACTGCGCTTCCACCTGAACGACCAGCAGGCCGCGCTGGACGACATGCGGCGCAATATCGACGCATGGTGGCCGTATGTGGAGCAGGCGGAGGCGATCGTTATGACGGCATCCGGCTGTGGCGTGACGGTCAAGGAATATGGACACCTGCTGGCGCATGACCGCGCCTATGCCGCAAAAGCGGCGCGCATCTCAGGCATGACGCGCGACCTGAGCGAAATCCTGCCGGCGTTCGAGGCCGAACTGGCGCATCGCGTGCGAGCGCGCCCGGCCGGCGATGCGCAGGTGGCGTGGCATCCTCCCTGCACGCTGCAGCATGGCCAGCAAATTCGCGGCAAGGTTGAAGGACTGCTGCGCGCGATCGGCGTGGACGTGAAAATGTGCCGCGACGCGCATTTATGCTGCGGTTCGGCCGGGACCTACTCGATATTGCAGCCGGAGTTGTCGCTGCAGCTGCGCGACCGCAAGCTTGCCAACCTGGCTGATACCGGCGCCGGGCGCATCGTGTCGGCCAACATCGGTTGCATCGGCCACCTGCAGTCAGGCACGCAAACTCCGGTCGAACACTGGATCGAGCTGGTCGACCGCGCCCTGCATGGCTAGCGTCAGCGTTCTGCCCATTTGTCCATGATGCGCGTCACCTCGGGCAACTGGTCGAGGAACAGGTCAACCAGGCGCGGTTCGAAATGCTGGCCGCGCTGGTCTTTCATCCAGGCGCAGGCGTCCTCCAGCTTCCAGGCTGCCTTGTAAGGGCGCACGGACGTCAGCGCATCGAAGACGTCGGCAACGGCAACAATGCGGCCAGCCAGCGGGATGTCCTCGCCGGCCAGGCGGTTGGGATAGCCGCTGCCGTCCCACTTTTCATGGTGCGACAGCGCCACGTCGTGCGCCATTGCCAGCATGCCGCCCTCGTGCTGGCCGATGATGTGAGCGCCGATGCCCGGGTGGGTTTGCATGACCACGTATTCTTCCGGCGTCAGGCGCCCCGGCTTTTGCAGGATGCTGTCGGGAATGCCGATCTTGCCGATGTCGTGCATCGGCGCTGAAATGAACAGGTCGTCGGCTTCCTGTTCATCGAAGCCGGCGGCCAGGCCAAGCAGGCGCGCATAATGGCTCATGCGGATCACGTGCAGGCCGGTTTCGTTGTCCTTGTATTCCGCCGCCAGGCCGAGACGCTGCACGATGGCCAGGCGGCTGGCGCGCAGTTCTTCCATCCGCACCATCGACAGGTGCAGCTTGATGCGGGCCTTGACCACGGCCGGGCTGACCGGCTTGCTGATGAAGTCCACCGCGCCCGCCTCGAAGCCAACCACCTCGTCCGTCGAATCGGTCAATGCGGTGACGAAAATCACGGGGATATGGGTGGTGGCGGGGTTGGCCTTCAAGACGCGGCAAACGTCGTAGCCCGTCATCTCGGGCATCATCACGTCAAGCAGGATCAGGTCGGGTTTTTCGTTGACTGCCAATTCGATGGCGCGCGCGCCATCCTTGGCGAACAGCAGCCGGTACTGGTCCTGCAGGATCTGGCGCAGTAGTTGCAGGTTGGTCGATTCGTCGTCGATGGCAAGCACGGTGGCCTGTCGGGTCATGGCGTTTTCCTTTGCATCTCCTGGCACTCGTCCAATAGCATTTGCAATGCATCGCGCGCGGCAGTGAAGTCGAAGTCATCCAGTGCGCGCTGCAAGTCCAGGAGCCTTGGTTCGGCGACGCAGCCGCGCAGCACGGACGATAGCGCGGCCAGTTCCTGCTGGTCGAAACTGCCGCGCTCCAGCGAATGGAGCATTGCGTTGCCCATCGCATGCACACGTTCCAGGTCGAGCGGCCCGGCCGCGGCGGCCGCGCTTACGGAAGTGGCTTCGCGGGCATCGGCGCGGACATCGTCCTGCGCCCATACGGCCGCCAGCGCGTCCGTCAGGCGCAGCCCGGCCTGTTCCAGCAGATCGGGCAGCGTCGCGCGGCCATCCGGCGCCTGCAAGCCGGTTTCCAGCCGCCACAGCGCATCGGCCAATTGTTCCATGCCCAGGTTGGCGGCGGCGCCACGCAGCCGGTGCGCCAGGGCCGCGCATGCGGCATGCTGCCCGGCCGCCAAAGCGGACCTGAGCTCCCGTTCCGCGCCCTCATAGTCGTGGGCGAAGCGCCGCAGCGCGCGCTGGTAGGCTTCGCGCTGTCCAGCCCAGCGGGCAATGCCTTTCTCCGCATTCAGCACCATGCCGCGTGCGGGACCAGCGGCAGGCGCCAGTTGCGGCGCGCCGGCCGGCATGCCGAGCACGCGCGCCAGCTCCTGCGTCAGCACGGCCACGTCCACCGGCTTGGTGGTAAAACCGTCCATGCCTGCTTCACGCGTGGCCTCGCGGTCGCGTTCCAGCACGCTGGCGGTCATGGCAATCACCGGGGTGCGCTTGCGGCCTGTTGCCGCTTCGTCGGCGCGGATGCGGCGGGTGGATTCCAGCCCGTCCATGCCGGGCATTTGCACGTCCATCAGGATGGCGTCGAACTGTGCTTCCGATGCCAGGTGCGCGGCCATGGCGCCATCGCTGGCGCCGGTCACCGTATGGCCCAGCTTGGCCAGCAGCAGCATCAGCACTTCCAGGTTTTGCGGCACGTCGTCCGCCGCCAGGATATGCATCGGCGGCAGCAGGATTGGCGCTGCTGCGCTGCGCACTGCCTCGTCGCGTGCCGCCAGCAGCGGCAGCAGGACGTGGAAGGTGCTGCCTTGCCCAGGCGAGCTCTCGGCCCACAGGCTTCCGCCCATCAGCTCCACCAGCTGCTTGCAGATGGTGGTGCCCAGGCCGGTGCCGCCGAAGCGGCGGTTCATCGACGCGTCCGCCTGCACAAAGGGCTCGAAGATGGCTGCCATGCGGTCGGGCGCGATGCCGATGCCGGTATCGGCGACGGCGAAGTGCACCATGCGCCGTTCGCCTTCGCGCGCGGCGGCCACGGTCAGGGACACGCTGCCCTGGCTGGTGAACTTGACGGCGTTGTCCAGCAGGTTGGTCAGCACCTGGCGCACGCGCAGTTCGTCGCCGTGGATCCAGTTCGGCAGGGCGGGGTCGTATTGCAGCGACATCGACAAGCCCTTGGCCTTGGCCGCATTGCCCAAGGTCGAGGACAGTTCGTCGGTCAGTGCCAGCAGGCTGAAATCGTGCAGTTCGAGTTCCACTGCACCTTTATCCAGCTTGGCGGTATCGAGGATGGCGTTCAGCAGGCGCAACAGCGACCGGCCCGCGTTGCGCACCGTGTCGAGGTGGCGCCGCTGCACGGCCGTCAGTTCGCCATGCAGCAGCACGTCGGTGAAGCCGAGGATGGAGTTCATCGGCGTGCGGATCTCGTGGCTCATATTGGCCAGGAAGGCGGCGCGCGCCGCGGCGGCTTGCTCGGCGCGCTCCTTGGCAATGCGCAGGTCCTGCTCCATCAGGCGCCGGTTGCTGATGTCGAGCACCACGCCATCGAGCAGCTCGACTTCGCCGGTCGGGCCGAGCACCACGTTGCCGTTGCCCCAGAACCAATGGATGCTGCCATCGCGGTGGATGATCCGGTATTCCAGGGTGAAGGCGCGGCGTTGTTCGACCGCGCTGCGGCCGCCTTGCGTGACCGCCGGCAGGTCGTCCGGATGCACCAGTTCCCCGAACAGGCGCTTGGGCGGGTCGCCGAGGAAATCGGAGGCCGGGTAGCCCGTCATCGTCTCGATGGCGTCGCTGACGAATACCAGCGGCCAGCCCGGCGCATTGCGGCAGCGGAAGGTAATGCCGGGAATGTTGGCAACCAGCGAGCGCAGTTGCTCTTCGCTGGCGCGCAGCGCCTGTTCCAGATCGCTCACGTGGTGGAACAGGGCGCGGTAGCGCAGCATGCCGTTGGCGAAGACCACCAGCGCCGTCAGCAAGGCGGTGGTCAGGGTGACGGCCAGCGCCAGGAAGCCGGCGTTGGCAATGCCGCTGTCCGGGTCGAGTGGCACGCGGCCGACGAAGCGCGCGGCGGCCATGCCGGTGTAGTGCATGCCGGAGATGGCGCAGCCCATGATGGCGCCCGCAGCGGCGACGGTGCCGGTCTCCCCCAGCCTGCCGCGCAAGCCCTGCAGGCCGAAGCGCACCCACAGCGCCAGGGTGGCCAGCGCGATAGCCACCACGATGGACAGGCCGAACATCCACGGGTCATAGCGCAGCTGCAGCGCCGAACGCATGGCCGCCATGCCCGTATAGTGCATGGCGCCGATGCCGGCGCCGACCAGCACGCCGCCGATCAGCAGGCTGCGCAAGCCGATGCGATGGCGGCTGAGCAACGACAGGGCGACAGTGGAGGCAGCGATGCTGGGCAGCATCGACAGCAGGGTGATGGAAGGATCGTAGGCGACCGGCGTGCACAGGTTGAAGGCCAGCATGCCGATGAAGTGCATGGCCCACACGCCGCTGCCGAGGGACAGGCTGCCGGTCACCAGCGCGGCCAGGCGCAGCATGCGCTTGCTGCTGCGCGCTGCCTGGCCGGCCATCTGCAAGCCCATGGCGGACGAAAAGCTCGCCACCAGCACCGACAGGATGACCAGCGATGGAGTGTAAATCCCGTAAGTGAGTAGCGCCGGATCAGCAGGCGGGGAAAATAGCTGGATCAAGTATTGCTTGATCTCGCCCATGACGGCGCTCCCTCCTTATTGCGCTATCAGCTTCCTGATCTCGCCGGCCAGGTCGGCAGGCTTGGTGGTCGGCGCATAGCGGTCGTGGATGCTGCCGTCCTTGCGGATCAGGAACTTGGTGAAGTTCCACTTGATGCCTTCCGTTCCCAGGATGCCCGGCGCATTCTTTTTCAGGTGCTGGTACAGCGGATGCGCATTATCGCCATTGACCTCGATCTTGGCGAACACCGGGAAGGTGACGCCATAGTTCTTTTCGCAGAAGGCGCCGATTTCCTCTGCGTTGCCGGGTTCCTGCTGGCCGAACTGGTTGCAGGGGAAGCCCAGTACTTCGAAGGGCTGGCCGGCGAACTCCTTGTGCAGTTCCTCCAGCCCCTGGTATTGCGGCGTGAAGCCGCATTTGCTGGCGGTGTTTACGATCAGCAGCACCTTGCCCTGGTACTGCTTCAGGTCCACATTCTGGCCCGACAGGCTGTCGGCGCTGAANTCGTAAACAGTNGNCATCAGATGATCCCCAGGTGCTCGGTGCCGGCNGCCAGGTCGCGGTTCTTCGCTTCCTTCGATTCCAGCTTGATGGCCAGGCGCAGGTCGTTGACCGAGTCCGCGTTGCGCAGTGCATCTTCATAAGTGATCTGGCCCGCTTCGTACAGGTCGAACAGGGCCTGGTCGAAGGTTTGCATGCCCAGCTCGCGCGAGCGCTTCATCAGCTCCTTGATCTCGTGCACCTGGCCCTTGAAGATCAGGTCCGCGATCAGCGGGGAGTTCAGCATGATCTCCACCGCCACGGCGCGGCCCTTGGCATCCTTTTTCGGGATCAGGCGCTGCGAAATCATGCCCTTCAGGTTCAGCGACAAGTCCATCAGCAGCTGCTGGCGGCGTTCTTCGGGGAAGAAGTTGATGATACGGTCCAGCGCCTGGTTGGAGCTGTTGGCGTGCAGGGTGGCCAGGGCCAGGTGGCCGGTTTCGGCGAAGGCAATCGCGTGGTCCATGGTCTGGCGGTCGCGGATCTCGCCGATCTGGATCACGTCCGGCGCCTGGCGCAGGGTGTTCTTCAGCGCCACTTCCCAGTCTTCGGTATCGACGCCCACTTCGCGCTGCGTGATGATGCAGTTGCGGTGCGGGTGCACGAATTCGACCGGATCTTCGATGGTGATGATGTGGCCGTAGCTGTTGGCATTGCGGTGGCCCACCATGGCCGCCAGCGTGGTCGATTTACCGGAACCGGTAGCGCCCACCATGATCACCAGGCCGCGCTTGGACATGATCACGTCCTTCAGCACCGGCGGCAAGCCCAGCTCGTCGAACTCGGGAATCGAGCTGTTAATGGTACGCAGCACCATGCCGACGGAGCTCATTTGCACGAAGGCCGAGACACGGAAGCGCCCCAGGTCGCCCGGGCTGATCGCAAAGTTGGCTTCCTTGGTCTGTTCGAACGAAGCAGTCTGCTTGTCGTTCATGATCGAACGGGCCAGGTCGGCCGTGTGGGCCGGCGTCAGGGCCTGCGCCGACACGGGCGTCATCTTGCCGTCGATCTTGATGGCCGGCGGGAAGCCGGCGGTGATGAATAAGTCGGAGCCCTTCTTGCTGACCATCAGGCGCAGCAAGTCGAACATGAATTTTGAAGCCTGGTCGCGTTCCATGATTAGCCTGGGAAGTTTTCTGGGATCTTGGCCGCTGCGCGCGCTGCGGACGGGGAGATCATATTGCGACGGATCAGGTCCGTCAGGTTCTGGTCCAGCGTCTGCATGCCGACGTTGTTGCCGGTCTGGATCGACGAATACATCTGCGCGATCTTGGCTTCGCGGATCAGGTTACGGATTGCCGGGGTGCCGATCATGATTTCGTGCGCGGCGACACGGCCGGAGCCNTCCTTGGTCTTCAGCAGGGTCTGCGAAATGACGGCCTGCAGCGATTCGGACAGCATGGCGCGCACCATCTCTTTTTCTTCGGCCGGGAACACGTCGATGATACGGTCGATGGTTTTCGCGGCCGAGGAGGTGTGCAGGGTGCCGAACACCAGGTGGCCGGTTTCGGCCGCCGACAGCGCCAGGCGGATGGTTTCCAGGTCGCGCAATTCACCCACCAGGATCGCATCCGGGTCTTCGCGCAGCGCCGAACGCAGCGCGTTGTTGAAGGACAGCGTATGCGGGCCCACTTCGCGCTGGTTGATCAGGCACTTCTTCGATTCGTGCACGAATTCGATCGGGTCCTCGATGGTCAGGATGTGGCCGTATTCGTTTTCGTTGAGGTGGTTGATCATCGCTGCCAGCGTGGTCGACTTGCCGGAGCCGGTCGGGCCGGTCACCAGCACCAGGCCGCGCGGCTTCATTGCGAAGTCGGCGAAGATCCGCGGCGCATTCAATTCTTCCAGCGTCAGGATCTTGGAGGGAATGGTACGCAGCACGGCCGCGGCGCCGCGCTCCTGGTTGTAGGCGTTGACACGGAAACGCGCCAGGCCCGGAATCGCGAACGAAAAGTCGCATTCCAGCATCTCTTCATATGCCTTGCGCTGGCCGTCGTTCATGATGTCATAGATCATGCCGTGCACGTCCTTGTGCTCCAGCGGCGGCAGGTTGATGCGGCGCACGTCGCCGTGCACGCGGATCATCGGCGGCAAGCCTGCTGACAGGTGCAAGTCGGATGCCTTGTTCTTGACGGAGAATGCGAGTAGTTCGGAAATGTCCATTTATAATCCCTGTGCTTTTTCAATAGCCAAAAAAGCTTGGCCCTGTCTCATTCGATTATGTCCACAATAGCCCACAACTTGCAAGTTGTTACTGAAGCAATTAACGTTGCCGCACGCGAAGCGCGGCGCGCGCCCAACGAAGTGCAGCTGCTGGCCGTGTCCAAGACCTTCCCGGCGCAGGCAGTTTTCGAGGCGGTGCTGGCGGGCCAGCGTGCTTTCGGTGAAAACTATGTGCAGGAAGGCGTGGACAAAATCCACGAATTGGCAAAAATGCGCGGTTGCACGCCGTTGGAGTGGCATTTTATTGGACCAATCCAGAGCAATAAGACGCGTCTTATAGCCGAAAACTTCGATTGGGTGCACACGATTG
>Ga0055526_1001927_pt1 | contig 14348 bp, 15 predicted proteins | sample AraplaCol_mMF_r2_FD_55013 | JGI IMG/M metagenome (GOLD analysis project Ga0055526, IMG submission 55013) | Arabidopsis root microbial communities from North Carolina, USA - plate scrape MF_Col_mMF_r2 | ecosystem: Host-associated > Plants > Roots > Endosphere | place: USA: North Carolina... | reverse complement strand
AGGGCGGCTCATGATCCGGCTCCCGAGAAAGCGCGCAGCCGCGCGTCCTGCCAGCCGGTGGCCTGCACCAGGCGCCACACCGGCTGCGCCGCCTCGGGCTGCCCGGCGGCGATGGCCGCGCGCACCAGCAGCAGCGCATCGGCCGGCTCCTTTTGCACCGCCCAGTTGGCCTGGGCGCTGGCGAGCGCGGCGCGCGCATCGCCGGCGAGGTCGAGCTGGAAGCGCGCCAGCTCGCGGTCGTGGCTGCGGTCGCCGCGCACCCGGGCCGCGTCGAAGCGGGCCGCCAGCGTCGACGCGGCCTGCGCCGCGCGCGGGTCGCCGCTGCGGCGCAGGGCGATGGCCCGCCGCAGCAGCAAGGCATCGGCCTCCTCGCGCCCGGCGAGCAGCGCGAGGACCTCGCGCTCGCGGCGCTGGGCGAGCAGCCAGTCGGCGTAGGCCGCCAACGGGTAGACCTCGGGCGAGGGCGTGGCCAGGGCTTCGCGGTAGAAGGCCTCGGCGCCGGCCTCGCCGCGGCGCTCGGCCAGTTCGGCCCGCAGCAGCGCGAGCCAGGCGGTGTCGATGCCGCCCTGGTGCGCGAGCACGGCGAGCGCGGCTTCGGCGCGTCCGGCCTGGCCCTGCAGGCTCGACAGTTCGGCCCGGCACGCCAGCGCCGGCCCGCGCACTGCGGCGCCGAGCGCGGCATAGCGGACGTCCAGCAGGCGGGCGCAGCCGGCATCGGCCTCGCGCCAGCGGCCCTGCACCTGCAGCACCGAGGCGCGCGTCAGCTCGGCCTGCGCCTGGATCGCGAGCGGCACGGGATCGGCCTCGGGCCCGGGCTGCAGCAGTGCCTCCAGGTCCTGCAAGGCCGGCGCGAAATCATGCTGGGCCTGTCGCACGATGGCGCGCAGCAGCCGCACCGGCGCGGGCGGCTGCGGCAGCGACCACCATGGCGCGAGGGCGGCCTGCGCCTGGCCCAGCTCGCGCGGATCGCCGTCGCGGCGGGCGCGCAAGAGGGCCTCGCGCGCCAGCCGCGTCGCCAGCGAAAGTTCGCGGGGATGGCGGCGCAGCTGCTCGCGTTCGGCGCGTTGCCGCTGCCGTTCGGCGCTGCTGCTGATGCGCGCGGGCAGGTGCTCGACGATGGCGGCATCGTCGGTCGGGACATGGGGGGCGGCTGGGGCCGGCGCGGCGTGCAGCAACAGCAGCAGCACGCACGCGCCCGCCCAGCCCCGGCAACGGGCTGGGACCATGGGATCGCCTCCGGGCTCAGGTCACGGCAGGGCGACCGGCTCGGCCGTCTCGCTGGTCGGCACGGTGCCGATCGCGTCCAGGCTCAGCGGCTCGGCCGTGTCGAACAGGGCGATCACGCGGGCCGTCGCGTAGCTCGTCCATGACTCCGGCGTGGCCGCGGCCGAGGCCGGCACTGCCGTCTCGGTCACCGGTTCGGCGGCGCCGCCGCCCCCGCCTCCGCCGCATCCGCCCAGCAGCGCGGCGATGAGGCCGGCCGCGATGACGCCCTGGAAGCGCTGGTGCTGTGGTGTGCGCATGGCCGTCTCCTCAGTGCGTCCCGCCGATCGGCGTGGCGAGGTAGGGGAAGCCGGGCAGCAGCGGCACCACCGCCTGGTCGACCGCGTCGTGCAGCTTCAGCGAGGTGCTGCCCAGCGGCACGTTGGACGGCTTGCAGTCGGTGCCGAGGCCGAGGGCGTTGGTGTCGCCGTTGGCGATGCACAGGCCGCCCATTACCGCGACCAGCGAGACATCGACCACGTCGTCCTTGGGCCGGCGGCCGTTCGGGAAGCCGGCGTTGTCGTTCCCGCCGGCGAGCAGGTTGCCCACGATGCCGAGCCGGTTCTGGTCGGCGAAGGCCACCGGCGCGATGGACGTGTTCAGGCGCAGCATCTCCGACGGCGTCACGTTCGCGGGCTGGTTCACGCCCTTGATGCCGGTGAGGAAGGTGGTGACCAGGTCGGTGCGTGGCAGGTTCTTCGGCGCGGTGCCGGGCAGCTGGAGTGCGATCTCCAGCAGCGCGGGCAGGCTGGGGTTCGTCACGTAGGCGGCGAACTGCGCGTCGTCCTTCGGCCTGGAGCCGTTGAAGCGGTCCTTGTCGGGCAGGCCGATCACCACCTCGTTGACGAGCGGCATGCCCAGGCGCGAGACCTGGGTCCAGGCGCCGCCGGCCTTCTCGGTCGTCTGGTGGCCGGCCTTCGGCGTCGGATCGAGCAGGCGCACCTGGCGCAGGCTGGCGCTGGTCCAGCCGCCGATCACCGGATCCGTGCCGGCGGTGAGGCAGCTGCGGTGCACCTCGAGCGCGAGGGTGGTGACGTTCTTGTCGTCGATGGTGTTGGGCGCGGCATTGATCTTGGTGGGGTCGGTGATCACCCCGACCGGCGCGTTGACGAGGTCGAAGATCGTCCCCAGGTTGACGGCGAACGGGTCCTTGCGCTGGCCGACGAAGACCTTGCCGGGCATCGCGCAGCCGGGGATGTTGACGCTGTGGATGTGCTTTGCCGCGTAGGCCGCGTAGTCGGGCAGGGTCTTGACGCCGATGTTGTCGACCGGCTTGTCGAAGGTGGCGCTGCCGCCCGCGGTGTTCGTCAGGCTCGCGCGCTGGCCGCTGCGGCGGTCGCCGCGCACGAGGTCGACGGTGAAGGTCTCGGTGAGGTTGAGCGTGGCCGAGCGGACGTCGGTGACCGGGCCCGCCTGGATCAGCGGGATGGCGACGTTCTTGTCGCCGATCGGCAGCTTGACGGTGTTGAGCGTGTTCTTGAAGCGGAACTGGAAGCTGAGGTCTTCCTTCGCGTCGCCGTTGTTGTCGACGTGGATCTCGTAGAGCGCGTTCGGGTCGAGCGAGAAGTAGTTCGGGCCGCCGTAGGCGTCCTGCAGCGGCAGGTAGTTGGCGATCAGCGTGACGTAGTCGCTGCGGCCGGCCTCGTAGCTGCGGAACATGTAGAAGTCGGTGGCGTCGACCTTGGGCTGGGTGGTGATGAACGGCGCCTCGCGGTGGCTGGAGGCATGGGCGGTGGCGCAGACGGCCAGCAGGGCGGCGAGCGCCAGCGGGCTGGAGCGCAAACGTGAGGGTGTCATGGCATCTCCTGGTGTGTGTGCAATGCAGCCGGCGGGGTTGCCGGCTGCATTGCGTTACGCCAGGACATCGAGGATGGACGCAGCCGCGGGTGCGGCCCTGCGGTGCTATCGGGCTTGCATCCAACTACGGGTGCGATGCGTACGCAGCCGAGTCGATTTTCAGCCGTGCTCGATCACGGCCCGCTTGATGAGATCCGTATGGCTGTTCGAGCCCGCGACTTCCGAACTGCTTGCGCTTTCCGCGCTGACAACACTTTCCTGGATGTTTCGTGGCGTCGGATCCAAACAATCAACGCCATCACGGCCGTCGATCATTTTCCCGATGCGTCGCTTGACGAACTCGACAGCACCGTCGTATGTGGCATCCTCGCGCCGCGCCAAGCTATTTGAGTAAGCATCGTACGGGTTTTTTCCCATAACCCGAATTGAAAGATTGCGCAGAACAAGATCGATGTTCTGATTGCACCCGCCTTGATCCAGCTTCTCTCTCAGTAGCTGACCTTGTTCGGCAGGCGATACGGGTTCGTTAAGTATTGAGAGCAGGCTTTCATAGTCCGCGGTGCCAAAAAGCGGCGGCTCTGGTACATGTTCTCGCATCAAGCCAAGACGCCTGAGACCCGTCTTGGCAAGTTCACGACCGTCATGAACGGTGCCGCGGGCGAAAGAGCCTACGGCCCGTCCGATCTGCCGGACACGCGCGGTCGCTAGACCAATGATTCGAGACATGTTCTCTCCGATGTAGAGGATGTTGGGTTAAGCGATTCCACTTGGGCGCTCGCCACGCCTTTAGGTCACGTGTCGCCAACGCATCGTTCCAGCGTCGGTCCTCATGGCCAGGGCACCTGGGCAATGGCACGGTCGCGCTATGCTTGCCCACCCTTCTGCAGCCGCTGTACCCCCATGCGCCTCCTTCTACCTCTTATCGCTACCTTCTCGCTGTTCACGGCGAACGCCCACGCGCTGGTGCTGGACGCAAAGAAGCTGGCCCGCTACGACGCGAGCTATGTGCTGTGCGAGGCGTCGTACCCCGAGATGAAGGGCCACCGCGACGAGGCCTACCTGCGGCTCTACCACGCGCCCGAGAACGACAAGACGCGCGGGCAACTGGCTGCGCTGCGCAAGAGCAGCGCCTACCTGGCGGAGCAGAAGCGGCTGAAGAAGACGCCGGCGGCCCCGGCGTCGGCCGCTTCCGGCCCGCTGGCGCAGCAGTGCCAGGCCTTGTGGGCCGAGGCACGCCGCGCCGGTTCATGATCAAGAAGGGCGCCTCCCGGCGCCCGTCGATCAGAAGGCGTAGTTGACGCCGATGGTGTACAGCGTGCCCTTGATCTTGTCGCCCTGCAGCTCGCCTTCGGTGTAGTCGATGGCAGCGGTCAGCGAGACTTCCTTGGTCAGCTTGTAGCCGATGCCGGCGCCGATGTAGCCCTTGGTCTTGCTTTCGGAATCCGACACCGACACGCCGAAGCCGGAGCCTTCGCTCTTGACCTTGTTGCGGGCCACGCCAGCACGCACCACGCCGTTCCAGTCGGTTGCCAGGTCGCCCAGCAGGGCCACGCCCAGGCCGAAGCCGCTGAGCTTGACGTTGCCGCTGAGGCCCGGGGCGCTGCCCTCGAACTTGCCGAAGTCGGCATAGTGCGCCTCGACGGCGACGTTCTCGGTCAGCTTGTAGCCGCCGAACAGCTTGAAGCCGGTGTCGCTCTTGTCGCAGTCAAAACCTGCATCGCAGTCGTAGCTGGCGTGGCTGCCGCCAGCGGCGACGCCGACGTAGATGCCTTCGGCGTGCGCGCCGACGGAGGCGGCCATCGCGATGGCGGCGCCGAGGATGATCTTCTTCATGGGGTAGACCTTCTTGTTGCTCAGTAGGGCCGGCCCTCACTGCAGCCGGGCCGCCGGGACACCCCTGCGGCGGGCCGCATGCTAGGTGAAAACCCGATGACATACCGTGACACAGTGGATACCCGACGTGCCGTCCGGCCTTTTCTCCTGCCGGAAAGGAAAGTCAGGGTTTGTGCTTGGCTGTCGCTGCGACCTGGCTAGCGCCAGCGGCCGCCCTGGGCCTGGCAGCTCGCCTTGGTGCCGGCGAGCGTCTTCGGGTCGCGCTTGTAGTAGTAGCTCGCCATCGGCTGGCCGAAGAAGCCGTCGCACACCCCCTGGGGCTGCGGCGGGCAGGCGGACAGGTAGCTGATCTTCGCGGGCGGTCCGCCGAAGGCCGTCGTCGCCTGCGCGAGCGTGCCGCAGGTCTCCTTGAACTGCGCCGGCGCGACGCCGTTGTTCTGCAGGCAGTCCTTGACCTCGGTCGTCTCGTTGGCCAGCGTGAAGCTGCCTTCCATCAGGCAGGCTTTCTCCTGCGCCAGGACAGGAAACGGCCCCAGCAGCGCGGCGGAGACGGCACAGGCGACGAGGCGGAAGGCGGTCATGGCGCAACTTCGAGTGACAACGCGGCGATCTTAGGAGCCCCCTGGCCTCAGGGCGATCGACCAAAGTAACGATCGCGCAACTCGCGCTTCAGCACCTTGCCGATCGCGCTGCGCGGCAGCTCGTCGATCAGGCGCAGGTCGGCCAGGCGCTGGGTCTTGCCGACGCGCTCGTTCAGCCACGAACGCAGCGCCGCGGGGTCGGCCTCGCCGCGCGGCACGACGAACGCCACCGGCGTCTCGCCCCACTCCGCCGACGGCACGCCCACCACCGCCGCGTCGGCCACCGCCGGGTGCTGCAGCAGCACCGCCTCCAGGTCGCTCGGGTAGATGTTGAAGCCGCCGCTGATCACCAGGTCCTTCTTGCGGTCCAGCAGGATGAGGAAGCCGTCGGCATCGAAGCGGCCCACGTCGCCGGTGCGGATGAAGCGCTGGCCTTGCGCATCGAACCACTCCGCCTCGCGCGTCTTTTGCGGCTGGCGGTGGTAGCCGAGCATCATGCCCGGCGAGCGGCCGACCACCTCGCCCGTGGCATCCGGCGGCAGCTCGCGGCCGTCGTCGTCGATGAGCCGGATGTCGTGGCCGTCGGCCGGCTGCCCCACGGTGTGCAGCTTGTCCGGGTGCTCGTGCGCGGCCAGGATGCAGGCGCCGCCGCCCTCGGTCATGCCGTAGAACTCGACCAGCCCGCCCGGCCAGCGCGCCAGCACGTCGGCCTTCAGCGCGGCATGGAACGGGGCGCTGGTGCAGAACTTGTAGGCGAAGGCCGAGAGATCATGGCGGTCGAAGCCCGGCAGTGCCATCAGCCGCTGGTACTGCACCGGCACGAGCATGGTGTGCGTGACGCGATGCTGTTCCGCGAGAGCGAGGTAGCGCGCCGCGTCGAACTTGCCCATCAGCAGCACCCGGCCGCCGTAGGCGATCGTCGGGAAGAACACCACCAGCGTCGTGTTGGAGTACAGCGGCGTCGCCAGCAGCGTGACGCCGCCGGGCCCGTAGCCGTAATGCCGTCCGCGCTGCACGTGCGACCAGCGCATGCCGTGCGACTGCACGATGCCCTTGGGCACGCCGGTGGTGCCGGAGGAGTAGATGATGTTGAATGGCGCCTCGGGGTCGATGTCGACGGCCCGCGGCACCGCGCCCGCCGGCGCGAGCCACGCCGCGAAGGCCGCGTCGTCGTCCAGCGCAGTGCGCGGCAGGGCGGCGTCCACGGCGATCAGCGCCGCGGCGGCGCGGTCGACGAAGAGCCGGCGCGGTTCGGCGTCGCGCAGCATGGCGGCGAGGCTCTCCGCGCTGGACGAGGGCGCGAGCGGCGCCACCACCGCGCCGGCCCGCAGCGCGCCGAGGAACACCGCCGCGCAGCGCACCGAGGTGCCGGCGCACACCGCGATCGCCTCGCCGGGCCGCACGCCGTCGCGCTGCAGGGCGGCGGCGATGCGGTCCATCAGAGCGTCCAGCGCGCCCCAGCTCAGCTGCTCGTCGTCCTGCTGCAGCGCCGTGTCGCCGGGCCGCACCTGCGCATGCGCGCGGACGGTCGACGCGATGGTCTGGAACGCGGGGTCCGGGCCGGCCGCCGTCGTCATTTCGCGGCCAGCCCCAGCCGTTCGATCAGCGCCTTGTCCTTCGCGAGCGTCTCGCGCGCCCACTTCGCGTAGTCGTCGCCGCTGCGGTACCAGGCCTCCTGGTTCAGCTGCTCGAGCAACTCGACGTGGCGTGGGTCCTCCATCGCCTTCCTGAAGGCGTCGTGCAGCGTCTTCACGACCGCCGGGTCCATGCCCTTCGGGCCAACCAGGCCATAGGGCGAACTTGATACCACGCCGTAGCCCAGGTCCTTCGCGGTGGGCACCTGCGGCCAGCGCTTCGTGCGCTTCTCGCCGAAGGTGAGCAGCAGCCGCATCTGCCCGTTGTCGACGAACTTGTCCCAGCCGGTCGCATCGCTCTGCGCCATCACGTGGCCGCCGAGCAGCGCCTGCTGCAGGTCGGCGTTGCCCTTGAAGGGGATGTGGTTCAGCGTGACCCGGGCGTTGCCGGCGAGCTCTTCCATCAGCAGGTGCGGCGAGGTGCCGATGCCGGTGGAGCCGTAGTCGACCTTGCCGGGGTCGCGGCGGGCCGCCTCGATGTACTCGTCGAAGCTCTTGAACGGCGAATCGGCGCGCACCGTGAAGCCGAAGGTGTAGCCCGACACGCCGATGATGAAGCTGAAGTCGGTGATGGGGTTCCAGGCCACCTTCTGCATGTGCGGCAGGCGCAGCATGCCCATCGGGTACTGGGCGATGGTGTAGCCGTCGGGCCGGGCGGTCAGGGCCATGGTGCTGGGGCCCAGCGTGCCGCCGGCGCCGGGCTGGTTCTGCACGATGATGTTCTGGCCGAGCTGCCGGCCGGCGATGTCGGCCAGGGTGCGCAGGTGGCGGTCGGTGGAGCCGCCGGCGGGCCAGGGCACGATCAGCGTGATCGGCTTGCTCGGGAAGGTCTCGGCCCGCAGCGCGCGCAGCGGTGCGGCGAGGGCCGCGCCGCCGACCGCGACAAGCAGCGAGCGGCGGCGCAGCGGCGGGGTGGCGGCTAACCGGTTCATGGGGTGTCTCCTGCGTCGTGGGGGGTCGAGAGCTCGCGTTCCTGCAGTTCGCGCCACATCACCTTGCCGCTGCCCGACTTGGGCAGCGCGGCGACGAACTCGACGATGCGCGGGCTCTTGTAGGCGGCCATGTGCTCGTGGGCCCAGTCGATGAGGTCCTGCTCGCGCACGCGGCCGCGGTGCTCGGCGCGCAGCACGACCAGGGCCTTGACGGTCTCGCCACGGCGCGGGTCGCGGGCGCCGATCACGCAGGCCTCGAGCACGGCCGGGTGGTGGTACATCAGGGCCTCCACCTCGGCCGGCCAGACCTTGTAGCCGGAGGCGTTGATCATGCGCTTGAGGCGATCGACCATGAAGAAGTAGCCGTCGGCGTCGATGCGACCGAGGTCGCCGGTGCGCAGGAAGGGACGGCCGTCGACGGTGATGAAGGCGGCGCGCGTGGCGGCCTCGTCGCGCCAGTAGCCGCGCATCACCTGGGGGCCGTGCACGACGATCTCGCCGGTCTCGCCGGGCGGCAGCTCGGCCTGGGTGGCGGGGTCGACGATGCGGGCGTCGACGTCGAACACCGATGCCCAGGCACTGCGGCTTGGGGCGGTGCGGCGGGTTGATGTGGGTGGCGGCCAGGGTCTCGGACATGCCGTAGCCCTCGAGGTAGTCGAGGCCGGTGCGTTCGCGCAGCCGGGCCGCGACGGCGGCGGGCATGGCCGCGCCGCCGCCGCGCACCACCTGCAGGCTGGCGAGGTCGAAGTCGTCGAGCCGCGGGTGGGCGAGCAGGTCGACCACCATGGTCGAGATGGCCTGCAGCACCGTGCAGCGCCAGCGCGGGATGCAGCGCAGCGCGGCCTCGCGGTCCCAGCGCGCGAGCACGACGAGGGTGGCGCCGAGGTACAGCGGGCCGTTCATGCTGCCGGACAGGCCGGTGACGTGGAAGAAGGGCAGCACCGACAGGTAGACCGCGTCCTGCGTGCGGCCGAACCACTGCACGCCGCCGACGAGGGTGCTCATCGTGCTGCGGTGGGTGTGCATGCAGCCTTTGGGGCGGCCGGTCGTGCCCGAGGTGTAGGGCATGACGCAGAGGTCGTCGGGGCCGGCGGCGAGCGGGCCGGGGCGCCGGTCTTGCGCGAGGGCATCGCGCCAGGCGGTGAGGCCGGGGCCGTCCAGGGGCACGGGCGCGGCGGCGACGAAGTCGGGCACCGGCAGGTCGGTGGGCTCGCGCAGGGCGTCGGCGTAGGTGACGACGAGGAGGTGGCGCAGGCCGTCGCCGAGCAAGGGACGCATCTGCGGCAGCAGGTCCTGCGGCACGATGGCGATGCGGGCCTCGCTGTCGTGGACGCAGTGGCGCAGCTCCTCGCTGCGGTTCATCGGGTTGACCGGCACCACGACCGCGCCGGCGCGCAGGATGGCGTAGAAGGCGGTGACCCACTGCGGGCTGTTCTGCAGGTAGAGCAGGACGCGGTCGCCGGCCTGCACGCCGGCATGCTGCAGCCAGCCGGCGATGCGCTCGCTGTGGGCCAGCAGTTCGTCGTAGCGCATCGGGGTGTCGTAGAACACGACGGCCGGCTTGTCGGGGAAGCGCCGGGCCGAGACGGCGAGGTTGTCGAAGACGTCGGTCTGCGGCAGCGTGAGGTGGCGCGGCAAGCCGGGCGGCCAGTGGGCGAAGTGGGCTTGCTGCATGGGGCGGGACGGCGCGGACTTCTTCTGCGGGGCAGAAGGGAGGCTGGGGACGCGGTCGATGCTAGAAGCGGATCGGCCGGCTTGTAAACCGGTGAATCCCGCGTGTCGCCAAGGTGTCAGCCCCCCGGGGCCTCGGCCTCACTGGCCGATGTCGATTGACAGCCCCAGACCCCCCGGAAACAATCGTCGGCTACCCTGACCGCTGTCGACCGACTCCGCCATGCAGACCGCCCCCCCGCCCGACTTCGCGACCGCCACGCTGCGCCTCGGCGTCGTCGGCGCCGGCGTGATGGGCCTGGGCATCGTGCAGATCGCGGCTCTCGCCGGGCTCGACGTGCGGGTCTTCGATGCGCGCGCCAACGCCGCCGCCCAGGGCTGCAACAAGCTCGCCGGCACCCTGCAGGCCCTGCACCAGCGCGGCAAGCTCTCGGCCGCGCAGGCCGCCGACGCCACCGCCCGGTTCGAACCCGTCGCCACGCTCGAGGCCCTGCGCGAGTGCGACGTCGTGATCGAGGCCATCGTCGAAGACCTCGCCGCCAAGCAGGCGCTCTTCGTCGCGCTCGAAGCCCTGGTGCGCGACGACTGCGTGCTCGCCACCAACACCTCGTCGCTCTCGGTCACCGCCATCGCCGCCGGCCTGCGCCGGCCGGGCCGGGTCGCCGGCTTCCACTTCTTCAACCCGGTGCCGGTGATGAAGGTCGTCGAGGCGGTCGACGGACTGCTCACCGACCCGGCCGTCACGCAGAACCTGCTCGCCCTCGGCCGGCGCTTCGGCCACACCGCCGTGCGCGCCAAGGACACGCCCGGCTTCATCGTCAACCATGCCGGCCGCGGCTTCGGCACCGAAGGACTGCGCCTCCTCGCCGAAGGCGTCGCCGAGTTCCACGCCGTCGACCGCGTGCTGCGCGACACCGCCGGCTTCGCCCTCGGCCCCTTCGAGCTGATGGACCTCACCGCGCTCGACGTCTCGCACCCGGTGATGGAATCCATCTACCGCCAGTACTACGACGAGCCGCGCTTCCGCCCCCAGCCGCTCACGCGCCAGATGCTCGCGGCAGGCCTCGTGGGGCGCAAGGCAGGACGCGGCTTCTACCGCTACGACGATGGGCAGAAGCAGGTGTTCGCCGAACCCGCCACGCCCGCCGTACGCCCGGCGTCGGTGTGGCTCGCGCCTGATGCGCCCGCCGCCCTGCGCGAGCTGGTCGCCCGCCTGGGCACGCTGCTCGACGCCGGCGCCGCGCCGCGCGACGACAGCCTCTGTGTCGTCGCCCCGCTCGGCGACGACGCCAGCACCTGCGTACAACGCCTGGGTCTCGACGCACGGCGCAGCGTCGCCGTCGAGACGCTCTTCGACCTCTCGCGCCGCCGCGTCGTGATGACCACCCCCGCCACCACGCCCGCCTGGCGCGACGCCGCGCACGGCCTCTTCGGTGCCGATGGCGTGCCGGTCACCGTGATCCGCGACAGCGCCGGCCTGGTCGCCCAGCGCGTCGTTGCCACGATCGTCAACATCGCCTGCGACATCGCGCAGCAGCGCATCGCGACCCCGGCCGACATCGACCTCGCCGTCAAGCTGGGCCTGAACTACCCGCTGCCGCCGCTCGCCTGGGGCGACCGCCTCGGCGCACGCACCGTGCTCACGATCCTCGAACGCCTGCACGCCTTCTACGGCGACCCGCGCTACCGTCCCAGCCCGTGGCTCAAGCGCCGCGCGCTGCTGGGCCTGTCCCTGCTCGCCGACGAAGCGGGCGGGTGACGGACACCGATTCAACTTCCGGAGACCTTCCATGTCCACCGCCAAGGCCGCGTTCCACTGGGACGACCCGCTGCTGCTCGACCAGCAGCTGTCCAGCGACGAGCGCCAGGTGCGCGACGCCGCACGCGACTACGCCCAGGGCCGCCTCGCGCCGCGCGTGCTCGAGGCCTTCCGCCACGAACGCACCGACGCGGCCATCTTCCGCGAGATGGGCGAGCTCGGCCTGCTCGGCCCGACGATCCCGGAGGCCTACGGCGGCGCCGGCCTCAACTACGTCTGCTACGGGCTCGTGGCGCGCGAGGTCGAGCGTGTCGACTCCGGCTACCGCTCGATGATGAGCGTGCAGTCCTCGCTGGTGATGGTGCCGATCCACGAGTTCGGCAACGAGGCGACGCGGCAGAAGTACCTGCCGAAGCTCGCCACCGGCGAATGGATCGGCTGCTTCGGCCTGACCGAACCCGACCACGGCTCCGACCCCGGCAGCATGGTCACGCGCGCACGGAAGGTCGACGGCGGCTACAGCCTGAGCGGCGCCAAGATGTGGATCACCAACAGCCCGATCGCCGACGTGTTCGTGGTCTGGGCCAAGGACGAGTCGGGGGCGATCCGCGGCTTCGTGCTCGAGAAGGGCTGGACGGGGCTGAGCGCCCCCGCCGTGCACGGCAAGGTGGGCCTGCGCGCCAGCGTCACCGGCGAGATCGTGCTCGACAACGTGTTCTGCCCGGAAGAGAACGCCTTTCCCGACGTGCGCGGGCTGAAGGGTCCGTTCACCTGCCTGAACAGCGCGCGCTATGGCATCGCCTGGGGCGCGCTGGGCGCGGCCGAGGACTGCTGGCACCGCGCGCGCCAGTACGTGCTCGACCGCAAGCAGTTCGGCCGGCCGCTCGCGGCCAACCAGCTGGTGCAGAAGAAGCTCGCCGACATGCAGACCGAGATCACCCTGGGCCTGCAGGGCTGCCTGCGCCTCGGGCGCATGAAGGACGAGGGCACGGCCGCGGTGGAGATCACCTCCATCATGAAGCGCAACTCCTGCGGCAAGAGCCTGGACATCGCCCGCCTGGCGCGCGACATGATGGGCGGCAACGGCATCAGCGACGAGTTCGGCGTGGCCCGCCACCTGGTGAACCTGGAGGTGGTGAACACCTACGAAGGCACGCACGACGTACACGCGCTGATCCTCGGCCGGGCCCAGACGGGCATCGCCGCATTCAATTGAGCCAACCGCCGGAAGGAAACGACATGACCAGCGTCTACGACTTCGAAGCCACCTCCATCGACGGCAAGCCGGCCTCGCTCGCCAGCCAGCGCGGCAAGGTGCTGCTGATCGTCAACACCGCCAGCGCCTGCGGCTTCACGCCCCAGTTCGCCGGCCTGGAGGCCCTGTGGAAGAAGTACGCCGACAAGGGCCTCGCCGTGGTCGGCTTCCCGAGCAACCAGTTCGGCCACCAGGACCCCGGCACCAACGACGAGATCGCGTCGTTCTGCCAGCTGAACTACGGCGTCAGCTTCCCGATGATGGCCAAGGTCGACGTCAACGGCGCCAACGCCCACCCGCTGTGGAAATGGCTCACCGCCGAAGCCCCGGGGATCCTCGGCACCAAGGCGATCAAGTGGAATTTCACGAAGTTCCTGGTCGGCAAGGACGGCCAGGTGATCAAGCGCTACGCGCCGACCGACACGCCCGAGTCGATCTCAACCGACATCGAGGCCGCGCTCGCCGCCTGAGGGACCTGGGCCGCGGTCTCCACCGGCGCATTCCCGGCCGGCGCGGCGCACACCCGGTTGCGCCCGCTCGCCTTCGCGACATACAGCGCCGCATCGCTGCGCGACAGCAGGGCCTCCAGCGTGTCGCCGCCCGGCAGCCAGGCCGCGACGCCCACGCTCACCGTCGGGCGGATCGGTTGCCCGGCATCGTCGTCGACGCACACGCCCTCGATGGCCGTGCGCAGCCGCTCGGCCGCCGCCACCGCGCCGTCGTGCCCGGTTTCCGGCAGCAGCGCGACGAATTCCTCGCCGCCCCAGCGGCCGAAGATGTCCAGCTCGCGCAGCGCGCCCTGGCAGGCCCGCGACACCGCCTGCAGCACGCGGTCGCCCGCCAGGTGGCCATGCTCGTCGTTGACGCGCTTGAAGTGGTCGATGTCGAGCAGCAGCGCCGCGAAGCTGGCCTCGGTGCGCGCGACGCGCTTCAGCTCGGCGTTGCCGCGCGTCGCGATCGCGCGCCGGTTCAGCGCGCCGGTCAGCGGATCCGTCGTGGCCAGCGTCTCCAGCTGGTTCTGCGCCTGCTTCAGCGCCGTCACCTCGGTCAGGCTGCACAGCCAGCCGGGCTCGTCCTCGTGCACCATCGGCACGCAGCGCACCAGCACCCAGAACGGGGTGTCGTCGCCGCGGTGCAGGCACATCTCGGTCGCGCGGCCGGACTGCATGGGCTCCTGTGTTGACAGGCTCTTGATCAGGTCGTGCAGCTGCGCGTGCGCGCTCTGTCGCGCCGCCTGCGCGTCGACCTGGCCGGCGTCGTCGCCGAAGAGGCGCAGCAGCGCGGCGTTCGCGAGCACGATCGACAGGTCGGCCTGGCGCAGCACCGCCACCGGGGCGGGTGCGGCCTGCAGCACGTCCTCGGCCGCCTTGCGGCGCAGCGACACCACCGCCTCGCGGCGGCGCTTCTCGGCATAGCCCAGCGCGAGCAGCAGGGCCGCCAGCACCGCCGCCTCGAGCGGCATGGTGCGCAGCGCGGCCCAGCGCAGCTGGGCCCGGTCGACCACCATGGCATAGCGCCAGGGCGTGGATTCGATGTCGTAGACGAGGGCCAGCTCGGCCCCCAGCGACTCGCGGTTGTTGGCCGGCGCGGTGCGCAGCGCGCCCCAGTCGCCCGCGGCGCCGG
>Ga0055526_1001920_pt1 | contig 14378 bp, 7 predicted proteins | sample AraplaCol_mMF_r2_FD_55013 | JGI IMG/M metagenome (GOLD analysis project Ga0055526, IMG submission 55013) | Arabidopsis root microbial communities from North Carolina, USA - plate scrape MF_Col_mMF_r2 | ecosystem: Host-associated > Plants > Roots > Endosphere | place: USA: North Carolina... | reverse complement strand
TCACGGCGGTCGCGCACCAGGATGGCGATGTCGGCCGGCTGCAGGCGCCTGAAGCCTTCGCTGCCCTGGAAGCCGGTAGCCGGATCGTTCAGGAGGCAGGCGATATGCTCCGCGCACTGCTCCGCGAAGTATTCACGGTAGGCGTCGGCGCCCAGCTGCTCCATTGTGCAGCCGGCCGTCAGCGCCTGGATATCGCCGGACGGGCCGACCAGCCGCTCCGCGCGGCCGCGCGCGCCCACCGCGTCGAACGGCAACGGGTTGCCCTCGCCGGTGCGGAAGCGGAACGCCCCGCGCGCAAAGCCGCCCTGCCCGGCCACGCCCTCCGCATGCAGGAAAACCTGGTTGACCGCCGCCACGACCTGCGCGGTGGAACGGAAGTTGGTGCCAAGCTGGTAATGGCGCCCTTCGGTGGCACGCCGCGCATCCAGGTAGCTGTGGATGTCGGCGCCGCGGAAGCCGTAAATCGACTGTTTCGGGTCGCCGATCAGGAACAGGCCAAGATCCGGGTCATTGGCGGCCACCTGGTACAGCAGGTTGAAAATGCGGTACTGGCTCGGCGCCGTATCCTGGAATTCATCGACCATCGCCACCGGATATTGCGTGACGATGCGCTGGCGCAGCGCCGCTCCGTTGCCGCCTTCCAGCGCGCTGCGCAGGCGCTCCAGCATGTCCGCGAAGCCGAACAGGCGCTGCTGGCGTTTCAATTCCTCCATGCGGGCGGCTATCGTGGCGGCAGCGTGGCGCAAGACGTGGTGGCGCAGCGGCTCGATGGCATCCAGCGCGCGCCGCAGCGGCGCTATTTCTTCGAAATCGGCCGGGATGTCGGGAGCGAAGCCTTTGGCGCAGGCGTCGATCATGCCGGCCGGAGTCAGGCGGAACCAAGGCGTAGCGTTCATGTCCGGCTCCGCCAGCGCAGGGTCGGCGGCCCAGTCGCGCAAGGCAGCAAACCATTTTGCGACGGAATCGGCGCGCAGCTTGGTGCCGTTGAAGCATTTCGGATTGGCCTCGCGCTGGGCTGCGATCCAGCTTTCCATGCGGTTCGCCCGTTCTGCCCAGCCTTGCTTGAGGCCGGCCAGCGCGGCTTGCTGTTCACTTTGAATGCGGCCGATCATCGCGCCCAGCGGCTCCTTGCCGGCCAGCCCGGCGGCATCAGGCCTGCGCGCGAGGTCGCGCACGCTGCGGCCAAGTGCCGACACGTCGCGGCAGGCGCCAAGCAGCACGCGCAGTGCCTGCTCGCCCAGCGGATAGACCTGCTGGCGCCAGTAATCGTGCACCGCGTCTTCATACAGCGCCGCCTCGTCGCTGAGCAATTCTTCGTCGAACAGGTTGCCGCTGTCGAAGGCGTGTTCGCGCAACATGCGCTGGCACCAGGCGTCGATGGTGAAGATCGCCGCCTCGTCCATCGTTTCGGCTGCCAGTTGCAGGCGATACGCAGCCTGCTGGCGCGCCGCCTGGTCGGGCAACTCTTCCAGCAGCGCATCCAGGTAGGCATCGGGCGCCAGCGGCGTTTCGGCGCGGAAGTAGGCTGCCGCTTCCACCAGGCGTTCGCGCACCCGGTTGGACAGCTCGCGCGTGGCCGCGCGCGTGAACGTCATCACCAGGATTTCATTCGGCATCAGCGGCCGGCGGTAGGCGTTCCCGCCACCATGGCCAAGCACCAGGCGCACGTAGAGGGCGGCAATGGTCCAGGTCTTGCCGGTGCCGGCGCTGGCTTCGATCAGGCGCGATCCGTGCAGCGGGAAATCGAGCGGATTCAGCGCGATGCTCATTCCCCGCCCTCCGCTTCGCCCTCGATCGGCTGCACCGCTACCGACTGCGCCAGCCAGTCCGCCAGCGGCTGGTACAGCGCGCGGCTTTTCTCCGCGAACTCCGCTTGCGCAGCCAGGGCGGCATAGTCAGGCCACAACCGGGCCAGGCACGGGTCTTCGTTCTCGCCGGAGAGCTCGAAGCCGCCGTCGTAAACACTGCGCGGGTCGCCTTCCATCACCAGCGCGAGCCCGGTCTTGCACGCTGCCGGCAAAGGCCGGTCCATGCCCTCCACCCATAGTTCCACAATGCGGCTCAGGACCGCATGCGCGGCGTGCGGCTCAAGCGGCTCCATGACGACGATCGCGTCGCGCGCCACCAGGAAACCGGTCACCGGGTGGCCCTGCGCAGCTGCCGCGAGCTGGCGCAGCCACATCGGAATCAGTTTTTCGCCACGAAGCGCGCCGGACTTGTCGCACACCCGCGAGGACATTTGCATCAGCCAGGCCGTAGCGCCCTGGGCACGATGCAACTGGTCGATCCAGTCCTCCAGCGGCAGGCCGGCCAGTTCCAGCTGGATCGCCAGCTTCGGCGCATCCTCGGCATAGGTCCCGCGCAGGGACAGCCAAGCCGTGCGGACCGGCACCAGCTCGTCGACCAGTTCCTCCAGCACGCGGTCGCCGATCAGGCCGATCGGCAGCACGCCCTGGCGCCGCAGGCGCTGGCCGCGCTCCTGCAAGCTGGCGCGCACGTCCTCCACCGCTTCCATCTCGCCGCTGTCCGCCAGCATTGCATCTTCCAGGGTGTAGCGTTCCAGGCCATCGAGCTGGAAAGGTTCTTCATCCTCGCCCACCATCGCCGATTCGGCAAAGTAGACCCCCAGGCGCTGGCGGAAGAAATGGCGCACCGGCTGGCGCAGGAAGGCAGCCAGTGTCGAGAGCCGCAGCCGGAAACCGTCTTCCACCTCGTACGGCGGCAACGGCGCATCGCCGCCATCGGCGTTTCCGTCCTCGTGCGCCGCGCGCCATTCGCCGGCGAACGTCAACAGGCCGCCGCGCTCGAAGTAGGCGCGGCTGAAAGGCTGCAGCGCGTGCAAGGTGGTGCGGGCGGCCAGGTCCAGGCCCCAGCCGGCGTGCAGGTAATCGCGCAACTGGGCCACCAGCACCGATGGCGGCTGTTCGCTGTTGTCGCGCACATTGCGGCCGACCCAGCTCACATACAGCTTGTCGCGCGCCGCCAGCACGGCTTCCAGCATCAGGTAGCGGTCGTCGTCGCGGCGCGAGCGGTCGCCGGGGCGCGCCATGCCGGGCAAGGCCAACAGGTCGAAGTCGGCGCGGCTGGCGCGGCGCGGGAAATCGCCATCGTTCATGCCCAGCAGGCACACCACGCGGAACGGCACCGCGCGCATCGGCATCAGGGTGCAGAAAGTAACGCCGCCCGACACGAACTGGTGCTCCAGCGACGGTTCGTCAAGGCCGCCCATCCAGGCTTCGCGCAGGGTTGCCAGCGGAACCTCTTCGTCGAAACCGGCGTCTTCGCAGGTCTCCAGCCATTTATCCAGCGCGTCGTCCAGGCGCGCCAGCGTCAGGCGGTCGGTTTCGTCGCGGTCGCTGAAGAAGCCGGCCAGCAGCAGNCGCGCCTGTTCNGCCCANTCGGCNGGACGGCGCGCCANCCCAAGGCGTTCGCGCCAGGCCAGCAANGCTTCGATCAATTGCGCCAGCGAGCCGGCCAGGGCCGCGTCCAGCCCGCCCACTTCCGAATACGGTTCGACGCCTGCATAGGCCGCGCCGTTGCCGGCNGCATAACCGAGCAGCATGCGGCGCACGCCGAACATCCAGGCATTCTGNTCGCCCGCCGGCGCCAGGCCCAGGCCCGCCCGGTGCCCGGCATCCAGGCCCCAGCGCACGCCGGCGCCTTCGATCCACTGGCCGAGCGTCGGCAAATCGTCTTCGGACAGCCCGAATCGGCGCGCCAGTGCCGGCACGTCCAGCAGGTCGCGCACCTCGCTCTGGCGGCAGCGCTGCTGCGGCAGCCGCAGCAGCCATTCCAGCGCCACCATCAGCGGATTGACGCTGCGGTCGTTCACGTCGCCGATTTCGTGCGGAATGAAGCGCGGGTCGTGGCGGCGGTGCTGGCCGAACACGGCGCGGATCGAGGCGGTGAAGACATCGATGTCCGGCACCATCACCACCACGTCGCGCGGCCGCAGGGAAGGATCGGCGGCGAACATGGCCAGCAACTGGTCGTGCAGGATTTCGACTTCGCGCTGCACGCTGTGCGCCACGTGGAACTCGATCGAACGGTCGCTGTCCTCGGGAGGAATTTGCGGATGCTCGGCCAGCGGCAGCATGTCGCGCACGGCGGCCTGCACCTGCGCCAGCAGGGATTCGCCTGCTTCGTCGCCGAACAGGTCCACCCGCAGCTTGTCGTCGCGCCCTTCCAGGTCGCTGGCGGTGTCGAATTCGTCCAGCATGCGGATGTAGTCGCGTCCCTGGCGGCCCCAGCTTGCCAGCAGCGGGTGGCTGTGCGCGTGCAGCGCTTCCAGCGGCACCGCCGACAGGTCGATATCCTTGCGCGCCGCGTGGCGGTGGCGCGCCGCGCGCAGCAGGTCGCGCCCTTCGATGATGTCGCCCCAGTAGTAGCGGCAGGGATTAGGCACCGCGATCACCACCTGGGTGAAGCGCGCCAGCGAGGCCATGGCCTGCAAGGTCTGGTAAGGCAGCGCCGAGACACCGAACAGCACGATGCGGCGCGGCAGGCGGCCCAGCGGCGCATCGCCGCGCTGCACCGCCTCGACGAAAGCAGCATGCACGCTGGCGCGCCCCAGGCCGCGCTCTTCTTCCGGCACGCTGGCCGCCACGGCACGCCATAACTCGGCCTGCCAGCGCTGGTCGGCCGCCAGGGGCACCGCCTCGCCGCGCGCATTGCGCAACTGGTCGCGGCCGGCAGCCCAGTCTTCCAGCCAGTCGGCGCGGTACACCTGGTACTGGTCGAACAAGTCGGCCAGGCGTTCGGCCAGTTGCAGGCGGCGCTCCGGATCGCCGTCGCGCAGGAAATGGCGCAGCGGCGCAAAAGCCTCCTGCGCCAGCAATTGCGGCAGCAAGCGCATCAGGCGCCAGGTCAAAGGCCCCTTGTCGAAGGCGGAAATCGGCGGCACGCGCGCGTGGCCCAGCATGCCCCGGTAGATTTCCCACAGCAGCCGCGCCGGCAGCGCAACGCGGGTGGCGCCGCACAAGCCCGTTTCCTCCGCCAGCGCGATCTTCAGCCATTCCGCCACCCCGTTCGACTGCACCAGGAAGATCTCCTGCTCCAGCGGCGCCAGCGGATGACCACGCAACCACTGGAACACGGCGCTGCGCAGCTCTTCGAGCTGGTTGCCGTGCAAAATCAGGAGTCCGGGTTGAATGCTCTGGGCCATGTAAAAGCAGCAAAATAGCGTGGAACGCCATTATCGCCGCAAAGACGGCTATCCGGGAATATTGGCGTTCATTTCTTGCGCTATATGCTCGCGCAGGTGGTCAAGCAAAGGCTGCATCTGGCCGACGATCGCGCGGGCGCGGTCGATGCCGTCGGCTGGCGTCATTTTTTCCAGCGCCAGGCACAGGTCCGCAAAACTCATGGCCCCCACCGCGCGCGCTGAAGACTTGATGCGGTGGCCCAGCTCGGATAGCCGAACGATATCGCCCGCCTCCAGTGCGACCTGTACTTCGCGCAAGCCATCCTGCGCCGAATCGATGAACATATTGGCGTACTTGCGCATCTTTTCCGGCTTGTTGCCGAAGGTCTGGGCCAGGGCGCGCAGGTCGAACAGCTCCGGCTCGCCGCCAGCTCCGGCATCCGCCGCGGCGGCAGGTTCAGGCGCCGGCGCGGGCGCCGGCTGCGGCAGCGGCTGGCCCGGCGTGGTGGTGCTGCGCACCTGCGCCACGCGGCCCTCCGCCGCGCGCTGGCTCATCCACTTGGACAGCACCGAGAACAGCAGGTTCGGCGCAATCGGCTTGGTCACGAATTCGTCCATGCCGGCGGCCAGGCAGCGCGCCTGGTCCTCGCGGCCGGCGTTGGCCGTCATGGCGATGATCAGGGTCCCGGACAGCTTCGGATGGGCGCGGATGATGCGCGTGGCCTCGTAACCGTCCATCACCGGCATCTGCACGTCCATCAGCACACAGTCGAAATGCTCTTTCATCAACAGGTCGATGGCTTCCTTGCCGTTGTTGGCCACCACCACCGTGGCGCCGGCGTCTTCCAGCAACTCCTGGCCCACTTGCTGGCTGAAGATATTGTCTTCGACCAGCAGGATGGAGGCGCCGTGGATCGGCGCCAGCATGTCCGGCTGCAGCGCATTGGTGTCGGCGGCCTGCAGCAGGTGGGTCCCCTTTTGCAGCTTGGCCGTAAACCAGAAGGTGGAGCCTTTGCCTGGCTCGCTTTCCACGCCGACCGTACCGCCCATCAGCTCGGCAAGCTGCTTGCTGATCACCAGGCCCAGGCCCGTGCCGCCGTATTTGCGGGTGGTCGAGGTGTCGCCCTGGTGGAAGGACTGGAACAGGCTCGATACCTGGGCCGGCGTCATGCCGATGCCGTTGTCCTGCACCTCGAAGCGCACCACGGTGTAGTTGTCGCGATCCTCGACCGGCCGCGCGCGGATGTAGATCTTGTTGTTCTCAGAGAACTTGATGGCGTTGCTGGTGAAGTTCAGCAGCACCTGCTCCAGCCGCAACGGGTCGCCGCGCAACTGGTGCGACAGGCCCGGCCAGATTTCAAACACCAGCTCCAGCCCTTTGCGGCTGGCCGCATCGCCCAGTTGGCCGGAAATATTGGTCAGCAGCGACTCCAGTGCGAAGTCCAGCACTTCCAGGTCCAGCTTGCCGGCCTCGATCTTGGAGAAGTCCAGGATGTCGTTGATGATGCCCAGCAGGTGCTGGCCCGAATGGTAGATCTTTTGCAGGTAATCCTTCTGCTTCGGATTGGTGGCGCCCTTCAGCGCCAGGTGCGCCATGCCGATCACGGAATTCATCGGCGTGCGGATCTCATGGCTCATATTGGACAGGAAATCGCTCTTGGCCTGGTTGGCTGCGCGCGCCTGCTCTTTCAGCATGTGCAGCTCGGTGACNTCGGTCGACAGNGCGATCACCACCGTGACATCCTTCTCNAGCCGCACGGGCGCCTTCACCGTCCACAGGTGGTGCACCACGCCGTGGCGATCGGTGTAACTCGCTTCACCCGAGCGCTTCTGGCGGTCCGTCAGCACNACATGNTCTTCCAGCCAGGCGTCGTCAGCTTCGCGCTTGCGCATCACTTCGATGTCCAGNCGGCCGATAATATCCTCCACCGGCAAGCCGATCACTTCCGCCATCTTGGCATTGACGTAGACGTAGCGGCGGTCCTGGTCCTTCATGTAGACATGCGCCTCCACGTTATCGAGCACGCTATCGAGCAGGCGGCGCTGCTCGAGCGCGTTGCGGCGTTGCGAATACATGGTGAACAGGTAGCCGTAAATCAGCAGCGTGCCGGCAAATCCCGTGACCAGCGCCAGGTAGGGAATCCAGCGGTCGAAGCCGACGATCATCGCGTCCTTGCGCGCATAGAACTGGGCTTTCCACAGGCTGCCGTTGAAATCGATCGGCAGCACCGAGATGAAATAGTCGCCGGGATCGCCCGGCAATGCAGCCGGCTTGTCGATCGAACCGTTATCGTTGAACAGCAGCCGGTCGTCCGCTTCGATGGTCAGGTTGCGCTTTTCGGGATCGGTGGACGCGTCCGAGTACAGGATCATGTGCACCTGGCGGTCCGCCATCTCGTCGATGGCGCCCTGGATCAGCTTGGACACCGAAAAGCCGATGCCGACCGTGCCGATAAAATTGGCGCGGCGGCTGTTCACATCGTCCACCGGCATGCCGCGCTTGTAGACCGGCAGGCGCATGCCGAGCCCGATATGCGGCACCGGCTGCTTGAGCAGCACCGGCTGGCCGGACGCGCTGATCTCGCCCGTGTCGCGCGACAGCTGCATGGCACGGTCGATGGCTGGATTGGCGGTGATATCGACGCCAAACTTTTCCATCATCAAGCCCATCGGCTCCAGGTAAGTCAGGGGCGCATACTGTTCGCGCTTGCCGGGCGGCTTGATGTCGAATTTGGGATATCCGCCGGGCGCCAGGCTGGTATCGGCCCGTACCGCGGCCACGAAGGCGTCGCGCTCCGCATGCGGCACGTTCGGCGCATAGTTGATTGCCTCAAGTGCCGGGTAGTGCTTGCTGATGTTCAGGGTCGTCACATACTGCCGGAATTGCAGCCGGGTGACATGGTCGGATGTCTGGAACAGCGCCACCAGCCCGCGCACCACGTCCGAATAGGCTTTCACGCGCGCCGAAATACTGTACTGGGTGGCCCTGTTCAAATTGTCAAAGCGCAGTTGCGCCTCGTCCTCCACCGTATTGGAGGTAACGGCGTACAAGGTCGCGCCAACGGCGGATGCCAATGACAGGCCGAGCAGCCATAGCAAGATCCGCCCGCCTCCCAGGCCACGCCACTTACGCCTCATCCATTGAGAAAAGTCTTGCATTTGAGCAGCATACTATTAAAGCAGCCCTGAACGGAACCAATTCATATCCCCCTGGTCCAAAGCGCGACAGGAGGGCTCATCATGAAAAATGGATTCCACATCTTACCGGCATCCCGGGCTTGCCGGAATTTCCTAGCCTGCATGCATTTCGCGGGCATCGGCCTAGCAGCGCCCGCCAGCGCCGCCCCGCCCCGCCCGCCGGCCCCGCCACCCGCGCCGGTATTGGAACACCGTGAATTCGATGCCATGCTGGAGGCCGCTTTTCAGCCCTCTTCACCAGGCGCGAGTCGGACTTTCATAGTGCACTTTACACTTCCCGGTGCAAATGCGGCGCGCCGCGTGAACTGGACTTTGGGCCTGTATCGGCCAGATGGCGGCCTGGTCCGCCAGTGGCGCGGACGCCACGTCTTGCGCGGCGAAAGCGGCCAGGCAGCAGTGACATGGCGCGCCCCGGCCACCCTGCCAACGGGAATCTACGTGTTGCGCCTGCAAACAGGCAATATCCGCCAGCAGCGCCCGATTGCGGTTGGCCAGCCGGCGCTGTTGCAAGCTCCCGCCGGCGTGGCAATGGACCGCGCCGGGCCGGCGCGCCTTGACGGCCTCGCCTTCGACATTGTGTACGGCAACCTCCACAGCCAGACCAACCATAGCGACGGCGGTGGCGATCTCGCTAGCTGCCACGGCGCCCAGGCGCCCCGCACAGGCGCTTTCGGCCCCGAAGACGCCTACCAGTTCGCCCGGCAGCACGGCCTGCAATTCCTGCTCACGTCGGAGCACAACCATATGTACGACGCCAGCGAAGGCAGCGATCCCAATGCGGACCCGCTGGCCGCGCGCCAGCTATACCGCATGGGCATTGCCAGCGCCGAGCAGTACAGCGCCCGGCACCCCGGATTTGTCGCGATGTACGGCATGGAATGGGGCGTCATCAGCGGCGGTGGCCACCTCAACATCCTGAGCAGCCCTGCACTGCTGGGATGGGAACGCAGCGCCAGCGGCGAACCCTTTGCCGACGTGGTCACGCCGAAGAACGACTACGCCGCGTTGTACACGCTGATGAAGGACCAGGGCTGGCTGGGCCAGTTCAACCATCCGGGCCGCGGCCAGTTCCCGATCAACGGCAAGCCGCTGGCCTTCAGCGCAGATGGCGGCGCCGTCATGGCCCTGTGCGAAGTCATGAACAGCAACGCCTTCTCGAAACGCCTTGACGAGGGCGAGCCACGCCACAGCTTTTACGAAGAAGCCTGCGGCAAGTTGCTGGAAGCCGGCTACCGGCTGGCATTCAGCAGCGACCAGGACAACCACTGCGCCAACTGGGGCGCCTCCTACAGCAACCGCACCGGCATCCTGCTGCCCGCCGGCACGACGCCGAGCGTCGACGCGCTGCTCGAGGCCATCCGCGCCCGCCGTGTGTTCGCGACGATGGACAAACAGGCCGCCATTGCGCTTACCGCCAACGGCAACCTGATGGGCGCCCAAATGGACAACCGTGGCCCGCTCCAACTGCAAGTGCATTACNCCAGCACGGCCGGGCGCGGCATCGCAGCGCTGGACATCATCGAAGGCGTGCCGGGCCGCGGCGGNGAAGCAAAGCCCCTGCCTGGCGTGAACNCGATGCTGCATAGCGTCACCCCGCAGCCCGGCCCACATTTTTACTACGCCCGCATCACGCAGGACGACGGCAAGCAGTTATGGTCAGCCCCGGTCTGGGTCAATCAACGCTGATGCGGACCGGGTTGATTTCGCGCGCCAGCATCTGCCGCACCGTTTCCGCTTCTTTGCGGGCAATGGCCGGAACTTGCTGGCGGCGCTCGCACTCCGCCAGCAGTTGCTGTGCCGCCTGGGAATCCAGTTTTGCCCCATCGGGCGACAAGCGCAGCAAACCGTACCGCACTGCCACCTTGCACAGGCCGGCGCCATCTTGTGCCGCCAGCAATTGCGCCGGCTCGAGGGCACGTGCCGCCTCCAGGTCCGCCGGTGCACAAGAGCCGCCGAGGCGGAAATCCAGCGCTGCCAGCATCGGCGCCGCCGGCAGCAATGCCTGCGCCTCCTCAACCGAAAACGGACCGGCAGCACCGCATGCGGACAGAACGCGCCCGATCGCACGCGGTTCGCCCAGTTTCGCTGCAGCCCGCGTCCAGCGGAGTGCCTCGGCCGGCTGGCGTTTGTCGAAATACTCCACCAGCGCCGCCATCGCAGCCAGGTCGCCACGCCCCGCGGCTGCCTGCGACTGCGCCAGGCAATAGGGACTGAATTGGGAAGGCGGCTGCTGCGCACAAGGCACACTGCCGCGTTCCTTTAACCGCTGGTAATACCAGGCGCCGCCGGCCACAGTTGCCAATACCATCACGGCGGCCAGCGCCAGGACCTTCGTTTTGCGTTCAATCTTCATTCTCGGCATTCTACGTGCGCCAGCGCTGCGCACCAATGCGTTACACTTAGCGAAAATAAACAAGGAGTTAAAAAATGCGTTGGGAAGGTAACCGGGAAAGCGATAACGTCGAAGATCACCGTGGCGAAGGCGGCGGTGGCGGCGGCTTCGGTTTCGGCGGCCGATCGATCGGGATCGGCACGATTGTGGTGGCACTGATCGGCGGCTGGGTATTGGGCGTCAATCCGATGACCATCCTGGGCCTGCTGAGCGGCGGCGGCCCGGTCCAGGTAAGCCAGCAGCAGCAACAGCGCCCGCGCACCGAAGCCAATGACCGCGAATACAAGTTGATGAAGGTCGTGCTGGCCGATACGGAAGACGTCTGGACCGACCTGTTCCGCCGCAACGGCGGCACCTACCAGATGCCCAAGATGAAGGTCTTCACTGGCGCTATCCAGACCGCCTGCGGCACCGGCCGCTCCGCCACCGGGCCGTTCTACTGCCCCGGCGACCAGGACATCTACATCGACCTCGACTTCTTCCGCCTGCTGGAGCAGCGCTTCCGAGCTCCCGGCGAATTCGCCCAGGCCTATGTGGTGGCGCATGAAGTCGGCCACCATGTGCAAAACCTGATGGGCTTGAGCGACAAGGTGCATAACGCCCAGCGCAACGCCTCCGAACGCCAGGCCAACGCCCTGTCGGTGCGCCTGGAACTGCAGGCCGACTGCTTCGCCGGCGTCTGGGCCTACCACGCCAACCGCGCCCGCAGCATCATCGAGAAAGGCGATGTGGAAGCAGCCTTGAACGCGGCCACCGCCATCGGCGACGACGCGCTGCAAAAGCAGTCGGGCGGCGAAGTGATGCCGGACTCCTTCACCCACGGCAGCTCGGCACAGCGCGTGCGCTGGTTCACCCGCGGCATCGAATCGGGCGAGATCGCCCAGTGCAATACCTTCGAAGCCCGCCAGCTCTGATTATTTCGCCAGGTTGCCGACCAGGGGCGTCCGATAATCCAGGTCCTTTTCGTTGAACTGCAGGACACCCCGCTGCAAGTCGGTATTGATGAAGACTTCGCTGTACTGCCCCTCCGAGCCGTCGCCCTGGAAGAAGAACTTCATCCGGGTCGGCGCAGCCGCCATGTGGGCCGGATCGCTCCCCAGCCCCACCACTTCAGCCTCCACGCTGGCCTTTGCCTGCCGGCCGGCTGCACGCAGGCCATACAGGCGCGCCAGCGCCGCGACGAAACGGTCGGTATCGCCGCCCGTGCTCACAAAGCGCCCGGTTCCCCAATAGACCGATTGCTCCGAGCCTTCGAGCCGCTGCGCCTTCCAGTTCGGGTGGAACTCGATGGCAAAACCGATGGCTTGCCCATCCAGGCTGCCCTGCACCACTACGCTGCGCGTTCCGTCCTTGAGCTGCTCGATTTTTTGTACCGGGAACTCAAGGTCGACGAAACCCTCTTCTTTGGCGACCTTGACGGCAGGCGCCGCAGCGTGGGAAACGATCGCAAACGCGCCAAGGGCCGCGGCGATGATGGACTTCTTCAATTCGGTCTCCGGCAGGAAAACGATTAGTGTAGAGTAATCGCATTCCAAAGAACAGGAGCGGCAATGCGTTCGTATCGCAAAATGGCATCTGGAGTAGTACTGGGTCTGGCGGCAGCCGGCGGCGCGCAAGCGCAGAAAACCGATCCCTATCTGTGGCTGGAGGACGTGGGCGGCGACAAGGCGCTGAGCTGGGTCAGGGAGCAGAACGCCGTCGCCCTGAAGGAATTGCAGGCCCAGCCCGAATATCCGGCATCCACGAACGCCTTAAAACCATCCTCAATTCCAAGGAGCGCATCCCCTACGTCACCAAACACGGCGATTACTACTACAACTTCTGGCGCGATGCCCAGCACACGCGCGGCATCTGGCGCCGCACCACGCTGGAGCAATACCAGAAAGCCGAGCCGCAATGGGAGACCGTGCTCGACATCGACAAGCTGGCCGCCGATGAAAACGAAAACTGGGTCTGGCACGGCGTCTCCTGCCTGTACCCGAAAGGCGAACAATGCCTGGTGCAGCTATCGCGCGGCGGCGGCGATGCGCACGTAGTGCGCGAATTCGACGTCGCCAGGCGCAGTTTCGTCACCGGCGGCTTCAACCTGCCGGAAGCGAAAAGCGATATCGGCTGGATCGACGCCGACACCATCTTCGTCTCAACCGACTTCGGCGAAGGCAGCATGACCACTTCCGGCTACCCGCGCATCGTCAAGGAATGGAAGCGCGGCACCCCGCTGTCGGCGGCGGCCACACTGTATGAAGCCAGGGCGGAAGACCTGGGCGTCGGCGCCTACAAGGACTTCACGCCCGGCCACAGCTACCAGTTCATCAACCGCCAAATCGGCTTCTACGCCAGCGAACTGTTCGTGCGGGAAGGCGACCGGCTGGTCAAGATCGACAAACCGGACGACGCCAACGCCTACACCGTGCGCGACCAGTTGATCATCGACCTGCGCTCCGACTGGAGCGTCAACGGCGCCACCTACAAGCAAGGCTCGCTGCTGGCGGCCGACTTCAAGCGCTTCATGGCCGGCGAGCGGCAGCTCGAAGTACTGTTCACGCCAACGCCAAGCAGTTCGCTCGACGGCGTCTCCGCCACCCGCTCGGCGCTGCTCCTGAATGTGCTCGACAACGTGAAGAACCGCCTGGTCGAACTGCGCCACGCGGACGGCAAATGGCAGCGGCGCGACGTCGACGCGCCGGCCTTCGGCACGCTTGCACTGCAAGCGCTCGACCCGATCGAATCCGACCAGTACTTCCTGACGGTGACGGACTTCCTGACCCCGACCACGATGTACCTGGCCCACGCCGGCAGCGACGAACGCAGTTCGCTGAAGTCCCTGCCCGCCTACTTCNACGCCAGGCCCTACACCGTGCAGCAGCATATGGCCGTATCGAAGGACGGCACCAGGGTGCCCTACTTCGTCCTGATGAACAAAAAGGCCAGGCTGAACGGCAAGAACCCCACCGTGATGTACGGCTACGGCGGCTTTGAAGTATCGATGAAGCCCTTCTACAGCGGCACCACCGGCGAGGCATGGCTCAAGCAGGCGGCGCCTACGTGCTGGCCAACATCCGCGGCGGCGGCGAATTCGGCCCGCGCTGGCACCAGGCCGCCCTGAAAGAAAACCGCCAGCGCGCCTTCGACGATTTCATCGCCGTCGCACAGGACATCATCAAGCGCAAGATCACCAGCCCGCGCCACCTCGGCATCATGGGCGGCAGCAACGGCGGCCTGCTGGTCGGCGCCGCGCTGACCCAGCGCCCCGACCTGTTCAACGCCGTCGTCTGCCAGGTGCCGCTGCTCGACATGCAGCGCTACAGCAAGCTGCTGGCCGGCGCTTCCTGGATGGGCGAATACGGCGATCCGGACGACCCCGCGCAATGGGCTTATATCAGCCAGTACTCGCCCTACCAGAACGTCTTCAAGGACAAGCACTACCCGCGCGTGCTGTTCACCACCTCCACCCGCGACGACCGCGTCCACCCCGGCCACGCGCGCAAGATGGTGGCCAAGATGAAAGACCAGGGCCACGACGTGCCTGTACTGGGAAAACACCGAAGGCGGCCACGCCGGCGCCGCCAACAACGACCAGCAAGCCCAGATGTGGGCCCTGACCTACGCCTTCCTCCTCGAACAGTTGAAATAAATTCGGGGTCA
>Ga0055526_1001896_pt1 | contig 14504 bp, 11 predicted proteins | sample AraplaCol_mMF_r2_FD_55013 | JGI IMG/M metagenome (GOLD analysis project Ga0055526, IMG submission 55013) | Arabidopsis root microbial communities from North Carolina, USA - plate scrape MF_Col_mMF_r2 | ecosystem: Host-associated > Plants > Roots > Endosphere | place: USA: North Carolina... | reverse complement strand
CGATGGGCAGCGCGAGCGCGATGGCGGCGCCCAGCAGGGAAGTAGACAGAGGGGACATGGCGACTCCGTGGATCACGATGGGCCAACGTTATCAAGGCGCGCACGGTCTTGGTTGGATTTCCTGCGAATCTGTCCGGCGGACATCTTCTGGCGCCGCTAATGGGAAACGTATTGACTTGCGACAGGCAAAAAAAACGGGCCCGAAGGCCCGTTTTTTTTCAGGGGGTGACGACCAACGGTCGTCACCTACCTTGGTGTTGCGGTCGATTACTCGGCCGAGGCGCCTTCGCCTTCCTCGACGGCCTTCATCGACAGGCGGATGCGGCCCTGCTTGTCGACTTCCAGCACCTTGACCTTGACCACGTCGCCTTCCTTCAGCTTGTCGCCGACCTTCTCGACGCGCTCGCTGGAGATCTGCGAGACGTGGACCAGGCCGTCCTTGCCCGGCAGGATGGTGACGAACGCACCGAAGTCCATGATCTTGGCGACCTTGCCTTCGTAGATGCGGCCCGGCTCGACGTCCGAGGTGATCTGCTCGATGCGGGCCTTGGCAGCCTGCGCAGCGATGGCATTGACCGANGCGATGACGATGGTGCCGTCGTCCTGGATGTCGATCTGGGTGCCGGTTTCCTTGGTGATGGCCTGGATGGTGGAACCACCCTTGCCGATCACTTCGCGGATCTTGTCCGGGTGGATCTTGATGGTCAGCAGGCGCGGCGCGTAGTCCGACAGCTCCTGGCGCGGAGCGGTCAGGCCATGGGCCATTTCACCCAGGATGTGCAGACGGCCGGCCTTGGCCTGCTGCAGTGCCTGCTTCATGATTTCTTCGGTGATGCCTTCGATCTTGATGTCCATCTGCAGGGCGGAGATGCCCTCAGCGGTACCGGCGACCTTGAAGTCCATGTCGCCCAGGTGATCTTCGTCACCCAGGATGTCGGACAGGACGACGAAGCGCTCGCCTTCCTTGACCAGGCCCATGGCGATACCGGCAACCGGCGACTTCACCGGCACGCCGGCGTCCATCAGGGCCAGCGAGGAACCGCAGACCGAGGCCATCGACGAGGAACCGTTCGACTCGGTGATTTCCGAGACGACGCGGATGGTGTACGGGAAGGCTTCCAGCGACGGCATCACTGCCAGCACGCCGCGCTTGGCGAGGCGGCCGTGGCCGATTTCGCGACGCTTCGGGCCCATCATGCGGCCGGTCTCACCCACCGAGTACGGGGGGAAGTTGTAATGGAACAGGAAGTTGTCCTTGTACTCACCGGACACGGCGTCGATCACCTGGCCGTCGCGGGCGGTACCCAGCGTGATGGTCACGATGGCCTGGGTCTCACCACGGGTGAACAGCGAGGAGCCGTGCACGCGCGGCAGGATGCCGGTCTTGACGGCGATCGGGCGGACGGTGTCCAGCGCGCGACCGTCGATGCGGACCTTCGTGTCGAGCACCGAGTTGCGCATGGTGCTGTATTCCAGCTCGCCGAATTCCTTCGACAGCTCGGCCGGGTTCCAGCCTTCAGCGGCCACGCGGCCTGCCAGCGACTCGACCACGTCCTTCTTGATCGCCGAGATGGCGTCACGGCGCTGCAGCTTGTCGCGCACCTGGAAGGCTTCGCCCAGGCGCGGGCCGATGGCTTCCTGCAGGGCGCTGATCAGCACGTCGTTCTTGGCCGGGGCGACCCAGGTCGACGGCTTGGTGCCGGCTTCCACGGTCAGCTCGTTGATGGCGTTGATGACCTTCTGCATTTCGCGGTGACCGAAGGTCACGGCGCCCAGCATCACGTCTTCGGAAAGCAGCGCGGCTTCGGATTCGACCATCAGCACGGCGTTGGCGGTACCGGCCACAACCAGTTCCAGCTCCGAATCCTTCAGTTCGGTCACGGTCGGGTTGAGGATGTACTCACCGTTCTTGTAACCNACCTTGGCAGCGGCGATCGGACCCTTGAACGGGGTNCCGGCCAGCGACAGNGCAGCCGAGGCGCCGATCAGCGCGGCGATGTCGCCGTCGATGTCCGGGTTCAGCGACATGACCGTGGCGATGATCTGCACTTCGTTCTTGTAGTCTTCCGGGAACAGCGGACGGATCGGACGATCGATCAGGCGCGAGATCAGCGTTTCCTTTTCGGTCGCACGGCCTTCGCGCTTGAAGAAGCCACCCGGGATACGGCCACCGGCGTAGAACTTCTCCTGGTAATCACAGGTCAGCGGGAAGAAGTCCTGGCCCTCACGCGCGCTCTTGGCAGCCACGGCGGAGACCAGCAGCACGGTGTCGTCGAACTTGACGATGACGGCGCCACCGGCCTGACGGGCGATTTCGCCGGTTTCAAGCGTGACGGTGTGCTTGCCGTACTGGAAGGTTTTGGTGATTTTTGCCACGGGGGATGTCCTTGGGGAAATGCTGTCTTCGAATGGACCGCGGGCGACCCTTGCCGCCGACGGGTGACCGGAAGTCCGGTCCTGGCGTTTGATGCGGTACTACCAAAACAAAACCGCGGCGCATTCCTGCGCCGCGGTCGGGATTCTTGCTTAGCGACGCAGGCCGAGCTTTTCGATCAGGGCCTTGTAACGAACGGCGTCTTTCTTCTTCAGGTAGTCCAGCAGGCTGCGGCGACGGTTGACCATCTGCAGCAGACCGCGACGGCTGTGGTGATCCTTCTTGTGGGTCTTGAAGTGGCCGGTCAGCAGTTCGATGCGGGCGGTGAGCAGGGCAACCTGGACTTCCGGGGAGCCGGTATCGGCCGAGCTGCGCTTGTTGTCTTCAATGACCTTCTGGGTGTCGATCGACATATCTGTTTTCTCTTGGATGCGTGGCCCGCAGAAACGCCCCATTTGGCGTACCGCGCGACTCGCCGTTAACGAAAGGATGAACCCGCAGACGCGGGAAAGCCTGAAAAGGCCGCGAAATTGTAACGGTCGCGGCCTCCCGGGACAAGCGCCGGGTNGGTCCGGGTCAGAGGTTGAAGCGGCGCTGGGGGGACAGCCGGCCGGTCGNGTCGACCTCGCCAAGCCCCTGGATCCGGTCCTCCGGGCCATACACGGCCACGGTACCGGGCGGCCAGGCCGGATCGCGCAGGCGCTGGCCCACGCAGAAGCGCGGCGCCTGTTCAGCATCCAGATCGACCCGAGGATAGTCGGCCAAGCCGGCCGCCAACGGCAGCAGCAGTGCTTCCATGGCAGCCTCGTCGCCCTGCTCCGCCAAGGCGCGCAGGGTGTCCAGGCTGACCATGGGGGCGTCGCGGAACGGGTCCACCCAGAGCCGGCGCAGGCCGGCAATGTGCGCACCACAGCCCAGCGCTTCGCCCAGGTCGCGGGCCAGGCTGCGGATGTAGGTGCCTGAACCGCAGGTCACGCGCAGCGACAGCCGGGTCGGCTNCTGGTCCAGGANCTCGATGNCATGGACCTCCACATCGCGTTCGGGCGCGTCGATGGTCTCGCCCCGGCGGGCCTTCAGGTACAGCGGTTCNCCCCCCTGCTTGAGCGCCGAGAAAATCGGGGCGCGCTGACGTATCCGGCCCTTCAGGGGGGCCAGGGCCACTTCAAGCTGGTCGCGGCTGATCGACGGTACCGCNCGCTCCAGCAGCACGCTGCCGTCGGCATCGTCGGTATCGGTGGTCTGGCCCAGCACGATGTCGGCGTCNTAGGCCTTGGCCGCGCCCAGCAGCAGGCCGGCGATCTTGGTGGCTTCACCGAAGCACAGCGGCAACAGGCCGGTGGCCAGCGGGTCCAGGCTGCCGGTGTGGCCGCCCTTCTCGGCGCGGAACAGGCGGCGGGCCACCTGCAGCGCGGCGTTGGAGCTCATGCCGGTGGGCTTGTCGAGCAGGAGGATGCCGTCCAGGCGACGGAAGGTGATTCGGGTCATGGTGTTTCGCCGGGATTGGTCGTGCAGGCACGCAGGGCGGGCCATACAGGACAACAGCCCTTGCGGGCTGTTGGTTTATTCGGGTTTGTCTTCGCCGTCGTCGCCGTCTTTGGCGTTGCGGCTCTTTTCGGCCGCGAGCGTGTCGGGCAGGTCGCGCAGGAGGTTGTCGATGTGCTCGCCACGGTCGACCGAATCGTCGTAGTGGAAGTGCAGCTCCGGCACGTGGCGCAGCTTCATGGCCTTGGCCAGGTCCATGCGCAGCTCCCAGGCCAGCTCCTTGAGCCCCTTCATCGCTTCGGCCGAACGTTCCGGCATCAGGGCGGTGACGAAGATCTTGGCATGGGCCATGTCACGGGTGACTTCGACGTCGGAAACGCTCACCGAGGGCAAGCCGTGTACACGCACGAGGTTATGCACGAGCGTACCCAGCTCACGGCGGATCTGGGCGGAAACACGGTCGGTTCGATGGAAGGTTTTCGGCACAGGGAACTCTTCAGTATTCGAATTGGTAGGGCCCGACCGTCTGGTCGGGCCCTCTTTTACATTACAGGGTGCGCGGCACTTCGATACGCTCGAAGCACTCGATCTGGTCGCCCGGCTTCACATCGTTGTAAGCCTTCACGCCGATACCGCATTCGGTACCGTTGCGGACTTCGTCGACGTTCTCCTTGAAGCGACGCAGCGATTCCAGCTCGCCTTCGAACACCACCACGCTGTCGCGCAGGACGCGGATCGGCTTGCTGCGCTTGACCGTACCTTCGATGACCATACAGCCGGCCACGGCACCGAACTTGGAGCTGCGGAACACGTCGCGGACCTGGGCGATACCGATGATCTCTTCGCGGATTTCCACGCCGAGCAGGCCGGATGCCACCTGCTTCACCTGATCGATCACGTCATAGATGATCGAGAAGTAACGCAGGTCCACGCCGTTGGATTCAATGATGCGACGGGCCGAAGCATCNGCACGCACGTTGAAGCCGATGACAGTGGCCTTGGANGCCACGGCCGAGTTGGCGTCGGATTCGGTGATGCCNCCCACGCCGGAGTGGATCACGTTGATGCGGATGTCGTCGTTGGACAGCGCGACCAGTGCCTGGCTCAGCGCCTGCACCGAACCCTGCACGTCGGCCTTGATCACCAGGTTCAGCACCTGCTGGCCATCGCCCTTGCCCAGGGTTGCCATGATGTCTTCCATGCGGCTGCCGGCCGACTGCACCAGGCGCGATTCACGGCGCTTGGTTTCGCGCTGCTGCGCGACGTCCTTGGCCAGGCGCTCGTCCTCGACCACCACGAAGTCATCGCCCGCATCCGGCACGCCGGACAGACCCAGCACCTGCACCGGGATGGACGGGCCAGCCTGGTCGGGCTGCTTGCCGGTCTCATCGAACAGTGCGCGCACGCGGCCGTACTGGATGCCGCAGACCAGGTAGTCGCCCTTCTTCAGCGAACCCTGCTGCACCAGCACGGTGGCGATCGGGCCACGGCCCTTGTCCAGCGAGGACTCGATGACCACGCCGCTGGCGCGGCCATCGGCCACGGCCTTCAGTTCCAGCAGTTCGGCCTGGATCGAGATGGCGTCCAGCAGTTCGTCGATGCCCATGCCAGCCTTGGCCGAGATCTCCACCATCTGGGTGTCGCCACCGAAGTCTTCGGCCACGACCTGCTCGGTGAGCAGTTCGTTCTTGACCCGCATCGGGTCCGCGCCGGACTTGTCCATCTTGTTGATCGCCACGATCAGCGGCACACCCGCCGAGCGGGCGTGCTGGATCGCTTCCTTGGTCTGCGGCATGACGCCGTCGTCAGCAGCCACCACCAGCACCACGATGTCGGTCAGCTTGGCACCGCGGGCACGCATCGAGGTAAACGCGGCGTGGCCCGGGGTATCCAGGAAGCTGATGACGCCCTTGGGCGTTTCAACGTGGTACGCACCGATGTGCTGGGTGATGCCGCCGGCTTCGCCGGTGGCCACCTTGGTGCGGCGGATGTAATCCAGCAGCGAGGTCTTGCCGTGGTCGACGTGGCCCATGATGGTGACCACCGGCGGACGCGCAACGGCTTCGCCCTGCTCGCCTTCGTTCAACGCCAGCAGCGCGTCTTCGGCGTCGTTGGTGTTGGCACGGATCACGTTGTGGCCGAGTTCTTCGGTCACCAGCGCAGCAGTGTCGTGGTCGATGGTCTGGGTGATGGTGGCCATCACGCCCATCTTGAACAGCGCCTTGACCACATCGCCGCCCTTGACGGCCAGCTTCTGGGCCAGGTCGGCCACGGTGATGGTGTCGCCGATGGTGACGTCACGCACGATCGGTGCGACCGGACGTTCGAAACCATGGGCACCACCGCCACTGCGCGACTGGTTGCTGTCACGACGGCCGCCGTGCTGGGTGCGACCGGTCGGGCGACCGCGCGAGTTGCTGTTGTTGCCACGGCGCGCGCGATCGGCGGCCGACAGGTGCAGCTGACCGGCAAAGCGGTTGCCACCATCGTCGTCGCGCTTGGCGCCCGGGCGGTTGTTGTTGTTCGAGTTGCGGTCGTCCGCACGTGCGGCCGGACGTGCCGGTGCCGGCGCAGACGGACGCGCGGCACGGGCCGGCGCTTCGCTGGCGGCCGGGCGCGGCGCCGCTACCGGTGCCGGCGGGGCGTTCTTCGCCGCTTCCGCAGCGGCTTCGGCAGCCTTGCGCTCGGCTTCGGCGCGTTCCTTGGCGTCGATCTCTTCCTGGCGCTTGCGTGCGATTTCCTCATCGCGCGCACGGTCCTTCTCGGCCAGTGCACGCTGCTCGTCCAGATTGCGCTGGCGGGATTCCTCCAGCTTGCGCAGGATGTCGGCGCGCTCCTCATCCGGCGTCATCGCCTTGCCACTGGCGTCCTTGGTGTAGGTACGCTTCTGGCGCACTTCAACATTGACGGTGGTCTTGCTGCGGCCGGCGCTGACGGTCACTTCCTGCAACTTGCGACGGTTGAGGGTGATCTTCTTTGCAGCTTCGTCGGCACTTTCGGCGGGCTGCTCGGTCTTGCCATGCGAACGACGAAGGAAGCCCAGGAGCTTCACCTTCTCGGTGCTGGTCACGACCTGGTCGGGACCGCTGAACTTCATGCCGGCTTCGGCAAGCTGTTCAAGCAGTTTTTCGACCGGCGTATTGACCAGTTCGGCAAGCTTGCGGATGGTGGTTTGCTGCGACATTCGGATCCTATGATCTGGTTGGCGCTCCTCCGAAACGGGCGAAGGCAGCGCGGAGTCTAAGCCCTGATCGGGTCAGGGCACTGTTCATCGCTGGCTCATTCGCCGCGCTCCAGGCGGGCGATCTCCTCGGCTCGGGCGGCAAGGATCAGGGCGGCGGCGCGCTCCTGGTCCATGTCCTCGATACCGAACTCGAGGATCTCATCGGCGGCCAGGTCCGACAGGTCCTCACTCGTACGCACACCGTGGCCGGCCAGGGCGTAGGCGGTTGCCTCGTCCATGCCTTCCAGGGCGAGCAGGTCTTCGGACGGCGAACCATCTTCCAGACCCTCTTCCACCGCAAGCGCTTCGTTGAGCAGCGCATCGCGGGCACGGGCACGCAGCTCTTCGACGATGTCTTCGTCGAAGCCTTCCACGGCCAGCAGTTCGCCGACCGGGACGTAGGCGATTTCTTCCACGGTGTTGAAGCCTTCGGTCACCAGGATGGCGGCGATTTCTTCATCCACTTCCAGCTTGTCCATGAACAGCTGGCGGGCAACGCCCTGCTCTGCCTCGGACTTGGCGGTCACCTGGTCCTGGGTCATCACATTGAGCTGCCAACCGGTCAGGCGGCTGGCCAGGCGCACGTTCTGGCCGCCCTTGCCGATCGCCTGGGCCAGGCGCTCTTCAGCGACGGCCAGGTCCATGGAGTGCTTGTCTTCATCGACGATGATGGACTGCACTTCCGCCGGCGCCATCGCATTGATGACGAAGTTGGCGGGGTTGTCGTTCCACAGCACGATATCCACGCGCTCGCCATTGAGCTCGTTTGATACGGCCTGCACACGCGAACCGCGCATGCCGATACAGGCGCCGATCGGATCGGTGCGCGCATCGTGGGCGAGCACGGCGATCTTGGCGCGGTCGCCCGGATCGCGTGCACAGGCCTTGATCTCGACCAGGCCCTGACCCACTTCCGGCACTTCGAGCTTGAACAGCTCGATCATGAATTCCGGGGCGGCGCGGCTGATGAACAGCTGCGGGCCACGCGGTTCCGAACGCACTTCGGCCAGGTAACCACGCACGCGGTCGCCAGCGCGCAGCACGTCGCGCGGAATGCCCTTGTCCTTCGGGATGAAGGCCTCGGCGTTGCCGCCCAGGTCCACGTAGATGTTGCCGCGCTCGGCGCGCTTGACCACGCCGGTGACCAGCTCGCCCACGCGGTCCTTCCACGCATCGACCACCTGCTGGCGTTCGGCTTCGCGCACGCGCTGGACGATCACCTGCTTGGCAGCCTGCGCCGCGATGCGGCCGAAGTCCGGGTTTTCGATCTGCTCTTCGATGTAATCGCCCACTTCCACGCCTTCGGCTTCGTCGATGGCATCCATCAGACGAACCTGGCGGTCGGGCGATTCCATCACCACGTCATCTGCCACCACTTCCCAGCGGCGGAAGGTTTCGTAGGTGCCGTCCTTGTGGTCGATCGACACGCGCGCCAGCACTTCCTCATCGGGATAGCGCTTCTTCGCGGCCGACGCCAGTGCTGCTTCGATCGCNTCGAAGATCACTTCACGCGGAACGCCTTTTTCATTGGCGACCGCGTCCACTACCAGCAAAAGTTCCTTGCTCATTGTTGGCTCACTCCGCGCGCGGCTTCTTGGCCGCCGGCTCGTTGGATGGTTTCTTGTTCGCCTTGCCACCCTGCTTGGGTGCCGGGCCAGTCGGTTTGGTCGGAGCCAGGCCGAGGGCGGCCCAGTCCGGCATGATGCGTGCCTTCTCGATATTCTCGACGTCGGCGGTAAACGGGGAATTGTCGACCTTGAAGGTGACGGTCTTCTGCTCGGCATCGACGCCGAGGATTTCGCCCTGCAGGCGACGACGGCCGTCCTGCGGCAGCTTCAGGGTGACCTTGGCCGACTCGCCCACCGCACGTTCGAAATGGTCGAAGGTGAACAGCGGACGATCCACGCCGGGCGAGGACACTTCCAGCGTGTAGTTGGCGGTGATCGGGTCTTCCACGTCCAGCTGGGCCGACACTTCGCGGCTCACGCGTTCGCAGTCGTCGATGTTGACGACACGCTCGGGCTGTTCTGCCAGCGGCACGTCGATATAGAGGCGCAGCGTTGCGCCGCCCGGGGCGGTCAGGTACTCCACACCCAGCAGCTCGAGACCCAGCGACTGAACGGTGGGGGCGAGCAGATTCGCGATTTCGGTTGCCTTGTCGCTCACAGTCTGCCTTGGTTCGTTGAAAGAGGTGCTGCCCCGGCGCACGGCCTGGGGCCCGGAAACAACAAAGGGCCCGCTGGGCCCCTTGTCCGGTACGACTCCGGTCATGCTGGATTCCGGTTGCAGATCACGCGCGGTGCGTGAAGCTGCGAGCCCAGCCTTCCGGGGGGTCACGACTACCTGAGGGGAAGTCGCACGGCCCGGAAGCCGGTCGCGGGACGGTCCGCATTCCAGGGAATGGGTCCAGTCAGGTAGTCCGCTAAGCCGTGGATGATAGCGGTTGCACCGCGCTGGTGCAACGGGCGCGGGCGCCAGATGGCCGGATCCGCCCCTGCATTCAGCTTCGTTGATGCCTCTGCCCGTCCCAACGAAAAAAGCGACCCCGTTGCCAGGATCGCCTTTTCGTCTACTGCATCTGCACTGCAGATTTTCTGTGGTAGCGGGGGCAGGATTTGAACCTGCGACCTTCGGGTTATGAGCCCGACGAGCTGCCAGACTGCTCCACCCCGCAGCAGAAACGGAATTGTAATGAATAGTTATCCGCAATGCAACTGGTCGACACGAACACGACGGGATGGCGCAGTTCAGCCAATGTCACTGATTGTACTGCCGGTACCAATCCGCGACTTCTTGGTTCATTCGCCGGTTCCGGATGGCTGAGGCCCTCTTGGCGGCGCCCGTCTGAGGCTTGAACAGCACTGTGTCGCTCGCTGTGGTCAACATCCTGCTTCCAGGCTTGCTGTTGACCCTGCCCAGATGGGCAGTCACTTCGACGCCCAGCGTATCGGCCAGCACCTGCCCTTGAGAGGCCTTTCCCCCAACGGCGCCGTAGCAGGACTGCAAGTGAATGTCCTTCTGTCGCAAACGTCCAGTCCCTGCGGCTTTCACCGTGTGCGCCAGCTCCACACCGTTAAGGATTCTGCCTCCCCACTCCGACGTAGCCGGATCACCATGGATGCGCACGGTATCGAACTTGGGGCCTCTCCAGACCATCACTTCACCCGGGCCAAGCGTCTTGTAAGGGACCTGCACGCGTGAGGCGCGCGCCAAGCGTGCACTGCGCATGGCATGCATGCCCAGCGTTCCTGCGGTGCCGATGGCGAGAGCCCCGGCAAGCACGCCGAGAAGCATCGCACTTGGCTTCTGCCCCTTCAGGCCAGCGACTATCGCCGTTCCCACCATCGCTATCGTTCCCGCCGCCAGCAACCCTGCAATGGGAAGCAGCATGTGACCACTGGGATCCGCGTTGTTGACCGGATCACCGATCACGTAGGAGTAAGGATTGATGCCGCCCTTTCCAAAAGGGCTCAGGCTGTCAGGGCTGTGAAAGCGCATCAGCACCGGGTTGTAGATGCGATAACCATTGCCCAGGAACTGCCAGGCTGCGCCCGGCTCGTGCAGCTGGCCGTTGTAACCCAGCCAGCCGCGGGTGTCCTCGTGGCGGCTCGAGCGTGGCGCGGTGCTGGCAAGTGACGGCATGGAACCCCCTTCGGCGCGCGGTCCGCACCAGGATTGTGTCCCCCGACGCGCCGATCATTGGTCCGGCAGAATTAAAACGTGGTGATGACCTCTCCCCGGCCCATCGAAGCCTCAGCGAGACCGCACTGCCTGCGCCGCACGGGCAACCACACGCATGCCCCGACCGACCGGGTGCAGCGCGGTGTTGAGCACCGAGGTGACCGTCCTGGCGACGCCGGTCTGCGGACGGAACACGGTGGATATGTGGTCGTCGGGACCCGCATTGGAGTTCCGTGCCTGCATTCCATGGGTGCGCCCCCCGTATCCCCTGACCGGAACGTTGAGTTTGTTGGCCAACCGCTGCGCCTGCGACGCATAGCGTCCGCCGACGGCGGAGTAGCAGGACAGCATGTTGATCGGTTTGAAGCGATAGCCTGGGCCCACCGCCGTGCTCACCTGCCGGCCCAGCGCGTGCCCGCTCACCGCACCCGTGGAGCCGGTGGCGAAGGGAAGCCCATGGGCGACCAGTTCATCGCCGCGCGCTCCCGAGGCAAAGCGCAACTCGCCGATGCGCACGGTCCGGCCGGGCTGCACGGTTGGCACCGGTGGCGTGGCTGGGGGCACGCCGACTGCGGTCACGCGCGAGGACGCCCGCAGCATGTGCATTCCTCCTGCCGCCACGCCCACGCCCAGCGCAACGGCGGCCAGGATACCCGCCGTGGTGCCCTTCCCCTTCGCCCCGGCCGCGGCCGAGCCCACCAGAGCCCCAGCGCCCGCCAACAAGGCTGCGCCGACCACGAGCTGTGCGAAATGACCGCTGGGGTCGGCCAGGTTGATGGGATCGCCGCCGAACGCGGCATAGGCATTGAGGCCCCCTTCTGCAAACGGACTCAGACTGTCCGGGCGATGGAACCGCCTCAAAACGGGACTGTACACGCGATACCCGTTACCCAGGATCTGCCACTGCGTACCGGCGCCATGCAGTTCACCGTGAAAGCCCAGCGACATTGCCGCATGCCTCACCGCAAGCCCGACATGCGCTGCATCACGCCCGCCCGGGTTCTCCGGTTCAGCGCGGTATTGCGGATGGCCGTGTTGACCCGTGCAAGTCCGGTCTGGGGATGGAACACCCTGGCGTGGTACACGCCCATGGGCCTGTGGGTGAACGCATTGCCTGCGACCGGGCCCACGAAGCCGATGACCGGCTGCCCCAGGCCATCGGCCACCACCTGCGCCTGCGGCGCCGGCCCGGTTCCCGAGTTGCACGACAGATAGATCAGCGGTTTGTCGCCCAGCCCCTTCGACCTGAGATACGCGGTCATTTCGGTCCCGTCCATGGGCGTGTTGCCGACCAGGGACCCGTTGGAACTTCCATGGACGTCGAGCCAGTCCTTGTTCTTTCCGCGGTGGATGCGCACCTCTCCCAGGCGCGAGCTCGATTGCCTGCGGACCAGGGCGCGAGCCCCGAGCGCCGCCAGCGCCGCGACAGCAAATGCGCCTCCCAGCAGGGCCAGGAACTTTGCACTTTTGCTGTCGCCGGTGATGGCGACTGCACCGGCCGCGCCGAACAACGCCACCGCGCCACCTCCGAGTATCGTCGCGATCGGCATCAGGAAGTGGCCAGTGGGATCGGCATGGTTGATCGGATCGCCAGCGCAATAGGCATAGGCGTTGATGCCACCACGGCCGAAGGGGCTGCTGTCGTCGGGGCTATGGAAGCGCCCCAACCGCGGGTTGTAGATCCGGTAGCCATTGCCCAGGAACTGCCAGCACCGGCCCGGCTCGTGCAGCAGGCCGTTGTAGCCCGGACCGGTCCGCTCCTCCCGCTTGGCTGCGAGGCCCTGCTGGCCGCCGCCGGCACAGGAAGGGGCACGCGATGCGGTCATACCCAATGTGGCGTGGTCGCTTCTTCCCACCTCGCCGCCCCTGACCTGATGCTCGCCGAGCGCACCCTGGGGGAAGCGGCGGGCAGGGTGCGCGGTTGACGTAAACCCGTCGGCGAGAAGGAGGGCCGGGGTACCGGCAGGTCCGCACGGTTCGCCCCCCGAACCTGCGGCTGAGCACGATGGGTCGCACCCTTCGGCGGCGAATACGGCGACGACGACGAACGGCGGGACGGGGTAGGCGAACCCAACCGCAGAGGTGTCGAGTGCGGGCTGGGCACGGCCGGTGCCGTCGGGGTCGGCGGTGTGATGGGGGGCGCCGACGCCGTGAGTGGTGTGGGCACGGGTGTGGCCGCCGGCGCGCCGACCGGGGTCGCCGCAGCAGGCTTGCGCTTGACCCAGGCGTGATGACCCAGCTTGAGGCTCATTCCGGCGAACATGACCGCTGCGGCAATCGTCAGTGCCCGCTGGGTATCGTTCTTTGACGCCGCTGCAAGGCCGACAGCGGAAAGCGCCCCCGCTGTTGCGGCGACTACCAGGGCAACCAGCGGTGTCCTCAACCTGAAGCCCAAAAGATTGGCGGCGAACACGTTGAGCGACCAATGGCCACTGGGGTCCACCTGGTTGATCGGATCGAGCTGGCAATAGCCGTAGGCGTTGAGGCCACCCTTTCCGAATGGGCTCATGTCGTCGGGACTGTGGAAGCGCATCAGCACCGGGTTGTAGACGCGGTACCCGCTGCCGAGGATCTGCCAGGACCCGGGGGCCTCATGCAAAACCCCGTTATAGCCAAGCATGGAAGACGATGAGGACACGGTCACCCCTGGCCTGTGAGCCGACTTATGCGTGTGTCCCCCGACAAGCCCACGAAATACGCCCACCGCAATTAAAAGGGCGTGTAGAGCGGGGCTCTGCCCCGCCGCCCCTGCCCTGCACCACCCAACAAAAAAGCGACCCCGTTGCCGGGATCGCTTTTTCGTCCACTGCCGCCGGCATGCACCGGGGCTATTTGGTAGCGGGGGCAGGATTTGAACCTGCGACCTTCGGGTTATGAGCCCGACGAGCTGCCAGACTGCTCCACCCCGCAGCAGAAGTGGTTGAGTTGATCCGTACCGCAACGATGTTCTGGCGAAACCGCTGCATCAACAACTCAGGAAACGAATATTACACTAATTGCGCAGCTTTGTATCGTTTTTCAGGCGAGATGCGCAAAAGCCTGCTGGCACCACACCATGATCGGGTTCCAGGCCAGGCCGAGCGCCAGCAGCGCCAGGGCATTCACGCCCAGCACCACGCCCAGCACGCGGTCGTTGTTGGCCGGCAGCGGCTCGCCCACCGGCTCATCGAAGTACATGACCTTGATGACGCGCAGGTAGTAGAAGCAACCGATCACCGCACAGATGACGCCCAGGATGGCCAGCCACAGCATGCCGCCGTTGATGGCCGCGCCCAGCACCGCCAGCTTGGTCCAGAAGCCCAGGAACGGCGGAATGCCGGCCATGGACGCCATGATGCACAGGACCAGGCCCGCCATCCACGGGTTGCGGGCGTTCAGGCCCTTCAGGTCATCGATCTTCTCGGCTTCGAAGCCGTTGCGCGACAGCGCGATGATCGCGCCGAAACCGGCAGTGGACATGATCGCGTAGCTCAGCGCGTAGAACAGCGCGGCGGCGTAGCCCCGCTCGCCGCCACCGGCGATGCCGAGCAGCAGGAAGCCGATGTGCGACACGGTCGAGTACGCCAGCATGCGCTTGAGGTTGCTCTGCGCGATCGCCATCAGGTTGCCGACCACCAGCGACAGCGCGGCCAGGCCACCAATCAGGTACTTCCATTCGTCCGACAGCGGGCCCACGCCCACTTCCAGCAGGCGGTAGGCCATGCCGAACGCGGCCAGCTTCGGGGCCGAGCTGATGAACAGCGC
>Ga0055526_1001866_pt1 | contig 14594 bp, 9 predicted proteins | sample AraplaCol_mMF_r2_FD_55013 | JGI IMG/M metagenome (GOLD analysis project Ga0055526, IMG submission 55013) | Arabidopsis root microbial communities from North Carolina, USA - plate scrape MF_Col_mMF_r2 | ecosystem: Host-associated > Plants > Roots > Endosphere | place: USA: North Carolina... | reverse complement strand
CACCTGAAGCAGGAATTCGGCTTCGAGAAGGTTTCGCTCTTCCCGGCCGCCGACTATGACGGCGTTATCCAGGGCCTCCTCGGCGGCACGCTCGACTTCGCTGAACTCGGCGCTTCCGGCTACGCATCCGTTTACATCAAGGACCCGAAGGCTGTTACGCCGATCCTGACGACGCAGCAGAAGGACGGCTCCACGGGTTACTACTCGATCGGTCTCGCCCTGAAGTCCTCCGGCATCAAGACGATCAAGGACGCCAAGGGCAAGAAGCTCGGCTACGCCGATCCGGACTCCACCTCGGGCTATCTCGTTCCGCTGACGCAGATCCCGAAGGACACGGGCATGCCGAACGACAAGTTCTTCGCTTCCACNCAGTTCAACGGCGGCCACGAGAACAACCTGCTCGCTGCTTACGACGGCAAGGTCGACGTTGCTGTTGACGATAGCTCGGGCATCGGCGACTTCAAGGACGGCTACACCTCCGGTACCTTCCGCAAGGAAGTCGACAAGGGCGCCGTCGATCCGAACAAGCTCGTTGAAGTATGGCGTTCGCCGCTGATCCCGAACGGCCCGCTCGTCGTTCGCAACGCTCTCGGCGAAGAGTGGCAGAAGAAGCTCACCGCCTTCTTCACGGCCCTGCCGGAGAAGGACCACAAGTGCTTCGCAGCTATCGAAGGCGGCGACTACAAGGGCTACGCCCCGGTCAAGCACGACTTCTACAACGCTGTCGTAGAAGTTCGTAAGGCTGCTATCGGCGGCTGATTGCGCCATCCGTATACGGGGCGGCCGGCAACGGCCGCCCTTTTTCTTGTGACTACAGCGCCGCGCGTCAAACGCGCAAAGGACGCTGTAGAACTCTAAATTGCTGCATAATTTCATCCTTAAATCGAGCCCGATTTAAGGAATTATGCAGTAGGCGGGGCGTTCATGACTATTGCCGATACACAGCAGCATGTGCCGATGCAGAGCACGAAGGAAATCGCCACCGCTTGGGACAGGATGATCGCCAGGCGGCGTTTCTATACCGCCCTTGGTCTGGTGATCCTCATCGCCGCCTTCGTCAGCTCCGTGCGCTTTGCCGACGAGAGCAATGCCGGTCACTTCTTCGAACGCCTGCCGCATTTGTTCGACTTCCTGAGCTGGCTTATCCCAAAAGACTGGACCGATGTCTGGCGCGCGCTTTTCGATATTGCGAGCCCGAATGACAAGGGTGGCGAAGAATTCAATTTCGCCAATGGCCGCGTCTATGTCTGGGGCAGCTTCTACATCCCCGAATATTTCGAGCTGATGATCGTCACGATCAATATCGCCCTCGTTTCGACCATCATCGCCTTCGTCTTCGCCGTTCCGCTTAGCTTCTTTGCTGCACGCAATCTGACGAAGAACTGGCCGCTGCGCATCTTTACAAAGCGCATCATGGAATTCCTGCGCGCCTTCCCGGAAATCGTCATCGCTGGCCTGTTTTCGGCGATCCTCTCGATCGGACCGGTGGCCGCCATTATTGCGATCACGCTCCACACGATCGGCGCACTCGGCAAGCTCTTCTATGAAGTTGCTGAAAACATCGACATGAAACCGGACGAAGGCATGCGCGCCGTCGGCGCGAACTGGCTGGAGCGGGTACGTTTCGCCGCCCTGCCGCAGGTCATGCCGAACTATGCGTCCTATGCGCTGCTGCGCCTTGAGATCAACGTGCGCGCTTCGACCATCATCGGCGCCGTCGGCGGCGGCGGTATCGGTGAAGAGCTCAAGCTTTCCATTTCCCGCGGTTTCGGCGCGAAGACCGTGGCGCTCGTGCTGCTGCTCTTCGTGACGATTGTCGCTGTCGACCAGTTCTCCGCCTGGCTGCGCCGCCGGCTCGTCGGCGAACACGCCTTCCTCCTGCAACATTGAGGCTGCCATGACGGTCATCGACGCAAACCGCATGCATGAGATCGAAACGCGCTATCCGGAATATTTTCACAAGTCGTTCCGCCAGCGTTTCGGCGGTCTCCTCATTGTGCTCGCGACAATCCTCTACGGCTTTTATGCCGTCTGGTTTTTCGACCTGCCGAAGCTCATCGCCGAAGCCCACTGGGAACGTTTCGGCATCTATATGAGCCAGTGGATCAGCTATGACGTGCAGCCGGAATTCCGTATCCAGGACGATGGCACGATCCAGACGCGCTACCCGCGCTTCTCACCGCTTGGCGACGATCCGCATCCGGATTGGTTGAAAACCAACACGGACGGCAGCATCACTGTTCTCGTCGGCGGCAGCGGCCGCACAGTGACAGTCAGCAAGAGCCAGACGACGATCGTTGCCCATGGCATGACGGTGCCGGTCGATGTCAGCAGCGGCGCACCGAAAGTCGTCGGTCCGGTGCCGGGCTGGATGACGGTCTATGACGACAACGTGCTCGCCAATCTTGGCTTTGCAGGGGATGTCAGCATTTCCGTCGACCGCGTGAAAGTGCGCAAGCGATTTATCGGCTGGGCGAACTTCGTCTTCGATACGCAGTCGCCCTTCTTCGACAAGCCGGCAAGCGAGGTCATCAGTCTCATCGTCTCCGGCCCGCGTATCCATCCCGATCAGTCGAACCTGTCGCTCGCTTTCGACGATATCTGGAACAACAGCGAATGGCAGCATGGCGATGTCTGGACCAAGTTGTTCCAGACGATCGTGATGGCCTTCCTCGGCACGTTGCTCGGTTCGCTCGCGGCCTTCCCGCTCGCCTTCATGGCAGCGCGCAATATCACGCCAAACAGGTTCCTCAATCAGGCCCTGAAGCGCTTCTTCGACTTCCTGCGTTCGGTCGACATGCTGATCTGGGCGCTGTTCCTGACGCGCGCCTTCGGCCCCGGCCCTCTTGCCGGTTCCGGCGCCATTTTCCTCACGGAGACGGGCACGCTCGGCAAGCTCTACTCGGAAGGTCTCGAGAATATCGACAACAAGCCGCGCGAAGGCGTGAAGTCGACTGGCGCCTCGACCGTGCTGGTGCATCGCTACGGCATCATGCCGCAGATCGTCCCTGTTATCGTCAGCCAGACGCTCTATCAGTGGGAATCGAACGTACGCGGCGCGACGATCATCGGCGCCGTTGGCGCCGGCGGTATCGGTCTCAAGCTCTGGGAAGCCATGCGCACCAATTCCAATTGGGAGAATGTCGCATACATGGTCATCCTGATCCTGATCGTCGTCTTCCTGTTCGATACCGCATCGAATGCACTGCGCCATCGCCTGATGGGCACCAAGGCGGGCCACTAAGCCCGATCAAATGATGATGACGGCCCGCCGTCATCATCATTCTGTCATGGAAATCTTTTAGCCGGAGCGTGCTTGCGGTTCACCGCCAAATCAATGCACATTGCGCTCCCCATTCGGACGATCTCCAGGATAAAAGCCTTGCGCTACGCTCTCTATTTTTCGCCGTCTAAGGATCATTCCCTGACGGATGCGGCCTCTGTCTGGCTCGGCCGCAATGCCTTTACCGGCGAGACCTATCCTGCACCCGAATACAAGACATTGCCGTCAAACGAACAATTCGAACTGACCGCCGATCCGCGCCGCTACGGCTTCCACGCGACGATCAAGGCGCCCTTCGAGCTTGCCTCCTCCGTGACCGAAAAGGACCTGATGGCGGTTGTCGAAGATTTTGCCGCCAAGACGCCGGCCTTTGAGATCCCGGAGCTGGTGCTCGGACAGCTCGGTCGCTTCTTCGCGCTTGTGCCGGGTTCGCTGCACCAGCCGCTTCAGGATTTCGCCGCAAAGGTGGTAAAGTCTTTCGAGCCATTCCGGGCGGCACTCTCCGAGGCCGATATTATCAGGCGCAAACCGGAAAGGCTCTCCGAGAGCCAGCGCAATAATCTCATGCGCTGGGGCTATCCATATGTCATGGATGACTTCGGCTTCCATATGACGCTGACCGGTCAGGTGCCGGAAGAGCGCGCGGAAGTGATGAAGGCGATCCTGACGGAGCGTTTTGCAGCTTTNACCGGCAGGCCGCTTCACATTTCCGGCCTNGCCGTCTTTAGCGAGGAGGCGCGCGGCGCGCCTTTCAAAGTCCACACATGGCTGCCTCTTGCTGGCGCCAAAAGCTGAAAGATTTCCTGACATGAGCAAAGAAACCGTTCTTTCAAATGCCCGTATCGTTCTCGAGGACGATATCCTTTCGGGCTCTATCCTGATACGCGACGGCAAGATCGCCGATATTTCAAAAGGCATTTCGGTAGCCGGCGAAGACTTTGAGGGCGACTACATCATTCCGGGCCTCGTCGAGCTGCACACGGACCATCTGGAAGGCCACTATTCGCCGCGTCCGGGCATACGCTGGAACAAGACGGCGGCGATCCAGGCCCATGACGCGCAGATCGTCACCTCGGGTATCACCACGGTCTTCGACTGCCTGCGCATGGGTGCTGACGAAGACGGCGGCTTCGAGCACGGCGAGATGCGCGAGATGGCCGATGCCATCCAGTCCGCCGAAAAGGAAGGGCGCCTGCGTGCCGAACATCTCCTCCATCTGCGTTGCGAGGTTTCGGCCGACAACGTGCTGCAGCACTTCGCCGATTTCGAAAACGATCCTTATGTCGGTCTCGTCTCGCTGATGGACCATGCGCCGGGCCAGCGCCAGTTCCAGACAATGGACCAGTACATCTTCTACTATCAGAAGAAGCGCGGTCTTTCCGATGAGGAGTTTGCCCGCTTCTGCGCCAGACGCATCGCCGAGTCCGATCGCAATTCGACGCCAAATCGCGACGCGATCTCGAAGGTCTGCGCCGAACGCGGCATCACCGTCGCAAGCCATGACGATGCCACATCTGCCCATGTCGATGAGGCGATCGAAAACGGCGTTCGCCTGGCCGAATTCCCGACCAGCATCGACGCAGCCCGGCTGTCGCACGAGAACGGCATGAGCGTTCTGATGGGCGCGCCGAACATCGTGCGCGGCAAGTCGCATTCCGGCAATATTGCCGCGCGTGATCTAGCGCAGCTCGGCGTTCTCGACGTGCTTTCGTCCGACTATGTGCCGCTCAGCCTGCTGCATGCGCCCTTCATTCTTGCCGACGAGGTCGAGGGCATTACCTTGTCGAAGGCAATTGCAATGGTGACGGCAACGCCAGCACGCACCGTCAGCCTCAACGATCGCGGCCGCATCGCAACCGGCCTGCGTGCCGATCTCGTCCGCGTCCACCGTTCACATGGCGTGCCGGTGACGCGATCCGTCTGGCGTGAAGGACGCCGTGTCGCATGATGATGTCACACGAACCCCATCCGGGCGCTGGTGCAGAACGCGGCATCATGGTCGTCGTCGTCGGCCCGAGCGGGGCTGGCAAGGACACGCTGATGAACCTTGCGGCCCAGCATTTCGATCGCCGCGAAGACGTGCATTTTGCCCGCCGTGTCATCACTCGCGATGGCGATGCCGGTGGGGAAGATCATCTCGCCGTTTCGGATGCCGGTTTCGCATCGATGGANCAGTCNGGNGCCTTTGCCGTCTGGTGGGAGGCGCACGGCTTGAAATATGCAATTCCGGCGGAGGTTTCCGTTGCACTTTCCAGGGGTCACCTCGTCGTGGCCAATGGCTCGCGCTCGGCCCTGCACCGTTTCCAGGCTGCTTTCCCGCGGCTGAAGGTCATCAATGTGACGGCCCGCCCGGAAGTGCTGGCCGGCCGCCTGGAGGCGCGCGGCCGCGAGACGCACGAGGACATCATGGCCCGCCTCGCACGCGGCCCGCTGACGGTGCGCGGCGATTACGATGTCGTGGAGCTCGACAATAGCGGCTCGCTGGAAGAGGCCGAGCGCAAGATGGTCGACATCCTGGATGGCTTCCTGAAGGAAATCGTCTAAACGAGGCAGGAAACGAGAATGGCCATTCGTGTCGTCCACTATGACCCGGAATGGCCGTCTCTCTTCCGCCGGATCGTCGGCGAACTGGAGCCGCTTCTTGCCGATCTCGCCCCCGTCTTTCATCACGTCGGCAGCACATCGGTGCCCGGATTGGCGGCAAAGCCGAAGATCGACCTGCACGCTGCCTTCGCTAATGCGGATGTGCTTCCCGAAGCAATCGAGCGCGTAGAATCGCTTGGCGCCTTCACCTTCCATGGCGACAAATACCAGCAGCAGACCTGGACCTTCACCAGCGGCAAGGGCTCCTACGGCGCACGACTATATCTCTGCTCGGCGAACAATGTCGTTTTGCGAGACCGGCTCGCGTTTCGGGACTATCTACGCTCGCACGCGGAGCGCGCGAACGCCTATGCCGCCCTTAAGATGAAACTCATGGGCGAGGCCAATGACGACTGGGATTATTATACCGGCGGCAAGCGTAACTTCGTGCTCGAGACGCTGCGGCTGGCCTCCGAAGAAGGATAGCCAGCCGCGCTCCGATTATTCGTTGTCGCCGCGGCCCGAGACGATCTCGCGTTTACCGACATGGTTTGCCGGGCCGACCAGCCCTTCCTTCTCCATGCGCTCGACGAGCGAAGCTGCTCTGTTGTAGCCGATGCCGAGGCGGCGCTGGATATAGGAGGTCGAGCACTTCTTGTCGCGCAGGACGACCTTGACGGCCTGCTGGTAAAGCTCGTCGCCATCCTCGGCACCCATGGCGCTCTTGTCGAAGACGGCGCCGTCCTCTTCGTCCTCGGCTTCTTCATCCTCGCCGGCCGTGACCGTATCGAGATATTCCGGCCGACCCTGCGTCTTAAGGTGTGCCACGACCTTCTCGACTTCGGCATCGGAAACGAAGGGACCATGGACACGGGAGATGCGGCCGCCACCCTGCATATGCAGCATGTCACCCTGGCCGAGCAGCTGTTCGGCACCCTGTTCGCCGAGGATCGTGCGGCTGTCGATCTTCGAGGTCACCTGGAAGGAGATGCGGGTCGGGAAGTTCGCCTTGATCGTGCCGGTGATGACATCAACCGAAGGACGCTGTGTCGCCATGATGAGATGGATGCCGGCAGCACGCGCCATCTGCGCTAGTCGCTGGATCGCGCCTTCGATCTCCTTGCCGGCAACCATCATCAGGTCGGCCATTTCGTCGACGATGACGACGATGTAGGGCATCGGTGCAAGGTCCAGCTCCTGCTGTTCCTCGATCGGCGCACCGGTCTGCCGGTCGAAGCCGACCTGGACCATGATATGGATGGTCTCGCCCTTCTCACGGGCCAGGGAGACGCGGCCATTATAACCGTCGATATTTCGTACACCGAGACGCGACATCTTGCGATAGCGCTCCTCCATCTCGCGCACCGCCCATTTCAATGCCATGACGGCCTTCTTCGGATCGGTGACGACGGGCGTCAGCAGATGCGGAATGCCGTCATAGACGGAGAGTTCCAGCATCTTGGGATCGACCATGATGAGGCGGCACTGTTCCGGCGTCATGCGGTAGAGCAGCGACAGGATCATCGTGTTGATAGCGACCGACTTGCCCGAGCCGGTGGTGCCGGCGACGAGCAGATGCGGCATCTTCGCGAGTTCGGCGATGACAGGCTCGCCGCCGATCGTCTTGCCGAGGCCGAGCGCCAGCTTGTAGCCGCTCTTGTCGAAATCGTCGCTCTCGATCATCTCGCGGAAATAGACGGTTTCGCGCGTCGCATTCGGCAGTTCGATGCCGATGACGTTGCGGCCGGGAACGACAGCAACACGGGCAGACAGCGCCGACATCGAGCGGGCGATATCATCGGCAAGGCCGATGACGCGGGATGACTTTACGCCGGGCGCCGGCTCGAATTCATAGAGGGTGACGACCGGACCGGGGCGGACATGGATGATCTCGCCCTTGATGCCGAAATCCTCCAGCACGCTCTCCAGGAGGCCGGCATTCTGCTCCAGAGTTTCCTGCGACATGATCTCGCCGAGCCGCTCCGGCGGCTCCTGCAACAGGGCACGCGGCGGGAATTCGTAGCCCGATGCATCAACCTTCTCGATGATCATGCGGGCAGAGCGAACCGGGGACAGTGCAGGTGCGGTGATCTCGACACGCGATGCGGGCGGTGCTTCTGCCGGTGCCTGGTTCGACTGGACCACAGGCGTCTGTATTTCCGGGGTCTGAACCATCGGACCTTGGGCGACGGGAGCTGAAGCGACCGGAGCCGGAGCAACGCGTACTGCCGGAGGACGTGCGGGGCGGGCCGGCGCTGACGTTACGGGCAGCGTTGCGCGCGGCGCCACCGGCGCCGGATTATGTCGGCCTGGGCGCCATTCCATGATGCGGAAGCGCGACGTGATCGATTCTGGTTCGACCTGCTGCAACGCGATGACCGGAGTACGCGACGGACCGGCATCGGTCTCCTCGAAGGCCATGACCTCCCAGAAGGCGAAATCCGAAATGGAGGAAAGTTCTGTCGCCGCGCGTAGCGTCGTTTCGACGGCAATTGCTGCAACGGGCTGCAGCTGAGGTTCCGGCTGCGGCGCGACTGGTTCAGCCATTTCGGGCAGGTAAATATCGAAGGGTACGTTCACCGCGATCGGCGCGCGCATCTGCGGTGCCGCCAAGGGCTGCGGCACTGCTACGGCCTGCGGGGCAGGCACAACAATTTCCTCGCGGACAGGCTTCTCCGGCGCGTGGCGCTTGCTGATCAGCGTTTCCGGGGTGCGGGTGAAGCGGACGTTCGGGGCGAGCGAGAAATTGCTCTGCCAGAGCGGCGGAATCGGCTTTTCGCCTTCATATGCCACAGTGGCTTCTTCCACGTGATGGTCAGCTTCAAGTCCCGAAGAAAACTCTTCGGCGTCCGTCAAATTGGTTCTGGGAAAACGCATGCGACAGCTACTCACTCACGTCTGGTAATTTCTGACATCCTTCCGGATAGAAAATGAAGGTTAATAAGTTCCTTCCAGCAGTCCCGTTGCGGGACGGCTAAAAAGATGAAACATCATCAATTTCATAGGCTTGATGAGAAAGGAAAAATCTTTGGCCGAATGAGACAAGCGTCCTAAAGCACGCCGCGATCTTCCAGATTCGCCTGCCGCGCTTCAAGCCTTTGTTTTCGCATGTCGTTATCGCAAAACCGCCGCGCATTTTTGCGCGGCATGCCTTAGTGCGCTTCGTCCCAATTGGTCGCGGAGCGAGCGTCGACCCGAAGCGGTACGCGCATTTCCAGCGCCGGCGAGGTGGCGTTTTCCATGACCGAAACGATGATCGGCGTCGCCTTTTCGACCTCTTCGTCTTCAACCTCGAAGATCAATTCATCGTGCACCTGCAAGAGCATGCGCACCCTATCGGCAAGGCCGGCCTCGGCGAGCGCCGGCTCGATCTTGATCATGGCGCGGCGAATGACATCGGCGGCCGAGCCCTGGATCGGCGCGTTGATGGCGGCCCGTTCGTTGAAGGCGCGGACCGAAGGATTGGACGAGCGAATCTCCGGATAGTTGATTCGGCGGCCGAAGATCGTCTCGACGTATCCCTTGTCGCGGGCCATCTGCTTGCGGCTTTCCATGTAATCGCGGATGCCGGGAAAGCGCTCGAAATATTTCTTGATGTAGTCGCCGGCTTCCGATCGCTCGATAGAAAGCTGGTTGGCGAGGCCGAAGGCGGAGATGCCGTAGATGATGCCGAAGTTGATGGCCTTGGCGCGGCGACGAACCTCGCTCGGCATGCCCTCGACGGGCACGCCGAACATTTCGGACGCGGTCATAGCGTGGATGTCGATGCCGTCCTCGAAAGCGCGCACGAGCTGGGGAATTTCGGCGACATGGGCCAGCACGCGCAGCTCGATCTGGCTGTAATCGGCCGAGATCAGCTTGTGGCCGGGCGACGAAATGAAGGCGGTGCGAATCTTGCGACCTTCGGCGGTGCGCACCGGAATGTTCTGAAGGTTCGGCTCCGAAGAGGAAAGGCGGCCTGTCGTCGTCGACGCCAGCGAATAGGAGGTGTGCACCCGCTTCGTGTCCGGATGGATGTAACCCGGAAGCGCGTCCGTGTAGGTCGATTTCAGCTTGGTGAGCTGGCGCCAGTCGACGATCTTGCGTGGCAGATCGAAGCCCGCTGCCGCCAGGTCTTCCAGCACGCTTGCCGAGGTCGACCACTGGCCGGTCTTTGTCTTGGTGCCGCCGGCAAGACCCATCTTGCCGAACAGGATGTCGCCGAGCTGCTTGGGAGAGCCGATGTTGAACCTCTCGCCGGCGAGCTGATAGATTTCATCCTCGTACCTGGCTGCACCCTGAGCCAGTTCACCCGAGAGGCGCGACAGGATCTGGCGGTCGACGGTGATCCCTCGTTCTTCCATGCGCGCAAGGACGGGCACGAGCGGACGTTCCAGGCGCTCATAGACGCGTGTCAGCTGGGTGGCGGCAAGGCGCGGCTTCAGCACCATCCACAGGCGCAATGTCACTTCGGCATCTTCGGCTGCATAGTGTGTCGCGCGCTCGATATCGACGAGGTCGAAGGTGACGTTCGACTTGCCGGAGCCAGCGACGTCCTTGTAGGCGATCGGTGTGTGACCGAGGAATTTTTCAGACAGCGGGTCCATGCCGTGCGCGCCGGTGCCGGCGTCNAGCACGTAGGATATCAGCATCGTGTCGTCGAAACTCTTGGTCTCGACGCCATAACGTTTCATCAGCAGGTAGTCGTATTTCAGATTCTGAGCGACCTTGAGGATCGATTCATCCTCCAGCAGCGCCTTCAGCCGCGACAGCGCATCGCGCATCGGGATCTGGTTGTCGGCGAGACCGCCACCGAGAAGGTCGCCAACGCCCGTCTTGTGACCGATCGGCACATAGGCGGCGCGAATGCGTATGCCTGTCGGATCGGCGGTGTTATCTGCGATCGCCAGGGAGAAGCCAACGAGTTCGGCCTGCATGGCGTCGAGCGAAGTCGTTTCCGTATCGAAGGCAACGAGGCCGGTATCGCGCGCAGCGGCGATCCATTGGTCGAGAGTCGCAAGGTCGCGGATCGTCACATAGGAAGAATGATCGAACGGAAGGGTCGCGAACGCCTCGGCGCGCGCCTTGGCAAGATCGGCAGGCGCAAACGTGCCTTCGACCGCAGTCTTCGCCTTTGCGCGCGGTGGAACAGCCACGGCTTCGCCATTCACTTTGGGTACCGCGCCCGCGACAGGTTCCGGCTCGGCTGAATCGAGGTCCGGCCCATGCGCATCCGCGCCCCATTCGACCTTTACGAAGGCCGGTTCGATCTCGCTGGCGTCGCAATTGCAGAACTCCGCAACACGGCGCGTCAGCGTGGTGAATTCCATGGTTTTCAGGAAACCGATCAGCTTGGGGCCGTTCTGCGGTTCCAGGACGAGCGCGTCGAGATCGAGCTCCAACGGTACGTCAGTGCGCAGGCGCACGAGTTCGCGGGACAGCTTCGCCTTGTCGATGTTTTCGAGAATGGTCAGGCGGCGCTTTTCCTGCTTGATCTCATGGGCACGCTCGAGAAGCGTATCGAGATCGCCATATTCGGCGAGAAGCTGGGCTGCCGTCTTCGGGCCGATGCCGGGGATGCCGGGAACATTGTCGACGGAATCGCCGGTCATCGCCTGCAGGTCGATCATCTTTTCCGGCGGCACACCCCATTTCTCGATCACATCGGGGATGCTGATCTGCTTGTCCTTCATGCTGTCGTACATGTGGACATTCGGGGTGACGAGCTGCATCAGGTCCTTGTCGGAGGAGACGATCGTCACGTCGGCGCCGACCGCTTCAGCCTGGCGGGCATAGGTCGCGATAATATCGTCGGCCTCGAAACCTTCCGTCTCGATGCAGGGCAGATTGAAGGCGCGTGTCGCCTCGCGGATCAGGCCGAACTGAGGCACCAGCTCTTCGGGCGGCGCCGAACGGTTCGCCTTATAGGCGTCATAGAGATCCTTGCGGAAGGTCTTCGACGAGTAGTCGAAAATGACGGCGAGGTGGGTGGGCGTGGCAGCCACATCGGTACCGCGTGCATCCCTCAGCAGCTTCCAGAGCATGTTGCAAAAACCGGAGACAGCGCCGACCGGCAGGCCGTCGGATTTGCGCGTCAGAGGAGGCAGTGCATGAAAGGCCCGGAAGATGAAACCCGAACCGTCGATAAGGAAGAGATGATCGCCTTTTTTCATGGCAGCATGGATAGCGCGGCGGCCCTTCAAGGTCCATATAAACTTGGTTGCGCAAAAAGATTCCGCCTCACCAAACTGTTACTAATTTGTAATAGGTGGTTTTTTCTCTTTCCCTTGAAAAACCACATTCTCCATCACAAATCAAAGTCACCGGCGTTTGATCGCGCCGCGGGTCTGATAGCCGGCTTGTCCCCCGCCCGCGTCAGGCTTGGACAAAGGCCTCATCCCCCTCTCCGGGCCTTTGTCCTCACTTTCAAGCCGCCATGGCCTTCCTCCAGGCCTTGGCGGCTTTGTTTTTTGCGCAATTCGCTGCGGCACTCAAAATTTGAGAACTTCGTTCCTATTTTTTGATGGATCGTATGCGATTTGTTACATTGTCTACCGAGCGATTTTGAGCCTAACTTACAATCATGGGATTTAATCGAATGGATTCCGGCGCCTACCTTGCCAGCCAGCTGGCGAAGGGTTTTGCCCGCTCGCTGCATCAGCGCGCGGCAGGGCTCGGTTTTTCTCCCGGACAGTTCCCTATCCTTCTGGAGCTTTGGGCCGAGGACGGGCTGACGCAGAAACAGCTTCTGGAGCGCGTCGATATCGAACAGGCGACGATGGCCAACACGCTCTCACGCATGGTGCGAGACGGGTTGATCGAGCGGCGTCCGCATCCGACCGACAAACGCGCGCAGCTAATCTTTCTGACAGAAAAAGCCAGGGCGATGGAGGCGCAAGCCATCGACACGGCGCGCGAGGCTGACCTTGCGCTGTTCAAGGGTTTTCGGGTCTTCGAACGAGAGCTGATGCTCGAATATATCCGGCGGCTGATCCAGAACGCCAAGGCGCTCTGACTTCACTCTGCGGCCGCGCGGTCGCGCTTTGCTTGCGTCACCTTTGCTTCGGTATTTGCCGTAAGGAAGTTCTCGCGAGCGGCGAGCTTGATACTCGGCTCGATATCCGGCTTTCCGAGCAAAAGCCCCTGCAACTGGGTACAGCCTTCTTCCACGACGATCTGACGTTGCATCTCCGTTTCGACGCCTTCGGTGACAACAGGCATGCCGAGACTATGCCCCAGCCCGATGATGGCGCGGACGATCGAGCGAGCGCCGGCATCATGCTCCAGTATGCCGGTGAAGCTGCGGTCGACCTTGATCTTGTCGAAGGGGAAGGAACGCAGGTTGGAAAGCGAGGAGAAGCCAGTGCCAAAATCGTCCATGACGATGCGCACTCCGAGGTCGCGCAGGCGCTGAAGCGTGTTCATGACCCGGTTGCGATCGCGTATGAGCGCCACTTCGGTGATCTCCAGTTCCAGGCGTTCCGGCGCGAGGTCCGCCTCCTTGAGAATCTCAGCCACCCCCTGGCAAAGATTGGGCAACAGAAACTGAACCGGGGATACATTGACGGCGATCGATAGCGGCTGCGGCCAGCGGGCGGCCTCCATGCACGCTTCGCGCAGGATCCATTCGCCGAGCTGGACGATCGAGCCGCTTTCCTCGGCGATCGGAATGAAGATATCCGGTTCGCTCATGGCGTGGCCCGGCCGGTTCCAACGCATCAAGACTTCATAACCGTTGATCTCACCGCTGCGCGCATCGAGGATTGGCTGATAGCTTACATGGAGCTGATTGCGGGTGATGGCGTGGCGAAGCTCGTGTTCGATCTGGCGACGGGCACGCACCGACTCGTCCATTTCCGCGTCGAAGAAGCAGGCTGCGCCGCGCCCGGCATGTTTGATGCGATAAAGAGCTGTATCGGCATGATTGCAGAGCTCTTCGGCCGAGTCTCCATCCGCTGGATAGATCGCGATGCCGATGCTCGCGCCGACGGCCGTCGGATCGCGGGCAGTATCCATCTCGGCCGCGAATTCGTCGATGATACGTCGCGCAAGACGATGGGCCGCGTCGGGTTGCTGCTTGCTCGGCTGGACGATGGCGAATTCATCGCCGCCAAGTCGCGCGATCGTGTCATCCTTGTCGACGCAGCGTTTGAGGATCGTGGCGACCTTGCGCAGGATGCGATCACCTTCGGCGTGACCGAAAATATCGTTGACGGCCTTGAAGCGGTCGAGATCGATACAGAAGACGGCGACTTGCGTTCGCTTGCATTCGGCGACCTGCAGAGCCTGGCGAATGCGCGTGTCGAAAAGCGAACGGTTCGGCAGGTCCGTCAGAACATCATGATGGGCGAGATGTTCGATCATCTCTTCGGCGCGCTTGCGTTCGGTCAGATCGCGGACGACGAGAACGTCGCAATGGCGTCCGCGATAAACGATCCGCCGCATGACAACCTCGACGGGGATTTCCCTCTCGTCCTTGGCTATCAGCAGCATTTCCTCATGCTCGCTCTCCCGCTCAGCATGAATGAGAGCCAGCATGGACGAGGGAATATTGCCCGTGAGTTCCGAGAGCTTCCAGCCGGAGAGGGCCAGGAAGCGTTCATTGGTGTCGATGATCTTGCCTTCTCGCAGGATAACGAGTCCCTCCTGCGAGACATTGGCGAGGCCGCGAAGATCGGTCAGATGGCTTTCCAGGAAGACTGCGCCGAAGGCCATGAGGATGAGGCCGGTGGCGACAGCCATCACGATT
>Ga0055526_1001861_pt1 | contig 14613 bp, 10 predicted proteins | sample AraplaCol_mMF_r2_FD_55013 | JGI IMG/M metagenome (GOLD analysis project Ga0055526, IMG submission 55013) | Arabidopsis root microbial communities from North Carolina, USA - plate scrape MF_Col_mMF_r2 | ecosystem: Host-associated > Plants > Roots > Endosphere | place: USA: North Carolina... | reverse complement strand
CTGTTCATCCTGGCTCCGTTCATCCAGAAACTGATGCACGGCGTGAAATAAAAAAATAAATGGGGACGTACCCCATTTATCAGGCAACAAAAAAGGCAGCTTCGGCTGCCTTTTTCTTTATGCGTTTGCCGTGAGCCAGGCGTCGAGCCTGGTCTCGGCTCCCGCAGGCAAATGCAGTCCGAGCTTGGAACGCCGCCACAGGATGTCAGCCGCCGTGACAGCCCACTCTTTGCGGCGCAGGTAATTCACTTCCGCTGCATACACGCCCGGCAGGATTTCTTCCCCCATGTCGGCCAGCGATGCGCACCCTTCCAGCAATGTATGCACCCGCGTGCCATAAGCTCGCGCATAGCGCTTCACCAGTTCCGGCGGCAGCCAGTCATACTTCACCTGCAGCGCAGCGGCCCAGTCGCAGAACTCGAGCACGGAACGGTTCTGCGGCACGGCCCCAAACAGGTCGCCGCCGGGGAGGCACGCCTTCTCCGTCCAGCCTTTTTCCGGCCGGCCGAGCGTCTTGCAAAGAATGTCGACCGCGTCTTCGGCCAGCTTGCGGAAGGTCGTGATCTTGCCGCCGAAGATGTTCAGCAGCGGTGCGCCCTCCTTGTCGAGCTCGAGGAAGTAATCGCGCGTCACGGCCTTGGCGTCGGCGGCCGCATCTTCCAGCAACGGACGCACGCCGGCATAGGTCCACACCACGTCTGCCGGGCGCACCGGTTCACGGAAATAGTCGCTGGCCAGTTCGCACAGGTAGCGGATCTCGTTTTCTTCAATCGCTACGCGCTGCGGATCGCCCTTGTATTCAAGATCGGTCGTTCCGATCAGCGTGAAGTCGCGTTCATAAGGGATGGCGAACACAATGCGGCCATCCTTGTTCTGGAAGATATAGGCCTGGTTATGCTCGAAGATGCGGCGCACCACGATGTGGCTGCCCTTGACCAGGCGCAGATGGCGCGACTGCTGCTTGCCGCCTGCCGACTGAATGAAGGATTGCGCCCACGGTCCGGCAGCATTGACCACCGCCCGGGTCGTGATCCGCTTTTCCGTGCCGTCCGCCTTGCGCAGCGTCGCTACCCAATGGTCGGCATGGCGCTCGACGCCAACGCAGCTGGTGCGGGTCAGGATGCAGGCGCCTTTGGCGCACGCGTCCATCGCGTTCAGCACCACCAGCCGGGCATCGTCGACCCAGCCATCGGAATACTCGAAGCCGGCACTGAAGGACTCCTTCAGCGGCCGCCCGGCCGGATGGCAACGCAAGTCGATGCCGCGCGAGCCCGGCAGCAGTTCGCGCTTGGCCAGCATATCGTAGAGGAAAAGTCCCGCACGGATCAGCAGCGCGGGCCGCTGGCCAGCATCGTGCGGCATCACAAAGCGCAGCGGCCACATGATGTGCGGCGCGCTGCGCAGCAGCACTTCGCGTTCCGCCAATGCCTTGCGCACCAGCCGGAATTCATAGTATTCGAGGTAGCGCAGTCCGCCATGAATCAGCTTGGTGGACGCGGATGAAGTGTGCGACGCCAGGTCGTCCTTNTCGCACAAAACGACGCACAGGCCACGGCCNGCGGCATCGCGCGCAATGCCCGCCCCATTGATNCCGCCGCCAACTACCAGTACATCACAATCAACGTCCGCCATGCATTCCCCGACTACTGTTTATAAACGACGCCNTCTTTCATTACGAAGCCCACCTTTTGCAGCANGGNGATGTCTTTCAACGGGTCNCCCGCCACCGCTACGATATCNGCNGCGAAGCCCGGCTCAAGCGAACCAAGGCGGCTCGACTGGCCAAGCAGCGATGCGGCGCTCAGCGTAGCGGAACGGATTGCCTCCAGTGCCGGCATGCCCGCTTCCACCATATAGGCGAATTCTTTCGCATTTTCACCGTGCGGGAACACCCCGGCATCTGTACCGAATGCGATCTTCACGCCGGCCTTGTAAGCGCGGGCGAAAGTGCCCTGGATCTGCGGCCCGATGGCCGCTGCCTTTGGGCGCACCAGCGGTGAATAATAATTCGGCTCCTTGGCCTTGTCGGCCACATACCTGCCAGCGCTGATGGTTGGCACATACCAGCCACCGGTCTTCTTGAACAATGCGATGGTTTCGTCGTCCATGAAGGTACCGTGCTCGATCGAGTCTACACCAGCCTTCAGCGCCCGTTTCATGCCTTCCGCGCCATGGGCATGGGCAGCGACCTTGAAGCCGTAATCCCTGGCTGCCGCAATCAGCGCCTTCAGCTCGCGTCGTCGAACTGCGAATTCATGCCGCTGCTGGCCTGGCTCAGGACGCCGCCGGTCGCGGTAATCTTGATGACGTCGGCCCCCTCCTGGTAGCGGGCGCGCACGGCCTGGCGGGCCTCGTCTGGGCTGTTGATCACGCCCTCGTCCGGCCCCGGCGTGCCGTGAAGGTGGCGCAGTTCCCGCGACTGGCCGTTGCTTGGGTCGCCGTGGCCGCCGGTCGTGGCAATGGTCTTACCGGCGGTGAACATGCGCGGGCCGACAATCGCGCCGGTATTGATGGCACGCTTCATCGCGATGTTCAGGCCTTCGTTGGCGCCCAGGTCGCGCACTGTGGTGAAGCCTGCCTTCAGCGTGCGCTCCGCAAAGGCCACCGAGTCGTAAGCGCGGTCGATGGCATCGAGCGTCATTTGGCCGCGCAATGCTTCCACCTGGGGCTGGGTCTGGCTGGTCAGGTGCACGTGCATGTCGATGAGGCCTGGCATGCAGGACATGGAACGCAGGTCCACGTCGCCTTTGCCTTTGGTGGGCTCGATCGCTTTCACAGAACCGTTCTCGATATGAACCGTGACGTTTTCGCGCCAGACGCCGGCTTTGACGTCCAGCAGGCGGCCGCAGTCGACGGTCGTGGCATTCGCAGCTCCCATTGCCAGCAGCATTCCCGCTGCCCCCAGTTTCCTCATCGCCCAGTCTCCCTCAAGAAGTGGATTTTTCGCGTGCCGCCCACAGGAGCAGCGCCATGATTACAGCATAAGGCAGCAAGGACAGCAAATCCGCTGTCGGCCCGCTGAAGAAGGGATTGCTGGTTTCGGCCCACGCAGTGACCGCCGCGTCGAAGTTCGTCATCACCCCTGCAGTAATCGCAATCACGATACCGGCCAGGGCGCCGCCTGCGATATAACCCGATGCCAGCAGCACGCCTTCGCTGCGGTCGCCCGCGGCCTGCCGCTCTTCTTCGTTCATTCCGGCGTACTGCGGCAGCTTGTTGTTGCGCCGGTCGGCCAGCCAGCGCAGCGCGCCACCCACAGCAATCGGGAGCGTCGCCGACAGGGGCAGGTAGACGCCGACCGCAAACGACAGCGACTGCACCCCAGACATCTCCAGCACCACGGCGATCATCACGCCCAGCATGACCAGCGTCCACGGCAACTGCTGGTCAAGGATGCCCTTGATGATATAGGAGACCAGCACCGCCTTCGGTGCATCGTATTTGCGCACCTCGGTGCCGTCCGGCCGCTTGTGGTGCGTGCCATTGATGCCGGGATCGACGAACCAAACCGCCTTGCCGTCCGGCGCGACCAGGTATTTGCCTTCCGGCCCGCCCTGCGCGTCCGGCTTCTGCCAGACCTTGTAGGTAGCGCTGTCGCTGGCCGCTTGCGGGCCTTCCAGGCGCGCGGTGGCGCTCAGGCGAGCAGCATCGGTTGCCAGCCCCGGCGCAACCTGGGCCGCCGGCACGTAGACCGTGCTCGAATTATTCAGTTGCAGCAGGATCGGGCCAAGCAAAAGAGCCGACGCGAGCGAACCAACCAGCATGGCGTACTGTTGCAATCGCGGCGTGGAGCCGACCAGGAAACCCGTCTTCAAGTCCTGCGATACCGTGCCGGCGTTGGCCGAGGCAATGCAGACAATCGCACCCACCGATAGCGCCGTCACGTAATATTGCCCGCCGGTCCAGCCAACCATCAGGAAAATCAGGCAAGTGAACAGCAGCGTCGCCACCGCCATGCCGGAAGTCGGGTTGGAGGACGAGCCGATCTCGCCGGTCAGGCGCGACGACACCGTGGAGAACAGGAAGCCGAACACCAGGATCAGCAACGCCCCCAGCAAATTCATATGCAGCGGCGCGGACGCCGTGATCACCGCGATCAGGCCCAGGCAGCCCAGCACCACCCACTTCATCGGAATATCCTGCTCGGTGCGCCGCGTAACGTCGGCCTTGCTGCCCTTGCCCACCCCGGACAAGCCGGCAGCGAGGCTGCGCCAGATCATCGGCATTGCGCGCAGCAGCGCGATCAGGCCGCCCGCCGCCACCGCGCCGGCGCCGATATACAGGATGTAAGCGCCGCGCACATCATCCGGTCCCATCGCGGAAATCAGCATGGTGCCCGGCGCCAGGATGGTGGTCAGTGGGTCCCCGAAGAACTTGATCATCGGGATCAGCAGCAGGTAGGACAACACACCGCCCGCCGTCATGGTCAGGGCAATGCGCGGGCCGATGATGTAGCCCACGCCCAGCAGCTCCGGCGACACTTCCGCACCGATGGAGCCGCCCTTCAACGGCGCGCCCAGCACGACTTCCGGCGTGTCCTTCCACCACTTGAGCGACACATTGAGCGCCTTGTATAGAAGCCCGATCCCGAAGCCGCCAAAGATCAGCCTTGCGCGCCGCCGCGCATCGCGTGCCGCTTCAGATTCGCCCTGCAACGGCTCGCCGGCCGCCTGGCGCGAAGAATCGCTGGCAGCAGCCTTCAGCACTTCCGCGCATGCCGTACCTTCGGGGAATTTCAGTTCCTGGTGCTGGTCCACGATCATGGTGCGGCGCATCGGGATCATCATCAGGATGCCCAACAGGCCGCCCAGCACGCCCACCAGCATCACGCGCCAGATTTCCAGTTCAAAGCCCAGGATCAGGATGGCCGGCATGGTCACGCCCAGGCCAAAGGCGATCGACTCGCCGGCCGAACCGGCCGTCTGCGCAATGCTGTTCTCCAGGATGCTGGCATCCCTGCCGCCCAGTTTTTTGGCCAGGCCGAAAAAAGTGATCGCAATGACCGCCACCGGGATCGATGCGCTGACGGTCAGGCCGACTTTGAGTACGAGGTACAGCGAAGAAGCGCCAAACACCATGCCCAGCAAGGTACCGAGGACCAGCGCGCGGAACGTCATCTCCGGCAGCCGCGCCTCGTCGGGTATATAGGGACGGAACACGTAAATCCTTTTAGACTAAAACACCTAGGACTATGGCATAAATAGCAATGAAGTAGCAACTATCGAGTAGTCTATAATGCCCCGACTTAGCAACTGTGAGAGCTGATTTGATCAATCGTCCTTCCTGGCTGAACCGCCGTAACATCATCCGCGCCAGCATCGGCGCGGGCCTCGCCGGCCTGGCCGGCGGCATCGCCCTGGCCTGCTATGCGGCCTTCGTGATCCGCCCCAACCTGCCTACGCTGGAAGCGGTCACCGATTACCGCCCCAAGATCCCGCTGCGCATTTATACGGCAGACAAGGTGCTGATCGGCGAATTCGGCGAAGAACACCGCGATTTCACGCCGATCGAGGAAGTGCCGGACCTGATGAAGAAGGCCGTGCTGGCAATCGAAGACTCGCGCTTCTACGAACATGGCGGCATCGACTGGCGCCGCGTGCTGGGTGCTGCCCGTGCCAACTTGCGCGGCAGTTTCCGCCAGGGCGGATCGACCATTACCATGCAGGTGGCGCGCGACTTCTACCTCAGCAAGGACAAGTTCATCACGCGCAAGATCGCCGAATCGATGCTGGCCTATCGCATCGAAGATGCGCTGAGCAAGGACAAGATCCTTGAGCTATACATGAACAACATCTACCTGGGCCAGCGCTCCTACGGCTTCGCCAGCGCCGCCCAGGCTTACTTCGGCAAATCGCTGAAGGAACTGTCGATTGCCGAAACGGCAATGCTGGCAGGCCTGCCGCAAAACCCTTCGCGCAACAATCCTGCCGTCAATCCGAAGAAAGCGCGCTCGCGCCAGCAAGTGGTGTTGCGCCGCATGTTCGAACTCGAATACATCACCGAGGCGCAGTACGAAAAGGCGAAGAAAGAACAGCTCCACGTCAACCACCGCGGCCAGGAGTTCGACGTCCACGCCGAATACGTGGCCGAACTGGCGCGCCAGGCCGTGTTTGCGCAGTTCAAGGAAGAGAGCTACACCAAGGGCATCAACGTCTACACCACCATCCAGTCGCGCGACCAGGAAGCCGCCTACGATTCGGTGCGCCGCAACGTGGTGGCTTACGACCAGCGCCATGGCTACCGCGGCCCGGAAACCTATATCGAACTGCCGGCCGATGAAGAAGAGCGTGGCGACGCCATCGACGAAGTACTGGGCAAGCGCGTCGTCAGCGATGGCCTGATCCCGGCGGTGGTACTCGAATCCAGCCCAACCCTGGTCAAGGCCGAGACGTCGGACGGCGACGTGCTGTCGATCAGCGGCGACGGCCTGAAACTGGCCGCATCCGCGCTGTCCAGCAAGGCCAAGCCGGCTTCCGCGATCCGTCCCGGCGCCGTCATCCGCGTCATGCAGACCGAAAAGAAAGGCTGGGCCATCAGCCAGGTGCCGCAGGTTGCCGCTGCCTTCGTAGCATTGGACGCCAATACCGGCGCCTACCAGGCCATGGTGGGCGGCTTCGACTACGGACTGCAAAAGTTCAACCACGTCACGCAGGCGTGGCGCCAGCCAGGCTCCTCGATCAAGCCTTTCATCTATTCCGCAGCGGTGTCCAAAGGCTTCGGACCGGGCACGGTCATTGCCGACGAGCCGCTCGAACTGCCGGGCAGCTCGATTGGCCAGCCATGGCGTCCGCAGAATGACGACGGCAAGTTCGACGGCCAGGTCACCATGCGCCGCTCGCTGGCGGCGTCGAAGAACGTGCCTTCCGTACGCATCCTGCGCGCAGCCGGCCTGGATGACACCCACGCCTACCTGTCGCGCTTCGGCTTCGACCTGTCGCGCCATCCGAAGAACTTCACCATGGCGCTGGGCACCGGCGCCGTCACGCCGCTGCAACTGGCCGGCGCCTATGCGGTATTTGCCAACGGCGGCTACAAGGCCACGCCTTACCTGATCTCGCGCGTCACCGATTCCAAGGGCGTGCCCATCATGGACATCCAGCCGCCTGCGCCAGCCACTGCCGGTGAACGCGTGCTGGACGAGCGCAACGTCTTCATCATGGACAGCATGATGCGCGACGTCGCCCGCAGCGGTACCGGCGCGGCCGCCGGCCGCCTTGGCCGCCCCGACCTGGCCGGCAAGACCGGCACCACCAGCGATTCCTTCGACGGCTGGTTCGCCGGCTACGGCGGCGGCGTTGTCGCCGTGGCCTGGATGGGCTACGACGATCCCAAGTCGCTCGGCGGACGCGAGTTCGGCGCAACGCTGTCGCTGCCGATCTGGATGGACTATATGCGCTCCGCACTGCCGAAGCACCCGCCGGTCGACCGTCCGGCGCCGGAAGGCGTCGTGCAGTTGAACGGCGACTGGCTGCTTGAGGAATACGCCAACGACCCGACCGTGCTGGCGATCGACATGGGCGAGGTTCCTGCCGAAGGCGAACAACCGGTGCCGGCCGACGGCACGCAGCAGCCGCCCGCTACGCCGGCGGCGCCGGCGCAGCCAACGCCGCCCAGCCAGCCGGCGCTGCAACAAATCCCGCAACAGCAAGCCCCTCTGGGAACCTGATCGTGCCGGGCCAAAGGGCTCCGTCGTTCCGTCGCCGCCGACTGCTCGGCGCGGCGGCGCTGCTGGCGCCGCTGGCCGCCGTCGCGCCGGCCGCCAGCGCCGGCACGCACGTGCCCCGCATCTACATGATCCTGTTCCGCGGCGAGACCGACGTCGAAGCCGGCTTCCACCAATGGTTCAAGGACAACCGCCTGCAGGCCGACTTCATGGCACGCAGCGTGGAGATGGATGCCAGCCGCGTCCCCGCCCTGCTTGAGGAAGCCCGCGCCTGGCGCGCGGACCTGATCTACACCTGGGGCACGCCGGTCAGCCTGGCCGTCGCGGCCAGGGAATTCGACATTCCCGTCGTATTCACGATGGTCTCCGCGCCTATCGCGGCCGGGCTGGTCCAAAGCCTCGCCAGCTCGCAGCGCAACCTGACAGGCGTCAGCCACGTGGTTCCNGCACGCCAGCAAATGAGCGCCATNCGCAGTTATCGACGCTTCGACCGCATCGGCGCGATTTTCAATCCGAACGAAGTGAACGCGCGGGTCGCCATGCGCGAAATGCGCGTTGANGCGGANCGCGTCGGNGCCGAGTTCACGCCCCATCCTGTCCCACTGGACGAACAGGGGCAGCCGCGCGCCGCCGCCATTCCGGAAATGCTGCAGGAATTCGCAGAACNTAAGNCNCAGCTGATTTATATCGGCCCCGACAGCTTCATCGCTTCCCAGCGCATCCTGGTCACGGAGNCCGCGCTGGCCCTGGGCTTGCCGGTCTTTTCGGCGGCCGAAGTAGCGCTGCGCGACGGCAGCGCCTTGTTTGGCCTGGTGGCCGGCTATAAGAACGTCGGACGCCTGACTGCACATAAGGTGGCCCAGATCCTGTACCATCGCGTCAAGCCCTCTGCGCTTCCGATTGAAACGCCGGGCACATACTCTTACCTCGTCAACATGGACGTGGCACGCCAGCTCGGCATGATGCCGCCGGCCCGCGTGCTGCAGTTTGCGGAGCAAATCAAATGATCCCGCTGTCGCCGCCGGTATTGCAGCAAATGACCATGGGCCTGGCCTATGGCTTGACTGACGTCGGCACTGTACGGCCCAGCAACCAGGACAACCTGTTGCTGCTGCCGGAACTGAACCTGGTTGCCGTCGCCGACGGCATGGGTGGGCATGTCGGTGGCGATATCGCCAGCACCGAGGCTTTGATGCTGGTGTGGAAGCACCTGCGCGCCCAGCATTCACCGGGCAGCGATACCGAGGCGCTGCGCCAGTTGCATGAAGCGGTCCTCTTCGCCAACAGCACCCTGTTCCGCAACAATGCAGCCGCCGGACTGGCCGATGGCTACGGCATGGGCACGACGCTGACCGGCATGTGGCGACCGCATGCCGATGGCCCGTCCTTCATCTTCCACGTCGGCGACAGCCGCATTTATCGTTACCGCGACGGGCAACTGGTCCAGCTCACGCACGACCAGACCCTGTACCAGCAGGCGCTGGAGGCCGGCATGAAGGGCATTCTGCCGCCGAGGAACCTGCTGCTGCAGGCGATCGGACCAGGCGAGGAAATCCGCCCGGATGTCTTCACGCACAAGCATGCGCCAGGCGACCTTTACCTGTTGTGCAGCGATGGCTTGTATGGCTCCTCTGCGCAGGAGGACTTGTCCGCGCTGTTGGCGAACGCCGGCCCGGATAACCTGCCGGAAACCTGCGCTGCACTGGTCGAGAAGGCCAAGCAGGACGGCAGCCGCGATAACATCACGGCCATCCTGCTGCTCTGCCCAGCTTAAAACTCTTCCCAATCGTCGTCCGGCTTGGCCACGACGGCGGCTGGGCGCCGTGCCCGGCTACTTGCAGGCACATCCTGACGCGCCTCGGCCGCAGCCTCGCTCCGCGCAGCACCCTCGCCCGCAGGCATGTCGCTGTGCCGTGCCGCACGCTGCTCGCTGCCGCGTGCCGGCCGCACCACCGCCAGCGCTCCCGCCCTGGCTGACGGCCGGCGGGCCGGCGCTTCCGCCCCCAGGGCCGCCATGGCCGACGCATCCAGCTTGAACACGCTCACTACCTCCATCAGCCGCGCCGCCTGTTCCTCCAGCGCGGCAGATGCTGCGGCCGCCTCCTCGACCAGCGCCGCGTTCTGCTGCGTCACATGATCCATCTGGCTGATCGCCGTATTGATCTGGTCAATGCCAGCGCTTTGTTCCTGCGTCGCCAGGCTGATCTCGGAGATAATGTCCGTCACCCGCTGCACGCTGGTGACTACCTCGCCCATGGTCGCTCCCGCTTCGCCAACAAGCTTGCTGCCGGCTCCAACCTTCTCCACCGAGTCGCCAATCAGTTGCTTGATCTCTTTCGCCGCTGCCGCAGAGCGCTGCGCCAGGTTGCGCACTTCAGATGCCACGACAGCAAAGCCACGCCCCTGCTCCCCCGCCCGGGCTGCCTCCACCGCAGCGTTCAGTGCGAGGATATTGGTCTGGAACGCGATGCCATCGATCACGCTGATGATGTCCACGATCTTGCTCGAGGACTCATTGATCGAATCCATGGTTTCCACAACGCGCGCTACCACTTCGCCGCCCTTGGCGGCCACTGTGGAGGCAGTCTTGGCGAGCTGGTTCGCCTGCTGCGCGTTGTCCGCGTTATGCCGAACAGTGGAAGTCAATTCCTCCATCGACGAGGCAGTCTCCTCCAGCGAACTGGCCTGCTCCTCGGTGCGGCTGGACAAGTCCATATTGCCGGTGGCGATTTCCGAAGTGGCATTGGCAATGGTGCCGGTACCCTTGCGCACCTGGCCCACCACACGGATCAGGCTTTCGTTCATATCTTTCAGCGCCTGCAGCAACTGGCCGGTTTCTTCTTTCGTCTCCACCGCAATCTCGCTGGTGAGGTCACCCGCCGCCACCGTCTGCGCCACTTTCACGGCCGATTCGATCGGCCCCGTGATCGCCAGCGTGATATACCAGGCGATTGCAATTGCCAGCACCATTGCCACCACGGCCGTGATCACCATCGCGCGCTCAGCCGAGACGACAGCCTCGGTCCCCGACTTGATGGATTCTGTCGCAATGCCGTCATTCAGATCAATGATCTTGTTCAGGCTTTGTTCCGCCTTGGAGAATAATGGGCCCGAGGCTTTGTACTGCTGGTAAAACTGGACAAACAACTCCTTCTGCTTCGCCTCGTCCTTGTTGCTGGCCAGTGCAGCAACGGTTCCGCCAAGCTTCGCATCGGCGGCCTTCCAGGCTTCCCATTCAGCGACAAACTGCTTCCACATCACCGCCTCTTCGGCTGTTTGCGGCAAAGGCTCATACTTCTTCCAACCAGCCGTCGCTTTCGCCCATGCCGCATCGCGTGCTTTCGCCACGTCGGCGAATTTGGCCTGTGCCGCGTAGTCGTTCTCGTAAATGGCAGTCTGCAGCGTCGCCTTGTCGACAGCCGTCTGGCCTTCGCTCAGTACCAGCAGGCCATAAATGGAAGGCAGCCGCACCACGCCAATTTCGTTGACCGACTCGCCCACGCTGGCAATGCCGCGGTAGCCGGAAACGCCGAGCGCCGCCAGTGCCAGCATCATCACCGCCACCAGCACGGCCAGCTTCCATTTGATCAGGAGGTTCTTGAACATGACGTCACCCTTTCTTGCGATACAACTTTATTTGTTTGGTGATAGTTGGTGAGATTGTGCTCCTTCGAATGAATATCGGGCTTTAGTTCCCGTGCGTCAACGGAATCGTGCCGCTGCGCGCCATCCATGCAACAAAGTGATTTGGCACTGAAGGAACCCACCGTGCTAATTCAGCAATCTTGTCGCGCCACGCATCGCCGGTGCTAGATTGGACTCTCCCACAACCAATCAGCACAGGAGGCTTTATGAAGAAGTTCGTCTGGCAGCTGCTTTCGGTCCTGTTCATCGCCATCACCGCACTTCCCGCATCCGCGACCGGCTACACGCAAACCCGTTACCCCATCGTCCTCGTCCACGGCCTGTTTGGCTTTGACAGCCTCGGTCCACTCGAATACTTCTACGGCATACCGGGCGCGCTGCGCAGCGGCGGGGCGCAAGTCTATGTGACATCGGTTTCCGCGGCCAACAGCACCGAAGTACGCGGCGAGCAGCTCCTGCTCCAGGTGCGCCAGATACTTGCCGCAACCGGTGCCGAAAAAGTCAACCTGATAGGACATAGCCACGGCGGCCCGACCTCGCGCTATGTCGCCTCGGTACGCCCGGACCTGGTGGCCTCGGTGACCAGCATTGGCGGGGTAAATAAGGGCTCCAGGGTGGCGGACCTGCTGGTCGGCGCCGCGCCGGACCTGGTCTATAGCGTAGGCAACGCACTGGGCGGCTTGCTTGGCCTGATCTCCGGAAGTTCGTCGCTGCCGCAGGATGCTTATGCAGCAGCCCATTCGCTCAGCACCGCCGGCACCGCGACCTTCAACGCACGCCATCCAGCCGGCCTGCCGTCGACCGCGTGCGGCGAAGGCGCGCATCAAGCCAACGGTGTGTACTATTTCTCCTGGAGCGGCGCTACGCCCTACACCAACATCTTTGACCCCGCAGATCCCTTCCTTGCTGTCACTTCGATCGCCTTCGGAGGCGCGAAGAACGACGGCCTGGTCGCCAGTTGCTCCTCCCACCTTGGACGCGTGATCCGCGACGACTACTGGATGAACCACCTCGATGAAGTCAACCAGATGGTCGGCATTACCCACCTGTTCGAAACCAGCCCGGTGACGCTGTTCCGTCAGCACGCCAACCGCCTGCAGGGAATGGGCCTGTGAGCGCCCGGGTGCGGGCGGGTCTGGCGATCTGCGCCCTGGCGCTAGCCGGCGCGCTCGCACTATGGGCCAACGGCTTCGGCATACCGCCGGTGCCGGCCACCGCACCTGGCACGCTGCCGGCGCCGACGGCGGCCGCCTCGACGCCTACGCCCTTTGTGCCCTCGATGGCCGGCACCCGGCCCGACGGCCTGCCCAATACCGCCGCCGGCGCCGCATTGAAGGTCGACGCGGAATTGCGCCACCTGTTCGACTACTACCTGTCGGCATTGGGCGAAGCCGGTTTGCCCGCCATCCGTGCCGGTATCGAGCGGGAACTGGAGCAGCGGCTGGCGCCCGCCGCCGCCGCACAAGCCAAGCGGCTCCTGGGCCAGTACCTGGCCTACAAACGCGCCCTGGCCGAGGCCGAGCGCGGCCAGGGCGCGCCCGCCTCCGGCGCTTCGTTCGCCGCCGCAGCCCGCAACCGCCTGCTGGCCATGCAGGAACTGCGCAAACGCTATTTCAGTCCAGCCGAAGCCGCAGGCCTGTTCGGCGACACCGACGCGCGCGACCAGGATGCCATCGCGCGCCTGGAAGTGGTGGACGACAAGACCCTGTCGCCAGCCCAGCGCCTGCAGCGCATGGCCGACCTAGACCGCAAGCTGCCACCGGCCTTGCAGGAAGAACGCACGGCCCCGCAGCGCATATTAAACATCGAACAACAGGTGGAAACAGCCCGCAAAGGCGGCGCCGGCGAAGATGAGCTGTTCCGCCTGCGGGCAGCGGCATTCGACCCGCAAGCCGCCGGCCGGCTGGCCCAGCTCGACCGGGAACAGGCCGACTGGTTGCGCCGGATCGCCGCCTACCGTTCGGCAAGTGCCGGTTTGGCCGGCAACCAGGCCGCGATCCAGCAGCTGCGCGATAGTCTTTTTACATCATTTGAGCAAAAACGCTTGGGCGCCTACGAATAGGTGCTTGCACTATAATGTGGGGCCAGCATATTAGTGTCTTCCAGTTAGCGCCACGTTTGCATGCCTTTCGACTTCAAAAAAGCACTCCCCAAGCCGGGCAACCGCTTCGCGTTGCCCAACCTGTTCGGCTCCGGTGACGCCTACGCGCTGGCGCAAACGGCACTCGAATTGAAAGCGCGCGGCCAGATGCTGGCCGTGGTCGTAGCCCAGGCCAGCGACGGCCAGCGCCTGCTGGCCGAAATCCCCTGGTTCGCCAACGGTGGCCTGCGCTGCCACCTGCTGCCGGACTGGGAAACCCTGCCTTACGACGCCTTCTCGCCGCACCAGGACCTGGTGTCCGAGCGCCTCGCGACCCTGCATGAGATCCAGACCGGCCAGTGCGACGTCGCCATCATCCCGGCCACGACTGCGCTGGTGCGCATGGCGCCGCCCTCTTTCCTGGCTGCCTACACCTTCTTCTTCAAGCAGGGCGAGTCGCTGGACGAGGCCAAGCTGAAGTCGCAACTGACCCTGGCCGGCTACACCCACGTGAGCCAGGTCATGTCGCCCGGCGAATACTCCGTGCGCGGCGGCCTGATCGACCTGTTCCCGATGGGTTCCGCCCTGCCGTACCGCCTGGACCTGTTCGGCGACACCATCGAAACCATCCGCACCTTCGACGCCGACACCCAGCGCTCGCTGTACCCGGTCAAGGAGGTGCGCCTGCTGCCGGGCCGCGAATTCCCGATGGACGAAGCCTCGCGCACCGCCTTCCGCAGCCGCTGGCGCGAAACATTTGAAGGAGACCCGTCGCGCGCCGTAGTTTACAAGGACATCAGCAGCGGCATCGCCTCCGCCGGCATCGAATACTACCTGCCGCTGTTCTTCGACGAAACCGCGACCTTCTTCGACTACCTGCCGGCAGAGGCCAGCGTGGCCATGGTTGGCGACATCGACGGCGCCATCAAGCGCTTCTGGGCCGATACCGAATCGCGCTACAAGTTCCTGAAGGCCGACCGCGAGCGCCCTATCCTGCCGCCGCAGGACATTTTCCTCGGCGACGAACAGTTCTTCGTGCTGGCCAAGCCGCACCCGCGCATCGCCATCTCGCGCGACATGTCCCTGCCATCGTCCGAGCTGTCGGCGGCGATCCCGAACATCGCGGTTAATCGCCACCTGGACGACCCGCTGACCAACCTGCGCGCCTACCTGATGCAGTCCGGCCGCCGCGTGATGATCTGCGCCGAAACCAACGGCCGCCGCG
>Ga0055526_1001852_pt1 | contig 14644 bp, 8 predicted proteins | sample AraplaCol_mMF_r2_FD_55013 | JGI IMG/M metagenome (GOLD analysis project Ga0055526, IMG submission 55013) | Arabidopsis root microbial communities from North Carolina, USA - plate scrape MF_Col_mMF_r2 | ecosystem: Host-associated > Plants > Roots > Endosphere | place: USA: North Carolina... | reverse complement strand
CGCCCGGCTTCGCGCTGGGCAAGGCGGTGGGCGACGGCAACAACTGGGCGCACTGGCTGCTGTGGTCGCACGGCGGCATGCTGGTCGATACCAAGGGCAAGGTAGTGGTGAATTCGCCCGAGACCTGGGCCGCGCTGGAATACGCCAAACAGCTCTACCCCACCTTCGTGCCGGGCACGCTGTCCTGGCAGGATCCGTCGAACAACAAGGCGTTCCTGGATGGGCAGGTCAGCCTGACGGCCAACGGCATCTCGGTCTACTACGCGGCCAAGAACTCGAAGGAGCCCAAGCTGCAGGAGATGGCAAAGGACATCCAGCACGCGCACTTCCCCATCGGCAAGAGCGGCAAGCCGACCGAGCTGATGCAGATCACGCAGATGATGATCTTCAAGTACTGCAAGTATCCGAACGCGGCCAAGGCCTTCCTGCAGTTCATGATGGAGCCCGAGCAGTACAACCCGTGGATGGAGGCCGCCATCGGCTATGTGAGCCAGCCGCTCAAGGAATACGAGGCGAACCCGATCTGGACGGCCGACCCGAAGCACACCGTGTACCGCGACGCGGCATCGCTGATGCTCGATAACGGCCACGCGGGCCCGCTGGGCACGGCATCCGCGGCGGCCATGGCGGACTACATCGTGCTCGACATGGTGGCCGAGGCCGCCAGCGGGGCGAAGACGCCCAAGGAAGCCGCGGCCCGCGCGGCACAGCGCGCCGAACGTTACTACAAGGCCTGACGATGCAGAATACCGCTGCGACGCCGCCTGCCTCGCAGCGGCCCCCTGCCCAGCCGGCTCCCCGCTCGATGCTGTCCCGGCTGTCCGACAACCGCCATGCGCTGGGGCTGCTGTTCATGCTGCCCACGGCGCTGCTGCTGCTGGTCTTCCTGACCTACCCGCTCGGCCTGGGCGTCTGGCTGGGCTTCACCGACACCAAGATCGGACGGCCCGGCGCGTGGATCGGGCTGGACAACTTCAGCTACCTGGCCAGCGATTCGGTCACGCAGCTGGCGCTCTTCAACACCATCTTCTACACCCTGATCGCCAGCGTGCTGAAGTTCGCGCTGGGGTTGTGGCTGGCGCTGCTGCTGAACCGCAACCTGCCGTTCAAGTCGTTCTTCCGGGCGGTGGTGCTGTTGCCCTGGATCGTTCCCACGGCGTTGTCGGCGCTGGCGTTCTGGTGGATCTACGATGCGCAGTTTTCGGTCATCAGCTGGACGCTGGTCAAGCTGGGGCTGATCGACCGCTATATCGACTTCCTGGGCGACCCGTGGCTGGCGCGGTTTTCGACCATCGCGGCCAATGTCTGGCGCGGCATCCCGTTCGTGGCCATCTCGCTGCTGGCCGGGCTGCAGACCATCTCGCCCACGCTGTACGAGGCGGCATCCATCGACGGCGTCACGCCCTGGCAGCAGTTCCGCTACGTGACCCTGCCGCTGCTGACGCCGATCATCGCCGTGGTGATGACGTTCTCGGTGCTGTTCACCTTTACCGATTTCCAGCTGATCTACGTGCTGACGCGCGGCGGTCCGCTCAACGCCACGCACCTGATGGCTACCCTGTCGTTCCAGCGCGCCATTCCGGGCGGATCGCTGGGCGAAGGCGCGGCGCTGGCCACGATGATGGTGCCCTTCCTGCTGGCCGCCATCCTGTTCTCGTACTTCGGCCTGCAACGGCGCGCATGGCAACAGGGGGGCGACAAATGAAAGCGAAGGCGGTGGAAAACGAATCGCAAGGCATGGAATATCTGCAATCGGTGCCGCGCCGCTGGGTGACGCTGTATATCCCGATCGGCGTGTTCCTGTTCGTCTTGCTGTTCCCGTTCTACTGGATGGGCATCACGGCGTTCAAGCCCGATGGCGAATTGCTGATGCAAAGCGCCAACCCGTTCTTCGTGATGGCACCGACGCTGGCCCATTTCAAGAAACTACTATTCAACACACCCTACCCGGCCTGGCTGCTCAATACCGTCATCGTCTCGACGGTATCCACGTTCGCGTCGCTGGCGGCGAGCGTGCTGGCGGCCTACGCCATCGAGCGGCTGCGGTTCCAGGGCGCCAAGCAGGTGGGGCTGGCGATTTTCCTGGCCTACCTGATTCCGCCGTCGATTCTGTTTATCCCGCTGGCGTCGATCGTTTTCCAGCTCGGTCTGTTCGATACGCGCTGGGCCCTGATCCTGACCTACCCGACCTTCCTGATCCCGTTTTGCACCTGGCTGCTGATGGGGTATTTCCGGTCGATTCCGTACGAGCTGGAGGAATGCGCGTTGATCGACGGCGCCACCCGCTGGGAAATCCTGGTCAAGATTATCTTGCCGCTGGCCGTACCGGGGCTGATTTCGGCAGGGATTTTCGCGTTCACGCTATCGTGGAACGAGTTTATTTACGCGCTGACGTTTATCTCGTCGTCCGAGGTAAAAACCGTGCCCGTGGGTATCGTGACCGAACTGGTGGAAGGCGACGTCTACCACTGGGGCGCACTGATGGCAGGCGCCCTGCTCGGCTCCCTGCCAGTGGCCGTGGTCTATTCGTTCTTCGTGGAGTATTACGTGTCCGGCATGACCGGGGCGGTCAAGGAATAACCGATACCGCCGGGCTCGGACCGGTCCAGCGCGGCGGGCCCGGGTGCCACGATCTGCGTGGCGTTGGCCACATTGCCGGTATCGAGCCTGACACAGCGCGCCCTCAGCATCTTGTCGATCCGCCACCATTGCACCGTTTCGACGCAGGAGTTTCCGGGACAAAACAGTTCCGCGTGAACCGGCGCGTGATTAATCAGGGATCGGACGATACGCAGCGTATAGCCCTCGCTCAGCAACTGGACGAGGCGCTTTTGTTGGGGGGACAGTGCCATGAATCATGCGGTCAGAAAGATGCGGGCAACGTGCGGGAAGCCGTTGCCCGCACGTGAAATCGCTTGCGGGTTTCGAAGCGATTTCGTATTAACGGCCGATTATGCCCGTCGATGAATCGCGAGGCACTGCACGTAATCCGCACATTTCGGACATTTTCCCAACCAACCATCATGATGTGATATGTCCGGACAAGGCCCCTATTCCGCCTGCGGCACCAGGGGCGGCGTTTGCGTCTTGCCCAGGAAGGCGAACGCAATCTGGACCAGCCCGACGGTAAGGCCGAGCGTGGCGCCGACCTTCCAGGCGAGCGCATAGTCGTGCATCAGGTCATATAGCCAGCCGCCGCCAAACGCCCCGACAAAGCTGCCGATCTGGTGACTGAAAAACGCCACGCCGGCAATCATGGCCTGCCAGCGCAGCCCGAATGTCTGGGCGATCCAGCCCTGCACCAGCGGCGATACCCCGAGCCACAGAAAGCCCATGACGGCCGAAAATACCATTGTGGTTTCCGGGGTCGGCGAAGCATGGAAAAACCAGATGAATCCCATAGACCGGCAAATATAGATGCCGCCGAGCAGCAGCAACTTGTTGACCCGACCGCCGGCCCATCCGAAAAACAGGCTGCCCAGCACATTGAATCCGCCAATCAGGCCCAGCGCCTTGGCCGACAGCATCGGATCCATGCCGCAGATATCGAGATAGGCCGGCAGATGCGTGGTCAGGAACACCAGCTGCATGCCGCACACGGTATAAGCCAGCGCCATGACCACGAACGGCGGATGCCGCAACGCGGTCATCAGCGCCTGCCGGCCGCTCTGCTCTGCCTGCGCGCGGGTGGGAACCTGCCGCACCTGGTCCACCCGGCCACCGAACCACGCAGCCGGCAGCATGATCATCGCCAGGATCACGAACGACACCAGGCCCATGCGCCAGCCCCATTCGCCTGCAATGCTCTGGCCCAGCGGCGCCGCGATCATCGCCCCGAGCGAGCCGGACGCCGAGACGCAGCCCAGCACGAGGCTGCGCACCTGCGCGCTGACCGCGCTCGACGCCGCGGCCATGGCCATCGCCGTGCCGGTACTGGCCATGGCCATGCCAATCAGCAGCCCGCCACCCAGCACCACCGCCCACATGCCGTGGGCCGTGGCCAGCAGTACCAGCCCGACGAGGTACAGCAGCGAGCCGCCCACCATCAGGGGCCGGAATCCGCTCCGGACCGCCAGCGCGCCGGCAAACGGCTGCAGCAGCCCCCACGTGAGGTTCTGCACCGCCACGGCAATCGTGAAATCGCCCACGGAAATCCCGATATCGCGCGTCAGCGGCGGCACGAAGATGCCCAGGCTCTGCCGCAAGCCCATGGCCAGCGACAGCATGACGGAGGCGCCGATCAGGATCGGCATGACGGGGCGCAGCGAGGATAGGCGAGACATGCGGGGGCTCTTGTTATGGGGCGGCATGCCGGAGGCGAAACCGCCCAGCCATTTTCGTTGAATCGTCAAGGGATTTGTATGCTCGGGAATACTGAGAGGGCACTGCCCTGCAGAAGTGGGACCGCCGCCGGTGGAGCCGGTAGCACGCATGGGTCACTTTGTCTGCAAGGCGGGGCGTCGATACTGCCGTGAGGGGTCGCGCCGCAGCGAATCCACCTGCTGCCTCACGGCGCCATGCCCTTCCCGGCTCCGAACCATCGGTGAGTTAGCGCCGCATTTTTCGGAGGCTTAACGGACTCATTGCGATAAGTTTTCTTATCGCAATGCGTTCTCATCGTTCTCAAACCGCTCCGCGAGAAATGGCGCTCAGGGGCGAGCCGCGCACCGCATCTGCCGCCATGCGTCTTCGCCCTGGACCACGTCGGGGCATGGCTGCATCACGCCGTGACGCAATCTTGTCGGCGCGCGCAGCAGATTGAAATGGGATGAAGCTTCGCTCGGCTTTAGCTCGATCTGCGGCCGTCACACTCTGATACACAGTCGTACAGCCCTGCTTCGTTGCGCCGCAGCGATGCGCCAGCGCAGGCGGCTTTGTACTTCTCGCCGAGCAAAATCTTCCGCGCAGGCCCAATGCTTGAAAGATCTACCTGCGCCCTGCAACGTTGACTTAATTTCGCGTTAAGGGGCGCGGCGTCTGAATCAGCGGCTTACTACATTTGGGCGATTTCGTTGTTCTGCGATCGCCAGATGTAAGTGGTCCGATATACAGCCCTTACACATTCTTACAGCAAGCAAAGTCCAAACTGACTAACTTTGAATCGCTCCAGCGTTGCATCGCATCAATGCAGCGATGTTGTGCTGTGGGCTTCCATGGCGCGTCGCGTCTCGTAGTGTCTGTCTGCATATGGCCCGTCCTGGGCGTATGTCGACAGTTCAATGGATCGGCACACACGGTCCACTCGCCTGTCCCGGCGGCGTAGCAACGGCCCGGGGCAAACGGCGCATAAAAAATTGTTGGGGGACGTACAGCACCGCACCAACCGAACGGGCATGCGCTCGGGCGGCGGGATAGTGCTTGTCTGCGAATTTAACAACCGCGATCGACGTTGGCGATCGTGGGTGGCCACCTTTTTACCCCGGGAGCTCGCATGGACAACAATTCAGACCAAAAGCCGACCGTGCCAACGCGGCTACCACCTTCGCCGCCGCAGCGGCCGCAACAGCCCCCGCCGCGCGACGCGGTCGCCAAGCAAGGCAGCCCCCTGAGCCTGCGGCCGGTATGGCAGGCCATTCCGCGCCTGGCCAGCTATGGCATGGTGGGCTTCATCATATGGATCATCCTATCCGTGATGTTCCCGTATGTCTTCGTGCGCTCGTCGGAACGCGCGATCGTCAACAGCCCCGTCAGCCTGATCACCACCCCCGTCGAAGGCGTGGTCACAAAGCAGCTGGTGCCGGTAGGCACCACCTTCACCGCCGGCCAGTCGTTGATGACGCTGCAGAATCCGAACATGGACCGCGCGTTGCTGATGGAGTTGACCGGCAAGAAGCTCGATAACGACAAACGGCTGGAAGCGGCCAGATCGAAGCTGGAAGTCAACCAGGCCCGCCTGGCCGCCACCAATGGCGACGTCAAACGCTATGTATCGGTGGCGCAGCAGCAGAACGATGCGCGCATCCGGGGCATCGAGGCCCGCCTGGCCGCAGCCCAGCAGCAGATGGAAGCGCAGGTCAATGTCGTCACGCGCAACGAAGCCATGCAGCAGGCAGGCGCCGTCAGCCAGGCGTTCACCGAGGCATCGCGCAACCAGCTTGCCGTGCTGGGGGGCCAGAAGGATGCCATCGAGGCGGAACTCAACGGTGCGCGCAGCGCCAGTGCCGCCACGCGCAACCGCGTCTATGCCTCGAATACCGACGGGGCCGCGGGCGCGCTCTCGCAGCGGTCCGACGAGCTGAAGGCCGAAAACGCCCAGTTGCAGGCCGAGATCAAGCAGCTGCAGGAATACGGCGCCGAAGTTGACAAGCTGGTCAACACCGAGCAGCAGCGCCTGGACCGCGTGTCGAACCTCGACATCAAGGCCTACGCCGGCGGCGTCGTCGAAGACGTGCTGGCGCCGCCGGGCACGCATGTGGCGGCCGGCGCCACGCTGATGCGCGCCACCAACTGCACCACACCCAGCGTGGTGGCCGTGTTCCCGCGCAGTCTGAGCAAGGACCTGCTGCCGGGCGCCCCGGTCACGGTGATGGTCGATGGCGTCGCCACGCCGCTGTCCGGCAAGGTGGCCGAAATCCTGCCGCGTGCGCCGGATGGCGATCAGGCACGCTACTTCGTGCCCTTCCCGCCCATCGAGAAAAACGAGCTGTACCTGATTGCGAAGCTGAACAAGCCGCTGCCTGACCTGCCCGGCGCGGGCAAGACGGACCGCTGCGCACTCGGCCACTGGGCCAAGGTCAGCCTTGACCGCCCGTGGTTTCGCCGGCTGATCTGATCGGAGCCGATCGCACAGTCATTCGCCCAACGCCCGCAGGAAGGAGACTACCGTGCAGCGTACTACCGCAGGAATACCATGCCGGGCCGCCCGCAAGCGGCTGTTCGAAGCACTGATGACAACCGTGCTCACCACGCCACTGGCGCTGTCCGCGGCGCCAGCCTTGGCCGATGCCGCCCGCGACCAGATGCGCGACGCAGGTTGCCAGACGCTGACGCAACGCGTGGCCGCCATCCCGGGCAACGGGCCGGTCATGCTGGCCAGCTACGAACCCGCGCCGGGTGGCGAACCGCTGCCCGGCCCGCTCAAGGAGTCGGCTTTTGTCTATGACAACGCGCTGGCTGGCATCGCGCTGATCGCATGCGGCCAGAAGGATGCCGCGCGCCGTATTGCCGATGGGGTCGTGGCCGGCGTCACGCGCGATCGTCATTATCACGACGGCCGCATCCGCAACGCCTATCGTGCTGGCGCGATGCCGGCCGACGGCCCCGTGCCGATGCCGGGCTGGTGGGACGCCAAGGCCAACAAGTGGTTCGAAGACCGCTACCAGGTGGGCACCGCCACCGGCAACGTGGCCTGGGCCGCGCTGTTGCTGCTGGCCGCCTACGACGCCACGCGCTCGCCGCGCTACCTGGACACGGCCAAAACGATGATGGGCTGGGTCGACAAGGAGACGTACAACGCCGATGCGCCCGCCGCCTTCATCGGCGGGTACTTCGGCCACGAACCGTCGCCGCAGCGTCAGGGCTGGAAGTCCACCGAGCACAACGTCGATACCTACGCGGTGTTCCGCTGGCTGTCTCGCTATGACAGCGACCCGCGCTGGAAAACCGGCGCCGATCGCTCGCGCAGGTTCGTCGAGACGATGTGGCAGCCTGGCGAAGGCCGCTTTGCGATTGGCACGCGTGACGATGGCCGCTCGCTCAACGGCGGCCCTTCGGCGCTCGACGCGTCGCTCTGGCCGCTGATCGCCATTCCCGATGCCGCCGGCAACTGGCAGCGGGCGCTGGGCTGGGCGCGTGCCAGACACGGCGTCAAGGGTGGCTACGGCTTCAATGCCAACCCTGACGGCATCTGGACCGAAGGCACCGGGCAGGCCGCGCTGGTGCTGCGCGCCACGGGCCGCGACAGCGAGGCCGCGCCGCTCTGGCCGCTGCTGGTGTCGCAGCGCGCGCCGTCCGGCTACCTGTTCGCCACGCCCGAGCAGCGCGTGCGCACGGGGCTGCAGATCGGTCCCGATTCGAAGACCGACGACTTCTATTACTTTCACCTGCCCCACCTGGGCGCCACGGCCTGGGCCGTGCTTGCCGCCACCGGCTGGAATCCGTTCCAGCCAGGCGGCTGCCGGGGCGCGGGCTGCGCCACGGCCAGCCAGGCCGGGGCGCAGCCCGACAATCCACCCAAGGAGTAACGATGCTCGCCGCGAGTTTTGCAAGTTTCCTCGATAGCAGCATGCTCGTGCAGATCAATGCGGGCGCGCTGCTGGTGGCCGTGCTGTGTCTGCGCGGCAACCGGCAACGCGCTTCGGACCGTTGGCTTTTTGGCCTGGCGGCGGCGGTCCTGCTGGTCGTGTATTACATCTGGCGCGTCACCGAGACGCTGCCGGAATGGCGCATGGAATTCCCGAGCATCTGGGCCCATGTATTCCTGGGCTTCGAGACGCTGACGATCCTCTACACGCTGATCTCGATCGTCACGCTCACGCGCACTACCGACCATTCGGCCGCCGCCGATGCGGGGGAGCGGCGCCTGCGCGGCAACCGCGATGCGCCGGGGGTGGACATCTTCATCGCCACCTACAACGAAGGCCTGGACGTCCTGGAAAAGACCATCGTCGCGGCCAAGGCCATCGACTACCCGAACTTCCGCGTGTGGGTGCTTGACGATACCCGTCGCGACTGGCTCCGGGATTTCTGCCGCAAGGTGGGCGTCAACTACGTGACCCGGCCCGACAACACCCACGCCAAGGCCGGCAACCTGAACAACGGGCTGTACCACAGCGCCCAGGGCGACGGCGGCGCGCCCTACATCATGGTGCTCGACGCCGACTTCGCGCCCAATCGCAACATCCTGCTGCGCATCGTCGGCCTGTTCGACGACCCGCGCGTGGGCGTGGTGCAGACGCCCCAGTTCTATTACAACGCCGACCCGATCCAGTACAACCTGCGCTCCACCGAATGCTGGGTGGACGAGCAGCGCGCGTTTTTCGACGTGATGCAGCCGGCCAAGGACGCCTGGGACACCGCGTTCTGCATCGGCACGTCGTTCGTGGTGCGGCGCGAGGCGCTGGGCCATATCGGCGGATTTCCCACGGGCACGGTGACCGAGGACATCCACCTGACCTACAAGCTGATGCCGTTCGGCTATGTCACGCGCTGGCTCAACGAGCGGCTCAGCGTGGGCCTGTCCGCCGAAGGCCTGCCGGAGTACATCAGCCAGCGCAGCCGCTGGGGGCTGGGCACGATCCAGGTGGCCCTGACCGCCGATGGGCCCATGCGCGGCCGTGGCTTCACGCTGCGCCAGCGTCTGCACTATGTGCACGGCCTGCTGCACTGGCTCAGCCGTCCGTTCACGATCATGCTGCTGCTCGGGCCGCTGCTCTACTGGTTCTTCAACGTGCCGACGCTCTATGGCGACCCGATGCAGTTCCTGGCCTACGGCGTGCCGGCGCTGCTGCTGTACTGGGCGTACAGCATCTGGATCACCGGGTCGCGCGCGATGCCGATCTTCACCGAGGTCACGCAGATCGTGGCGGCGATGGCGGTCACGGCCACGCTGGCCAGTGCCATGTTCAAGCCGTTCGGGCGCCCGTTCAAGGTGACGAACAAGGGGCTGGACCGTTCGAAGCTGACGGTGCACGGCAAGTTCGCCCTGCTCTACGGCAGCCTGTTCTTCCTGTCGGCAATGGGCCTGGCGCGCGCCGTGGCCGCCGACGGCAATGCGCCCGGCACCGTGTTCAACGTCGCCTGGACCCTCGTGTCGATGGTGCTTTACCTGGCGTCGCTGCTGGTCTGCTTCGAACTGCCGCGCCCGCGCAAGGAGGAGCGCTTTCCGTTCCGTATGGCCGGACGCCTGCAGTTCTACGGCGCCGACGGCATTTCCCGCGAGGTCGATGGCGTCACGCGCGACCTGTCATGCAACGGCGTGGCACTCGAATCGCATAGCGGCACACGGGTGGAACCCGGCGCCGTGGGGGCCTTCTGGCTTGCGCCGCTGGGCTGGGTGCCGTGCCGCGTGGCACGCACCGACGGCCAGCTGATCGGCATCTCGCTGGTTCCCGACATGGCGGCGCGGCACCGGCTGATCCGGCTGCTGTTCAGCGAGCCCCCTCACAACATCGCGCATCGCGGCCTGCCTGGCACGGCCATCGTGCAACTGCTGCGCCGCGCGTTCACAGGTTGATTCACATATGAAGACGATAACAATGCGCCTTTCCCCCGCACGCCTGCCGTCTCTGCGCTGGAGCGCCGGCATCCTGCTGCCCCTGGCACTGGCCGCCTGCACGCTCGAACCGAAGTACGAACGCCCGGATTCGCCCGTGCCCAACGCCTTCCCCGACGGCCCGGCCTACCGGACCACGCAAGGCGCCAATGGCGCGCCGCAGTCCCAGGTGCCGGCCGCCAACCTTGGCTGGCAGGATTTCTTCACCGATGCGCGGCTGCGCCGGCTGATCGAACTAGGCCTGGCCAACAACCGCGACCTGCGCGTGGCCACGCTGTCGATCGACGAGGCCCGCGCGTACTACCGCATCCGGCGCGCGGCGCAGTTTCCGGCCGTCGATGCCAACCTGGGCTTCAGCAGCACGCGCCTGACCGGCGACCTGCGCGCACCGGGCCAGGACCCGGTGATCAACGCGTGGGGCGCCGGCGTGGGCTTCTCCTCATTCGAGCTTGACGTGTTCGGCCGCATCCGCAGCCTCAAGCACGAAGCGCTGGAGCAGTACCTGTCCATCGAGGAAGTGCGGCGCAGCACGCAGATCAGCCTGGTTGGCGAAATCGCCAATGCCTACCTGACCTGGCAGGCCGACCAGCAGCTGCTGAAGCTGTCGCAAGACACGCTCAAGATCCAGGAAGACGCCTCGGAGATGGTCCGCAAGAGCAAGGCGGCCGGCGGCATGGCCGCGATCGACCAGCACCGCACCCAGACCCAGGTGGAAACGGCACGCGTGGACGTGGAACAGTTCACGCGTCAGGTGGCGCAGGACGAAAACGCGCTGTCGCTGCTGATCGGCGGTCCGATCCCGGCCGACCTGCCGCCGCCGCAGCCGTTCGGCGACAACTCGTTCGTGGCGGAACTGCCACCCGGCCTGCCGTCGCAGTTGCTGGAACAGCGGCCGGACATCATGGCTGCCGAGCACCGGCTGAAGGCCGCCAATGCCAATATCGGGGCCGCGCGGGCGGCGTTCTTCCCACGGATTTCGCTGACCGCGGGAGTCGGCCTGGCCAGCACCACGCTGGCGGGGCTCTTCACGGGAGGCGCGGCGTGGGCGGTTGCGCCGCAGATCACGCTGCCGATCTTCAATGCCGGCGCCAACCAGGCCAACCTGGACGCGTCGAAGGTCCGCAAGGACATCAACGTGGCGCAATACGAGCGCACCATCCAGGGTGCATTCCGCGAGGTGGCCGACGGCCTGGCCGCCCGTGGCACGTACGACCGGCAGACCGCCGCGCAACAGTCGCTGGAGAAGGAAGTGGCCGAGACGCGGCGGCTGGCCGAGATGCGCTTCAAGAACGGCGTGGACGACTATTTCCCGGTCTTCGACGCCCAGCGTCAGCAATACGAGGCGCAAAAGAAGCTCGTGACGATCCAGCTCGCGCGGCTGACCAGCCGGGCGCAGCTTTACAAGGCGCTGGGCGGCGGATGGTCGCAACAGACCGTCAACACCCAGCCGCCCGTGGCAAGCCAACCGGCGCCAGCGCGGGCCGTAGCGCCACAGGCGGCCGCGCCTGCCGCTTCCCCCGCCGCACCCGCCGCACCCGCTGCGCCTGCGGCTGTTGCCCCGTCGACGGCCAGTACGCTGGTGGCGCCGGCGCGAGCGCCGCAGGCGGCTCCGGCGGCGCCGCCCCAGCCAGCCCGGATGCCGCAGGCCGCTGCGCCGGCGCCGACTCCGGCTCCGGCTCCGGCTCCGGCTCCGCCCGCACCGGTTGCAGTGACCCGTGCGCCCCAGCCAGCGCCAGGGCCTGTCGCGCAGGCCGCGCCAGCCCCTCAGCCGCCACCGCAGCAGCAACGCAAGACGCCAGATCCGGCGATCCCCGCGGACCTGAGGTCGGCGCCGGATGTCACCGCGAAACCCGGCTCACCGGGGCCTGCAGCGGCGTTGGCAGGTTCGGGTTCGTAACAAGGCAGGCTGGTTGTTCCCGCCTCACCCATGAATGGGTGGGCAGGCCGGACATATAGGTGTGAGGTATGCGAGGACATCGTTGACACCTCTGCCGGTCCGCCGACCCGCGGAGTCGCGCGCCCCCCGGGCCCGACTCCGCTAGAATCCACGCCAGAAACAATCCCCAAGGTTTTGCAGCGTGGCTCTTCAGCAGGGTTTTATCCTGACCCGACACTGGCGCGACACTCCGGCCGGCACCGAGGTCGAGTTCTGGCTCGCCACGGACGATGGCCCGCGCCGGCTGCGGCTGCCCTGGCAGCCGTCCACGGCCTTTATCCCCGAAGAACAGCGTGCCGTCGCCGAAGCCCTGTTGCAGGGCGAGCGCGATGTGGCCCTGCGCCCGCTGGCCCTGCAGGACTTCCAGCGCCGCCCGGTGCTGGGGCTCTACTGCCCGCAGCACCGGCAGTTGATGCAGCTGGAGCGGTCGCTGCGCGACGCCGGCGTGGATGTCTACGAAGCCGATGTCCGTCCGCCCGAACGCTACCTGATGGAGCGATTCATCACCGCGCCGGTCTGGTTCGACGGCGATGCCGGTGCCGATGGTGTGCTGCGCAACGCGCAGATGAAGCCGGCCGCCGACTATCGGCCCAGGCTGCGCCTGGTCTCGCTCGACATCGAGACCAACGCGTTCGGCGACCTCTATTCGATTGCCCTGGAAGGTTGCGGCCAGCGGCAGGTGTACATGCTGGGGCCCGCCCCGCAGAACGCGCCAGCGGATATCGGCTTTGCGCTCGAATACTGCGCCACGCGCCAGCAGCTAATCGAACGGCTCAACGACTGGCTGGCCCGGCACGATCCCGACGCCATCATCGGCTGGAACCTGGTGCAGTTCGACCTGCGTGTGCTGCGCGAGCATGCGAAGCAGTACCAGATCCCGCTGCGGCTGGGCCGCGCCGGCGCCGAGATGGAATGGCGCGAGCACAACCGGCAGCAGCACTACTTTGCGGGCGCGGCCGGCCGGCTGGTGATCGACGGCATCGAGGCGCTGCGCTCGGCCACGTGGAGCTTTCCGTCGTTCAGCCTCGAAGCGGTGGCGCGCACGCTGCTGGGCGAAGGCAAGGCCATCGACAATCCGTACGACCGCATGGACGAGATCGACCGGATGTTCGCCGACGACAAGCCGGCGCTGGCGCGCTACAACCTGCGCGACTGCGAACTGGTGACGCGGATCTTCGAGGCCACCGAACTGTTGCACTTCCTGCTGGAGCGCGCCACGGTGACGGGCCTGCCCGCCGACCGCAGCGGCGGATCGGTGGCGGCGTTCACGCACCTGTACATGCCGCTGATGCACCGCCAGGGCTATGTCGCGCCGAACCTGGGCGACAAGGCGCCCGAAGCCAGCCCCGGCGGCTTTGTGATGGACTCCCGCCCGGGGCTCTACGAATCGGTGCTGGTGCTCGACTACAAGAGCCTGTATCCGTCGATCATCCGCACGTTCCTGATCGACCCGATCGGGCTGGTCGAAGGCCTGGCGCATCCCGATGATGCCGATTCCGTACCGGGCTTCCGCGGCGCGCGGTTCTCGCGCATGAAACACTGCCTGCCGGCCATCGTCGCCCGCGTGTGGCAGGGCCGCGAGGCAGCCAAGCGCGACAGGAACAAGCCGCTGTCGCAGGCGCTGAAGATCATCATGAACGCGTTCTACGGTGTGCTTGGGTCCAGCGGCTGCCGCTTCTTCGACCCGCGGCTGGCGTCGTCGATCACGATGCGCGGGCACGAGATCATGCGCCAGACCCGGGAGCTGGTTGAGGCGCGCGGCTACGAGGTGATCTACGGCGACACCGACTCCACGTTCGTCTGGCTGCGCCGCGCCCGCGACGAAGACGACGCGGCGCAGATCGGCCGCAGCCTGGTGGCATACATCAACGACTGGTGGCGCGACCACCTCTGGCAGACCTACGGCCTGGAAAGCGCGCTGGAACTGCAATTTGAAACGCACTTCCGGCGGTTTCTGATGCCGACCATCCGCGGCACGGATCAGGGCAGCAAGAAGCGGTACGCGGGCCAGGTGATGCGCGCCGACGGCCGGGCCGAGATGGTGTACAAGGGCCTGGAAACGGTACGCACCGACTGGTCGCCGCTGGCCCAGCAGTTCCAGCAGACGCTGTACGAGAAGATATTCAACCGCGAGCCGTACCAGGACTACGTGCGCGATACGGTACGGCGCACGCTGGCTGGCGAACTCGACGACCAGCTGGTTTACCGCAAGCGCCTGCGCCGGCAACTCGACGAATACCAGCGCAACGTACCGCCGCACGTCCGCGCCGCGCGCATCGCGGACGACTACAACGAGCGCCACGGGCGACCTAAGCAGTACCAGAACGGCGGCTGGATCAGCTACCTGATGACGATGGCCGGGCCCGAGCCGCTGGAAACGCGCGCGGCCCCGATCGACTATGACCACTACGTCACGCGCCAGCTGCAGCCGATTGCCGACGCCATCCTGCCGTTCCTGGACGACGATTTCGAGACGTTGCTGACCGGCCAGATGG
>Ga0055526_1001848_pt1 | contig 14656 bp, 17 predicted proteins | sample AraplaCol_mMF_r2_FD_55013 | JGI IMG/M metagenome (GOLD analysis project Ga0055526, IMG submission 55013) | Arabidopsis root microbial communities from North Carolina, USA - plate scrape MF_Col_mMF_r2 | ecosystem: Host-associated > Plants > Roots > Endosphere | place: USA: North Carolina... | reverse complement strand
TGGGCCTGCCGATCGCCCGAATCGCCCGCCTGATCGAGCTTCAGCCCGAAGTGCGCCTCGCCGAACTTCGCGCCTGGCTGGAGGTACAGACCAAACGGCTCGAGGAGCAGAGCGAGCTGGTGCAGGCGATCTTCCGGCAATCGTCCGGCGGCGATGATCCGCTGATCAAAGCCGTCCGCGTCCGCGACACTGCCCCTTCGAAGATCGTCTATCGGCAGGGTCATGTGACGGTCGATGCGCTCGACGCTTTCACGGAAAGCGCCGAAGCGGCGATCCGCAGCTACCTGGCACTATGCGGCAAGGACGACGATGGGCCGATGACGCTGCATTTCCACGAGCCCGTGAACCATGATGGCAAGGGCCTCGTCGAGGTCGCGATCGGCTACACCGGCAGCCTCGAACCGTCAGGTGATCTGCGCATGCGACTTCAGCCGGCTGGGCGCGAAGCATTCCTGCCGGTGTCCGAGACGTTCGAGACCTTTCCGGCGGTGCTGCGTGTCTACGACGCGATCGAGGCCTGGTTCGAGCACAGCAACGATCTCAATTGTTTCGGCAGCCCCTACGAAATCTACCCCGGCAGCGGCGACGCCCGTTTCGATGTCGCCTATCCCATCGTGCCTTAACAAGCCTCCCTTCACATCCCCCCTCAATCGCTCAAGGGTTCCATCCGATGCAGCACGTTCCCTATGTGGGCTCCGGCCCCTATTGCTACGCCAATTCCTTCGCCATGATGTTCGGCGAGGCGGCGCCCTCGCCCGCCGTCATCGAATTTGCCACAAGCAGCCCGTTCGGAATGCAGCTCATCGGCGGCTCGCTGCCGTTCTTCGACCCCTATGGCTGGGACCCGGAAGCCGGGTTCGACGGCGCGCTTGCTGCGCTCGGCTGGACCTCGGAAGTCAGCAAGGGTGACGATGCCGAGGACGCGCTTTCTCGCCTCCGGTCGACGCTCAAGGATGGCCCGGTCTGGGTCGGCCCGGTGGAAATGGGACATCTCCGCCATCAGCCCGGCATGACCGGGCCGATCGAGGCCGACCACTATGTCGTAGTCCTCGCGCTCGACGAGGAGCGGGTGCTGATGCACGATCCGCAGGGCTACCCCTACGCCTCGCTGCCGATCAGTGATTTCATGGCGGCCTGGAGCGCGAAGACGCTCACCTACGGCGATTCTTTCACGATGCGGTCGGGCTTTTCGCGGGTGGCGGAGGTCTCGGAGGTGGACGGGATCCGGGCCTCGATCCCGGCCGCGATCCACTGGCTGTCGATGGTTACGGATCGAGCGATGCCGCCTAGGAGCCTCGGCAATGCCGAGGCCGCCGAAGCGCTGGCGGCGCGCATCGAGGAACGCTGTGACAAGGGCTTGCGGGCGCACCTGATCCATTTCGCCGTTCGCGTCGGCGCCCGCCGTGCGGCTGACGCCGAAACCTGCCTCGAGCGCGCCGGCTTTGCCAAGTCCGCCGCCGTTGCCGGCGAACAGGCGCGACTCATCGGCGCGCTGCAATATCCGTTGGTCTTGCGCAGAGATGCGGAAGCGGCGGAAGCCCTGCGGCGGCTGGCTCCGACCTACGATCGGCTGCTCTCCGCCCTGCGAGGCGGAGACTGATTCCAGCAACACGCAACTCCGGACGGAAAACCGCTTCGCACTTTTCCTGGAATTGCTTCACTTGGCACGGGCGCAATTCCGGACGGAAAACCGCTTCGCACTTTTCCTGGAATTGCTTTAGGCAATGAGCTCGGAGAAGCTCTTCGGCCGCTCCGACTTGGCGTCGCGTACGGTTGCGTAGTGAAGTCCGACGACACCGTTGTCGTAGTGTTCGCTGCCGATCAGCTGCAGTTCGTTCTTATCCCTCAGCCGGGCGAACCACGGTTCACCCGGCGAGACGACGGGATAGACGAAGAAGTGGTAGCGATCGACCAGCCCGAGGCCGATCACCGTCTGCGCCAGGCTGGCGCCACCCGAGAGATGGATATCGCCGCCGGGCTCAGCCTTCAGCTCCATCAGGTAGCGCGAAAGTGCGGCGTCGTCGGCAGCCACGACCTGTTCGGCATTGTGCCAGGGGCTGATTGCCTGCTCACCGGTGCGGGAGAACACAATCTTGCGGGAGTCGTGCATGCGTTTGGCCATCACGCGATTGGTCTCGCCGTTGACCTCATCGTTCAGCGCGCCGGGCCAATAGCCGACCATCTCCTCGTAGGTGGTGCGCCCGACGAGTACCGTGTCGTAGCCGGCATAGAGGCGGTCGATCGCCCGGTACTGCTCATCGACCACCGTGCCCATCCAGGCAAGCGGATCGTCGAGGCGGCCATCGAGCGTCGTCATCATCTGCAGGACGATGTTGCGCATGTCTTCGCCTCCTTAATGGGTTTGCTCGACGAGCCGGGCCAGTTGCTCCGCCACCGTTCCCCAGCCGTCGTGGAAACCCATCTCCTCGTGCATCTTCCGGTCCGCGCCGTTGCGGTGCATCACGTGGGCGGCGTACTCAGTGCCGGCCGGATGGTCGCTGAGCGTGATGATTGCCGTCATGAAGGCGTTCTCGGCCGGCCGCCAGCCGGCAACGAGCGTATCGGTGAAGACGATGCGCGAGAGTTCGTCGACCGCGAGGAAGCAGGCATTGATATGCGGCACGAACTCGCCGCCGCCTTCGCTGATCCGGGTCACGAAGCCGCCGCCCGGCTTCAGGTCCATATCGATCACCTTGCATATTGCCGGCGCCGGGACCCACCATTGCTCAAGCCGGGTCCGATCGCTCCAGGCGCGCCAGACGGTCGCGCGCGGCGCCTTGATGATGCGTGCCATCGTCAGGTCGAGTTCGGGATCTGGAGAGCGGATCATGTCATTCCTCCTCGTGTTCAGTGACGAATTTTTCCAGCCGGTCGGCACGGCCTTCCCAGAGCGCGCGCTGCGCCGAAAGCCAGGTCTCGACCACGGCGAATTGCGCCTTCTCGATGGCGCAGGTCCGCACCCGGCCCTGCTTGTGCGTGCGGATCAGGCCGCTGCCTTCCAGGAAGTGGATGTGCTTCATGAAGGACGGCAGGGCCATGTCGAAGGGTCTGGCGAGATCGCTGATGCTCGCCGGGCCGCCGCCGAGCCGCGAAAGCACGGCGCGCCGGGTGGGATCGGCGAGCGCCTGAAAGATCACGTCCAATCGGCCTGAATACTGTTCCATAAGGCTAAGTATCATGACCAAACACTTAGCGCAACAGCTAACTATTGAAGTCCTCCCCGACAGGCTCGAGCCAATTTGTCTCACGGCGCCGTGCCGTCGACCGCAGGTCGAGAGCCGAGACCATTTCCCCATTTCCCGCTGATATGTTTTACTTGCTGCACTTTGCGGGATCGACAAAGGTCAGGGGCCAAAGCTCGAATGATGCGCTTTCTTGTGTTTGCGGTCGCCGCGCTCATCGCATTCGACGGGAATGCAGCAGAGCAGAATTTCCCCGCCGATGGCGGTCTGATTTATTTCAACATGCCGACCGGCAACATCGGTTGCCAATACACGCCAGCCGGTGGCTCCGATGTTTATGTCCCGGAGGACGGCGGCCCGGAACTTGGCTGTGACCGCATCGAACCGACCTATCAGAGGTTCATTCTGGGAAAGGCGGGCAAGGCCCGACGATTCCAGAACGCGGGCGATACAGCATGCTGCGACGGCTCCCATATCCTGAGCTACGGCAACAGCTGGAAGAAGGGGCCGTTTAGCTGTCGGTCCAGCAAGACCGGGCTCAGCTGCGAGCGCAGTGACGGCCACGGTTTTTACATCAGTCGATCGAAGACCGACGTCTATTAGAGCGGCAGCAGGAAAGGTGCATACGGTTTGCCGCGCGCCCTGACTTCTGGTTGATGGCCAGAGCGGGTTTGGTCGCAATCCTGTCGCGTTAGCGCTGACGAGGCCAGCAAGGGGTCGCCGCAGCACGCGGTAGCTCGATCCGGCAGAAGATCAGCGCTCGCCTATCTCCTGCAGAAAAGTCTCCAGGACGCTGCGGCTCTGCGCCAGCTTTTCCGTCTTCTCTTCGACAAGCCGGATCTGCTCGTGCAGGGTGACGCGCAGTTCGTCGCAGGGCTCAAAGATCGGACCTTCTCCGCGAACGCACGGCAGGAACTGCAGGATCGTCGGAAGGGTCATGCCGCCGGCGCCCAGGAGTTTGATGCGCTCGACGGTTCTCACCTCCGCCAGATCATAGTCGCGATAGCCGCTTTCGGTGCGTCCAGGCTTCAACAGCCCTTCGGCTTCATAGTAGCGCAGCATCCGAATGCTGACGCCGGTGCGTTTCGACAGCTCGCCTATTTTCATTCCGGTCCCTTCGCCTCGCCCTTGACTCTGACAGCGCTGTCAGACCTTAGACCTATTGGCTCCTTCATGTGAACACACCCAGGAGCAAGACCATGCCGAACGAAACAAGCCTCTATCCCGCAGCGCTCAACGGCCGCCCGGCCAGCGCTGCCGATCTGATCCCCTTGGCTTTTGCCGGCTTCGCCCACTTCACCGCAATTCAGGTCAGGGACTGCAAGATCAGAGGTCTGGACCTGCATCTGAAGCGCCTCAGCAACGCCTCTCTCTCCTTCTTCGGCCGCGCGCTGCCCGACGAAGAGTTGCGCGCCCACATCAAACAGGCAATCGACGCAGGTCCGGCGGAGGGTACGGTCGAGCGTGCGCTCATATCCGGCCGGGTCCGCGATCGCCCCCTTGGCGTATCGCTGCGACGTCCGGTCCCAGAAACGCGCGTCACTCGCCGTCTTCATGCTGCCTGCTCCCCAGAGCGCGACCAGATCTCCTCGGCACGGTCGAGGCCGGAGCCACGCCGGTCAAGGGATTCCGGCTACCGCGCAATCGTCAACAAATGGCGGAGATCGGACGGTCAATCAGCGAAGGCCCCTTCGCGCTAGGCCAGACGAACCCAATCGACGGTTTCAAGCACATAGGGCGCGAAGAGAAAGTCGCGGATCGCAGCGATCTCGTCCTCGCGCCAATCGAGAAGAACGAAATGCGCAGGCATCTCCATGGGCCCGGCGCTGTCGAAAACCAGCATGACCGGACGCCCCTCGATCGCACCGAGCGCGAACCGCCACCTCGTCTCCTCGGCATAGCGGGTGAAGTAGCGGCCAATGCCCTCACGGCCCTCCAGCCTCAGCCTGTTGACGAGCTCGAGCTTGACGTCTTCGGCCAGCATGGCGCGGATCGCATCGAAATCGCCCCCCTGAAACAGGCGCACATAGGTCGCCATCTTCTGCCGGTTGGCATCGGACATCAGCGGCAGCCGCATATCGTCCGGGCGATCCGCCAGTTGCCGGAGCGACGCGCGTCCGCGCTGGAGCGCCGACTTGGCAGCCGCCGGCGTGCAGTCGGCAATATCCGCGATTTCTTCGACCGAATGTCCGAGCACATCCTTGAGAATCACGGCGCAGCGCTGAAGTTCAGGCAGCTGCAGGAAGGTGTGAAAGCCGACCGCAACGATGTCCGCTTCGGGCAGCCGTGCGTCCTCCAGATCATCGCGCAGCGGAACGACCCTGTGCCGGGACCGCCGGCGCAGGAAATCGAGGCTGGTATTGTGGGCGATGCGAAGCAACCAGCCCTCGATATTGTCCACGACCACACCGTCCGCCCGCGCCTGCAGGGCCTTGATCAAGGTATCCTGCAGCACGTCCTCGCCGTCCACGGCCGAGCCGGTCATGCGCGCGCAATAGCGATGCAGCCGCGGCCTGAACTCGCGCAGGCGATCCTCGAAATCTTCCACGTTCATGTATCGAGCTCCATGGGCGCATTTCCAGGCGTCAGCCCATCGGCGACGACGGCACGATAACGCGGGTCCAAAGAAATGTCCGCCGCCTTCCGGCCACTGTCGGCGGGCGTCGGCGGCGGATCGACATCACCTGTTATCGCTGAACACGGCCTCGCCCAGGATCGACTCAAGGCTTGCCAATTCCAGGATCTGCGGGAAGTAGGCCTTCATCCGGGGATCGGCCCGCATCGCCTCAATGGCCGCCGGCGTCTCCCATTCCGAATAGATGATGACGCTGGCGCCGTCCTTGGCGGCGATCAGCCGGCTTGTGTGCCAACCGCCGAGCGTGCTGATCACGGTTTCGATGTTGCGCTTCAGGAGCGCAATCAATTGCGCCTGCTTGCCGGGTTCGACCTTCAGCAGATTGACGAGTGTGACAGGTTCGGTGGTCATCAGCGTGTCTCCTTTGCTACGGACACAGCAAAGACGAACCGGAGAGGCGAAACGGATCGCGCCGAAGAAGATTTTTTGCGGGTTGGCGCCAAGCGGGTTGGCAACGTCTTGATATTGATCGCTGTGGCAAGGGAGAGAAATGGCGGACAGAGAGGGATTCGAACCCTCGATACGCTTTCACGTATACACGCGTTCCAGGCGTGCGCCTTCAACCACTCGGCCACCTGTCCATCCGTCAGCAGCCGATGGTCAATCCGGCTGGATGGGAAGGGCGGGGCCCTTCGGTGTCGACCGGTGTAAACCGGCGGACGCGCGTCTATATACCGATGATTTGCTTGGGATCAACTGCTTTCTGACAGATTGTTGACATCTTGTGAAACGAGCGGCCCGTCGTCCCCATTGTGCATACCAGGCGGCACGCTTATCTCTTGCGCCGGGACGAGTGTCACGTCCCGGCAGCGTCCAGATGCCAGCTCGGCTCTACTGCGATCCCCGCATAATTTCGCCACTGGGCCTTGTCCGAGACCCCTGCGATCGAAGAAGATGCCGCCGGGGCGTTGCGCTTGACCATGACATGACGCGACCAGTGACATGAAGGGATAATTGGACCGATGCGGTTTCTACTAAGGCTGGCGAGCGCCGTCGTGTTGTTTGCCGCCGTGCTTGCCGGCGCCGTCGACGCGATTCAGTCGGTCGCCGCATCGGAACTGGTGATGACCTCGCTTGGCGACGACCTGGAGGCGCTGGGCGCCGACACGGCGAGCTGGATCCAGTTTGCGCAGCGTTCCGATACGGCGCAGACGATCTGGCATTCGGTGCTGCATTGGCTGCTGATGCAGCCGGCCTTCGCCGTGCTGGCGCTGCTCGCGCTCGTTCTGTGGATGGTCGGTTACAAGAAGCGGCCGGCCGCGGGCCGCTTCGCCGCCTGATTTTTAGCGGAGCCCGTCTCTGCACCGACGAGGAGTATGCTGATGTTCCTGATCGACATGTTCAACAAGAAGACGATCATGCCCGATGCGCAGACAGCGCTGCCGGGTCGCGACGAGGCGATCCCGACGGCCGAGACGCATTTCGTCTCCGGGCGGCCGCTGAATGGCCCCTACCCCGACGGCACGAAGCAGGTCCTGCTTGGCATGGGCTGCTTCTGGGGCGCCGAACGGCTGCTCTGGAAGATCCCCGGTGTCTACGTGACGGCTGTCGGTTACGCTGGCGGGCTGACACGGAACCCGACCTATCAGGAGACGACCACCGGGCTCACAGGCCATGCCGAGGTGGTGCTGGTCGTCTATGATCCAGAGACGGTTCCGCTTGCGACCCTGCTCAAGACTTTCTTCGAGGAGCACGACCCGACCCAGGGCATGCGCCAGGGCAACGATATCGGCACCACCTACCGCTCGGCAATCTACACCTATGACGACGAGCAGCTGGCGGAGGCCAAGGCCGCGCGCACCACTTTCCAGGCGGCGCTGAAGTATTCCAACCATGGCGGCACGATCACCACCGAGATCGGCAAGGCCGGCCCATTCTACTTCGCCGAGGACTACCACCAGCAATATCTGGCGAAGAACCCGAACGGCTATTGCGGCCTGCGCGGCACCGGGGTGAGTTGCCCGATCGGGTACTAGGGCGCCGTGCGTTCGACTGACGCACAAAGGACGCTCTAGCACTTTGATTCTAGAGCATCTTTCCGCCTCCGGTGGTTCCACTCGAGAGCGGGATGCTCTAGACAGGCCGATGTGCTTGGCCTCAATCGACCCAAACCTTCACCAGATCGTTTCGTGTAAACAAGCGCTGGATGCGGGCGGAGAACCGCACACACTTTTCCTCATCCCGCTCCGACACCGGGGGCCGCTTTGGCCCTCTCGAAAGCAAGCGCGATACCCACAACCCAGAGGTCGCGCCGGATGGGCGCGCACACTTGCCGGCGATCTCAAAAGCGCAACAGAACCGGTGCCTTACGGGTACCGGCTTCTGTGGCTTGTATTTTTACCATCTGAAAAATTTTGAGTGTTTTTTTGCCGTGACCGTGCAAGGATGCGCCACCCTAGCCCCAAGGAGAAGGGGGTGGGTTCCGCAGACAGGTTCCGTCGGGGAGCCGGCGGGAGGACCCAATAAGATCAATAGCGACAACAGGGCTGCACAATGAAAAAAACCATTCTCGGTCTCTTTGCCTTTTCGATGATGTCCGCGACGGCACTGGCCGCCGACATCAAGCCAGCGATCATCTACGATCTCGGCGGCAAGTTCGACAAATCCTTCAACGAGGCTGCCTTCAACGGCGCCGAAAAGTTCAAGACGGAATCGGGCGTCGAATACCGCGAGTTCGAAATCGCCAACGATGCCCAGCGTGAACAGGCGCTGCGCCGCTTTGCGAGCGACGGCAACAGCCCGATCGTCATGGCCGGCTTCAACTGGGCGGCTTCGCTCGAGAAGATCGCGCCGGAATACCCTGATATCAAGTTTGCGATCATCGACATGGTCGTCGAGAAGCCGAACGTCAAATCGGTCGTCTTCAAGGAACAGGAAGGCTCCTACCTCGTCGGCGTTCTCGCCGGCCTCGCTTCGAAGTCGAAGACCGTCAGCTTCATCGGCGGCATGGACGTTCCGCTGATCCACAAGTTCGCCTGTGGCTACGTTGGCGGCGCCAAGTCGACCGGCGCTGACGTCAAGGTTCTGGAAGCCTACACCGGAACGACGCCGGACGCCTGGAACGACCCGGTCAAGGGCGGCGAAATCGCCAAGTCGCAGATCGACCAAGGCTCGGACGTCGTCTACCACGCAGCCGGCGGCACCGGCGTCGGCGTTCTGCAGGCAGCAGCAGATGCGGGCAAGCTCGGCATCGGCGTCGACTCCAACCAGAACGGCCTGCAGCCGGGCAAGGTCCTGACCTCGATGCTGAAGCGCGTCGACGTTGCCGTCTATGAAGCCTTCACGGCGGCCAAGAACGACAAGTTCGAGTTCGGCATTTCCAACCTCGGCCTCAAGGAAGATGGCGTCGGCTATGCGCTCGACGACAACAACAAGGCACTGATCACGCCTGAGATGCTCGACGCAGTGGAAAAGGTGAAAGCCGAAATCATTGCCGGCAAGGTCGAAGTTCACGACTACATGAGCGACGAGTCCTGCCCCTACTAAGAGCAGCACTTATGTAAATAGAGAGGCCGCCGGTTCGTTGGACCGGCGGCCTTTTAATTTCCGTTTGCCGTGGCGCTCGATCAGTAGTGCGGCGGCCGGGTGATCGCCGGCGCATCGAGCGATTGCTCCTCGAGCGACAGGAAACGCTCGGTCAGCCGGTCGAGCTTGGCGCGCGTCTGTTCCACCACCTTCCATTGCTCGGCAAGCTGATCGGAAAGTTCCTCGATGGTCTTGGCCTGGTGGGCCACCGTTTCCTCGAGGTGGGTGATCCGTTCGTCCGTCTTGTTCATGTCCGCCAACTCCGTCCTGCCACGCGCCGGCGCGCCCGCGCAGCACAATGGGATCTTGCCGGCAGATTGGCCATAGCCGGCATCATGTCAAGCAAGAGCCTCTCAGGCCTTCGCCGCCGCACTGCCCGAGAGCGAAAATCCGGGATCCTTTGCCGAAAGCCGCTTGTGCAGATGCACCATCAGTCCGGCAGCAAAGAGCGGCGTCAAAAGGTTGACGAACGGCACCGCCAGAAAGGCCGCGAGCAGAAGGCCGGCGAGAAAAACGGTGGAACGGTGCTTCTCGCGGAAGAGCCGCGCCTCCGCCGGTGCACGATAGCGCATTGCCGCGAACTCGAAGAATTCGCGGCCGAGCAGATAGCCGTTGACCAGAAAGAAGGCGACGAGATTGACGCCCGGAACGAGCAGCAGGAAGAGCGCCAGCAGGTTGCCGAGGATGACAACGCCGAGAAACTTCAGCGATCCGGCGATCGCCTCGCCAAGCGGCAGCGGCCGGCCCTGCGGCTCGCTCGGATAGTCCCGCTTCTCGATCACCTCGGCAACATCGTCGAGGAAGAAGCCGGCGATCAGCGCGGTGACGGGGGCCAGAAGCAAAGCCAAGGCGAGCGCCAGCCCGAGGCTCGCGAAGATGCCGACGACGAAGGTCAGCCAACCGGCCCAGACGGGCGTGCCCGGCATCAGCGTATCGATCCACGGCAGCGCCAGCCAGATAAACACTCCGCGCACCGCAAACCAGAGCGCGACGAGCGCCAGTATCGTCAGGCCCAGCACCTTCCAGAAAACCGATCGGGTCTCGGGCGCAAGGAGATTGGCAAGCGAAAGTCGCGCCGCGTCCAAGATCATCATCGCTCTCCAGTATGGCCCAAGGTTCGATGATGCATGTAGGCAGGGGCACCACCAGCGACAAGACACACGCGGCGGAAGCCAGTCTTTATGCAAGATTCACGCGCCTCGTCTAAGGGAAGCATGGAAAACGCCAAGGGCGGCGATATTGTAGACGTAGCGGACAGCAGCCGCAGGCAAGAACAGCATTCCGCGGAGGATGACATGACAGAACAAAAGACACTCGCCAGCCTTTCCGTGCTGGTGCAGAGCGGCAAGCTGGACCCCGTGGACCTCGCCAAGCAAACCTATGCGGCGATCGACGCACACGGCGACTATGCCATCTTCGTTGAACTGACGCCTGAGCGCGCGACGCGGGATGCCGAGGCCGCCTCGAAACGCCTCAGGGCGGGACGCTCGCTCGGCCTGCTCGACGGCCTGCCGGTCGCGTGGAAGGACCTCTTCGATGTGGCCGGCAGCGTCACGACCGCCGGCTCGAAGGTGCTGCAGACGCACGCCCCGGCGAGGAGCGACGCTCCGGTCGTTGCCGCCGTTGCCGCAGCCGGCATGGTCAGCGTCGGCCGCACCAATATGAGCGAGTTCGCCTTTTCGGGCCTTGGCATCAACCCGCATTACGGCACGCCGAGGAACCCCGCGGCCACCGACGTTGAGCGCATTCCCGGCGGCTCGTCGTCAGGCTCGGCGGTCGCGGTCGCGGCCGGGCTGGTGCCAGCAGCCATCGGCACCGATACCGGCGGGTCCGTCCGCATCCCCGCGGCGATGACCGGCATTGTCGGTTACAAAGCAACACGCGGCCGCTACACGATGAAGGGCGTCTTTCCGCTGGCTGAAAGCCTGGATTCGCTTGGGCCCCTTTGCCACACGGTGCAGGACGCCGTGTGGGTGGACGCTGCCATGCACGGGCTGACGGCTCCGACCGTGCGCCGCGCCGACCTTTCAGGCGTCGCGCTGGTGATCCCGGAAACGGTGGTCTTCGACGATGCGGAAACGGAAGTCGTCGAGGCGTTCGAGGATGCCATCAGGCGGCTCGAGAAAGCCGGCGTTGCTATCAGCCGCCGCGCCTTCCCGACCTTCTCGGCGGTCTTCGGGCTGATGGCGCGCCATGGCGCCCTGGTGACGGCCGAGGCCTATGCGCTTCATCGCGAGCGGCTGGCCGGGCACGAGGCCAATGAGATGGATCCCCGTGTCGTTGCCCGCACCAGGCTCGGCGAGAAGATCACCATGCCCGACTACATTGCCCTGCTCGACGCGCGCGACCAACTGATCCATGAGACGGTCGACAGCCTGAAGCCGAACGAGCTCATCGCCCACCCGACCCTGCCGCATGTGGCGCCGCCGATCGCGCCACTGATCGAGGACGACGAGCTGTTCTTCAAGACCAACGCCAAGACACTGCGCAACACGTCGATCGGTAACTTCCTGGATTTCTGCGGCATCTCCATTCCCTGCGGTACCGGGGCGGCCGAAATGCCCGTTGGTTTGCAGCTTGCCGCGCCGCATCACCAGGACGATCGGCTGCTCTCCGTCGCGCTCTCTGCCGAAACGATCATCCGGGGTGAGGCATGATCGTCTGTTTCGACATCGGCGGCTCGGCGATCAAGGGCGCGATCGTGCATTCGCGCGACCGGATCTTTCCGTTGCCGCGACGGACAACGCCGCTCAGCAACTTCCGCCAGTTCATTGAGGCGCTCGAATCGGTCCTGGACGAAGCGGGCGGACACCCGGATTGCGTGGCGATCTCGATCACCGGCGTCATCGATCCCGAGACGCGGCGGATCAAATGCGCCAACATCCCCTGCATCGACGGACGTGACCTAGTCACCGAACTCGAAGCGGCGCTGCACCTGCCGGTGAAGATCGCCAATGACGCCGACTGTTTCGCGCTTGCCGAAGCAGGTGCCGGCGCCGGGCGCGGCCACCGTATCGTCTTCGGCGCCATTCTCGGCACCGGGGTCGGCGGCGGCCTGGTGATCGACGGCCGGCTGATCAATGCCGATGGCGGCTTTGCCGGCGAATGGGGACACGGCCCGGCGATCGCGGCCGAGGCCGGCAACCCGCCGATCGCCATTCCCGCCTATGACTGCGGCTGCGGCCAGAAGCGCTGCGTCGATACCGTTGGCGGCGCCCGCGGGTTGGAGCGGCTGCACCAGACCGCCCATGGCAAGACGCTTTCAAGCCATGAGATCATCGAGGCCTGGAAGGCTGGGGATGCAGAGGCAAAGCGCACGGTCGATCTGCTCGTCGATCTCGTGAGTTCGCCTTTGGCACTCGTCATCAACATCACCGGCGCGACGATCGTGCCTGTCGGCGGCGGACTCTCCAATTCCGAGGAACTGCTCGCCGAAATCGACAGGACAGTGCGTAGCCGGATTCTCCGGCAGTTCGAACGGCCGCTGGTGGTGCGTGGTGAATGCCGGGTCGAGCCCGGATTGATCGGCGCGGCGCTGCTTGGCCTCGGCGAGGAGAAGATATGAGCGACATCAAACTGGAAGTCTGCGTCGACGATGCCGACGGGCTTTACGCGGCGATCGAGGGCGGCGCAGACCGGATCGAGCTCTGCGCCGCCCTGTCCGTCGGTGGCCTGACGCCCAATCCCGGACTGATGGCGCTGGCCGGTCCGCCGCCGGTGCCCGTTTACGCCATGATCCGCCCTCGCCCGGGCGATTTCGTCTTCTCCGCCGCGGACCTCGATGTCATGCGTCGCGATATCGACGCGGCGCGGGCGGCAGGTCTCGCCGGCGTGGTGCTCGGCGCCTCCCTTGCCGACGGTCGCCTCGATAAGTCGATGCTGATCAAGCTCACAGGCCATGCGGCCGGACTCAGGATGACGCTGCACCGCGCCTTCGATCTGGTTCCGGATTTCGCCGAGGCGATGGAGGTGGCGGTCGAGCTCGGCTTCGAACGCATCCTGACCTCGGGCGGTGCCAGGAGCGCACCGCAGGCGATCGATCGGTTGGCCGAAATCGTCGATCTCGCCAAGGGCCGGCTGTCGATCATGCCGGGGTCCGGCGTCACCCTCGATACGGTCGATGCCCTTCTCGACCGGGTGACCGTCAGCGAAGTGCACTCCTCCTGCTCCGTTCGTGAGCCGGCTCAGGATCCGCGATTGGTCGAAATGGGCTTCGTTTCGGCCGACCGGCGCCGCACCGATGCGGAAACGGTCCGGGCGATGAAGGCGAGACTTTCAGCGCGCTGAGACAACGTTGCCCGAAATGAAAAGCCCCGGACAACATTTGCGCTGTCCGGGGCTTTTGCTTGATGCGTTATGATCAGGCGGCGTAGACCTGCGTGCCGCCGATCCAGGTAGAGCCCATGCCAAGCTCCGGCGTCAGAAGCACGAAATCCGCATCGGCGCCGGGCTTCAGCCGTCCCTTGTGGGTAGCGAGACCCATAGCATCGGCCGGATAGGCGGAGGCCATCCGCAAGGCTTCTTCCACCGGCAGGCCGAGCTTGTCGTGCACGAAACGGACCGACGACAGCATGTCGATGTCGGCGCCGGCGAGCGTACCGTCGGCAAGCGTCAGGCGACCGCCCTCGCGCAGGATCTCGCGGCCGTTCAGCTGGAAGCTGGTCATGTCCGTGCCGATCGGCGACATCGCGTCGGTCACCAGGAAGATCTGGCCCGGGCCGACTTTTGCGCGCAGCGCCACGCCCATCGAGGCCGGCTCGACATGGTAGCCGTCGGCAATCAGGCCCGCATGCAGCGTGCCGGTGGCAAGTGCCGCACCGACCACGCCCGGCTCGCGATGGCCAAGGCCGCTCATGGCGTTGAAGAGATGGGTCACCGTCCTTGCGCCCGCCTTGGCATAGGCGACGGCGGTTTCGTAACCGACATCGGTGTGGCCGAGGCTGACGACGGCGCCGGCTTCGGCCAGCGCCCGCACCTGTTCCCGGGTGGCGTTTTCGGGCGCCACGGTCACCATCAGCACGCCGAGCGCCTTGGCGCAATCGAGCATTTCGGCGAGATCGGCATCGTCCATCGGACGGATCAGCGTCGGATCATGGGCGCCCTTGCGTGCGACCGAGAGATGCGGACCTTCGAGATGCAGCCCGAGGAAACCCGGCACGCCAGCGGCCTTGGCGTCGAGACCCGCCTTGATGGTGGCGCTTCTGATTTCGCGTGTGTCGGTGATCAGCGTCGGCAGCAGTGCGGTGGTGCCGAACTTGGCATGCGCCGAACAGATCTGCCGGATACCCTCGACGGACGGTTCTTCGTTCAGAAG
>Ga0055526_1001846_pt1 | contig 14660 bp, 19 predicted proteins | sample AraplaCol_mMF_r2_FD_55013 | JGI IMG/M metagenome (GOLD analysis project Ga0055526, IMG submission 55013) | Arabidopsis root microbial communities from North Carolina, USA - plate scrape MF_Col_mMF_r2 | ecosystem: Host-associated > Plants > Roots > Endosphere | place: USA: North Carolina... | reverse complement strand
GTGCTCAAGCGCCACTCGTGGGTGCGCGACCTGTGGTTCCGCACCGGCAAGCCGGTGTACCGGTTCGTGACCCGGAAGATCCTGCACTGGGAAGACAATGAAGGGCAGGGGCCGAAGCCATGACCTGGCGCGGCAGGTACCGAAGACGGTCCACGTAGCACTCGCGCGGTTGTGGGGGGAATTCTTCGATTCCCTCTACGGACTGTGATGCACCGACATGCTCACGGTGCCACCGGCACCAGCTGCTGCGAGATGAAATTGCGCTTGGCGTCGAAGTCATAGCCCATCTGCACGCTTCCCAGGTCGGGGCAGGCATGGCACTCGCGCAGTGGCGTGCGGTACAGCAGGCGAACGCCGCCGCCGTCCAGCGGGGCAGTGCCCGCAGCCTGCGCCGGGGCGAACGGTGTCGCCTGCGGATCGGTGGCCAGCAGCGCCTGTACGGCCGGGTCGGCACGCAGCGTGTCGTCCAGCTGCACATTGTCCACGTCAATGCGCTTGCCGCTGGCATCGATCAGCCGCGTGCCTTCGTTGGTGTTGGCGCGGAACGGGTAGTTGACGGTCGCCACGCCGACACCATCCTGGTCATGCCAGGCGACCACATGGGCTAGCTCGCCGGCACTGCTCAGCTGCTCGGCGGCGGTGACGGCATCGTCACTTGCACCACCGGCCAGCATCGCCTTCATCAAGCACTCGCGGGTGGCCGCGGCCTCGCCCTGGCGGCAGGCATTGAGGTCGCCACTCCAGACCACGGCGTTGCTCCAGCGCAGGGTGCCGTTGGCGGGTGATTGGGCGGTGGGGGTGTTGGCGGTGCCAGCAGGTGCTGCATCGGGCGCGGCGGCGGTGGGGTCGCGCTGGCAGGCGGTGGCGATCAGGACCACGCCGACGGCAATGAACAAACAGCGGGAACGGCGCATGGTGAATACCTCGCAGCAGTAACCGGGGCAACAACTATCGTCAAGGTGCGGTTAATTGCGCGTGGGCGCGGCATACTTGGCCGATCATGAGACCGCAGGAGTTGATCGACGTGGCCAGTCTGCAAGGGAAAACCCTATTCATCACCGGCGCCTCGCGCGGTATCGGCCTGGCCATTGCGTTGCGCGCTGCGCGCGATGGCGCCAACGTGGCGATCGCCGCCAAGTCTGCGGTCCCCAATCCGAAACTGCCGGGCACCATTCATAGCGCCGCCGAAGCGGTCACCGCCGCGGGCGGGCAGGGCCTGGCACTGAAGTGCGACATCCGCGAAGAAGACCAGGTGCGCGCGGCGGTGGCGGCCACCGTGGATACCTTTGGTGGCATCGACATCCTGGTCAACAACGCCAGTGCGATCTGGCTGCGCGGCACGCTGGATACGCCGATGAAGCGGTTCGACCTGATGCAGCAGGTCAATTCGCGCGGCAGTTTCCTGTGCGCGCAGGCCTGCCTGCCGCACCTGCTGCAGGCGCCCAACCCGCACATCCTCACCCTGGCGCCGCCGCCGAGCCTGGACCCGAAGTGGTGGGCCCCGCATACCGGTTACACGCTGGCCAAGATGGGCATGAGCTTCGTCACCCTGGGCCTGGCGGCAGAGTTCGGGCCGCAGGGCGTGGCCGTCAACGCGCTGTGGCCGCGCACGGTGATCGCCACTGACGCAATCAACATGATTCCCGGCGTGGACGTGGGCGGCTGCCGCACACCGGAGATCCTGGCCGACGCCGCGCACGCGGTCCTGACCCGCGAGGCGGCAGGTTTCAGCGGCCAGTTCCTGCTGGATGACAAGGTACTGGCCGAAGCCGGTATCACGGACTTGACCGGCTATGCCGTAGATCCGACGCGCCCGCTGATGCCCGATCTGTTCCTGGACTGATCGCGCGTCACGGCGTGCTCCGCTTTGGCTGTCGCCGTCGTCCTGCGCACGTAAAATGCGTGGAGCCACGCCGCGCCCCATGACCGATGGGCGTCACTTTGATGAGCGCGTTGCAACGCGCCAGGGAAAATCCGCGTCAGCTTGGGGCACGATGCCGGTCACAGACTGTTGACAAACGTCATGACCAATTCCCTGCGACGTTCAGCCACATTCTCGAGAACACGAAGATTGTTCTCGGCGGCGATCAGTCCGTTCATCGCCCGCTCCTTGGCCACAGTCGCCACGTGCAGCATCTCATCGCGAAATTCACCAGGTGGGACGGCTTCAAGCACATCACGCTCCCATTGATTCGTGCGGTCGAGCGCGGCCCGCGCGTCCATCACCGTGGTCCGCGCCTCAATCACGGCCGAATTGTTCACCGCGATCGGCGCAGCCGCAGAGGGAGCCAAGGCGGCCGAGGTCGATTCGACGCGTGAACTGGCCAGGGTGCTCGACGAGTACAGGGGCGGCTGGGTGGAAAGATGGGCAGCTTGCATGACTTCGGCGGGTACGTGTCAACGGGCACATAGTGTCCGCTGGAGAGTGGCGACAGCCTTCCAGATTCCGATCATTTTGAATCAAGTCGTGTCGCGCGCCGGCGCAAGGCATGTGGAGATTTTGCTTTCGCACATTCTTTCGGCACACCTCGGTATTTGTAGTGCCACGCCATGCTTGGCAACCGCACGCAGCGCGGCAAAGCGTCCGCAGACGCAGGATTTAAGTTGCCAACGCGCGTCCGCCGCCTACACATGACGCAGCCGCCTGCCCGACGTCATTACCCCAATACGCAGAGCAGCCACGCAGGGCGTGGCTCTACGTGTTCATCGGCTCCGGCAGGCGCTCCCCACACTGCCGGCAATGCTTCGCATCCGGCTCATGCCCTTCCAGCCCGCACGCCGGGCACCCGCGCGCATCGCGCTTGGACGCGCGTTCGGCATCGCGCATGGTATTGGCCAGCTCCGCGGTGTAGATGCCGGTAGGCACGGCGATGATGCTGTAGCCGATCAGGATCAGCACCGAGGTCACGAAGCGGCCCAGTACCGTCTGCGGCACGATGTCGCCAAAGCCCACCGTGGCCATCGTCACCACCGCCCAGTACATCGCGCTGGGAATGCTGGTGAAGCCATGGTTCGGCCCTTCGATCACGTACATCAGGGTGCCGGCGATGATCGTGATGGTGATCACGGTGAACAGGAACAACAGGATCTTGCGCCGGCTGCGCCACAGCGATTCCATCAGCACGCCGCTTTCTTCGATGTAGCGGGTCAGCTTGAGGATGCGGAACACGCGCAGGATGCGCAGCGCACGNACCACCAGCAGGCTCTGCGCNCCGGGNATGAACAGCGANAGGTAGGTGGGCAGGATCGAGGCCAGGTCGATGATGCCCCAGATGCTGAAGGCNTAGCGCAGCGGCCGCTTCACCACCACCAGCCGCAGCAGGTATTCGGCGGTGAACAGGATCGTGAACCCCCACTCGACCACGTACAGCCAGCTGGCGTGCTCGATGTGGAAACGCTGCACGCTGTCGAACATCACCACCAGCACGCTGGCGATGATGGCGTAGACCAGCAGCAGGTCGAAATTGCGCGACGGCCGGGTGTCGTGGCGATAGATGATGTCGAACCAGGTCCGGCGCCAGCCGGATTCGGTGGCGGGGTTCAGCTGGGGGGCGCGCAGGGGGTGCATGGGCCGCATTGTGCCCCAGCCGGTGGAGGGGGAGAATGGACCCCCTTCCCGGACCCCTCGGACCCCTGACCGCCATGACCGCTGCTGCCCCCGATCCGCTCCTGTCCCTGTCGCATTACTACCTGCCGGTGTACAAGCCGCGCCAGGTGGTGCTCGAACGCGGCCAGGGCGCCCGCGTCTGGGACAACCAGGGCCGTGAGTTCATCGACCTGGCCGCCGGCATTGCCGTGTGCGGCCTGGGCCACAACGATCCGGACCTGAAGGCCGCGCTGATCGAGCAGGCTGGCAAGCTGTGGCACACCAGCAACGTGTTCTACAGCGAACCGCCGCTGCGCCTGGCCGAAGAACTGGTCACCGCCTCGCGCTTCGCCGAGCGCGTGTTTCTTTGCAATTCCGGCGCCGAAGCCAACGAAGTGGCGATAAAGCTGGTGCGCAAGTGGGCTTCGTCGCAGGGCCGTCCGGCGCACCAGCGCGTCATCGTGACCTTCCGCGGCAGCTTCCATGGCCGCACGTTGGCCGCGGTGACCGCCACCGCCCAGCCGAAGTACCAGGAAGGCTACGAGCCGCTGCCCGGTGGCTTCCGCTACGTGGACTTCAACGATGAAGTGCAGCTGGAAACGGCGATGGCCGCCGGCGACGTCGCTGCGGTGATGCTGGAGCCGATCCAGGGCGAAGGCGGGGTGATGCCGGCCAAGCCGGGCTTCATGAAGCGCATCCGCGAGCTGTGCGACCAGCACAACGCGCTGATGGTGCTCGATGAGATCCAGGTCGGCATGGGCCGCACCGGTACCCTGTTCGCGCACTGGCAGGACGAGATCAAGCCAGACATCGTGACCCTGGCCAAGGCGCTGGGTGGCGGCTTCCCGATCGGCGCGATGCTGGCCGGCCCCAAGGTGGCCGAGACCATGCAATTCGGTGCGCACGGCACCACTTTCGGCGGCAACCCGCTGGCGGCGGCGGTGGCGCGCGTGGCGCTGCGTAAATTGTCGTCGCCGGAGATCGCACGCAACGTGAGCCGTCAGTCGCAGGCGCTGCGCGATGGGCTGGGGAAGATCAATGACGAGTTCAAGGTGTTCAGCCAGGTGCGCGGCCGCGGCCTGATGCTGGGCGCGGTGCTGGACAAGGATTTCGCCGGGCAGGCCGGGGCGATCCTGGACCACGCAGCCGATCATGGGCTGCTGACGCTGCAGGCCGGGCCGGACGTGCTGCGGTTCGTGCCGGCGTTGAACATCAGCGATGAAGAGATTGCCGAAGGCCTGAAGCGGTTGCGGGCTGCGGTGCAGTCGTTCGTCGCTTCGCGTTGAGGAAGGGCCGCCGACTGACGGTAGCCGACTAGCAGCAGCCGACTAACAGTCGGCTCTACACGTCGGGGTTCCCGTCCCGTTGGGGGGTAGAGCCGACTGTTAGTCGGCTGCCCTGCATCAGGCATCGATGCCGAACCGGTGCATGAGCCTGCCGAAGCTGCGGCTGTCGCGCGCGGTGTCGGCTTGCAGCCCGGCCAGGCGCGCGCCGCGCACATTGACGAACAGATCGTCGACGAACAGGGTGCGGGTGGGACGTGCGTCGAGCCGTTCCACCGCTTTCAGGAACACCGCCGGGTCTGGCTTGCGCCCGCCCAGTTCGCCACTGCACAGGATGCGCCCCTCCAGCATCGGCGCCAGCGTAGGCAGGATGCGTGGAATGGTCTGCGCCATCAGTGCGCCGTTGTTGGTGAGGATGGCGATCGGCATCACCTGCGCGATGCGCTGCATGCGCTCGACCACGCCGGTCTGCGGCGGCGAGGCGGCAATGCGCGCGTCCTGCCATTGGGCGAGGCTGATGGTCACGCCGAGTGCATCGCCCAGTTGCTGCAGGTAGCGCGCGCTGTCCAGCCCCAGATCGAACTGCTGTTCCAGTCCGCTGTCGAACAGTGCCGCGTGCACCTGTGCGGGCGTGCATCCGCAGGACTCGGCCAGGTGGCGCACGCGCAGGTGCCGCGCGTAGTTGACCAGCACGCCATCGAAATCCAGCAGCAGGCAGTCCAGGGCAACCGGCATGTTCCACTCATGTAAGAAGGGACAGCCGACGTTACCGCACTGTCGGGGTCCGCTGCGACATCCCGTCGCACCACGCCCTTGGTGGACCTGCCTAGAATTGCAGTGACTGAAGGATGGAGAACGCCGTGAAACTGTTTGTCCCCATGATCCTGGCAGGGTTGGCGTTGGCGCCCGTCGCACAGGCACGCGTGTGTGCGGTCAGCATCGACAGCACCGACCAGATGAGCTTCAGCAGCAAGGAGATCAAAGTGGCCGGCGACTGCAGCCAGGTGAAGCTGACCCTGCGCCACACCGGCAAGCTGGCGGCCACGGCGATGGGGCACAACTGGGTGCTGACCCAGGCGGCGGACTACCAGCCGGTGGCGCTGGCGGGCATGCGGATGACGCTGGCCGACAGCTACCTGCCGAAGAAGGATCCGCGTGTGCTGGCACATACGGCGGTGATCGGCGGCGGGCAGAGCACCAGCGTGACGTTCCCTACCGCGGCATTGCGCAAAGGCGGGGACTACACGTTCTTCTGCTCGTTCCCCGGGCACTTCGCGATGATGAAAGGCAGGTTTGTGTTCGGCTGATGCCGAACACAANCCTCCGGGCTGCTCAGCCCTTGGCGACCTTGAACGCCTCGCGCGCGGCNTCAATCGTTGCGTCGATGATGCTGTCATCGTGCGCGCTGGACAGGAAGCCGGCCTCATACGCCGACGGNGCCAGGAACACTCCGCGCTCGAGCATCGCGTGGAAGAAGCGGTTGAACGCGGCGGTNTCGCAGGCCGTGGCCTGGGCGTAGGTTTCTACCTTCTGGTCGGTGAAGAACAGCCCGAACATCGCGCCCACCTGGTTGGTGGTGACCGCTACACCCGCATCGGCCGCCGCAGCTTCCAGCCCGGCGCACAGGCGCGCGCTGGCCGCCGACAGGCGGTCGTGGAAGCCCGGTTCCTGCACCAGTTCCAGCATCGCCAGGCCCGCGGCCATGGCCACCGGATTGCCGCTCAGCGTGCCGGCCTGGTAGATCGGGCCGGCCGGGGCGATCTGCGACATCAGCTCGCGGCGGCCGCCNTAGGCACCCACCGGCATGCCGCCGCCGATGATCTTGCCGAAGGTGGTCAGGTCCGGGGTGATGCCGTANTGCGCCTGCGCGCCGCCCAGCGCNACGCGGAAGCCGGTCATCACTTCATCGAAGATCAGCACCGTGCCGTACTGCGTGCACAGCGCGCGCAGGTGCTGCAGGTAGCCGTCGCGCGGCGGAATGCAGTTGGCGTTGCCTACGACCGGTTCGATGATCAGGCCGGCGATGTCCGCGCCCTGCTCGGCGAACAGCGCGGTGGCCGCCTCGAAATCGTTGTAGGGCAGGGTCAGGGTGAGTTCGCTCAGGCCGGCCGGCACGCCCGGCGAGGTCGGCACGCCCAGGGTCAGCATGCCGCTGCCGGCCTTGACCAGGAACGAGTCGCCGTGGCCGTGGTAGCAGCCTTCGAACTTCACGATGCGGCTGCGGCCGGTAGCGCCGCGCGCCAGACGGATCGCCGACAGCGTGGCTTCGGTACCCGAATTGACCATGCGCACCATCTCGCAAGACGGCACCAGCCGGGTGAGCGTTTCAGCCATGGTCACTTCGGCTGCGCACGGCGCGCCGAACGACAGGCCGTTGTTGATCGCGTGCTTGACCGCCTGGCGCACCGCGCTGTGGTTGTGGCCGACGATCATCGGGCCCCACGAACCGACGTAGTCGATGTAACGGTTGCCGTCGACGTCGTACAGGTACGGGCCGTCGGCGCGCTCGACGAAGAACGGCTCGCCGCCCACCGACTTGAACGCGCGCACCGGCGAATTGACGCCGCCCGGAAGCAGTTCCTGGGCGCGGGTGAACAGGGCGTGGGACTGGTCGTGCTTCATGCGGAAGGGTCCTGGAAACAAGCAAGGTAGGCGTGCAGGGTGGCCACCGGGTCGTTGGCGGCGAAGACGCTGCTGACCACGGCCACCAGATCGGCGCCGGCGGCGATGAGCGGGGTCACATTGTCCGGCGTCAGCCCCCCGATCGCCACCCGCGGCACCCCGAGTGCGGCGCTTTGCCGCAGCAGGTCCGGGTGGGCGCGGCTGCTGGTGACCTTGGTGGTGGTCGGGAAGAAGGCGCCAAAGGCCACGTAGCTGGCCCCGGCGGCCAGCGCCCGCTCGGCGTTGGCCAGCTGGTCGTAGCAGGAGGCGCCGATGATGGCGGCTGGGCCGAGCAGGGCGCGCGCGGCGCCGATGTCGCCATCGGTGCCGCCCAGGTGCACGCCGGCCGCGCCGACCTCCAGGGCCAGGGCCGGGTCGTCGTTGATGATCAGCGGCACGCCGTGCGCGGCGCACAGGTCCTGCAGGGCAAGCGCCTGCTCGCGGCGCAGCGCGTCGCTGGCGGTCTTGTTGCGGTACTGCAGCCAGGTCGGGCCGGCGGCCAGCAGCGGCGCCACGCGGGCCAGCAGACGGGCGGTATCGGCCTCGTCGGGGGTGATCAGGTACACGCCGCGCGCGGGCGCGGCCGGGGGAGCAGGGGGCGTCATCGATGGCTACCGGTAGAACGGCGGGAGTGGGACAATGGCCTATGACCGTACTGCCCAACGCCTGATTATCCGATGACCGACGCCACCGCCACCACCTTCCGCACCTGGATGTGCGTTGTCTGCGGCTTCATCTACAGGGAAGTCGATGGCCTGCCCGAAGAGGGCATCGCCCCGGGCACCGCGTGGGAAGACGTGCCCGACACCTGGACCTGCCCGGACTGCGGCGTGACCAAGGACGATTTCGAGATGGTCGAGATCGATTGACCGGTAGCGTTAGCGGGTAGAGCCGACTGACAGTCGGCTCTACCGCCGGGGGTCCCAGGATCAATGCAGCCGCGGTACCCGGCCACCCATCTCCACCAGCTTCTCCCGCACCCACTGCGCATCATTGGCCTGGCCGTTGCGCTGCAGGTACAGCGCCAGGTCCTGGCGCGCGCCGGCCTGGTAATCCAGCTGCAGGTAGGCCAGCCCGCGGTCGCGCAGGGCATCGTCCTGTTCCGGGGCCAGCTTCAGCAAGCGGTCGGCACTGCGCGCGGCGCGGTCCCACTCGCTGCGCTCCACATAGACGCCGTGCAGGTTGCGCAGCATCCGCATCAGGATCGCCCGTGCCGGGGCCGCATCGAGGATCTGCGCCAGCACGCTGTCATCGGGCACTTCGCCGCCCAGGTGCGAGCGCGCCCGTTCGCGCAGCTCCTCCACGTCCAGCGGCCGCCCGCCGTTGAACGGGTCCATGACCAGCATCCCGTCGTCCACCGGCAGCCGCACCAGGAAATGGCCGGGGAAGGACACGCCGTCCAGCGGAATGCCCAGCCGCCGCGCCACTTCCATCTGCACCATGGCCAGGGAGATCGGGTTGCCCAGCCGGCGTTCGAACACCTGGTTGAGGTAGCTGTTACGGGGGTCGTAATACTCGCCATGGTCGCCGCCATAGCCCAGTTCATCGAACAGGTGGCGATTGACCGCCGCGATCTTGAGCGGCCAATGCTCGATCGTGTCCACCTCGGTGCGCAGGTGGTCGGCGTGGCTCTGCACCAGCGCGTCATAGACCTGCGGGTCCAGGTCGGGGTATTCGTCGCGGGCGATCAGCAGCGCCGTGGGCAACAGCGGCAGCGCCTCGTCGTCCAGTTCGGCCAGGGAGTCCCACGCCGGCAATGTCATTGGCGCCTGCATGGACACAGACTGGCGACAAACGCGGCCCGATTCAAGCGGGATCGCGTGAAAACTCCGGGACTGGCGGGGCGTGCCCGCCAGCCCGGTTCAGGGCTTGTCGGCGATACCCGGGCCGAAGGTCAGCACCGCGCCATCCTGCAGGCCCAGCTTCTCGGCCTGGCCGGCGTTGAGTTCCAGCACGTAACGGGCCGGGCCGCTGCTGGGGTAGGGCGGGCAGCGGTCGCCGGCCGAACACGGCGGCACATCGCGCTGCTGGCTCACCAGCCGGCGCTGGTCATCGAAATACAGGATGTCCAGCGCGATCTTGGTGTTCTTCATCCAGTACGCCTGCAGCTCCTGGCGGTCATGCACGAACAGCATGCCGTGGTCGGCGGGCATCTCGTCGCGGAACATCAGGCCGCGCGTGCGGCTTTCATCGTTGGTGGCCAGTTCCACCTGGTAGCGGGCCCCGCCCAGTTCCACCCAATGGCTGGCACCGGCGCTGGCACAGCCGGACAACGTGAGCAGCAACAGCAGCGGCAGCAGCAGGCGNATGAAGGGCATGGGCGNTCCTCGCAGAAGAGCCGGCACGGGCGTGCCGACGGTGGATATCAGAACACCATCGGCGGTTCACCGCCAACAATNACCACATCGGCCGGGCGGCGCGCGAACAGGCCCACGGCNACCACGCCNGGCAGCTGGTTNAGCTCGCGCTCCAGCGCCACCGGGTCGGTGATCTGCAGGTGGTGGATGTCCAGGATCTGGTTGCCATTGTCGGTCACCACGCCTTCGCGCCAGGCTGGCTGGCCGCCGGTCATGTCCATGATGCGGCGGGCGATCAGGCTGCGCGCCATCGGGATCACTTCCACCGGCAGCGGGAATCTGCCCAGCACCGGCACCTGCTTGCTCGGGTCGATGATGCACACGAAGCGCTCGCTGGCCTCGGCGATGATCTTCTCGCGGGTCAGCGCGGCGCCACCGCCCTTGATCAGGCACTTGTTGCCGTCGCACTCGTCGGCGCCGTCCACGTACAGCGACAGGCCGCCGGTGTGGTTGAGTTCCAGCACCTCGATGCCGTGCTGCTTCAGGCGCGCGGTGCTCTGCTCGGAGCTGGACACGGTGCCCTTGATGCGGTGCTGGATGCGGGCCAGGCCGTCGATGAAGTAGGCAACGGTGGAGCCGGTGCCGACCCCGACGATCATGCCGTCTTCGACGTATTCGAGGGCTTTTTCTGCGGCGAGGCGTTTGGCTTCGGACATGGCGGGAAACTCGTGAAGGAAAAGGTCAGTGTTTTTCGAGCGACAGCAGCAGCTTCCACTGCGCGGCGGTCACCGGCAGGATCGACAGGCGGTTGCCGCGCGCGATCAGGGGAAACCCTTCGCCCAGCGCGTCGGCATGCAGCTTGATCTCGTCCAGCGAAATGGTGTCGCGCAGCTTGCGCTCGAAGGCCACGTCCACCAGCAGCCAGCGTGGCGTTTCGCGGGTGGCCTTGGGATCGTAATAGTCCGATTTCGGATCGAACTGGGTGTCGTCCGGATACGCCTCGGTGGCGACCGTGGCGATTCCCACGATGCCCGGCACCTTGGTGTTGGAGTGGTAGAACAGGATGCCGTCGCCGACCTTCATGCCATCGCGCATGAAGTTGCGCGCTTGGTAGTTGCGCACGCCGTTCCAGGGTTCCTGGCCCACGCGCTTGAGGTCATCGATGGAAAAGGCGTCCGGTTCGGACTTCATCAGCCAGTAGCGCTTGCGTGCGGTCATGCGTCGTTCTATCGGGGAAGGTACGTGGTGGTGTCGGTACAGATCGCATCCACGCCAACGTCCCACGGCTGCACGGGCAGGTCATCGACCTGCTGCACCGAAAAACCGACGCCGGCCAGCCACGGCGGGGCCGGGCGCTGGTTGCGGAATGCGAAGCTGCGATCATACCAGCCGCCTCCCATGCCCAGCCGCCGGCATTGCGCGTCGAAGCCCACCAGCGGGGCTGCCACCAGCGTCATCTGGTCCGGCGCGAGGGTGTCGCCTACGGCGATGTCGGGTTCTGGAATGCCGAAGCGGTTGCTGGTCAGCGGCTGGCCCGGGCGCCACGGCGCGAAGCGCAGCGTGTCGCCGGCCAGCACGGGCAGGCAGTAGGTGGCGGTGTCGGGCAGACGCATCTGCCAGCGGTGCAGCGCGATTTCGCCATCCAGTGCCCAGTACCCGGCCACGAAGCCGTGGGTGGGCGCGAAGGGCAATGCAAGCAGGGCATCGGCNAGCAGTTCGGCGGCGGCCAGGCGCTGCGCGGCGGGAATGTCTCGGCGGCGTTGGCGCAGCTGCTGGCGCAGTGCGGAGCGCGGGTCGGTCATGCCTGGGTCCGTTGGGGCCGGATAAAACAAGAGCGACGTTCCAGTGGAACGTCGCTCTTGCAGGAATACTGCATTCTCCGCGGTGACGATGCGTGCGAAACGACCTTGAACCCGGGGTTCAAGTGGGTACGCTGGGCCTCCATTGGGCTTCCCGCTACAAGGCGGACCTGCACTCCCGGCGACGTCGCGCACCCGTGGTCGTAATTAAGGGACAAGGCGAATGTTTGCACACGCCGTCGTTCACAGCAGAGAACGCATGGCCATTATAGCCAACCGGACCGGATCGGATACCCCGTTCGTCGGTCCAATTACGTGCCAATTCAGAACAATGAAAAACGCGTGCAGTTCAGCCCGCGTCGAGGGCCCGGTCCAACCGCCTGTTCAGATCGGCCAGCGTCTGTTGCAGGGCCACGCCTTGGCGCGCATGGTCGTCGCGCAGCTGCTGCAGTTCATGCGCCAGGTTCAGCGCGGCCAGCACCGCGACGCGGTCCACGGCGGCCATGCGGTTGCTGCCGCGGATCTCGCGCATCTTGGCGTCCAGCAGCCGCGCGGCGGCGGTGAGGCTTTCGCGCTCTTCGGCGCCCACGCCCACGGTGTATTCACGGTCCAGGATGCGGACACTGACCGGTTCGGTCTGGCTCATGTGTGCTGCTCCAGGCTTTTGAGCCGGGTGATCATCGCTTCCACCCGCGAGCGCGCCTGCTCGTTCTTGGCCAGCAGCTGCGAACGCTCGTTGACCAGCTGTTCCTGCTGGTGGCGCAGGCTGCGGTTTTCCTCGGCCAGGCGCTGGTTGCGGTCCAGCAACGCCTCCACCCGGGCGGCAAAGGCCTGCAATTGGGCGATGGCATCGGCGGGTTCCATGTCCGGCACGATAGGCAAGCGGGGTGGAGCCGGTCAAGCTAATAATCACAAGGGGCGGATTGATACACTGTGACGCTGCCAACCCAGGGTTGCCGGCGGCGCCGCCGACCCATCAGATCGAGCCCCAAGATGACCGAACTTCCGAGTGTCAACGACGTAAACCAGGCCAGCCAGGCGGCCGGCCTGGGCGCTACTGCCGCGGAGCTCCACGGAGGCCTGTGCGGCTGGCTGGCGGCCGGCGGCGCGCCGGTGCCCGAATGGCCGGCCCGCGTGCTGGCCGACGACAACCTGCCCACCCCGACCGCTGGCGATGCGCTGGACCGGCTGCTGGGCGCGAGCGTGGCGCAGCTGGAGGACCGGGATTTCGCCTTCGAGCTGCTGCTCAGCGACAGCGATGACACCGCCGCGCAGGCCGATGCGCTGTTCACCTGGGCGCGTGCGTTCCTGGGCGGCTTCGGCCTNGGTGCGGGCCAGCAGCGTCCCACCCTGTCCGANGAAGGCGAAGAGGCGCTCAACGANCTGGCCAAGCTGGCCCAGGCCTCGAGCGAGGATTTTGAAAGCGGCAACGATGACGACGAGGACGCGCTCGCCGAAATCGAAGANTTCATCCGCGTGGCGGTGCTGATCCTGCACGGTGACTGCGTGATGGCCGTGCGCCACCGGCAGCGCCTGAACTGAGATGGATATCCGCGAGTTGACCGGCATCACCGCGGCCGAATACGCGGGGCGCCGCCAGGCGCTGATGGAAATGGCGGGNGATGACGCCATCCTGGTGCTGCCNGCCGCNTCNGAGCGGGTGCGCAGCCTGGATACGCACTATCCGTTCCGGCAGGATTCGGACTTCTGGTACCTGAGCGGCTTCCCGGAGCCGGATGCGGTGCTGGTGCTGATTCCTGGCCGCCGCCACGGCGAAGTGATCCTGTTCTGCCGCGAGCGCGACGCCGACCGCGAAGCCTGGGACGGCGCACGCGCCGGCCAGGAAGGCGCGGTGGCGCAGTACGGCATGGACGATGCGTACCCGATCGACGATCTGGACGACATCCTGCCGGGCCTGCTGGAAGGGCGCTCGCGGGTGTATTACCACTTCGGGCGCGACGCCGAGTTCGACCTGAAGCTGATCGGCTGGGTCAACCGGGTGCGTTCGCAGGTGCGGCATGGTGCGCAGCCGCCGCATGAATTCCTGGAGCTGGGCCACCTGCTGCACGAGCAGCGGTTGTTCAAGTCGAGCGCGGAAATCGCCTTGATGCAGCGCGCGGCCGACATCACGGTGCAGGCGCACCGGGTGGCGATGCGCGCGGCGCGGCCGGGCATCCACGAGTACGAGCTGCAGGCGGACCTGGAGCGCGAGTTCCGAGCCAACGATGCGTGGTCGGCCTACGGCAGCATCGTGGGTACCGGCGCCAACGGNTGCATCCTGCATTACCGCGCCAACAACGCGCGCAGNCGCGATGGCGAGCTGGTGCTGATCGATGCGGGCGCCGAGTACCGCGGCTACGCCAGTGACATCACGCGCACGTTCCCNGTAAATGGTCGCTTCACGGCCGAACAGCGCGCGCTGCACGATCTGGTCGGTGCGGCGCAGGCGGCAGCACTCGCGCAGGCCAANCCGGGCGTGCCCTACGANGCGGGCCANCTGGCGGCGGTACAGACGCTCACCGAAGGCCTGCTGCGGCTGGGCCTGCTCACCGGCACGCTGGAAGAAAACATCGCCGACGGCCATTACCAGCGTTTCTACCGGCACAAGACAGGGCACTGGCTGGGCCTGGACGTGCACGACGTGGGCGACTACCGCCTGGCCGGCGATTCGCGGCTGCTGGAACCGGGCATGGTGTTCACCATCGAACCGGGCCTGTACATCAGCGCCGACGACCGCAGCGTGGAAGCGCGCTGGCGCGGCATCGGCATTCGCACCGAGGATGACGTGGTGATCACCGACAGCGGGCATCACGTGCTGACGGCTGGTCTGGCGCGAAGTGCTGATGAGATTGAAACGGAGATGGCTTCTAGTCGCTGACTGCAGGGTTTGCGCTTAGAGCAGCGTTTCGGTTGCTACGTGCCGGGGAGGCCGACGGGCAGCCCCTTACGGGACACGCCGTAAACCCATCCTTGGGGGCTTGGCAAAAACATCCATGTTTTTGACAGTCCCTACAGGGGCTGCCCGCCGGCCTCC
>Ga0055526_1001845_pt1 | contig 14661 bp, 17 predicted proteins | sample AraplaCol_mMF_r2_FD_55013 | JGI IMG/M metagenome (GOLD analysis project Ga0055526, IMG submission 55013) | Arabidopsis root microbial communities from North Carolina, USA - plate scrape MF_Col_mMF_r2 | ecosystem: Host-associated > Plants > Roots > Endosphere | place: USA: North Carolina... | reverse complement strand
GGCTCGTCGCCGCCTTCCATCGCATTGATCCAGCCTTCGAGCTGGGCGAAGCTTGGCTTGATGTTCAGCTGCACCAGGCGGCGGCCGGCGTCGATCGCCAGTAGCGGCGGCTTGCCGGCCACGTGGGTCACCAGCACCACCTTCACGCATTCCATGGTCGAGGCTTCCTGGCTGACCAGCTGCTTGAGCATGTTCGAGATCGGGTCCAGCACGCCATAGCAGAAGAAAATACCGATGAAGGTACCGACCATTGCAGCGCCGACGTGTTCGGCGATCTCGGCCGAGGTGGCGCCTTCGCCCACGGTGCCCATGGTGATCACGATGCCCAGCACCGCGGCGAGAATACCGAAGCCCGGCATTGCTTCGCCGATCTTGCCCAGCGATTTGGCCGGCTGGGTCAGTTCTTCGTGGATGGCTTCCAGTTCCTGCTCCAGCACGCCTTCCAGCTCGTGGGCGTTGATCTTGCCCATCGCCATCAGGCGGAAGTTGTCGACGATGAAAGCCAGCAGTTTCGGCTCGTCCAGGATCAGCGGGTAGCGCTGGAACAGCGGCGATTCGCGCGGCGCTTCGACGTGGGCATCGAGTGCCTTCAGGCCGCCGGCAGCCAGCTGCAGCAGTTCGTACATCAGCAGCAGCAGCTGGCGCTGGAATTCGGAGTCGTACTTCTTGCGCGACATCAGGTGCTTGACCTGGGTAACGGTCTCGGCCAGCACATGGCGCGGATTGCCGATGACGAAGGCGCCAATGCCGGCGCCGGCAATCACCAGCAGCTCCAGCGGCTGCCAGATCGCGGTGAAGTGGCCGCCCATCATGGCGTAGCCGCCAAACACCGAGCCAAACACGATCATGATGCCGAATAATTGCTGCATGGTTTATGCCTTTCGATAGGTCTTTGAGGTGGGCTGTGGCTCAGGCCGCCAGCACCGCTTTCATCTTGTTCAGCGCCTGCTTGTTCAACTGGCAGACGCGGGCGTCGGTCAGGTCCAGCACGGCGGCGATCTCTTTGTAGCTGAGCTCGAATTCGTAATACATCTGGATCACGCGCTGCTCGCGTTCGTCCAGGCCGTTCAGCGCCTGCTCCAGGCTGCGGCGTATCATCAGCTGTTCTTCCGGACCGGCGACGCTGCCGGTGTCGGCCAGGGTGTCTTGCAGGATCTCGTCGAAGCTGGCAATGGTTTCAGCGTTTTCGTCAAGCAGGTAGGCCTGGTAGCCTTCGGCATCGAGGCCGAGCGCCGTCATGGCTTCCTGCTCGCTCGGTTCGCGCCCCAGCTTGCGTGTCAGTTCGCGCACGGCATCGCGCATCTTGTGGCTCTGCTGGCGCACGGCGCGCGGGCGCCAGTCCTGCCGGCGCAACTCGTCGAGGATGGCACCGCGCACGCGCAGCGAGGCATAGCTGCCGAAGCCGGCATCGGGCTCGCCGTAGCGGCGCAGCGCTTCCAGCAGGCCCATCAGGCCGATCTGCTCCATGTCGTCACGGTCGATCGCCCCCTGCACCTGCGAGTTGAGCTGGCGCACGATGCGCTTGACCAGCGGCGCATAGGCGAGCAGGTGCTTCTGCTCGTCGGCGACGCTGACTGCGGCGTAGCTCTCGGCATAAGGCTCTGCAACCGTGTCCACCAAGCCCATGGCTTTACTCCAGGATCAACTTGCCGATCATTACTTGCTCGAAGGGGCGTTCGCGCGCCTCCTTGGTGTAGGCTTCATCGTAAGCCTTGTTCAATTCCTCGACAAACTGGTCAATGGTCATCATGGACGCCTTTTCCATCGGCAGCGCCGACAGGGCGCGCACGGCAACGCTGCGCAGCATCGGCAGCGCTTCCTTGGCTTCCTTTTCCTGCTTGGCCGTGGTCGCAATGACGAGGTCGGCCGACATATAGTGCGGCACGGTGTCGCCCGGCTGGCGGCGCATCATGACGATGACTTTTTCAATGGTCAGGTACTTCAGCGGCTCGCCGGGCTTCTTCTCTTCGACGGCGGCCTTGGCCGGCTCGGCGCTCTTGCCTTTCATGAACCAGACGGCGCCACCGGCGGCGCCAGCGCCGGCCAGCAGTACGGCTGCCACGATCAAGACCAGTTTCTTATTCATCTAATGCTTACTCCCGTTCGCCCAACATGGCAAAAGTGGTGGTGCCGGCATCGCCGTCTTCCAGGGCGCGGCCTGGCTGGCGCTGCTGCTCAGCTTGCTGTTGGCGCTGCTGCTGGCCGCCATCAGCCAGGCTGCGCGCGTTGCTTGAGGATACGGTGACGGCGACGTCGCCGAACTGGCGCTGCGACAGGTCCTGGCGCACGCTGTCGCCAATGGCATTCAGCTGGCGCAGCACTTCGCTGTGGCTGGCGGCGATGTTCACCTGCAGCGTGCCGCCGCTGTGGCGCACCGAGATTTCCACGCTGCCCATATTGGGCGGTTCCAGGCGGATCACGGCGCGTTCATCGTTGCGCGCCAGCTGCAGTTGCAGGCGGTCGCCCAGGGCGGCGCGCAGCGGCTGCTGCCATTGTTCCGGGCTGCCGCTCAGCTGCAGCGTATCGCCAGGCTGGGCCGCGGCGACGCTGGCCAGCACGCTGCGGAAACCGGGCAGGGCGCCGGCATCGGCCGTTGGCTGGTGCTGGCTGTCGGCCAGCAGGCTGGCGCTGTCCTTGGCCGCGATCGGGGCGGCCGTACTGTCGGCGGCCTGGCCTTGCATGGCGTTCAGCGCAACGGCCAGGGCTTCCCCGCCAGTGCTGCGGGCGGTCGCTGCAGGCGTAGCAGCTGGCAGCGCCGGGGCGGCAGCGCGGGCCGCGACGGCCAGCATGGCGGCACGGGCATCCAGCAAGCTTGCTGGCGGCGCTTTAGCAGCTTCAGTTTGGGCGCCGGCACCAGCTTCGCGCGCGGCAAGGGCGCCGGCTTGGGCTTGCTGGCGCAGAAGCAGGGCGCTGTCGCTGGCGGAAACCTTGTGGGCTGGCGCTGCAGTCAGGGCGGCAGCTACCGCAGCCACGCTGTCCGGGGTGGCGCCTGGCGTGCCGCCGGCCAGCGGCAAGTTGCCCATGGCAGGCAGCATGGTTGCTACCGCGGCTGCTGCGGCCGTCTTGTCGTCAGCAAGCTTGGCCGGGACGCCTTCTTCGTCAGCGGCGTTGCCGGACATGGCGTCCAGCAGGGCGCCAAACGGTGCCGGGCCGAGGGCCGCGGCGGCGTCCAGCAAGGCGCCGGCCAGGCCGCTGCCCGGCGCAACGCTGTCAGCCGTGGCACTGTTGCGGGAAGCGTCAGGCGCAGACGCCGCCGCGCCGTTGGCGGCCGGTGGCGGCATGCCGGCAGCGCCGGTGGCTGGTGGGACGGTGGCGGCAGGCGCCGCAGGCAAGTTGATCATGCTCAGGTTCCGGTTGTAGCGTTACCGCTGTCGAGGGCATAGGCAAGCCAGCCCTCTCGGTTGTTCGTCATATCGCTCAGNTGCTGGCTGGTCTCGGCGGCGGCGCTATCGACTTTNGCCACTGCCGCGANGTGCAACTCACGCAGCGCCGCCAGCGCTGCGCGCTCNGCCGGCGCCCACNCACCCTGCGCTGCCAGCGCCGGCAGGGTGGAGGCCATCAANGTATTAATCGCCGCCAGTGCCGCCCAGTCGCTGGCGGCAGTGGCGGCGCTGAGCTGCTGCCCAAGCTGCAGCAGCGTCTTNTGCCTATCCATGTTTGTCGTGCACTCCCTGCCAGCCGGCGCGGATCGTGGTCAGCANGCCCACCACTTCGTCAATGACGGCAGGGTCCATGTCGACGCCGGCGCGGTACAGGCGGGCGGCGCAATAGTCGTACAGGCGGCCCAGGTTGGCCACCACCTCGCCGCCCTGCTCGAAGTCGAGCGAGCTGGCGAGGCCGTTGATGATTTCGGTGCACTTGTCGAGGCTGAGCGCCTTTTGTTCGTAGCGCTTGCCAACGATGTGGCCGCGCGCACGGGCCAGCTCTTCCAGCAGGCCGTCGGTCAGTACCAGCACCAGTTCGATCGGCGTGGCGCGGGCCGTCTGTGCTTCCAGGTTAGTGGAGTGATAGCTGCCGTAGGCGTCGTGATCCATTGTTTAAGGCTTTCAAGAATCGGATTTGCTGAACATCGCTTCAAACATGCTGCTGGTTCCGCTCATCTGTGACTGCAGGCTTTGCAGCTGGGTGAACTGGGCCAGGTAGCGCTTGTAAGCGTTGTCATATTGGGTTTCCAGCGCGGCCTGGCGGGCCACAAGCTGGGATTGCAGTTTGGAATTAGCATCCTTGCGCGCGGCCAATTGGCCGGTACCGGCCTTGGTCCAGCTGCTGACCAGGGTATCGAGGTTGCCCAGTACGCCAGTCGGCGGGGCGCCGGTCTTGCCCAGGATCGCATCGAGCCCGGTCGGGTTGGTGGCCAGGGCTTTATCGAGACGCGTCTTGTCCAGCGCCAGGGTGCCGTCGCGCTGGGCAGTGACGCCATAATTGACCAGGCTGGCGCCACCCACCGAGGTACGCAGCAGGGATTGCATGCGCGACTTCAGCGAAGCGATGCCGGCGTCGGAGGCGTATATGCCGCCGGCCGTGCCTTTGGCAGCATTGCCGGGTGCCGTCAGCTCACCGATTGCGGCCAGCATCTTGTTCCACTGGTCCACGAAATTCTGCACATTGGTGGCCGTGGCGCTGCTGTCGCGGGCGACGTTCAGCGTGACCGGGACGCCGCCGGTCTGGGCTTTGGTGAAGGTCATCGCGACGCCATCGACCACGTTGAAGGTGTTCGACGCTTGCTCGATCAGGTTGCTCGGGTCGCCGCCCGGTGCGCCGACCCAGACCTTGGCATTGGTGCCGTCCACCAGCACGCGGTTGGCATCGCCCAACTGGGCCTGCAAGGCCGGGTCGCCAAGATTGGTAACGTCGATGCCCGCCACGCCATTCGACTGGCCGGTGACGTTGGAGGTCAGGACCAGGCGGGTCTGGCCGTTGACGGTCAGGGTCGAAGCTGTCACGCGCGAATTATTGGTCGCTTCCATATTGATGGCAGCGGCAATTTCCTTCGCGCTCAGCATATTGTTCAGGTCTTTGTCGCCGTTGGCCAGGCTGACGGTGAAGCTGCTGCCGTCGGCCAGCTTGACGGACAAGGTGCCGGCGGCGGCGCCGGTGACGCTGGAATCGGTCATGCCGCTGTACGACACCTGGCCAACCGTGGCGAGCTGCTCGACGTAGAACTGGTAATTGCCGGCTGCAGCAGAAGCAGTCGCGGTGGCAGTGCCGACATCGGAGCTGAAGCTTGCCTTATTGGCTACAACCGAGCCGGATGCGGTCGTCGTCGACAAGGAGCTGCGGAAGGTGCTCAATGCCGAGCTGAGCTTGGTCAGCGCCTTGTCGATCGCCGTCGCGGTAGCCGACTGCGAATCGAGCATCGACTGGCGGCCCTGGATATACATCTGCGCCAGTTGGGTGGCCGTGGTCTTGGGGTCGTAGGTTGGGACAGAAGTAGCCATTTCTCGTGCTCCGAAGAAATTAAATGAAGTGTACCAAGGTAAGAGGCGACCAAAGTGATGACTTCATGAAATATTCGGTTCAGCCTTTCATTTATGTCCGCGGAACCACAGTTGGGTTGCCAGTTCGTCATGCCGCTTGCGTTCTTGCGCGCGCTGCGCCGTGGCCGCCGCATCCTGGTGGCGCTCAAGCACCTGGCCCAGCACTTCGCGCTTGACGTAAGCGGCGGTCAGGGCGCGCTGGGACACGGCCATGTCGGCCTCGTGCATGTGCAGGTTCAGGCGCTGGCTGTCGGCCATGGCCATCACGCCTTGCTTGTAATCGCCGCAATTGATGGCCAGCGCCATCGGCAGCCGGCCGGATGGGCCGCTGCTCTCGTACAGGCTGGTCAGCTTGTCGAGCGTCTTCTTGTAACGGTCGCGCACGCTTTCCTTGGCGGCCATTTCCGACTGCAGTTTATCGACTTCATTGCTGCGCATGTCGACCAGGGTCGACAGGCTGCGGATCGTATGTTGGGTATTGGTCATGCCATCAACCTTTCAAGTTGGTCCACGCAGTTGGCGTAAGGGGCCGGTTCCTTGGTCCCCTGGCACAGGAATTCTTCGATATGCGGATGCAAGTTGACTGCCTTGTCGGTGACCGGGTCAGCGCCCGGCACGTAAGCGCCCAACGGGATCAGGTCGCGCACCCTTTCGTGGCGCGCCATCGACGCTTTCAGGGCCCGCGCGGCCAGCATGTGCTCGCGCGTGATCACATGGTTCATGCAGCGGCTGATCGAGGCGGCAATATTGATAGCAGGGTAGTGGCCGCGCTCGGCCAGTTCGCGCGTCAGCACGATGTGGCCGTCCAGGATCGCGCGCGCGGTGTCGACCACCGGGTCTTGCTGGTCGTCGCCTTCGGCCAGCACGGTGTAGATCGCGCTCATGCTGCCGTAGGGGTTCTCGCCATTGCCGGCCGATTCGACCAACTGGGGCAGGGCGGAGAACACCGATGGCGGATAGCCCTTGGTGGCAGGCGGTTCACCCAGGGCCAGCGCAACTTCGCGCAGCGCCATCGCGTAGCGGGTCAGCGAGTCGACCAGCAGCAGCACGTTCTTGCCCTGGTCGCGGTAATGGGCCGCGATCGAATGGCACAGTTCGGTTGCCATGATGCGCATCAGCGGCGACTCATCGGCCGGCGCAATCACCAGCACGGCTTTTTTCAAGCCTTCGGGACCGAGCGACATTTCGATGAATTCGCGCACTTCACGCGAACGTTCGCCGATCAGGCCGACCACCACCACGTCGGCAACGGTCTGGCGCGTGATCAGGCCCAGCAGTACGGACTTGCCGACCCCGGAGCCGGCCATCAGGCCCACGCGCTGGCCTTTGCCCAAAGTCAGCATGCTGTTGATCGCGCGTACGCCGACGTCGAGCGCGTCGACCACCGGCTGCTTCTTGAGCGGGTTGATGCGCGGCGGCTGTGCGTCGAGCGGGTATTCGCCGCCCAGCTTGCCCAGGCCATCGATCGGTTCGCCGATGCCATTGACCATGCGGCCCAGCCAGCTGTCGCCGATCTGCAGGCTGCCCTTGTCGTTGGTCGGCAGTACGCGGGCGCCAGTGGTCAGGCCGGCCGCCTTCTTGAACGGCATCAGGAAGGTCAGCTTTTCGCGGAAACCCACCACTTGCGCATCGAGCCATTCGCCATCGACTGTCTCGATCTGGCAACGCTGGCCGGTATGCAGCTTGCAACCCGTAGCCTCCAGCAGCAGGCCGGAAGCACCCACCAGGCGCCCGGTCGGGGTGGCCAGCGGTACGTCATCGAGTTCCAGTTTGCGCAGTGCGTCTGCAATCATTCTTCGCTCTCAGCGTCGTCACCGCCATCGGCGGCCTGCAACTGATTATCGACCTGTTCCATGACAGCAGCAAGACGCTGGTGGCAGCCGGCATCGACTTCACTATCGCCGGCACGGATGCGGCATTCACCCAGGTCGAGGCGGGCATCGCCGATCAGGTTCCAGCGCTTGGCGCGCTTCGGATCGACTTCCATGATGCGCTTGACTTCTTCCGGATTCAGGTAGACGTCAATCTCGTCGCGCGTCGGCGGCATCGAGGCCAGCGTTTCGTCGACCAGCGCCATGATCTGCACCGGCTGCAGCGCCAGTTCGGCGCGGATCACATTGCGCGCCACTTTCGCCACCAGGTCCACCACTTCCTTGCGCTGCGCCGCACGGTAATCGGCGCGCAGCTTCTTCAGCGATTTCAGCATGCCGTCGACCGGACGCGCGAGATGGTCGAAACCGACCAGGGTTTCCTGGCGGCCTTCTTCGCGGCCCAGTTCCATGCCTTGCTGGCGGCCCGCTTCGAAGCCGTCCTCCTGGCCGCGCTGCAAGCCGATTTCGTAACCGTCGCGCTGGCCCTGCTCGAAGCCTTCGCTGACCGAGGCCTGCCACTGCGCGGCATCGGCCACGTGGCCTTGTGGCTTGCCGTTGGCGCCATGCGTGTGCACGTACTGCTGCAGCGGCGGGAAGCGGTAAGGACGGAACTGTTTCATCACTCGATCACCGTTTCAGCGAACAGCTGCACTTCGACTTCGCCGGCATCGGCCAGCGCTTTCACGGTGGCCATGATTTCCTGGCGCGTTGCTTCGATGCGCGACATCGGCACCGGGCCGGCGCGGCGCATCATGTCTTCGAAAGCTTGCGCCTGGCGTTTCGGCATGGTCTTCAGCACAGCATCGCGGATCGCCTGCTCGGCGCCCTTGAGCGCGATGGCCCACTGTTCCAGCGGCACTTCCTCGATGATGCGGGTGAGGGTGACTTCGGTCTGGGTCGACAGGATGAGGAAGTCGTACATCTGCATCTCAATCTGTTCCACCACTTCCGGATCGTGGGCGCGCAGCAGTTCGACGATCTGGGCGCGGTTGCTTGGCAGCCGGTTCAGGATCTCGGCCACCTGGCGCACGCCTTCCACGCTGGTCGACTGCGAATCGAACGAGGACAGGCAGCGGTTGACCAGTTCTTCCAGTTCCAGCAGCAGGTCGCGGTCGATCTCGTCCAGGCGCGCCATGTTCAGCAGCACCAGGTCGCGTCCTTCCAGCGGCAGCGCATCGAGGATCTGGCCGGCCAATGCCGGCGGCAGGAAGGCCAGGAACACCGCCTGCATCTGCACGTGTTCGTTGGCGATATAGTCGGCCAGCCATTTCGGCGAAGCCCACTGCAGCCGCGCCATTTTCGGACGCAGCTCGTCGCCGTAAATGTTGTTCAGCACAGTGTTGGCGATATCGCCGCCCAGCGCCAGGTCCAGCGAGCGCTTGAGGAAGGAGCGCGATGCGCCGTGCACGCCGGACTGCTGGCGGTAATCGTCGAAGAAGGTCTGCATGGCCGTCTTCACTTCTTCCACCTTGATGCCGCTCATGCGCGACATGACCTGGGTCACTTCCAGCAACTCTTCGCGCGACAGGCAGCGCAGCACGGCAGCGGCCGGCTCTTCACCGATCGACAGCAGGACGATCGCTGCTTGCTCGACCGGGCTCAGGCCCTGTTCCTGGTCCAGGTTATTGTTGATGTCGGCCATTTTTCTGCATCCATTGTTTGACGACTTCGGCTACGCGCTCCGGCTCTTTCTCTGCCAGTACCTTGAGGTGGTCCACCATCACGTCCACCGGCGAACCGGCAGGCGGCAAATCGTAATTTTCCAGCAGCGGCACCACCGGCATCTGGCTGCCTTCCAGCGCGGCAGGCTTGGCCTCGGCTTGCACTGCTTCTGGAGAGCCTAGAGCAGCCGCCGGCGCCGCGGCGCCCGGAACGGCGGCGGCGGTGCCCGGGATCGGCGTTGCCTCGGCCTGGCGGGCGGCGGCGCCGGCCAGGGCCGGCTTGGCTGCCTGCGCCGGTGTGGCCGGTGCCAGGCGGGCGGTCAGCAGGCGCAGCAGCGGACGGGCCAGCAGCAGGTAAGCCAGCAGCAGTGCCACCGCATAGCCGAGCCAGTTGACCGAATCGACTACGGTGTCGCGTTCCTGCCACCATGGCAGCTCGGCGGCCTTGGCCGGGAAGTTCATGGCGCTGACCACCAGCTTGTCGCCGCGTTCTTCGTTGATGCCCAGGCCGTTGCGCAGCACCTTGTCGATGCTGGCGATTTCTGCCGGCGTCCAGCCAGTCTTGGGGAAGGGCGCCGCCGCATGCGCCAGCACCACCGCCACGTTCTGGCGCACCAGGCGGCCGCGGGCGCGCTTGGTCTGGGTGATGCTGCGGTCGTAAGCGAACTGGCGCGTGGTGGCGTTCTTGCGTGCAGTGCCTTCCGGCGCCTGGCCTGGTGCGGCTGCGCCGCCCTGCGCCGCTGCAGCATCGGCCGCCTGCTGTTGCGGCGGACGGTTGGACAGGGTGCCCGGCACGCCCATCGCGATGCGGTTGCGGTCCTGCTCTTCGCGCATGGCTTCGCTGGTTACCTTGGGATCGGCGCCATATTTTTCAACGGTTTCTTCGACCTTGTCGTTGTCGACGTCGGCCGTCACGCTGACGCGGAAATTGTTGTCGCCGACGATGGGGCCGAGCAGGCCTTTGATGTTGGAGCGGATTTCTTCCTGCTGGCGCTTGGCGTTCTCGTTACTCGAGGTGGACGCGTCGAAGGCTTCCGAAAGGTCGACGTGCGAGGACAGCAGGTTGCCCGACTGGTCCACCAGGCTCACGCGTGCCGGGCTCAGCGAGGCAACACTGCCGGACACCATGTTGACGATGGCAGCAATGTGCTCCGGCGCCAGCGTGCGCCCTGGTTTGGTAGCGATAACTACGGAAGCCGACGACTTCTCGCCATCGCTCGATACGAAGGAAGTGGACTTGGCGATCGACAGGTGCACGCGTGCGTGCGCGATCGCATCGAGGGTCATGATCGATTGCGCCAGCTCGCCTTCCAGGCCGCGGCGGAAGCGCACGTCCTGCACGAATTGCGAGACGCCGAGCGGGTCGTTCTTGTCCATCAGTTCCAGGCCGGCCGGCAGTTGTGCGGTCACGCCTTTGGCAGCGAGCAGCATGCGCACCTGGCCCAGCTTGCCCTCAGGTACCAGCACCTGGCCGGTTTCCGGATGGATGCGGTAGGAAATCTTTTCCGCGTCGAGCACGTTCATCATGTCGGCGGTCGCGACTTTTTCGCGCTGGCCGAAGACCGGCTTGTAGCCGCTCTGGTCCTTCCACAGGACCATCAGCACCAGCGCCGTCACGCCGACAGCCAGCAGCAGCATGGGATACAGGTTCTTCAGGACAGCAGGCGGCACCGCTGGTGCCGCAGCGCCCCGCCAGCGTCCAAGAGCGGACTTGAGGTTAGCAATCACGTCAGGTCTTTCGAGAGGGAAGGCGGATATAAGAGCTTACAGCGGAAGCTTGATCAATTCATCGACCGCGCCCATTACCTTGTTGCGTACCTGCATCAACATCTGGAACGACAGGCTCGCTTCCTGGCTGGCGAGCATCGCGCCGACCAGGTCGTCGCTGCGGCCGGCATCGACATCGGCCATTTTTTGACCGGCATCAACGTCTTGCGCATTGACGCCGGCCACGGCGTCTTGCATCGTCTGGGCGAAGGAGAAGGTTGCACCAGGTTGCGGCGCATTGAACTGGGCGGCGGGCGCAATGATGTTGGCGTGCTGCGCGAGCTCGGCGGCCGCGTTGTTCAGGGATGCCAGGTCGGCCTTGATCAGGCCAGCGAATTCATTTGCCATAAAACACCTCAGGTTGGTTGCGCCAGGATGCGCAAATCGTTACCAATGCAGCAACACAATTAACTTCCAGTTACTAACCAACAATCTGGACTAAATGTTAAATGGTGCCGTACGGGAACATGTATAGTAACCCGGTTTCGAGTTCGTAACAACCGCTTACAAATCGCAAAACTACTTATAAATCATGCACTAAGGATAGTTTTTGCAACCAACTGATGTTACCTTGATATAATTAAGCTTACTCTNNGGAAACTTTTATGTAAAGTCTTTTTGACCGAAGAGNTACTTGATTCATGGCAATACTGAGGGATTTGAGTTATTCTACGCTTCCAAGATCATCCTGAGCGTATAACTTTGCGATAGGATTGCAGCAGACGGATGGCCAATATGACTACCTCTCAAAGCACTGTGCAATACGAAGTACTTGACCCTTGCTTGCTGGGGCGCCCGGTACACCGGCTGCCTGAGTTTGCCGCGCAGCTGCGCGAAGACCTGGCACAGGCCATGCGCCTGAATGTGCACCGCCGTTATTGGGGCACGTTCCAGGTGGACGATGTCTCTTTCAGCCGGCTCGATGGCAGCGAGGCGCGCCAGCGCTGGCTGGGTTTTGCAGCGCCTTCCGGGCAGCTCGGTTTTGCGCTGGAACGCAGGATTCTTCTCGGCGTATTGAATTACCGTTATGGGCGCGCCACCCGCGCCGATGCCGCAGTTGACGAACAGGCAGTGCGAGTTACCGCTACCGAAGAGCGCCTGGCTGTGGTTCTTGGGCAACAGCTGGTGAGCATTCTGGCAGCGCGAATTGAAAGTAACCTGCCGGCCAGCGGCCGGGAACTTGGCGAAGAAGAAAGCATCAAAGCAAGCAGTGCTACCCAGCCCGGCAAAGGCAGCTGGGTGATTACCGTTTCACTGAGCGATGGCGAACTGCAGGGCAAGGCCTGGTTCGCACTCGACAAGCAAGTGATGGGCAGCGTGCTGGGCGGCCTGATGCCCGAGCGCGATGCCAGCAAGAAGGGCAACAAGAATCCAGGGCCGCTGGCGGCGCGGCTCCAGGTTGGCCTGAGCGGCCGGCTGGTTTCCAAGGAAACCACGCTGGGCGCCATGTTCGACTTGCGTGTGGGCGATGTCATCCCGATCAGCCTGCACAGGGCAGACGTTATGCTCGAAGAATCCCGCCTGTTTACAGCTGCGGTCACTGAGCACAAGGGCAAACTCTGCTTAACCTCTTTTGAAGACATCGAATGAATATGATGAATAACCCCAACGGCAACAACGATTCCATGCTGGACGATATGTCGGAGGAAATGATCATCGACCAGGTATCGCAGGATTTGAACGACGTGCCGGCGCCACGTGCCGGCCGCCGCGACCTGCCTGCCATGATGCGCAAGATCCCCGTCACGCTGACGCTGGAAGTTGGCTCGGCCCGCCTGTCGCTGCAGGACTTGATGCAGATCGGCCCCGACAGCGTGGTGGAACTCGACATGCTGGCCGGCGAACCGCTGACCATCAAGGTCAACGGCACCGCCATTGGCCGCGCCGAGGTGGTGGTGGCCGGTGAAAATTACGGCCTGAAGGTCATCGATCTGGACGGGTTGAACCTCGACATGATGGCGCCATGACCGTGCGCCGCCTGCTGCCCGGCCTTGCGGCCGGTACAGTGCTGCTATGTGCCTGCGCGCCTGCGTGGGCGCAGGACCTGCTGGCCGGGGTAGTCCCCGGCGCCAAGACTGACCTGTCGGTCAAGATGCAGATCCTGATCATCATGACCCTGCTGGGCTTGCTGCCCATCATGGTGATGATGATGACCAGCTTTACCCGCTTCGTCATCGTGCTGTCGCTGCTGCGCCAGGCGCTCGGCCTGCAGCAAGGCTTGCCCAACCGTATCATCACCGGCGTCGCGCTGATCCTGACCCTGCTGGTCATGAAGCCGATCGGCGACGCCGTCTGGCGCGACGCCTTCGTACCTTACGACCAGGACAAGATCGGCCTGCAGGATGCGCTGAAGATTGCCGAGAAGCCGATTTCGCGCTTCATGCTGGCCCAGACCAGCAAGGCCTCGCTCAAGCAGATTGCCCACCTGGCAGGCGAGGATGCGATTACCAATCCGGCTGACCACGCCTTTACNGTCAAGCTGGCCGCTTTCGTGCTGTCGGAATTGAAGACCGCGTTCCAGATCGGTTGCCTGCTNTTCATTCCCTTCCTGATCATCGACCTGGTGGTATCGTCGGTGCTGATGGCAATGGGTATGATGATGCTGTCGCCGCTCGTGATTTCGCTGCCGTTCAAGCTGCTGCTGTTCGTGCTGGTGGATGGCTGGACATTGACTGTCAATACGCTCGTGACGAGCATACAGGCCTATTAGGTGGGAAGATGCTGACGCCCGACGTGGCCGTCGACCTGATCGTCGAGGCCCTGCATATCGTAATGATCATGGTCATGGTGCTGGTGGTGCCAGGGCTGGTGGCGGGCTTGCTGGTGGCGCTGGTGCAGGCCGCCACGCAAATCAATGAACAGACGCTGAGCTTCCTGCCGCGCCTGCTGGTCACCCTGCTGGCCATCGTCATGACGGGCCGCTGGATGTCCAGCTACCTGATGGATTATTGCGTCTCGATTTTCCAGCGCGCGGCAACACTGGTCGGGTAGCGAGCCATGGAACAGGTCCTGGCAAACCTCCTGGTGTGGCTGACGGCAATCTGGTGGCCTTTCGTGCGCTGTATGGCCATGCTGAGCGCAGCGCCGGTGCTGGGCGAGATGATGGTGCCGGTCACGGTACGCTTGCTGGTGTCGCTGGTGCTGGCGATCATCCTGCTGCCGGTGACGCAAGGCCAGATCGTCCCGGGCATCGACCCGATTTCGGTGCAGGGCATTGCCGTCACGCTGGAGCAGGCGGTGATTGGCGGCGTGATCGGGCTGGCTTTCCATTTCGCGATGTCGGTGATCGGTGTATTGGGTTACCTGGTGTCGAGCCAGGTCGGTTTTTCGATGGCGGTAATGAACGATCCCTTGAACGGCACTTCGTCCGATGTTGTATCGGCGCTGCTGTCGATGCTGGCGATCGTCGTGTTCTTTTCGATTGACGGCCACCTCGTGCTGGCCGGCGTGATCGGGCAAAGCTTCAAGACCTGGCCGCTGGGCGGCGGCTATTCGGCCCTGCTGCTGCAGACAGTCGCCTGGAATGTGGCGTGGATCTTTTCGGCTGCCATGCTGCTGGCGATACCGGTAGTGTTTTCTGCGCTGGTGGTGCAGCTTGGATTTGGTTTCCTGAACCGTGTGGCGCCGACGCTGAACCTGTTCGCGCTGGGCTTCTCGGTGATCACCATTTTCGGCCTGTTGATGCTGGGCCAGGTGGTGCGCTTCATCCCGCAGCATTACATCCGCATGTCGACCCGCGTGCTCGACATGATCCAGCAACAGATGGTGCCACATGGCTGACGACAGCGGCGGCGACAAGTCAGAGAAGGCTTCAGCGCAGAAGCTGAAGAAATCCCGCCAGGAAGGCCAGGTGGTGCGTTCGCGCGACCTGGCGACGGCGATCGG
>Ga0055526_1001836_pt1 | contig 14689 bp, 10 predicted proteins | sample AraplaCol_mMF_r2_FD_55013 | JGI IMG/M metagenome (GOLD analysis project Ga0055526, IMG submission 55013) | Arabidopsis root microbial communities from North Carolina, USA - plate scrape MF_Col_mMF_r2 | ecosystem: Host-associated > Plants > Roots > Endosphere | place: USA: North Carolina... | reverse complement strand
ACCAGCTTGCCATCTTCCGGATAGCGCGTAACCAGCGTGCGGAATCCATTGGCATTGCCGCCATGCTCGTGCACCAGTCGCGGCTTGCCGGCAATGGTGCGTGTGCCAACCAGCCAGCCGTAGCCATAACCGAGGTCGCCCCATACATCGTCCTTGATGTAGGCAGTGAACATCTGGCGTTTTGATTCGGGCTTAAGCAGCGTGTTGCCGGCTAGGGCGCGATCAAGCTTGAAGAAATCGCCAGTGGTGCTGGCAACACCACCGCCGGCGCCGACGTTGGGAATCCAGAGCGGGTCGGCAGGACGGTATTCCCCCAGCGCACGCACATAACCGGATGCCTTGCGCGCGATGATGCGGCCAGGCGCGTCGTAGGCGGTGCGCTGCATGCCGGCGGGACGCAGGATCATGCTGTCCAGGGCCTCGCTGTAAGTCTTGCCGGCCTGTCTTTCGATGACCCAGCCGAGCAAGGTGTAGTTGGAACTGCTGTAGTGGCCCTGACTGCCGGGCTCGAACTCCAGTGGCTGATTCATGATGGCGAGGAAATCGGCTTTGGGGACTTTTTCTCCAAGACGGTTGGCCCAGAAGCCCGGGAAATTCGCATAGTCCACGATGCCCGACGTGTGGTTCAGCAAATGATGCAGCGTGACGCGCCTGCCAATCTCCTCGCTTAGTTCGGGAACGTATTTTCCGACCAGGTCGTCCAGTCGCAGCTTGCCTTGCTCCGCCAGTTGCATGACCAGGGTGGCGGTGAATTGCTTGGTCAGCGAAGCCACACGAAAGGCGGTATCCGTGGTATGCTGGGATTTGCCATTCGCGGTTGGCCAGGCCAAACGCCCGGTGATAAATCACTTTGCCATGGTCGGCGACCAGTACCGACCCATCAAGTTGGCCAAGGGCGTGATAACGCCTGGCGAGTCGGTCGATGTCGGCGGCGCTATCGGCCTTGGCGGGCAGGGTGGCCAGCAGGACCACGGCGATCAGGATTTTTATCATTCTGCAACGATAGCATACTGCCAAGTTTGTTTTCTTTTGATTATTGGCCGGACCAAAAATAATGCGGTAAGTCCGATTGTTGTATTTTGGTCAGGCCAATTGACGCACTATTGGAATAAATGCATCCTGTGCGCTCCTCAAACCAGAAAGCAAAGGAGACAAGCGCATGAAAGTTAAACAGCTCAAGGTAGTCTTCCTGGCGGCCGCAGTTGCGGCAGCCACGTCTGCAGTTGCTGGACCGATTGGATATGGCGCCGCCACGACGGGCGGCGGCAGCAAGACGCCGGTCAACGTGGCCACGCTGGCCGATGCCCAGGCGAAGATCAACGCCTACACCGATAATTCCGGCCTGGTCCTGAGGTACACCGGCAAGTTCGATTACAACACCATCACCGACGTGTGCGCGCAATGGCAAAAGCCGGCCCAGACGCTGGAGATCAAGAACAAGAGCAATATCACCATCATCGGCGCCAGCGATTCGAGCGCCAACTTCGGCATCCACATTGCCGGCAATGCGCACAACGTCATCGTGCAGAACATGATGATCGGCCTGCTGCAGGGCGGGGAGGCTGCCGATTCGATTTCGATCGAGGGCATGTCCTCCGGCCAGCCAAGCAATATCTGGATCGACCACAACACCATCTTTGCTTCGTTGACTTCCTGTCCTGGTGCAGGCGATGCGTCGTTCGATGGCGGCATCGACATGAAGAAGGGCGCCAACCACATCACGGTGTCGTACAACCACGTGTACAACTACCAGAAGGTCGCCCTGAATGGCTACAGCGACAGCGATACGGCCAATGCGAATGCCCGCACCACCTACCATAACAACCGCTTCGAGCACGTCAAGTCGCGCCTGCCGCTGCAGCGGTTCGGCATGACGCATATCTTCAACAACTACTTCAATGACGTGCAAACGTCCGGCATCAATGTGCGCATGGATGGCATTTCGCTGATCGAGGCGAATTATTTCGAGAACGTGAAGAACCCGGTCACTTCGCGCGACAGCAGCCGGATCGGTTACTGGGAACTGCGCAACAACTACGTGGGCAGCGGCATCACCTGGGATACGCCGAGCGGCGCGGTCAACGCCACAAACTGGGGCAGTACCCAGTCATATGGCCCGACCGGCTATTCCTACACGCCGATCGCAGGGGCTGACGTGAAGGCCAAGGCAATCGCCACGGCGGGGGCGCGAACCAACCTGGCCCAGTAAGCAGGCGCCGCCGCACCATGCGGCGGCAATTTTTTGCTTTTGGGGTGGAATCAGTTATTCTTCAAGTTATCCATTAGATTTAATCCGGAGCATTTGAAGAATGATTACAAAAGAAGAACGGGTGGTGTACGGCACCGAAGACCTGCTGACCACCCTGTGCTCGTCGGTTACCCGCGTGCTGAACGTGGCCTCCCAAAGCCGGATTACCTACTCGGCCATGGTGCAACGTATCACCAAGGTCGGCCTGAAGCCTGATATCGGTTGTTTCGTGCTGTTTGACGGCGGCTTTACCGGCCTGGTGGTGCTGAATTTCTCGGCCGAAGCGGCAATGGAGATTTACGAGCGCTACATGCTCAGCATGGGCATGCCGAAGTCGGAACTGGCCAGTTCTTTCACGTCGGACGAGGTGGCGAACATCATGGGCGAGCTGATGAACCAGATCGTCGGCGACTTTACCGGCAAGGTGCGCAGCGAACTGCATACCAACATCACCCAGAACCAGCCGAAGATGCTGGTGCTGAACAAGCAGGTAACGCTGAGCGTGGATACCCCGCTCGATCGCCCGGAAATGCGCCGCGTGTCCTTCTTCACGGAGCGCAACAACATTTTCTACCTCGAGCTGGCGATTGACCGCACCGAGTTTATTAAATTGCATGACTTCGAAAAGACCGAAGTCGAAGACCCGGATGCCCTGCTGGAACGTGAGCAGGCTGCCAAGGCAGCTGCTGCCGCGCCGGCCGAGGCGATCTCCGCGGACGATGCCGATGAACTTTTGAAGTCCCTTGGCATGTGATCTAAAATAGGCTTTGCAAAAGCCGGAACGGCAGTTATAATACTGCCTCTTTTCCCTGATAGCTCAGTCGGTAGAGCGACGGACTGTTAATCCGCAGGTCCCTGGTTCGAGTCCAGGTCGGGGAGCCAGAATTCTGCAGTATGCCAAAAACCCAGCCCTAACCCGGCTGGGTTTTTGCGTTTCAGGCCCTGTTTATTTGGGCATAGTGGGTCGACGTGAGGCGCTTGGGAGCCGGTGATGGTTACCCCCATGGGCTCGGACTCGGTGGCACACCGGAGCACTCTGTAGACAGGGCGATGGTCGGACGGCGTGCAAAAGCAGGGCGACAGAACTCACGCGACAATGCCTGTCGGTTACCCATAGGATATGATCCTCTTATTGCCCACTCGCATCCAATTTTCAATGAATCTCTCGCGACACCAATACCCTCTTGAAATCACAGCAGCTATCGAAAATGAACAAGTAAAGGCACTTTTCGACAAAGTAAATTCTGGAACCCCGATCATCTTTAGTGCAACCAACGACGGAGGATGGGAATCAAGTTCATCCGGAGGACAGATCATTATTGGTACGTCGGCTACGAAGTATCCAGTTGAGGCTTTTGCCCATGAGTTGTTGCATGCTGAGTTGAAGCAAAACGGGTATCGGCAGTATTTGAATATGGTGGCATTAACGTCTCCAAGCATCAGCTCTTTCTATCTCGGAGTGCTTTCGATGCTTGATAATGAGCTGCAGCATCACAAGATTTTTTCTCGCTACCTTGAGTTAGGGCTAGTAAGTAAACGCTTCTACCGCGACTCTGACAAAAATACTTATGCGGCTGTTCGGCGGAGCGTGCAAAAGATGAAAAGATCCGATCATCCGGCATTATTCCTTTTGCAATTTGCGTCCGTGATCGCACCCGGAGGGGCAGGAGAAGAAAAGCAGCGCATTCAGCTGCGAAATTTTATTCAGCAGGCATGTCAGACCTCTACTTGGCAAGTCCTGGTGCGTGTCGAGTCGCTCATTCATACATATCGTGACAGCCAGTTGCTGGATGCAAGAGATACGATAAAAGCGATTTTGCAATTGCTAGTTGGCGAAGATAAGGTCTGGTTTGGCGAGACTGGTTGTATGGACCTTTCGAAGGGGACGTTCGTTGGTCCGGCATTTACAGACGATGAAGTCAAAGCTTATTTCCAAGGTCCGACTTAGGAAAGGCATCTACAGTAGTATGCCAAGAACCCAGCCTTAATCAGATGGCGTTATGATGGAACTCAGCTCTAATTCGCCCGTCATACATAAGAAGGAGTAAAACAGCAATGCCAGATTTCATTACTGCTCGGTTACCAGTTCCTGACAGCGCCCAGGAATTTGAGAAAATGGTTAATGCAGCGGCAGATTTATGTTGGCCTAATAGCGGATTTCAACGGTATGGTCGGCCTGGACAGCAGCAGGACGGGGTTGACACATATGGTCAGTTCGGTTTGGGCGCAGGCATTGCGATTCAGTGCAAGAATACGACCCATGCGCTACCTTTTTCCGTTGTTAAGAGCGAGGTGCAGAAAGCAAAGAACTATAAACATCCTATTGCCCGAATAATCGTTGCAACAACTCAACCCAATGATCGACATCTACAAGATGAAACTTGGAAGTTTTCTCGGGAAATTGAAGCCGAACTGGTTTCAGAGTCTCTCTTTGGTTCTGGGAAGATGTCATTGCACAACTGGCGAAGGATCGGGTAACGATTTCTAGCTTTTATCCTTGGCTTGCTACGGTGTCTCACGATGATGAAATGCTCGCTCGTATTAAATCAACGTTGCCTTATGACGGAAGTATTGATTTCGTGAGGGAGAATCGTTGTTGTGGACGGGATTTTAATGATCGAAAACTTAATGATCTGTATTTATTCATGAATCTTTGCCGAGATCCATCGTTTGCGTTTAAAAACGAAAATTTGGAACACTTAAGGCTAAAGTTACGTGACAAAATACAAACATTACTCGGAACAATCGGACACCACTATACGCGTGGAATTAATCGTCAAGAACTGGAGTTTCATCGGTACGATGATAAAGAATACGTGGAACGTGTATGGGCGAAATTAGAAGGCGACTGCGATGCGGTATTTGCTGCTTATGAGGGGGGATGCGGCCTCAGTGAGATAATTAATTTGCCAAATATGAATTAAGGCAGCTACTGTGCTGTCCAGGTCGGGGGGGGGCAGAATTCAGTAGCATACCAAGAACCCAGCCCTAACCCGTTGGGTTTTTGCTTTTCGGGGCCCGTCTATTTGGGCATAGTGTGGCGTATTCCGGCGACTAATTCCAAGTCTAAGCGGGTGCGTTCGATCCTCTTGAACGACAGCGCTATTGAGGTTCTGGATCGGCTGGGCACCGAGGGCAAGTCGGCGCACCTGTTCATCAACTTGAAGACCGGCGAGCGGCTAACTGCCATTAATAAGGTCTGGGGACGATTGCGAGTAAAGGCTGAACTGCCGCATCTTAGGCTGCATGACCTTCGACACCAGTTTGCTTCGTTCCTGGTCAATGCCGGTCACACCATTTACGAAGTCCAGAAGATCCTAGGGCATTCGGACACGAAGGTGACTGAATGGTATGCGCACTTGTCGTTGAACGTTGCAGGGGGCGGCGAATAGTGCCTCGGTGGCGATGCGGGGAGCGGGGCAGGCTGCTGTCATCGTGCGGGAAGTGTTGGAAGCAGCGTAGGTGAAAACAGGTCGGGGCGGTGCATGTGCTGGCCGCCTCATCATTTTGCTTAGAGTGCTTTATTCTTGCTTGGTGACAATTCGTGATTTTTTCGCTGAGGCAAGATGCTATCCTGTCGGAATAAGTGCATTTATGCAAGTTTGTTGCCTGATCGGACACATGGTGCATCGTGTGATGAATGTTGCCGGATAGGCGTTTAAACCCTTGGAGTAAGAATGGATCGAATCACAGAGTCTTTGGTAAATGAATTTTCTAAAGAGTACGCCATTGAAAAATGGACTCCAGATAAACGCTTTGAGGCACTGTCCGCTCATCTGCTTATTGGCCGCGTTCTTGGGGAGAATTTCGATTTCGAAGAATCTCTATGCGGTGGTGGGAATGACCTGGGTATCGACGCAATAGCTATCATTGTCAATGAACAAATTGTCAATCATCCGGACGAGATTGACGAAATCGCTGCAAAGAATGGCTACCTGGAAGTGAAGTTTGTTTTTGTGCAGTCGGAAACATCAGCTAGCTTTGATGGGCAGAAACTCGGAAACTTCGCAGATGGCATAAAGGAGTTTTTTGCTGCGACCCCTACCTTGCCGCGTAATTCGGCAATTGAGGATATGGCAAAAATAATGGCCGCGGTGTACGCCAAGAGTGGAAAGTTCACGCGAGGTAACCCCGATGTGTTTGCCTTTTATGCGACTACGGGAATGTGGACGGGTGACGCCCATTTAGAGGCAAAGCGAGCATTAAAACAATCAGAAATTGCGGAAACTGGCGGGGGGATATTCAGGAATGCAGAACTGGTTTGTATCGACAGAGCACGAATTCAGTCCTCCTATAATAGCCTGAAAAATGCTGTGAGCCGTGATTTTAGCTTTGAACGGAAAACTGTGGTGCCAGACATTCCGGGTGTAAATGAAGCATACATTGGGATTTTGCCTGCATTGGAATTTGTTAAGCTGGTGGAGGACGAGTACGGTCAGATTATAAAATCGATATTCTACGACAATGTTCGGGACTGGCAGGACTACAACGATGTGAACGCGGAAATAAGAAACACCGTAAGTAATGCCGATCAGCAGATGAGGTTTGCGCTAATGAATAACGGTGTGACTATTATTGCTAAAACTCTGAGGTCAACAGGAAATAAGTTCTTTATTGAAAACTATCAAATTGTAAACGGCTGCCAAACCAGTCACGTTTTGCAGCAAAATAAGGGGAAACTATCGAACGACGTGATGGTTCCTCTTCGATTGATATCCTCGACGAATGAGGAAGTTATAAGCGGAATCATTAAAGCGACAAACAGGCAAACTGAGGTCAGTGAGGAACAATTGCTGGCGGTGTCTGAGTTTCAAAAAGATCTCGAGAGCTTTTTCCTGTCCTACTCTGATAAGAAAAGCTTATTTTATGAGCGGCGCTCTAGGCAGTATAACAGTCGGTCGGATGTTGAAAAAGTTAGAATTATTTCGCCGACAAACTTAATTCGTGCTTTTAGCTCGATGTATTTGGCTGTTCCACATAGAACTATGAGAAGCTATAAATCGCTACTTAGCACTGTCGGAAAGGATTTGTTTGTTTCAGGGCATAAGCTTGAGCTTTATTATGTGGCTGCCTACGCTTTTTATAAACTGGAATACTTCTTTAGGAATGGCTTAATTGATTCGAAATATAAAGTTGCTAGATTTCAGATATTGTTGGCACTCAAAATTAGCTTAATCGGCGCTGCGAACTCTCCTTTGAACTCAGGGAAAGCGGAAGCGAAAGCTAAGGAAATGGAAGCGATCTTGTGGGATGACGAAAATTCCGCAAAAGCATTCTTAACAGCTGTCCAGATTGTGGAAGAGGTTCAGGATGGCGGCGGTTTAGATAGAGATTTGGTGCATACGGAACAACTTACTGAAAAAATCTTGGCGCATAAGTTGGTAGCTAAATCTTGATTTTCACTTGTGCGACGCTTGTATGTCTTCAAACCCCTGTGTCTCGGTCCCGGTTCGGTGTTCGGTCCCGGAACGCCCTTGACCTGCATCAACTTTCCGACAGCGATGCCACGGCAGCAGGTATACTGTTTCTGTATTAGGTCGGCTTTCGATGGGCTCCGCTGTGGTAGTCCAAAAAGCCGTTGCGTTTCTTCGACTTGGTGCCCATAGATTTGCAGGATCGCCGTTCTGTTAATCCGCAGGTCCCTGGTTCGAGTCCAGGTCGGGGAGCCAGAATTTTGAAAAGCCCAACCAGCCGGTTGGGCTTTTTGCTTTGCGCGGGAGGATGATATGGCAAAAAAGAAAGAAGAGCTCGATCCGGAAACCCTGGAATTGATCCAGTGGTGTATCGAGGTGGAAGGTTTCCTGGTCAAGGGCGGCGCCACGGTGGAACAGGCCCAGGATCACATCGAAGAACAGATCGAATGGTTCACGGACTTGTTCTATGACGGCTTGACGCCGGAAGAGGCGGCAAAGGAAGCGCTGGCCTGAGTCGGTTTCCCGCTGCAATAAAAAAGGCTTTGCGATTGCTCGCAAAGCCTTTTTGCTTGGTGCCGCCCTGTGAGGGCGGCATCCACTTCTGTTAGAACTTGTAGGTAGCGTTCAGGTTGAAGTAGCGACCCTGGTTGCTGTGCAGGCCTTCGGAGTAACCAGCCAGCGGGGTACCCGCGGTGTTCACACCAGAGTTCGGCACGTAAGGAGCCTTTTCGTCGAACAGGTTCTTGATGTTCACCGACAGAATCAGGTTCTTGATACCGGTGTAGGTGTAGCCCAGGCCGAAAGTAGTCCAGCTGTTGATCTGGCATTTCGGGAAGTAGGCTTCGTACAGCGGCACGGTGGTATCACGGTTCTGTTCAGCATCGGTAGGCTTGCGGGTACCGTAGTGGCAGAACGGCTGGTCGTACTTGGTCTCGCCATTGTATTGGCGCATCAGCGAGATCGGGCCAACGTACTGTGCCGAAGCATTGATCTGGTGGTCGCCGAACTTCCAGGTAGTCGACAGGTAGCCTTTGAAACGTGGCACGCGGGTGTTGTTGCTCAGGTTCCAGTCCCACAGGCCAGGATCCTTGCCCACCACGTTGTGCTCGATATCGCCTTCATGCTGGGCGATCTTGTACGAGTGCGTATAGGTACCGGCAAACTTGGTCAGCAGGCTGCCCCATTCGCCCAGGTTGTTGCTGACGGTAGCGTCGAAGTCGATGCCGCTGATTTCGGTCGCGCCCTGGTTCAGCCAAGGCTCCTTAACCATCAGCAGTGGGCCGGTATTTGGAATCGGCTTGCCGTTGGCATCGGTCACCCAGTTGGCCGGGTTCTGGTCACGCAGCACGTTGTCCGGATTCTTGTCNTCGTTCTTCAGTGCTTCGAAGGCGGAGCCCAGGATCACTTCGCCTTCCTTGCGGATGCGGAAGTAGTCGACGGTGATGCCGACGTTGGACAGTGGCGCCAGGATCAGGCCCAGGGTGTAGGAGCGCGATTTTTCAGGCTTCAGCTCTGGGTTGTAGCCACCGGTNCCGGCTGCGGACTTGTTGCAATCCTGCTCGGTTGCGCCTGGTTTCGGGGTTTCCTCGTCGGTTTCGCAACGCTTCGGATCGTACAGGTTCTGCAGGAAGAACTGCGCNCCGCCCGGGGTAACCTGGTTCAGCGCTGGAGCGCGGAAGCCACGGCTGTAGGCGCCGCGGATGGCGAACTGCTCGACCGGGGTCCATTTCACNCCAAACTGAGGAACGCGGCTGGTTTCCAGCTTCTCGAACTTGTCGATACGGCCGGCAGCGCTCAGCTCAACGGTCTTCAGCACCGGCGCGCGGAATTCCACGTAGGCCGATTTGACGTCGCGCTGGCCGTGCAGGATGGTGTTGGCCAGGCCCAGGATGTTACCGGCTGCAACTTCCGCATCCGGATTCAGGTCCATCTTCTCCTTGCGGTACTCGGTACCCAGTGCCACAGCCATTTTGCCGCCTGGCAGTTCAGGGCCGAATTCGCGGTTAGCGCGCAGGTCGATCTGGGTGAAGGACGAAGTGTTGTTGTTGGTAACGTTGCGGCCGATGGTCGGATCGGCTGCCAGTTGCGCCAGGGTGGTGCCGGTGTTCAGCTTGCGCAGGGTTGGCAGGTACANCTGGCCGAAGGTGGTGTCCTTGCGGCGCGCTTCGTTCCACAGCAAGGCCGATTCGATGTCCCAGCCCATGATGTCGCTGCCGCGTACGCCGGCCAGGGCGCGCAGGTAGTCGTTGCGGTTCTCGGTGCCGCCTGGCAGGTTTTCAAAACGATAGCCTACCGATGCGCGGGCAGTCGGGAATGGATTGTCCGGATGGCCGATTTCCAGGATGGCCTGGTATGGGGCGCCAACGCCGGAAGACGTGAAGTTGGTGGTCTGGGTCTGGCCCAGGGTACGTGGACCACTNGTGTAGGTACGCTCGGCGCGGCTGAAGGCTGCTTCGGCGAACACGGACCATTTGTCGTTGATGCGGTATTCGCCGCGGCTCATCANGTTGGTGTCCTTGCCGGCCGACTGGGCTTCCAGGGTCGACAGCAGGTCGTAGTTACAGAACTTGCGGTCGATGAACACCGACGCTGCGGACAGGCCCATGGCGCGGCTGCCGGTCAGCTGCTGCGAAGGGTCGCAATTGGTGGTGATACGCAGGCGCGCGTCGCGGTTTGCCTGGGACACGGCGAAGTTCTTCGAGCCCGGTGCCGATTCGCGGTAGAANACTGGCGAAGCCGATACGGTGCTGCCGTAAGGGGTGGCGTAGCGGCCGTTCAGGGTCTGGTACAGGTCCCACTCGATGTCGCGTGCTTCGTCGCGACGGGTGCGGTCACGGTGAGCTACGTCCAGGGTGGCGAAGATGTTGTAGCCGTCGGTGGCCAGGTCGCCTTTGCCGACGACCAGGTTGACGCCCTGGCGGCCAAATTTGCCGTCGTCATTGGCGCCGGCACGGGCGGAGATTTCCACGCCCTGGTAATTGGTCTTGGTAATGAAGTTGATAACGCCGGCAACTGCATCGGAGCCGTAAATGGCGGAAGCACCTTCTTTCAGGATTTCCACGCGCTCCAGGGCGGACACCGGAATGCTGTTCAGGTCGTACAGCGAGGAATTGCCATCGTTCGGGTCAGCGTAAGCGCCGATCACTACACGGCGGCCATTCAGCAGCACCAGGGTCGAGGTCGAGCTCAGGTTGCGCAGGGAAGCGGTCGATACGCCGCGCGAGAAGCCGCCATCGGTGACGTCGAAGTTGCTGTCGGAACCCATTGCTGGGATGGTCTTCATCAGTTCCTGTACGGACTGGGCGCCAGTATTTTTGATATCTTGCGCGGTCAGGACTTGCACCACGTTGGTGCTTTCCTTGGCGGTACGTTTCAGGTTCGAACCCGTGATGTACACGGTGGTCGGCGCAGTGCTGGCGGCTTGTTGCGCCAGTGCGTAGTCCGCGCCGCTGAATGCCAGCAGCACAGCCAATGCGCCTTGCTTAAGTGCGAGTTGCTTGGTCAAAACATTTCTCCCTATCGGTTTACTATTGATCACCAGTGGTCGTGGCTATCACTTATTAGGTTGTGATATGGCTGCAACTATCGCACGAGGATGTGATTTTTTGATAGGATTAAATGTCAAACAGGCAACTATATATTTAGTAACAGTTGTTTTTGCGTCAAAGCGAAAGCTTGTTCAGGTAATCTCTTTCGTGTTGGTGGGCCCGCAACAATGCTTTTTGGTAACTGTTGCGGGCATGTGCTGTCAGCTGACGTGATAGACCATGGATGCGCCGCCCACGGGCATACCTTGCTCATTGAGTTGAGCCACGTTGATCTGGTACTGGCTTCCTGCGGCGGACGCTGAAGGAATGCTTGTCTGCAGTGCCAGCGGGTGCATGGTGGCCGGGTCTTTCTCCATGGTGACCTTGACCAGCGATTGACGGATCTCGACATAGCGCTTGCCGTTGCGTAGCACCACATCGCCGCCTTCCACCGTGACGTTGCCGAGCGTGCGATGCGGCAGGCAATCGAAGTGCGAACCTTTCGCCAGCGTCAGGATGCCGCAGCAGCAGGCAAAGCGCGTCTTGACGCGGGTGTCTTCGAGGAAGATCAGGCCGCAATCCTTCTTCATGTCTTCATCGCCGTGGGTCTGGCCGGGCATCGGGTCGGACTGGTTGTCGAAATCGATGGCGGGGAAGGCCGAGCCATCTTCGTCCAGCGACAGGGTGAGCGGCATGGTTTCCGGCAGGTGGCTGCGGTCGATCACCAGGGTCATATGCGCTTCGCGGTTGTAGCGGCTGCCCGCCACGAAGGGGAAGGCGGCGCTGGCGCCGGCCAGTACGTCGATCACCGACAGGTTGCGCTGCGCCAGGTTGTTGCGGCGGGCGCTGATCGGATCCCCGCTCAACGGCGCCGTGGCAAAGGCGTAGTCGTTGTCGGAGTTGACGACGGCCAGCAGGCAAGGGTGCCATGGATGGTTTTCCTGCCAGCCGTACAGGTCTTCGGTCTGCGATGCTTCGATGCGGAATTTGGCCATCACCGTGCCGCCGGCCGGCACGCTGGCAAAGCTGGTGGTGATGCCGGTAGGGCTGACGTGCATCGCGTCGACCTGGGTCCAGTCGGGCGGGTAAACGAACTGCAGTCCGACAAAGGGCGTGATGCGGGTGCTGACCGAGACATTGCGCGCATCGCGGGCGCCCTTGTTGGTGACGCGCACGTAAATGTAATTCGCCTGGCCGCGTTCCACATTCTTCGACTGCAGCGGGTCGCTCGGCACGAAGACGTTGTCGTCGTTGATGCGCACCACGATGTCGGAGAAGTCCCAGAAATTCCCGCCGGTGAAGGGCTCGGCGCCGTTGTCGGCCGGGGCATCCTTGATCATCACGTCCGCTTCGTCGAGGGCCCGGAAGACGTTGATGCGGCCGTAGCCCATTTCCTGGTTCCATGTGCCATTCGCTTTGCCGGCGGTGTCGGCATATGCCACGGCGCCCACTTTCTGCGCGGTGCGCTCGATATGGGCGCGCACCTGCACATTGTCCAGCGTTGGATAGACGCTGCGGATCAGCGCTGCCAGGCCGGCTACATGCGGCGTGGCGGAGGAGGTGCCGTTGAAGACCAGGTCATAGTCGGTGGCGTTGTAGCCGGCCGCGCCTTGCCGGTCGGTGGTCGGGATGTGTACGCCGGGCGAGACTACCGAAATTTGCGGGCCGAAGTTGGAGCCCCAGGCTTCGCCATCCGGGCTGGCCGGCGTTTTGCGGTTGTCGATTTCGTCCGAGGCGCCGACGGCGATCACCAGCGGGTTGGTGGCGGGGTAGGTGATCGGGCCGTTGTAGTTGTGGGTGGCGACGCACATCACCAGGTCGTTGTTGAAGGCGGCCTGGATGGCCGGATCGATGATGGCCGGGCTCCAGCCATTCCAGCCAAAGCTCATGCTGATGATGCTGGCGCCATTGGCGGAAGCGTAGTTGATGCCGGCTGCCACTTCGACGTCGGTCCAGGCATCGAAGGCGACCGGCAGGATGCGCGCATCGCCGGCCACGCCGGTCACGCCGGTGCCGTTGTTGTAGGTGGCGGCCACGATGCCGGCGCAGGCGGTGCCGTGGTTGCCGGTGGGCGAACCGTCACCGCTCATGGTGCCGAGGTTGATGCCGGGGGCGGCAAAGCGCAGGTCGGGGTGGGTCAGGTCGCAGCCTTCGTCCAGCACGCAGACCACGGTGGTGGCCGCGCCGGTGGTGATGTCCCAGCCGGTGGTGCCGGGGCCGCCGGCCTCGATGCGGGTCATGTCCCATTGCTGCGGGAACAGGGTGTCGTTGGGCGCGATCGAAGTCGGCGTCAGCAGCGGCATGGTCTCGAACTGGAAGTCCGAAATCGGCGCGTTGGGTATCTGGCGCAGGCGTTCGCGCAGCTGGTAGGCGTTGATTTCCTTGACGTTGCTGATCTGGAGATAGTGGTGGCCATTCAGGTAGCGCGTTTTCTCGGCGATCTCCTGGATGGCCGGTTCGGCCGCGCCCTTGGCGCCCAGGCCTTCCGGCAGCTTGAAGCCGGCATCGCGCTGGCGCAGCTTGACCAGGGCCACGTGGGGCAGGGGCGCCATCAGGGCGCGGCGGCCGCGCTGGCCGGCCTGGCGATAGACCGGGCCGATCCAGTCGAGCCCGAGCTGGGCGCCGGCTTCCTCGATCCTGGCGAGGCGTCCGTCGTCCAGCGGGCGGCGCGACTGCACGAAGTAGCGGGTCCTGGTGTGGTTGACGCGTTCACCCGGCACCATGCCCTCATCCGCCTCGTCTTCCAGGAACAGGTCCACGCTGTGCAGGAATTGCTCGACGGCGCTGCGCTCTTTCGGCTGTTTGAGGGCAACGAGCAGGCGGGTAGTATCGAGCGCCAGCGCGGCGCCCGAAGCATGACTCATTTCTTGCGGAAAGTTCTTCATGATGTCTCCTAGCGAGTTCGGAAATCCCCTTTGCTGCGGGATCAAGCCAGTCTAGGAGGCCTGTTTGATCGGAGTTTGACCTGCGTCTATCATGCGGCATAAACCAACCGGAGACATCCATGAAAAATTTCGCCACTGCCGTTGCCGCGCTCGCCATCATCGCTGCCCAGCCCGCCATTGCGCTGGAACAGAGCGCTTCCGTCAAAGTGACCAGGCTGCTGCAGTCGCCCACCAGCTGGAATGGCGCCGCGTTGGCATACCCGAGCGGGCAAGCCGAAGTCACGGCCATGCTGATCGAAATTGCGCCCGGCGCGGAAACCGGTTGGCACCTGCATCCCGTGGCATCGTTTGCCTACATCCTGGAAGGCGAGCTGGAAGTAAGCCTGAAAGATGGCTCCAAGAAGCGCCTGGAAGCTGGCCAGGCACTGGCGGAAGTGGTCAATACGCTGCACAACGGGCGCAATGTGGGCAAGGGTCCGCTCAAGCTGGTGGTGTTCTATGCGGGCGCCTCCAATAGCACGCTGACGGTCAAGGAATAGTGCCTGAATCTTATAGTGGGTATATAATGCGCGCTATTTTGCGGCGACAGACCGCAACCTGTGGGGAGAATAGGGG
>Ga0055526_1001825_pt1 | contig 14729 bp, 14 predicted proteins | sample AraplaCol_mMF_r2_FD_55013 | JGI IMG/M metagenome (GOLD analysis project Ga0055526, IMG submission 55013) | Arabidopsis root microbial communities from North Carolina, USA - plate scrape MF_Col_mMF_r2 | ecosystem: Host-associated > Plants > Roots > Endosphere | place: USA: North Carolina... | reverse complement strand
AGGTACTTCCATTCGTCCGACAGCGGGCCCACGCCCACTTCCAGCAGGCGGTAGGCCATGCCGAACGCGGCCAGCTTCGGGGCCGAGCTGATGAACAGCGCGACCGGTGCCGGGGCACCCTGGTACACGTCGGGCAGCCACATGTGGAACGGCGCCGCACCCAGCTTGAAGGCCACGCCGGCGATCATGAACACCGCGCCGGTCAGCAGCAGCATTTTCTCGTCGGAGTTCGGGATGGCAGCGTTGATGGCATCCAGGTGCAGCGAGCCGGTGGCGCCGTACACCAGAGACATGCCGTACAACAGCAGGCCAGAGGCCAGCGAACCCAGCACGATGTACTTCATCGCCGCTTCGGTGGCCAGGCCGTTGTCACGGTTGCTGGCGACCAGCGCATAGGAGCACAGCGCCAGCAGTTCCAGGCCCAGGTACACCATCAGCAGGCTGCCGGCCGAGACCAGGATCATCATGCCGGAGGTGGCGAACAGGATCAGTACCGGGATTTCGCCCTGGAACAGATCGCGTTCGCGCAGGTAGCTCCAGCCATAGACCAGGGTCAGGCCGCTGCAGAGCACGATCACGGCCTTCATGACGTCGGCTGCGGTATCGCGGACGAACATGCCGTGGAAGACCTCGCCCTGCCCGCCCACGCCGGTGGCGAGCATGAACAGCACGACCGCCAGTGCAGCGACCGAGAACAGGTGGGTCCAGATCTTGTTCTGCTTGCTGATGAACAGATCGAGGATCAACAGGGTGAACGCNCTGCCGATCAGCACCAGCTCCGGAGCGAGCGGCGGCAGGTCAGCGGCGGTCAGTGGCAACAGCGGCGAGGTGGTCATCATCAAATCCTGGAATTACAGCAACTTGCTGGATGCGATCTGCATCGCCAGCTTCGCGATCGAGGGTTCCATCAGGTCGGTCAGCGGCTTGGGATACAGACCCAGCGCCAGCGTACCCACGGCGAACACACCCAACACCAGCCACTCACGGCCGTTGATGTCCTTCAGTTCGGCCACATGCGCATTGGCCACTTCACCGAAGAACACGCGCTTGTACAGCCACAGCGTGTAGGCAGCGGTGATGACCAGCGTGGTTGCGGCGGCCAGGGCCAGCCACGGATTACGCTGGAAGCTGGCCATGATGATCATGAACTCGCCCACGAAACCGCTGGTGCCCGGCAGGCCGGCATTGGCCATGAAGAACAGCATCGCGAAGGTGGCGAACCACGGCATCACGTTGACCACGCCGCCGTAATCGGCGATGCGGCGGCTGTGCATGCGGTCGTACAGCACGCCCACGCAGGAGAACATCGCGCCGGACACGAAGCCGTGCGAGACCATCTGCACCATCGCACCCTGCAGGCCCAGGCGGGCTGCATCGGCATTGCCGGCATCACGCACCAGCCACAGGGCGATGAAGGTGCCCAGGGTGACAAAGCCCATGTGCGCGATCGANGAATAGGCGATCAGCTTCTTCATGTCGTCCTGGACCAGGGCGACNAGGCCGACGTAGATCACCGCGATCAGCGACAGCGCGATNACCAGCCATGCCCATTCCTGCGANGCNTCCGGCACGATCGGCAGGTTGAAGCGCAGGAAGCCGTAGCCACCGATCTTCAGGGCGATGGCGGCCAGGATCACCGAACCGGCGGTCGGCGCNTCCACGTGGGCGTCCGGCAGCCAGGTGTGGACCGGGAACATCGGCACCTTGACCGCGAAGGCGATCAGGAAGGCGAAGAAGATCCAGGTCTGCTCCTGGGCCGACAGCTGCAGCTGGTTCAGGTCGGCCAGCTGGAAGCTGCCGCCCTTCAGGTACAGGTAGATCAGCGCCACCAGCATCAGCACCGAGCCGAGGAAGGTGTACAGGAAGAACTTCAGCGCGGCGTAGATGCGGCGCGGGCCGCCCCAGACACCGATGATGAGGAACATCGGGATCAGCATCGCTTCGAAGAACACGTAGAACAGCATCGCGTCGGTTGCAGCGAAGATGCCCACGGTGACGCCTTCGAGGATCAGGAAGGCGGCCACGTACTGGTTGACCCGCTTGTCGATGGCGCTCCAGGCACCGATCAGCGCCAGCACCGAGACCAGGGTGGTCAGCAGGATCAGCGCGATGGCGATGCCATCCACGCCCAGGTTGTAGCCGATGTCGTAGGCCGGGATCCAGGCGCGGGTCTCGACGAACTGCAGTGCGTCGTTGGCCACGTCGTAGCCGCTGAGCAGCGACAGGCTGATCACGAAGGTCAGCACCGCCACGCCCAGCGACGCCCAACGGGCGGTCTGCGCATCACGGATGGCAAGGATCAAGGCACCGCCGAGGATCGGCAGCCAGATGAGAACACTGAGTAGAGGCCAGTTCGACACGTCTTCTTATTCCGTACAGGTCATCAACGCAGGTAATGCATCAGGACGCCCAGGAGGGCAATCAGGCCGATGATCATCGCGAAGGCGTAGTGATAGAGGAAACCGGATTGGGTGCGACGCAGCAGGTTGGCCGCCAGATCGATCAGGCGTGCCGAACCGTTGACCACCACACCATCGACGATGTTCGTGTCGATCGCGCGCGAAACCTTGCCCAGCTTGATGCCGCCACCGGCGAAACCGCCGATCCAGAGCTTGTCGAACCCGTACTTGTTCTCCAGCACCGACACCAGCGGCGCAAAGGTCTTGCGCGACTTCGTGGCCAGTTCCGGCTTCCACAGGTAGAACAGGGCCGCCAGCAGGAAGCCTGCCACGGTCAGGAAGAAGGCCGGNGCCATCATGCCGTGCAGGGCGAANGCCACCGGACCATGGAACTCTTCNGCCAGGGCACCAATGGTGTTGCGTGCCGGGTCGTAGAAATCGACCACGCCGGTGAAGAACGAATGCACCTGGCCCGGGATGCCGTGCTCGGCATGGTGACCGGCCCAGTCGGTGCCGTACAGCATCGGACCGATGCTGAAGAAACCGATGAAGATGGACGGAATCGCCAGCAGGATCAGCGGCAGCGTCACCACCCACGGGGTTTCGTGCGGCTCATGCGGACCGTGGCCATGGCCGTGGTCGTCATGGTGCGCGTCACCGTGGTGGGCGTCGGCATGATGGGCATCTGCATGCGCATCAGCGGCATGGTGATCGTCATGGGCATGGCCATGATCATCATGCGCATCGCGGAAGCGTTCCTTGCCATGGAAGGTCAGGAACAGCAGGCGGAAGCTGTAGAAGCTGGTGACGATCACGCCACCCAGCACGGCCCAGTAGCCATAGGTCGCCACCCAGCTCGACGACACGTGCGCGTGGTGCTGCGCGGCCTCGATGATGGTGTCCTTGGAGTAGAAGCCGGAGAAGAACGGCGTACCGACCAGGGCCAGGGTGCCGATCCACATGGTGATGAAGGTGATCGGCATGTANTTGCGCAGGCCGCCCATCTTGCGCATGTCCTGCTCGTGNTGCATGGCGATGATCACCGAGCCCGCGCCGAGGAACAGCAGCGCCTTGAAGAAGGCGTGGGTCATCAGGTGGAACACGGCCGCCGAGTAGGCCGACACGCCCAGCGCCACGGTCATGTAACCCAGCTGGGACAGCGTGGAGTACGCGACGACGCGCTTGATGTCGTTCTGCACGATGCCGATCAGGCCGGTGAAGAACGCGGTGGTGGCACCGATGAACAGCACGAAGTTCAGCGCGGTCTGCGACAGCTCGAACAGCGGCGACATGCGGGTGACCATGAAGATGCCCGCGGTGACCATCGTCGCGGCGTGGATCAGCGCCGAGATCGGAGTCGGGCCTTCCATCGAGTCGGGCAGCCACACGTGCAGCGGAACCTGGGCCGACTTGCCCATGGCGCCGATGAACAGGCAGATGCAGATGATGGTGGCGGTCGCCCAGATGACCGGTGCCTCGGTGATCTGGATGGAGCTGCCAAACAGGCTGATCGCACCGGACCACACCTGGATGTGCGAGTACTGGCTGTTGACCAGCATGTCCGAGGCATTGGCGAACACAGTGGCGTAGTCCAGCGAACCGAACACCCACAGCACGCCGGCAATACCCAGGATGAAGCCGAAATCACCCACGCGGTTGACCAGGAACGCCTTCATGTTGGCGAAGATCGCGGTCGGGCGCTTGAACCAGAAGCCGATCAGCAGGTACGACACCAGGCCGACCGCTTCCCAGCCGAAGAACAACTGCAGGAAGTTGTTGCTCATCACCAGGGTGAGCATCGAGAAGGTGAACAGCGAGATGTAGCTGAAGAAGCGCTGGTAGCCCGGGTCATCCTGCATGTACCCGATGGTGTACACGTGGACCAGGAAGGACACGAAGGTGACCACGACCATCATCATCGCGGTCAGCTTGTCGATCATGAAACCGACATGCGCCGAATACTGGCCGACCTCGAAGAAGGTGTAGACGTTCTGGTTGAACGGCTGCGCGCCGCCCCACAGCAGCTGGTAGAACACGTAGCTGGACAGCACGCAGCTGACCGCGACACCCAGGATGGTGACGGTCTGCGCGCCGATGCGCCCTACCTGACGACCGAACAGGCCAGCGATGATGCTGCCGACCAGCGGTGCAAGCACCACTGCGATCAACAGACTCTTGGAGAGAGTAATTTCCATCTACGGATCAGCCCTTCAGCGAATCGACTTCGCCGACATTGATGGTGCGGCGGGTACGGAACAGGGTTACCAGGATCGCGAGGCCGATCGCGGCCTCGGCCGCGGCCACGGTGAGGATGAAGAACACGAACAGCTGCCCGGCCGTGTCACCCATTTCGCGCGAGAACCCGACGAAGTTGATGTTCACCGACAGCAGCATCAGTTCGATGGACATCAACAGCACGATGATGTTCTTGCGGTTGAGGAAGATGCCGGCAAGGCTGATGCAGAACAGCAGCGCGCCGAGTGCCAGGATATGACCGAGGGTGATCACGGGGCAGCCTCCTCGTTGCTGGACGGCTTGGTGTTGGTGTGGACCACCGGGGTTTCCGACGCCATCTTGACCACGCGCAGGCGGTCGCGGCCCTTGACCATGGTCTGCTCGGTCGGGTTCTGGGTCTTCAGGCCGGTGCGGCGACGCAGGGTCAGCATCACGGCGGCGACCACGGCCACGGTCAGGATGACGGCGGCGAACTCGAACGGCAGCAGGTATTCGGTGAACAGGCTGCGTGCCAGCCAGGTGATGTTGGAGCTGTCGGCGGCCAGCGCAGCGGCGTTGTCGGCCGGCAGCGGGTTGACCGCCCTGCCCTTCACGCCGATCAGGATCAGCATCTGCACCAGCATGGTGACCGCGACCACCAGCCCGAGCGGCAGGTAACGGACCCAGCCTTCGCGCAGGTTGGAGGCGTCGATGTCGAGCATCATCACCACGAACAGGAACAGCACCATCACCGCGCCGACGTAGACCAGCACCAGCGCCACGCCGAGGAATTCAGCCCCGACCAGGATCCAGATGCAGGCCACGGAGAAGAAGGTCAGGATCAGGCACAGCACGGCGTAGACCGGATTGCGCACGCTGATCACCGCCGCAGCGGAAATGCCCGCCACGATGGAGAAGACCCAGAAGAAGATATTTACCCAATCCATCATTCAACCTCAGCGGAAAGCGGCATCGGCGGCACGACGCTCGGCGATTTCGGCTTCAAGCCGATCACCGATGGCCAGCAGCTGCGGCTTGGTAACGATGTTTTCGCCACGGTTCTCGAAGTGGTACTCGAGAATATGGGTCTCGACGATCGAGTCCACCGGGCAGCTTTCTTCACAGAAGCCGCAGAAGATGCACTTGAACAGATCGATGTCGTAGCGGGTGGTACGGCGGGTGCCGTCTTCGCGCTTGGCCGAATCGATGGTGATGGCCAGCGCCGGGCACACCGCTTCGCACAGCTTGCAGGCGATGCAGCGCTCTTCCCCGTTGGGGTAGCGGCGCAGCGCATGCAGGCCACGGAAACGCGGCGACTGCGGGAACTTCTCCATCGGGTACATCAGCGTGTACTTGGGCTTGAACGTGTACTTCAGGGTCAGCCAAAGACCGCCGAGCAGCTCGAGCAGGAGCAGGCTTTTGAAGTAATGGGTAATTCGATTCATCACTTAGACGCCCTTCTGGATCACGCCGTAGAACACCATCACAGCCGTTACCGCAATCCACGCGATGGTGAGCGGGATGAAGACCTTCCAGCCCAGACGCATGATCTGGTCATAACGGAAACGCGGGAAGCTGGCACGGAACCAGATGTAGGCGCTGGCGAAGAAGAACACCTTCAGCAGCAGCCACGGGGCACCGCCCTTCCAGATCCAGTCGATCCACGGCGAAATGTCCGCCGTGATCCAGCCCTGGAACGGGCTCAGCCAACCGCCGAGGAAGAAGATCGAGATTAGGAAGCTGATCAGGATCATGTTGGCGTATTCGGCCAGGAAGAACAGCGCGAACGCACCACCGGAGTACTCGACCATGTGGCCGGCGACGATTTCCGATTCACCTTCCACCACGTCGAACGGCGCGCGGTTGGTTTCGGCAACGCCGGACACCCAGTACACGATGAACAGCGGGAACAGCGGAATCAGGAACCAGTCGAAGAAGCCGGAGTTGCCGGCCTGCGCCATCACGATGCCACTCAGGTTCAGGCTGCCGGCAGCGATCATCACGCCGACCAGGGCAAAGCCCATGGCGATTTCGTAGCTGATCATCTGCGCCGAGGCGCGCATGGCACCCAGGAAGGCGTACTTGGAGTTGGACGCCCAGCCGGCCAGGATGATGCCGTACACGCCCAGCGAGGTCATCGCCAACAGGTACAGCAGGCCGGCGTTGGCGTTGGACAGCACCACCTGCGCATCGAACGGCACCACCGACCAGGCCGCGAAGGCCGGTGCCAGGGTGATCAGCGGCGCCAGCACGAACATCGCCTTGTGCGAGCTCGCCGGCTGGATGATCTCCTTGAACAGCAGCTTGAAGACGTCGGCGAAGGCCTGGAAGATGCCCATGCCCACGTACATCGGGCCGTGGCGGACGTGCATCCAGCCGATCAGCTTGCGTTCCCAGACCACGAAGAANGCCACCGCGATGATCACCGGCATGGCGATCACCAGGATCTTCAGCACGATCCANAGCAGCGCGCCNATCTCACCCAGGCCCAGGAGCCATTGGTGGAGCGGGTCGACCGCGTTCAACAGCAATTCGTTCATGCAGCCACCACCGTTACGCGTGCGGCACCCAGCGGTGCGGTTGCACCGTGGCCCGATTCAATCCAGACCGAGCCCGCGGCGACNCGGGCGTCGACCACCACCGGCAGCGTGGCGCGACCGGCATCGGTGCCGACCTTGGCCATCTGCCCTTCGACCAGCTGCAGGCGNGCGGCGTCATCGGCATTGAGCACGATGCGCGGCGCGGCGTTGAGCGGGTGCGACTGCAGCGCCTGGGCGCGGCGGACCACNGCATCGGTGCGGTAGATCGCAGCGGTGGACGCCACTTCCAGGCCGTCGCCGGTCACCGGCGTTGCCGCCGAGGTGGACACGGTGACGCTGACCGGAGCCANGCTGGCACGCAGGCCGGCCAGGTCGGTGAACTCGAANCCGGCCAGGGCCAGTTCGCCGCCCAGTGCGCGCAGCACGCGCCAGCCTTCACGGGCCTCGCCCGGCAGCTTGCCGCCGGCACGGGCCGACTGCTCGCGACCATCGAGGTTGGTCAGGGTGGCGTCGATTTCCGGCAGCGCGCCAATGGGCAGGATCACATCGGCCACATCGCGGGTCGAGGCGCAGGCGAACTGGCTGAACGCCACCACCTGGGCACCGGCCAGCGCCTTGCGGGCGGCGGCGGTATCGGCGAAGTCCAGGCCCGGCTCGATGCCGTACAGGGCATAGGCCTTGCGCGGCTGGGCCAGCATCGCGTTGACGTCCTTGCCGGCCGGCAGCACGCCGGCGCGGGACAGGCCCACGGCGTTGGCGCCCTGCGGGATGCGGCACAGCTTGGCCCCGGTGGCGGCGGCGAAATCACGCGCGGCAGCGCGGATCGCGGCGGCCTGCGGGTGGTTTTCGGCGATGCCACCGACGATCAGCACGGCGGTGCCAGTCACGGCCTGGCGCAGGTCGGCGTTGCCCAGGGCCTCGACGAACTTCGACGGGGCCACGATCTGCTTGCCGGCCAGCTTGAAGGCGAAATCGAAATCGACCGGGTTGATCGCGTGGATCTTCGCGTTGCGCGTGGTCTGCGCCTTGCGCAGGCGGGCGTGCAGCAGCGGCAGCTCGTGGCGGATATTGCTGCCGAGCACGACGATGCTGTCGGCGCCTTCGATCTCGGCCAGCGACAGGCCGAAGATCTCGGCAGTGGCGGCGTCGGAGAAGTCGCGGTTGTTGATGCGGTGGTCGATGTTGCCGGTGCCCAGGCCGCTGGCGAGACGGGCCAGCAGGGCGCCCTCCTCGTTCGAGGCCGACGGGTGCACCAGCACGCCGAGGTCGTCGCCCTTGTTGGCCGACAGGATCTCGCGGGCAGCGGCCAGGCCTTCAGCCCAGCTCACTTCCTGCCATTCGCCGTTGACCTTGCGCAGCGGCTTGACGGCGCGATCGGCGCTGTACAGGCCCTGGTGCGAATACCGGTCGCGGTCGGACAGCCAGCATTCGTTGACCAGTTCATTGTCGCGCGGCACCGAACGCAGCACTTCGCCGCGGCGAACGTGCAGGAACAGGTTCGAGCCCATCGCGTCGTGGTAACCCAGCGACTCGCGCGCGGTCAGTTCCCACGGACGGGCGCGGAACTGGAACACCTTGTTGGTCAGCGCGCCGACCGGGCAGACGTCGACGACGTTGCCGGACAGCTCGGTGGTCAGCGGCTTGCCGTCGTAGGTGCCGATCTGCAGGTTTTCACCGCGGTACATGCCACCCAGTTCATAGGTACCGGCAACGTCGGCGGTGAAGCGGACGCAGCGGGTGCACTGGATGCAGCGGGTCATTTCGGTGGCGACCAGCGGACCGATGTCCTCGTCGGGCACCACGCGCTTGCGCTCGTTGAAGCGGCTCACCGAACGGCCGTAGCCGAGCGAGACGTCCTGCAGCTCGCACTCGCCGCCCTGGTCGCAGATCGGGCAGTCCAGCGGGTGGTTGATGAGCAGGAACTCCATCACCGAACGCTGGAACTTCAAGGCCTTCTCGCTGCGGGTGGCGACCTTCATGCCATCCATCACCGGGGTGGCGCAGGCCGGCGCAGGCTTGGGCGACTTTTCAACGTCGACCAGGCACATGCGGCAGTTGGCCGCGATCGGCAGCTTCTCGTGGTAGCAGAAGCGCGGGATCGAAATGCCCGCCTTGTCGGCGGCCTGGATGATCATCGAGCCCTTGGGCACGACCAGGGACTGGCCGTCGATNTCGACGGTCACATGCCCTTCCGGCACGATCGCCGGGGTGCCACCAGGATTGTTGGGTTGCGCGCTCATGCGGCGGCTGCCTCCACCTTCTTGCCGTCAACCATCGAATGACCGTTGACGATGTAGTACTCGAATTCGTCCCAGAACTGGCGCAGGAAGCCCTGGATGGGCCATGCCGCCGCTTCACCGAACGCGCAGATGGTGTGGCCTTCGATCTGGCCGGCCACTGCCTTCAACTGGTGCAGGTCTTCCATGGTGGCCTTGCCGGCGACGATGCGCTCGAGCACGCGGTGCATCCAGCCGGTGCCTTCACGGCACGGGGTGCACTGGCCACAGGATTCCTTGTGGAAGAACTGGCTGATGCGGCAGGCGAACTTGACGCAGCAGACGCTGTCGTCGAGCACCACGATGGCACCCGACCCCAGGCCGGTGCCCAGGGCACGCAGGGTGTCGTAGTCCATCTGCAGGCCCTTGAGCTCTTCGGCCTTCAGCACCGGCATCGAGACGCCGCCCGGCACCGCGCCCTTGAGGGTGCGGCCCGGCTTGAGGCCGCCGGCCATTTCCAGCAGCTCGTCGAAGGTGGTGCCCAGCGGCACTTCGAAGTTGCCGCCCTTTTGCACGCAACCGGAGACCGAGAAGATCTTCGGGCCGCCGTTCTTGGTCAGGCTCAGGCCCTGGAACCACTCCGGGCCGTTGCGGATGATCGCCGGCACCGAGGCATAGGTCTCGGTGTTGTTGATCGTCGACGGCTTGCCGTACAGGCCGAAGTTGGCCGGGAACGGCGGCTTGTAGCGCGGCTGGCCCTTCTTGCCTTCCAGCGACTCCATCAGCGCGGTTTCTTCGCCGCAGATGTAGGCGCCGGCGCCCAGCGCGCCATAGATGTCGATGTCCACGCCGCTGCCGAGGATGTCCTTGCCCAACCAGCCATTCGCATACGCGTCGGCCAGCGCCTGTTCGAAGTTCTCGAACGGCTCGTGGTGGAATTCACCACGCAGGTAGTTGTAGCCCACGGTGCTACCGGTGGCGTAGCAGGCGATCGCCATGCCTTCCACCACCGAATGCGGGTTGTAGCGCAGGATGTCGCGGTCCTTGCAGGTACCCGGCTCGGATTCGTCCGAGTTGCACAGGATGTACTTCTGCATGGTGCCCTTGGGCATGAAGGACCACTTCAGGCCGGTCGGGAAGCCGGCGCCACCGCGGCCGCGCAGGTTCGACTGCTTGACCATCTCGATGACCTGCTCCGGCGAGATCTTCTCTTCGAGGATCTTGCGCAGGGCGGCGTAACCACCGGTCTTGAGGTAGTTCTCGTACGACCACGGGGTGTCGTAGTGCAAGGTGGTGTAGACCACCTGGTGCGGCAGCGGTGCGGGACCGACCGGACCCTGGGGTGCGTGATGATGTGCCATGTCTTACTCCAACCCGTCCAGCAGCTCGTCGACTTTCTCGACGGTCAGGCGCTCGTGGTAATGGCCGTTGATGACCATCATCGGCGCACCGGCGCAACCGGCCAGGCATTCTTCTTCACGCTTGAGGTAGATGCGGCCATCGGCGGTGGACTGGCCGGTCNTGCAGCCGAGCTTCTTCTCGGCATGCGCGACCAGGTCTTCGGCGCCGTTCAACCAGCAGCTGATGTTGGTGCAGAAGGCNACGTTGTGGCGGCCGACCTTTTCCAGCTCGAACATCGAGTAGAAACTGGCCACTTCGTAGGCCCACACCGGCGGCAGGTCCAGGTACTTGGCCACGCCGGCGATCAGCTCGTCGGTCAACCAACCGGCGTTCTGTTCCTGGGCGGCGTGCAGGCCCTGCAGCACCGCCGAACGCTTGCGGTCCGGCGGGAACTTGGACAGCCAGTGATCGATGTGCGCGCGCGTCTTGTCGCTCAACACCACCATCGGGTCGACGTCACGCGCCGCCTCGAAATTACCCGTCGCCTTCATCGGCCGACCTCAGCGAATACCAAATCGTTAAAAACCAGAACCTGCAGCGCCGGCAGCAGCCGGCGGGTGTCAGGCATCGTGCATGCGGTGGCCATTACCGGTCCACCTCGCCGAACACCAGGTCGTAGGTGCCGATCATGGCCACCACGTCGGCGAGCATGTGCCCGCGCACGACCGAGTCGATCGAGGACAGATGGGCGAAGCCCGGCGCGCGCAGGTGCACGCGGAACGGCTTGTTGGCGCCATCGGACATCAGGTAGCAGCCGAATTCGCCCTTGGGCGCTTCGACCGCGGCGTAGGTTTCGCCGGCCGGGACGCAGTAGCCTTCACTGAACAGCTTGAAGTGATGGATCAGCGCTTCCATGTCGTCCTTCATGTCCTCGCGGCTGGGCGGGGCGACCTTGAAGTTCTTGACCATGACCGGGCCGGGGTTGGCACGCAGCCACTGCACGCACTGCTTGATGATGCGGTTGGATTCGCGCATCTCGGCCACGCGGACCAGGTANCGGTCGTAGCAGTCGCCTTCCTTGCCCAGCGGGATGTCGAAATCNACGGCATCGTACTTGGCGTACGGCTGCTTCTTGCGCAGGTCCCAGGCNANGCCCGAGCCNCGCAGCATCACGCCGGTCATGCCCCAGGCATGCGCCAGTTCCGGGCTGACCACGCCGATGCCGACCGTACGCTGCTTCCAGATACGGTTGTCGGTGAGCAGGGTTTCGTATTCGTCGACGCGGCCGGGGAACTCGACCGTGAAGTTTTCCAGGAAGTCCAGCAGCGAACCTTCGCGCGAGGCGTTGAGGTTCTTCAGGGCCTTGCCCTTGTGCCAGCGCGATTCCTTGTACTTGGGCATCTGGTCCGGCAGGTCGCGGTAGACGCCGCCCGGACGGTAGTACGCCGCGTGCATGCGCGCGCCGCTGACCGCTTCGTAGCAGTCCATCAGCTCTTCGCGTTCGCGGAAGGCGTACAGCATCACCGCCATCGCGCCCAGGTCGAGCGCGTTGGAACCCAGCCACATCAGGTGGTTCAGGATGCGGGTGATTTCATCGAACATGGTGCGGATGTACTGGGCACGCTCGGGCGCTTCGATCCCCATCAGGGTTTCGATGGCGCGCACGTAGGCGTGCTCGTTGCACATCATGGACACGTAATCCAGGCGGTCCATGTAACCGATGGACTGGTTGAACGGCTTGGATTCGGCCAGCTTTTCGGTACCACGGTGCAGCAGGCCGACGTGCGGGTCGGCGCGCATGATGGTTTCGCCGTCCATTTCCAGGATCAGGCGCAGCACACCGTGCGCGGCCGGATGCTGGGGACCGAAGTTCATGGTGTAGTTGCGGATTTCCTGGCGCAGTTCGGCCGGGTTGCTCGCAAACGCCTGGTGGGCTTGGTGGATCTGGCTCACTTGCTTGCCTCCGTCTGCGCGCTTTCGCCGGCAGCGGTCTGGAAACGGGCGTCGTCACGGATCACGCGCGGCACGCCGACACGCGGCTCGACCGAGGTGACCGGCTCATAGACAACGCGCTTCTTTTCTTCGTCGTAGCGGACTTCGACGTTGCCGATCAGCGGGAAGTCCTTGCGGAACGGATGCCCCACGAAGCCGTAGTCGGTCAGGATGCGGCGCAGGTCCGGGTGGCCTTCGAAGATCACGCCGAACAGGTCGAACGCTTCGCGCTCGAACCAGTTCAGGCCCGGCCACACGCTGGTCAGCGAGGCGACCACCGGCAGTTCCTCGTTCGGCGCAAAGCAGCGGATGCGCATGGTGAGGTTGTGCTGGTAGGAACGCAGCTGGGCGACCACGGCGTAGCGCTGCAGCGGCACCGGCTGCGGCTGGGCGCCATCGCTGGTTTCGCGGGTGGGGAACTCGCCCCAGGCGAAACGGCCGACGGACTTGCCCTCGACGCCNCGGCTGAAGCCCTGCGAGGAGACATCGGAGGTGTCCCACTCGTCGCTGCCNTAGCCGAGGTANTCCAGGCCGCACAGGTCAACGGCCTGCTCGAAACCGAATTCGTCGCGCAGCGCCAGAGCGGTGGCATGCCAGTCAGCGGCGGGCACTTCCAGCGTCACTTCGCCGCGGGGTTCGACCACGAAGACCTGCGCACCAGCGAAACGTGCGGAAAGTCGGTCGATGAAGGATGCTTGCTCTGCCATGGGGGCTTGGCGTGCTCTTGTCAGGAGGAATGTCAGCGGGCGATGGTCTGCGTACGCCAGATCTTCTTCTGCAGCTGCAGGATCCCGTACACCAGCGCTTCGGCGGTAGGCGGACAACCGGGGACGTACACGTCCACCGGCACCACGCGGTCGCAACCACGCACCACTGCATACGAGTAGTGGTAGTAGCCGCCACCGTTGGCGCAGCTGCCCATGGAGATGACCCACTTCGGGTCCGGCATCTGGTCNTAGACCTTGCGCAGGGCCGGGGCCATCTTGTTGACCANGGTNCCGGCCACGATCATCACGTCGGACTGGCGCGGCGACGGGCGGAACACCACGCCGTAGCGGTCAAGGTCCAGGCGCGCGGCACCGGCATGCATCATTTCAACCGCGCAGCAGGCCAGACCGAAGGTCATGGGCCACATCGAGCCGGTACGTGCCCAGTTCAAGAGCGCGTCGACGCTGGTGGTCACATAGCCCTTCTCGAGCAGCGGGTTGTCGCCTTCGGGGCGCAGGATGTCATCGACCCGCCCTTCCGGGACCGGGTTGTTCATCAGGCCATCGAGAGTCTGAATTACTCCCATTCCAGCGCTCCCTTCTTCCAGACGTAAATGAAACCGAGGAAAAGCATGCCCACGAACAGGCCCATCGTGACCAGCGAACGTGCGCCCAGCTCCATGAAGACCTGGGTCCACGGCACGATGAAGATGATTTCCAAGTCAAATACGATGAACTGGATGGCGATCAGGTAGTAGCGCACATCGAACTTCATGCGCGCGTCCTCGAAAGCCTCGAAGCCGCATTCGTACGGCGAGAGCTTTTTCAGATCGGGACGCCGGGGACCGAGGAACCGGCCGACCAGCATCAGCGCAACGCCGATACCGGTGGCAACAATCAGAAACAGCAGAGACGGCAAATATTCGGCCAGCACAGCGATTCTCTCTTGCCTCTGCCGCCACGCCTGCAGGCGTCTTGGCATGGGGGAGTGGACGGAAAACGCTACTGGCGCTTTGCGCGCCAGACGTATCCGCTTACAAACAAAATGGTGCCCAAGAGGGGACTCGAACCCCTACGACCTAAGTCGCTACCACCTCAAGGTAGTGCGTCTACCAATTCCGCCACCTGGGCTTACGTATCGCGCCGGGAGTTCCAATCGAATCCCCCAACGCGCCGCATATTGTAACCGTCTTCAGGGAGTCTGGGAGCCTTCCGAAGGCTTTTCTTCACCCGATTTCGGCGTTTCCGCCTGAGCCGGCACAGTAGCCTGCGGAACCGGCTGCTGGACAGCGGCTTCCGGGGCCTTCGGCACGGCCGGCA
>Ga0055526_1001824_pt1 | contig 14731 bp, 10 predicted proteins | sample AraplaCol_mMF_r2_FD_55013 | JGI IMG/M metagenome (GOLD analysis project Ga0055526, IMG submission 55013) | Arabidopsis root microbial communities from North Carolina, USA - plate scrape MF_Col_mMF_r2 | ecosystem: Host-associated > Plants > Roots > Endosphere | place: USA: North Carolina... | reverse complement strand
CAGCACGCGCATCAGGTACTCTCGCCCTTTTCCTCACGCAGCAAGCGCTGCTTTTCCAGCCAGTCGGCCACCGGGCCGCGGGCGTCGATTTTGGAGATGTCCTTTGCCACGCCAAGGTTCAGGCCAAGCAGGAAGGGAATCGAATCGACCGGCACTTCCGGCAGGTAGTCCGCCATCGCCCGCATGAAACGCGGCGACTCAAGCACTTCCACCACCTTCCCGCCGCTCATGAACTGCAGGATGCTGGTCATGCTATGCCCGCCGCCGATCGAGCGGTAGACGAAGCGGTTGAAGGCCTTGTCCAGCGCCTTGAAATCCAGCTGCTCCTTGGTCATCAGGCTGGCCAGGTAATACAACCCGATCGCGGTGCGGAAAAAGCCGGTGGACTCGCTGGCCGTCAGCCCGCAGCGGGTCACCGTCAGGATCTTCTCCTGTAAAGCAGCGTCAAGTTTTGGATGGTGTGCTTGCATGTCAAGGAACTATATAGCACTTTTGTCCAGATTTGTTCCTTGCGCGGGGGTATCAACCTTGTTACCCTTGAAACTTTAGTGCTAAACCAACGCCGGAAGCGCACTTTTCGTTCCCCGGAAAGTGCATCCTGGGGCGCTGAATGTGCGGGCTATCGCATACGGGCAACCGATATGTCGCGCATTCAATACAATGCCATCATGTGAAAAGGGGTTAGCGGAGCCACCATGCAATTGCGCATCAAGAATTTATCGAAGACCTATGCCAATGGGGTCGTCGCGCTCGACAATGTGTCGCTGACCATCCCGTCCGGCATGTTCGGCCTGCTGGGCCCGAACGGCGCCGGCAAGTCGACCCTGATGCGTACCCTGGCCACCCTGCAGGAATGCGATTCCGGCTCGGTGTTCTTCGGCGACCTCGATGTGCTGGATGAAAAGGACGAAATCCGCCGCCTGCTCGGCTACCTGCCGCAGGACTTTGGCGTCTATCCCAAGGTCACCGCCTATGAAATGCTGGATCACTTCGCGATCCTGAAAGGCTTGTCGAACCGTGCCCGCCGCCGCGAAGTGGTCGACGGCCTGCTCCAGCAGACCAACCTGTTTGAAGTGCGCAACCAGCGCCTGGGCGGCTTCTCCGGCGGCATGCGCCAGCGCTTCGGCATCGCGCAGGCCCTCCTGGGCGACCCGAAACTGATCATCGTTGACGAACCGACCGCGGGCCTGGACCCGCAGGAACGCGTGCGCTTCCACAACCTGCTCTCCGATATCGGCGAAGACCGCACCGTCATCCTGTCGACNCACATCGTGTCCGACGTGGCNGACCTGTGCGCCAACATGGCCATCATCAACAAGGGCAAGCTGATGGTGGCCGGCGCCACCCAGCAACTGATCGATGACGTCAGCTGCAAGATCTGGGCGCGCTTCATCGACAAGAAGGAGCTGTCCTATTTCCAGCAGCGCCACGCCGTGATTTCGACCCGCCTGATGTCCGGCCGCACCCTGATCCACGTCTACAACGACGACGATCCGGGCGACGGCTTCGAGGAAGCACTGGGCGACCTGGAAGACCTGTACTTCGCGACCATCCTCGGCCGCCACGANGTCAGCAAAGCCTGCGACTGACCGGGGCCGCCATGTTTGCCATCGCCCTTTTTGAAGCGAAGCAGCGCCTGAAGCTGTTCTCGACCTGGGTCTACTTCGGCATGTTCCTGCTGCTGGCCGTCCTGTGGATGGCCGCTGCCGGCGGCGTGTTCAAGGAAGCCATCGTCAGTTTCGGCGGCCGCGTGTTCATCAACGCGCCGCGCTCGATCATGCTGACTTCCTCCTTCCTCGGCTGCATGGGCGTGATCATCGTCGCCGCCATGATGGGGCGCTCGGTGCAGCAGGACTTCGAGTACGAGACGCACCACTTCTTCTTTTCCGCCCCGATCCACAAGTTCCAGTACATGCTGGGCCGCTTCCTCGGCGCCTGGCTGGTGCTGTGCGTGGTGTTTGCTTCGATCCCGCTTGGCGTGTGGCTCGGCACGCAAGTGCCGGGCATCGATCCCGAGCGCCTTGGTCCGTTCAACCTGCTGCATTACCTGCTGCCCTACGCGCTGTCGCTGCTGCCCAACCTGTTCATCTTCGGCGCCATCTTCTTCGTGCTGGCGGCGTTGACGCGGCGCATGCTGCCGGTGTACGTGTCGAGCGTGGTCATGCTGGTCGGCTATATCGTTGCGCCAGGCCTGGCGCGCGACCTTGACTACAAGACCCTGGCGGCGCTGATCGATCCTTTCGGCACGACCGCCGTGATCCGCCTCACCGAATACTGGCCGATCGCCGAGCGCAATGTGCGGCTGGTGCTGCCGGAGGGCGTATTCCTGCTGAACCGCGTCATCTGGTCCTCCTTTGCCCTGGTCGCGCTGCTGCTTGGCTACTGGCGCTTCCATTTCGTCAGCACGGTCGATAGCGGCGCCGCGGCGCGCACCGACAGCGACGTCCCGGCCAGCCTGACCCAGGCTGCCGTCTCCACCAACGAAAAGCCGGACTTCAAGGCCCGCAGCCTTGGCCTGCTGCTGATGCGCTTCAGCTACCTGAACCTGCGCGAGACAACCAAGAACATCTACTTCTTCGTCATCGTGCTGGCCGGCGTGCTGACCATGTATGCAGGTTCGCTGGACATGGGCTCGATGTACGGCACCGGCACCTACCCGGTCACCTACCTGGTGCTGGAAATGGTGACCAACACCTTCTCGCTGTTCATGCTGGTGGTGACCACCTTCTATGCCGGCGAAATGGTGTGGCGCGAACGCGAACACCGCATGTCGCAGATGCTGGACGCGATGCCGGTGCCAAGCTGGCTGCCTATCCTGTCCAAGCTGTTTGGCCTGATCGGCGTGCAGGCGCTGCTTCTATTCATCGTGATGCTGGTCGGGATGTCGATCCAGCTGTTCCGCGGCTACTTCAACCTGCAGCCCGGCCTGTATTTCGAATGGCTGTTCACCGTGCAGCTTCCCGCCTGCGCACTGATCGCCGTGCTGGCGATTGCCACCCAGGTGCTGGTGAACCACAAATACGTGGCTTATTTCGTGATGATCGTCTACTACGTGGCCACGATCGCCTTCGCCACCCTGGGCCTGGATCATCCGCTGCTCATGTACGGCGTAACGCCTGAACTCCCCTACTCCGACATGAACGGCTTCGGCCACTTCATGGCGCGTGAACGCTGGTTCGAGCTGTATTGGGCCGGCGCAGCCGTGATGCTGATGGTACTGACCGTAGTGTTCTGGCCGCGCGGCACCAACGAAGAATGGCGCCAGCGCGTCAGCCTGGCGCGTCATGCGCTGACGTTGCCGGTGCTGGGTGCATTCGGAATTGGCCTTGCGCTGTTCCTCGGCGCCGGCGGCGTACTGACCTACAGCCTGTGCGTGAGCAACTTCAAGACACACTACGGCCGCGACGCGCTGCGTGCCGACTACGAGCGCAAATACAAGCAGGTGCTGGAAGCTGCGCAGCCGCGCATCGTCGATGTGCGCCTTGGCCTGGACATGTATCCCGAACAGCGCACGCTGAAGGTGAAAGGCTGGTACCAGCTCGAAAACAAGACCCGGCAGCCTATCAACACCATTTACGTGCAGCAGGATACCGATGCCGACCTGCAGCCCTTGCAGTTCGGCCGCAAGGCATTCCGCGTGCTGAACGATACGGAACTGGGCTTCTACAGCTATCGCCTGGAACAACCGCTGCTGCCGGGCGAAAAGATCACGCTCGACTTCGTCCTGAGCTACGAACCGAAGGGCATCTTCAACCTCGGCAAAACCACGCCGGTGATGAACAACGGCACCTTCTTCAACAACACGGTGCTGCCGCACATCGGCTACCAGCGCCACGCCGAACTGACCGACCCGCGCGACCGCAAGAAGCACGGCCTGCCGGCGCAGGAACGCAAGCTGCCGCGCGACGATCCGAAAGGCCTGTCCAGCAACTACCTCGGCGCCGATGCCGACTGGGTCGGCTTTGAGGCAACCTTGGGCACCTCGGGCGACCAGACTGCCGTGGCGCCGGGTTCGCTGGTCAAGGAGTGGCGCAAGAACGGCCGCCGCTACTTCCACTACAAGATGGAGCAGCCGATCCTGAATTTCTACGCCTTCCAGTCGGCCCGCTACGCGGTCAAGCACGACTGGTGGCAGGACGTGGGCATCGAGATCTACTACCAGCCGGGCCACGAATACAATCTGGACCGCATGGTCAAGGGCGTCAAGGATTCACTCGACTACTACACGCGCAACTTCAGCCCATACCAGCACAAGATCGTGCGCATCGTGGAGTTCCCGCGCTACGAGCGCTACGCGCAATCGTTCCCGAACACCATTCCGTATTCGGAGGCGGTAGGCTTTATCGCGCGCGTGGACGACAAGAACCCGAAAGACATCGACTACCCCACCTACGTCACGGCGCACGAAGTGGCGCACCAGTGGTGGGCGCACCAGCTGGTGGGCGGGAATACGCGCGGCGCCACGGTACTGAGCGAAACCTTGGCCGAGTATTCCGCGCTGATGGTGATGAAGAAGAGCTTCGGTCCGCAGCGCATGCGCCGCTTCCTGCGCTATGACCTGAACAAATACCTGTTCGGCCGCGCTACGGAAAACAAGAAAGAGCTGCCGCTGGCCGATAACGAAGACCAGGGCTACATCCACTACCACAAGGGCAGCCTGGCCATGTACCTGCTGGCCGACATCGTGGGCGAGGCCAAGGTCAATGAACTGCTGGCGGAACTGCTGCGCAAGTATTCCTACCACGGCGATCCGTATCCTAGCGTAACGGTGCTGGTGGACGGTTTGCGCCGCATCGTGCCGCCTGACCAGGCTTACCTGGTCGATGACCTGTTCAATTCCATCGTCCTGTTCGACAACCGGATGGTTGCCGCCACCGCCGAAAAACGCGCGGACGGCAAATACGACGTTACGCTGACCGTGCACGCCGCCAAGCTGCGCTCGGACGAACTGGGCGCGGAAAAAGAGATTCCAGTGCACGACCTGATCGAAATCGGCGTCGACGACAAGGATGGCAATGCCCTGCTGCGCGAACGCAAGCTGGTCGACCGCAACGAATCGACCTTCAAGCTGGTGGTCAACGGCCGCCCGGCCAAGGCAGGCATTGATCCCGACAATAAACTGATCGACCGCAAGCCGGACGATAACCTGGGAAATGTGGAAATCACGTCGCGCTAAGGTGGCTTAACGGTTAGACAGCGCACTTTACGCCGCGCCCATGCTTGCTAAGCTTTCCCCCAACTGAAAGCGAGGCAATCATGGGCATCCTGAGCAATATTTTCCACAAGATTTTCCCGTCGTCGCATCAAGAGGCCGCCCCATCACCGGCCTCTGGTGCGCCCTCAACCGCCGCCAGCGGCCCCGCAGCAACGCCGGCGCCTATCCCGACCCAGCCGGCTCCAGCGCCAGCCGCTGCGGAACCGGTCGATGTCGAAGCCATCCTCAATGCCAAGGCCGCCCAGGCCGGCCAGCCGCTGAACTGGCGCACTTCGATTGTCGACCTGCTTAAGCTGCTGGACATCGACTCCAGCCTGCAGGCCCGCAAGGAACTGGCGCACGAGCTGCACTACACCGGCGATACCGGCGATTCGGCAGCCATGAACATCTGGCTGCATAAGCAGGTCATGCACAAGCTGGAGGAAAACGGCGGCAAGGTGCCCGCTGAGCTGAAGGGGTAGAATGGCCGGATGAATTCCATCCGACGCGCGCTTGCCGGCGCCTTACTGGCAACTTGCACCCTGCCGCTGCTGCCTGTGCACGCGGCCGACAAGACCTATGGCACCCATGGCATGGCCCTGTTCGGCGGGCAGGAAGGCTTGTACGCCTCCCACCTGCCGATGTTCCATGCCCCGCACGACTACAGGTCATCCTGCAAGTCCACATTGCCGACCAGGCCACCGATGCCGCCCTGCGCAAGCGCCTCGACGGCAAAGACATGCTGTGGACCATCGACCCGGAAAAGTTCGAACTGAGCACCCTGGCGCCGGAAGCCAAGGCGCCGCGCAAGGAATTCAAGGCCGACCTGGTGCAAGGCCACTTCGAGCGCGGCGGCAGTACCCAGTACAAAGCTGCCACGGTAGTAATCGACAAGGTGCTGGTATTCCGCCAGCTGGACGACAAGCCGCGCAACGCCGGCATGGCGCGCTATATGCAGGTCGGCAGTGGCGCGCAGCGCTTCCTCGTCAAGGAAATCGACAGCCGTCCCGACTTCGACCATATCTTGGCTTACCACGCCGCGCCCGGCGCTCCGACCGCCCCGGTCCAGGTACGCAAATGGGGCATGAAGGCAGCCGGCAACGACGCCCTAGCGATGGCGCTGAAGGCAAATATGGCAGCCATCGGCGGCACCATCTACTTCGAAACCGGCGACCTCAAATGAGCGTGCCGCAGGCATATGAAGGGCTGTGGCGCCGCAAGGGCATCTGGCGCGCCAACGGCAGCAGCGACCTGGTGACGCCGGTGTGGTGGTTCCAGGCCGCCGATTTCCATATCGACCTGCGCATTCCGGTCGACCGCAAGGCCACTACCGGCTTTGCGGGCACCACGGTGGTGGAAGGCGAGCGCTGCGAATGGCGCCCGGAAATCGCCTATCCTTTCGTCAGTCCCGAACTGGACGCCGGCTTCATGCGCTTCGACAGCGAGGATGCCTTGCACGAGGCAGGCGTGGACGGGACGTACAAGGAAGACTGGTGGCGCGAAGCCGGCGGCCCGGTGAATGCCGGCCGCACCATGCTGGAAGACGGCCGCATCCAGTACGAAATCGCCTGCGGCGAATTCCTCGCCCGCGCAACGGGCAAGCCGCACAAGGCGGCCGAGATCACGATCTGGCGCTGCACGCCTGCCGGCCTGTGGCGCGTCATCGCGTCCACCACGGCGGCACGCGAAAACGTGCTGGTCGAAACGCCTTAAAGACTCAGCAGGCTGCCGCTGCGGAACGGCTTGTTGCCGGCGATTTTGGCCACGTTCATGCCGCGGATGACGTAGCGGTGCGACAGGCGCGTGAACAGCACGCCGTCCACTTCCGCTTTCAGCTGCGTGGTGTCGCCGCTGACCGGGTCGAGCAGGTCGGCAATCACATCGCCGGCACGCACGGCATCGCCGACTTCTTTCAGGTAGACCAGCATGCCGGCATGCGGTGCATCGAGGCGCTGCGTGCCTTCCAGCGGAGTCGGCGCACAACCCTGCTCCGGCACTTTCACATCACCTGCATCGACGATGCCTCGCACGTGGAGGTAACCGATGATGGCATCCGCATCGCGCGCCGCCAGCTCATAGCTGACCGACACCTCGCCCCGCAGTTCGACAGTCGCCGCCATGCAGGCGGATGGAATCGGGTAGCCTGGGCCAAAGTGCCCGGCCAAGTCCCACCACAGGCGGCTGCATGCTTCATCAAACGGTTCACCGCCCGCGCCAGCGGTATGCAGCACCGCGCAGGCGCCCATCAGGTTGGCCAGCGGCTGGGCCGTCTCGCACAGCGAGCTACCGACATACAGGTGCAGCTCGCCCTCGTTCTCGCAATGCAGGTCGAGGACGATATCGGCGTCGATGGCCATTTCAAGCAGCGACTTCTTGAGCGTGGTGGCATCCGACGTGGGCTGCCACTGCCCGACCAGCTCGCGCAGGTGGCGGCGGATGGTGCGCACATTGGCATCGGCATCGCTGCCCAGTTGCCCTTCCAGCCTGGCCTTGAGCTGCTCGAAATAATGCGGATAGCCGCGGTTGAAGTTGATGCCGTTGCTCAGGTCAAAGCGCCCGAACGGGCGCTCGTTGATGACTTGCGCCAGCCCGATCGGGTTGGCCGCCGGCACCAGGATCACCTCCCCCTTCACCTTGCCCGCCGCGTCCAGCGCCTGCAGCCGCTGGCGCAGCTCGTGCGCCACCAGCATGGCCGGCACCTCATCGGCATGCAGCGCCGCCTGGATATAGGCCTTGGGGCCGCCCGGCTTGCCGAAGTGGTAGCTGGTCAGTTCGTAATACACCGTGCCATACGGCGCGGAGAGCGGATGTTTGATGGTTTCCATGTCTGCCATCCTACCAGTTCATGAGGCAAGGCGGCACCAGCAAGACCAGCGCCAGGACCAGGTAAATGAGCTGCAGCGGCACCATCCAGCGCGCCCAGGTCAGCCACGGAATGCGCGCCAGCGCCAGCACGCCGACCGTAATGCCGGAAGTCGGGATCATCGGCGTGGTGAATTCGCCGAACTGGAAAGCCAGGATCGCGGTCTGGCGCGACACGCCGACCAGGTCTGCCAGCGGCGCCATGATCGGCATGGTCAGCGCGGCCTGGCCGCTGCCGGAGTGGATAAAGAAGTTGATCACCGATTGGATCAGGAACATCTTCTGCGCCGAGAAGATCGGCGAAGACGAGGCCACCAGCGGCATCAGGCCATGCAGCATGGTGTCGATGATATGGGCGTCGCGCGCCAGCACCATGGTGCCGCGCGCCAGCGCGATCACCAGGCCGGTGCCGACCAGGTCTTTCGAACCCTGCACGAAGGCCGCCACTGCCTCATCGGAATCGAGGCGGCCGATCAGGGCCACCACGATGGTCATGGCCAGGAACAGCGCGCCGATCTCCTCGATGAACCAGCCGAACTTGACGACGCCGAATACCATGCCGCCCAGCGTTGCGGCAAACACCCACAGCACCAGGCGATGGCGCGCGGTCATGCCTTCAAAGCCGCTGAAATCGACCACGCCTTCGGCGCGCTTTTCGATATCGAGCAGATAGGTCGGGCTTTTTTCGGGATGGCGCTTGATGCGCGCCGCGTACCACATCAGGAACACGATGGTGACCACGGTGGCAATCAGCCACACGATCACGCGATAGCCGATGCCAGAGAACAGCGGCACGCCCGCAATGCCTTGCGCGATGCCCACGTTGAACGGATTCAGGAAGGCGGCGCAGAAGCCGACCTGCGAGCCGAGGAAGGGAATCGACACGCCGGTGATGGTGTCATAGCCGAGCGCCAGCGCCAGCGGCACGAAGATCAGGATGAAGGGAATCGCCTCCTCGTTCATGCCAAAGGTGGCGCCACCGATCGAGAATAGCGTGACGAACACCGGGATCAGGGCCATGCGCACCACGTTCGAGCGCGAGTGCGCCCTGGCGATGGACTTGATCATGGCATCGATGGCCTGCGTTTTGTGCAGCACGTTGAACGCACCGCCCGTCAGCATCACGAAACCGATAATCAGTCCTGCTTCCGCGAAGCCCTTGATCGGCGCCATCAGCAGCGCCGCCAACCCCTGCGGCTTGCTTTCGATGTAGTGGAAGCTGCCCGGATCGACCAGTTGCTTGCCGTTGACGAGATGGGTTTCGTACTTGCCGCCCGGGACCAGCCAGGTAGCCAGCGCGATCAGCGCCAGGATCATGAACAGCAGGACAAAGGTATTGGGGAGCTTAAGCTTCTTCATTGGTTGGGATACAGGTAATTGCAGCTTTGGTCGGCCGGATCGCGGGCCAGGATGCGGTCGTACAGGCCGGTTCGCTCGGTGACGGTGCGTTCGACGTCTTCCTGCAGCAGCAGGCGCGCGGCGACCTGGCGTGCGGCGGCAGCGCGGGTGGCGGCGATGAAGGCGTCGCGGGTGGCGTAGCGCGCCTGAAGGCTCGGGCGCGGGTCGTTGGCGGCCTTGCGCTCGGCTTCGGTGCGGGAGAACGGGACGAAACTGCCGTCGTAGCGCGACGTGGCCCAGGCAAAGCCGGTCTCCGGCGCGCGCAGGTTCCAGCCGGTGTGGGTGCCGAGCGGCGCCTGCAGTTCAACAAGGCGCACACCGCCGCGGTCGTTGCCGTCGGCGTCCGGTGCCGGAACGCGGGTCTCGAACGCCATTTTCTGCGCCGGCGGCACCAGGTCGGCAATGCCTTGCGACAGGAAGCGCGCACCGTAATCCAGGCGCGGCTCGCGCAAGTTCTGTTCCGGCGGCGTGAGGCCCGGCACGGCGGGGAAAGCCTTGCGGTAAGCATCGACCGACACCAAGGTGCCGTCTTCCAGGCGCGGATAGGCGCTGGCGGGCGGCGGCGTGCCTTTGCTGGTCCAGCCATCCAGCGCCAGCATCAGGGCGCGCAACGAAAGATAGTAATTGGTGGTCGAGACGCAGGCGGTGAACGGGGCGCGGGTGCGCGAACGGCCGACATAATGCTGGGCGCCCATCAGGCCGTACACGCGCACGTTGGGTGCCGGCGCGACGTCGCCCACGCCATCCGGCGCTGTGGTCAGCAGCGATGCGCCGCGGTTCCAGAATTCGGCCGAGGTGTTCGCGATCAGGAGCTTCGGCGCCCGGCCATACTTGTCCTTGGCGTGGTCCAGTGTAGAAGCCACGCGGCCGGTCACCGGGTCGCGCGTCGGCATGCTGGTGAACGGGAAAGCGTCGGTCGGGTAATCATGCTCTTCCAGCATCGACGGATGGCGCGTGACCTGGACGAAGCGGCTGTTGAAGCCGCCCGAGCCACCGGCGCCTGGCACTTCCAGCAAGGCGCCGTCGAACACCATGCGGCCCTGTTCGTCGAGGTTCAGGCCATCGTGCAGCATGCGGCCGATCAGGCGCGCCGACTGGCTGTAGCCGAACATCAGCATCGTCTTCGGCAGCGAAGCGCCTTCCACCTGGTTATCGCGGAAATGCGCCAGCAAGTCGCGGATGCCGGCCAGCCCTGCACCGGTCACTTTCGGATCTTTTGCCTCATAGCGTACTTCGTAAATCATGCCGGGCTGGAAGCCACCTTGCAGCTTGATGCGTCCCGGGCCGCCCGGCTGCTCCGGCGCCACGAATTCCCAGCGGCTGCGGTCGACCGGGCGGCGAATGTCGCCCTGGTGCGTGCGCTCGGTCAGCACGGCTTCGGGATCGTTCTGCGTGGCAGGCTCGTAGCCAATGCCGCGCAAGCCGGCGTAGCTTGCCACCTCTGTGGGGGCGTCGACGATAAATTCGTTCGAGCTCAGGCCGCGCGGGCCTTTCACCACGGGCGCCTTGAATATGAGGGGCTTTACTCCGGCGGGCGATGGCGCAACATCCCAGGTCCAGGCCGAGAACAGCATGCTGAAGCCATGCCGCATCATGAAGCCGTCGCCGGCATCTTCCGCCGTCGTGGGGTCGTTGTTTTTCGGCGCCTTGCCATTGAGCTGGCCCAAGACGACGATGTTGCCGCGGTTGTTGACGTCATACACCAGCGTGCCGGTCTTGCCGCTCACCGGGCGCAGCAGCACGAACTCACTGGAAAAGCGCACCATGCCGCGCTTGTCGCGTGGGGCGCGCTTCAGGTCGACGATAGGCAGATTGGCGGTGGCCTTGGGATTGAGCGAGAAGTAAGCGATGCCGCGCAGCTTTTCATACTCGCCGGCCTCGCCGAACTTGACGCCCGGTGCGAACGGCACGCGCTCGGTGATCTCGATGCGCTCGACAGCAGCCTGCGATGCGCCGGCTGCAAGCATGGTGGCAGCGATCGCCGCCCAGCGGGATTTCATCATGGTGTCGAATAAAGTAAAACGGGACCGCGCGGGTCCCGTTGGTTTATTCCGCTGCGGCGGTTTTCTTGGCGGCTGCCTTTTTAGCTGCCGGCTTTTTGGCTGCAGCTTTTTTGGCTGGAGCCTTTTTCGCCGCTGCTTTCTTGGCGGCTGGCTTGGCGGCCGGTGCTGCCTCGGCCGCGCCCTCTGCGCCGTCAGCCTTCGCTGCCGTCTTCTTGGCCGCAGCACCCGGCTTGGCCTTGCGCTCCTCGAACTCGAAGCTGATCTTGCCATCCTTGCCGCGTACCAGGAAGGCCTTGAATGGCCGGCGGGTACGCTGCGAGATAAAGCCCGGCAGCAGGTCGGTCTTGCCTTCGTTGAGCAGCTTGGCCATCTGCTCCGGCAGGATCTCCTGTTGCAGGATGATGCGGCTGGAACGGAAGTCGCAAGTCTTTGGCTTGGCTACCTGGTTCTCGCAGGTATAGGCCAGGCCCATCTCGTACACGCCGCCGGCGCATTTCGGGCAAGGGCCGAGCGGCGTCTGGCCGGTGAAGTCGACGCCTTCGCCGTCTTCGCCTTCCTCGTCGTTCTGGCCGAAGTCGAACTCCAGCTTGAAGTTCTTGATTTCTTCATCCTTCACGATGCGCAGGATTGCCGCGAACGGACGGCCCATCTTGGAGCGGAAGCCCTGCAGCGGGCCGATGGTTCGGTCGCGCAGCAGCTGTTCCACTTCCTCGATTTCGAACTGGCGGCCGCCAGGCACCTTGGTCATCGAGAATTCGCACTTGGTGCAGGCGAAACGGCGATAGTTTTCCTTGACCACGCCGCCGCAGTTCGGGCACGGCGTCTTCAACGTTGCGTAATCGCCCGGAATGGTGTCGTTGTCGTATTCCTTGGCGCGCTTGACGATGATCTGGGTCATCTGGGCGATTTCGCGCATGAATTCTTCACGCGAGATCTTGCCCTTCTCCATCTGCGACAGCTTGTATTCCCATTCGCCGGTCAGTTCCGGCGCGGTCAGTTCGCTCACGCCCAGGCCGCGCAGCAGCGTCATGAGCTGGAACGCCTTGGCGGTCGGCATCAGTTCGCGGCCTTCGCGCAGCAGGTATTTCTCGCCCAGCAGGCCTTCGATGATGGCCGCGCGCGTTGCTGGCGTGCCCAGGCCCTTGCCGGCCATGGCATCGCGCAGTTCGTCCGAGTCGACCAGCTTGCCCGCGCCTTCCATTGCCGACAACAGCGTCGCTTCGGTATAGCGTGCGGGCGGCTTGGTCACCAGGCCGTTCGGCGTGACTTTTTCGGTCAGGACTTTCTCGCCCTTGGCCACAGGCACCAGGTTGCCGCCGCCGCCTTCCTTGTCGTCGTCGCCGGCTGCGTCCTTGCCGTAGATCGCCATCCAGCCCGGATTGGTCATCACCTTGCCTTCGGTCTTGAACTGGTGGCCAGCCACTTCGGTGAAGCGGGTGGTGACCAGGAATTCCGCGGCCGGGAAGAACACCGCCATGAAGCGGCGGGTGACCAGGTCGTACAGTTTCTGTTCCGGCTCCGACAGGCCCTTGGGCTGGATGCCGGTCGGGATGATCGCGAAGTGGTCGCTGATCTTGGTGTTGTCGAAGATGCGCTTGTTCGGCTTGACCCAGCCCTTGTCCAGGATCTGCTTGGCGAACTGGTTGTAGTTGTGGTTGTCCTTCAGGACTTCCAGCGTGTCCTTGACGGTCGGCAGGTAATCTTCCGGCAGGTGGCGCGAATCGGTACGCGGNTAGGTCAGCACCTTGTGCTTCTCGTACANNGCCTGCGCCAGGCCCAGGGTGTTCTTGGCCGAGAAACCGAAACGCGAGTTGGCTTCGCGCTGCAGCGAAGTCAGGTCGAACAGGCCGGGCGACATCGAGGTGGTCGGCTTGGACTCCTCGGTGACGTTGCCTTGCTTGCCCTTGCAAGCCAGCGCGATCGAATCGGCGGCTGCCTTGCTCCACAGGCGTTCGGCCTTCTTTTCCGGATCGTTCTCGTCCTTCTTGAAGCTGGTGTCNAGCCAGCGGCCTTCATAGATGCCGGCGGCGCACACGAACTCGGCGCGCACTTCCCAGTAATCGCGGGAGACGAAATTCTTGATCTTCTCTTCNCGCTCGACCACGATCGACAGGGTCGGCGTCTGCACGCGGCCNACGGTNGTCAGGTAGAAGCCGCCCTCTTTCGAGTTGAAGGCGGTCATGGCGCGNGTGCCGTTGATGCCGATCAGCCAGTCCGCTTCCGAGCGGCAGCGCGCGGCATCGGCCAGCGGCAGCATTTCGTCGTCGCTGCGCAGGTGGGTGAAGCCGTCGCGGATCGCGGTCGGCGTCATCGACTGCAGCCACAGGCGCTTGACCGGCTGCTTGGCTTTCGCATTCTGCGCGATCAGGCGGAAGATCAGTTCACCTTCGCGGCCCGCGTCGCATGCGTTAATCAGGGTGGTGACGTCCTTGCGCTTGATCAGCTTGTTCAGCACCTTGAGCCGCGATTCGGTCTTGGCGATCGGGTTCAGCGCAAAGTACGGCGGGATCATCGGCAAATGGGTGAAGGTCCATTTGCCGCGCTTGACGTCGTGCTCTTCTGGCACGGCGATTTCCAGCAGGTGACCCACTGCGGAAGACAGCACGTAGTCGTCGGATTCGAAATACTCATCGTGCTTGCTGAAGCCGCCAAGGGCTTTCGCGATGTCGTTCGCGACAGAAGGTTTCTCAGCGATGATGAGGGCTTTACTCATATTTATAGTTCTCGTCGGTGTATGCGGCAGCGCGCATAATACAACATTCGCAAGTAAGCGCTGGCTTGCGGCTTCATATGAAAGCCACAATGCTGCAAATATTATTACGGAAACGGCCGGCGTTGGGCAACGCCGGCAAGAGTGTGCTTAGTGCAACAGGCGCGGCGCCTGCTCTTCTTCGGCGCCAAACAGGTCGTCGAACATCAGGGCGTCCGGCTCCTTGCCCTGGCTCCACAGCAGCATCAGCACGATAATCTTCAGCTTGCCCAGCGACACCGGGGCNTCGTCCANCGCCAGGGCGCGTTCGATGACGATTTCGCGTTGCAGCGGGGACAGCAGGCCGGCGCTCTCCAGGAACTGGATAAAGCCGACGGCGGGCGTACCCAGTACGTCGAGCTCCTGGCGCACGTAGAAGCGCGTGCCAGAAGATGCGGCCGTCAGCGACTGCTCGACGCCAGCCATGGCGGCGAGGTCATTCAGCCAGACCAGCGCCTCGGAAATCTCTACATCGTCGAAACCGACTGCGGAGAGTTTCTTTGCCAATGCTGCGGGTTCAGGGCA
>Ga0055526_1001817_pt1 | contig 14767 bp, 8 predicted proteins | sample AraplaCol_mMF_r2_FD_55013 | JGI IMG/M metagenome (GOLD analysis project Ga0055526, IMG submission 55013) | Arabidopsis root microbial communities from North Carolina, USA - plate scrape MF_Col_mMF_r2 | ecosystem: Host-associated > Plants > Roots > Endosphere | place: USA: North Carolina... | reverse complement strand
TAGTTGAACGACGAGCGCGGGAATTGTCGACATCTTCGCGGCAGGACGGCGCTCTTGGTCGTCATGCATTCGTACGTCCCGATTGGTACTAAGGAGCAGGCTTGGAATTCACTCGTCAGTCGGATAACGACCCTGCGTGAGATTGAACACCGCCGTGAGGTTGACGATGATGCTGGAGGTGCACTCCTCCTTGTTGATGACGCGGGCGTCGAGAACCTTGCTGGCGCTGCGGAGGCGTGATGCGGCTCCCTGCGGAAGGGACAGATGGCGATCTTCAACCCGACGGGCGACGTAACCGGCAAAGCCCGCATCATCGAACGAACCTTTGACGGTGACCCGAACCCCTCGACACTCTCGGTGCAAAAGATCCTCTTGGTTCCATGTTGGATGCGATGGGGACGGCGTTGTTTCGCGTTCGCAGGCGCTACCGCGCAATTGACATACCGCGCGGTCACCTCGCCTTGGCATTCCACCTGTTCATTTGAACACGGCTTACTGATCGCAGCGTGGATATCTGCCCATCCCCAAATGGGGCGGCAACTCTTCCTCCAACTCGTCAACGCGCTGCGAACTCAGGCCATGACCCGCACATCCTCATCACCCGTCAAAGCCCCGCTCCAACCTCGCTGCATGCTGCCCTAAAATTCAAGGCACTTGGAGTGGCAAATCGAGCAATTCGATCGCCACACAGTCGTCGATGATGGAAGGCGGTACCTGAAAGGCTGACAGAATTTGGCGCACGACCTTTTCAGGATGATCGTGCTCCTGCTCTTGCCGGAGAAGCGTTGTCATCGACGCGAGAACGGTGCCAATCATCATATCTCGCCCGATCGTGACGCTTTGCAATTTGAATTCGCCCGACTCGATGCCCTCCTGAACGGACGCCGTTGCGTATTGGAACGTATCCGAACCGAAAATGGGCCCGACACTGGAAAGGTTGATCATCGCCCAACCCCAAGAAGGATCTTGGCGAGCGCGATGCAGGTAATAACGGATGGCCAGCGCAACCCGCATCGCGCAGATAGGAAGTGTTCGCATGAGCTCTTGCACTGCAACGTTGAACTCATGGCTCATTTCATAGGTGAGCACCTCGAACAGCTCGTCAATGTCAGAGAAATAGTTGTAAAAGGTCCCCCGTGAGATGAGGGCGATCCCACACACTTCTTCGATACGCGTTGACCTCCCGTTTGGACGGCCAAGCAGATGAAACGCCGCTGAAAGGATAGTCGCCCGGGTACGCGCACGCTTCTCCACGCCGATCTGCGCACGCCGTTCCGGGCTTATTTTCGTCGCCATGCCTGCTCGATTCCTCATTCAATCGCAGCGTATATAGGCCGGTCATGTCACGAAACCATTTTCAGAACAATGCATGGGATTTTTGGAAATCTTACCGATCAGCTCCGTTCGAAGCATGAGAAAATACTGTTTTGATGCAAGTAGTTCTGCCGACATCGGGACGTAAACTGCCTGCGATGAAGATGTGCGACATCGTGCCATGAACCTGCTTTCGACGGCCGCAACAGTTGCCGCCTTCGGAAGGATTGATCATGACGTCTTACGTTTCAAGCGCCAAAGCCTGGATTTCGCGGATGACCCTTTCTACGGAAAGACCACAGTCTTCAGGCCATTGAGCATGACACGGGTTTCAAGATGCAATTTGACGGCCTTGGCGAGCACCCGGCTTTCAATATCGCGGCCGGTCGCGACAAGATCCTCCGGCCCCATCGCGTGATGCACACGCTCGACTTGCTGCTCGATGATCGGTCCTTCGTCCAGATCAGGAGTGACATAATGCGCCGTGGCTCCGATCTGTTTGACACCCCTTTCAAAGGCCTGATGATAGGGCTTGGCTCCCTTGAAGCTTGGCAGGAAAGAGTGATGAATATTGATAATCCTTCCGAACAGGCGGCTCGAAAGCTCCGTCGACAGAACCTGCATATAGCGCGCCAGGACGATCAGATCCGATTGCGCATCGCTCATCAGCGTCAGGAGCTTTTCCTCTTGTTGAGCCTTCGTATCGCTGTTTACCGGCAGGTAATGGAAAGGTGCGCCCTCACGCTCCGCTGTCGGGCGGCAGTCCTCATGATTTGAAACGATTGCCGCAACCTCCGCGTTCAACCAGCCAACCCGGATTTGGTAGAGCAGATGTAAGAGCGCGTGATCGAATTTCGAAACCATGATGATGATCCGCGGCTTCCGTCCGACGTCGATCAACTCGAGCTTCATGGAAAACCGTTCAATCGGAGATTTCAGTGCACGACGAACCATGGCCTCCGTGACCGCTGTCGGGACAGAAAACGCGATGCGCATGAAAAAGGTGTTGGAGACACGATCCCAGAATTGATTGGAATCGGAAATGTTGGCGCCGAGCGCTGCAAGTTCAGAGGTCACCGCGGCGACGATTCCAGGCTTGTCTTGACATGACAAAGTCAAGACGAAGTTCTGCTGCACGGAGATTGTTTTCATTGCATAAAGCCTACTTCGATATGTGACTTGCCAGAAAGTCTCGGATCCATTCGGCCGTTTTTCCAACACCGCCGAATGGATAGAAATGCAAACAAACTGATCCGTGCTTGCTTGGATCGAGCCTTCTTATGAACTCCGCCACAAGCGCATCCGGGCCGGCGGTATTCAGAAGTTTCCGGATCGAGAGCCCGTATTTCGCCATGACTTTCGTGGACGCGCCGACGCCGCAGATCGTGGCGAAGCGTAACAGGGTTTTCACACTGGCAGGCCCTGGGACACCAATGCGTATGGGTGCTGTTATGCCCGCCTGGCGAAGGCGCCCGATCCATTCGATGACCGGTTCGGCCTCGAAGGAAAACTGCGTCGTGATGTCATATTCCAGCCCAGCGGCGGTCAGGAGGGCATGTTTTTCCTGCAGCACCTCGAAAAGCACCCCGTCACGGATCTTTGGATGCCCTTCCGGATATCCGGCTATGCCGACCTTCCTGATTCCATGCTTGGACAACAGTCCCGAACGAATGATGGCCAAAGAATCCTCATATGGCCCGACAGGCACGTCAGGATCGCCGGCCACGATAAATAGACGATCGACGTTCGCCACGCTCACAAACAACGCCAAGAGACGATCCAGTTCTGCAGCCGAGCCCAAACGTCTGGCGGAAATATGTGGCACCGGATGAAAGCCGAGCTCTTTCACCGTTGCCGCGGCTGCAAGGCGCGCGTCATGATTTTCATTGGGAATGAAGGCAATTGAAACGCATGTGGCCGGTGCAAGCAGTTTGCTCACATCTTGGAGGCCGGCAGTGTCTTTTCCTGTGATTTCGAATGAGTATCCGTCAATCAATGCTGCGCGTGGCGACATCACCGGTCGCACGGCAAGGGCGTCTTCCGCCATATCGATATTATGCATCATGCNATGGCCCCTATAGACGTCTTCGGANATTGTCGACGATCCCCAGCTGGATCGCACAAGGGATGCGTACGGCAGACTGCCGCGGTCCCGCTGAGGGCCACTGGGCAGTGCTGCCGTTCACCATGAAGCTTGCTTTGAGCGCCAAGCGGCTTGAGGTTACTGCTGGCCGGTCTTGATGACTTTTTCGAAGTAGGGAGCCGGAGCTACCTTGGCGCGAATTTCGCGGAGCTGGTGCGTGCCGACCGGAAGGCGCTGGGAATTTGGCTCACCCCAAAGCACTGTGACTTCCGTACCGGGTTCGGCGTGCTCAATATCAACGAGCGAGAGCGAGATGACCCGATTGGCATTGGCGGAATAGGCAAGCCATTGCGATATGCCGACGCGTTTGCCACCTTTCATGATCGCGTCCGACTGGAACGTCGCATACATCGGATTTGGCAGCTTCATGAACATGCCGCCNTTGTCCGGATCGATCAGCGACGAGTTCATGCATGCCATGACGTCGTCNTTGTTCCATTCGAGCGTCACTTTCTTTCGCTTCGGATTGGCGACCCTTTCACGCAGGGCTTCCTTNCCAATGAAATCGTGATTGAAGTCGATCAGCGANTTGTAACCGACTTCAACNGGATCGACGTAGTAGTCCTCAATCTTGTCGGACAGGAAGCTGCCGCCGAGCGAGGCGACCGACTCCAGGAAGTACTGGTTCAGCCATTCGCGGTAGGGCTTCATTTCGGCGCTGTGATAGATNGCCGGAAGCGGCATTGGCATCCAGCCGGATTCCTGCGCGGTGGTCGAATAGGCCATCGCTCCAATNTTGCGCATGCCATATTTTTGCCCGACCTCGGCAAAGGCGGCGCGAATCTCGTGCTGAATGTCCCAAGGCCCGTAGATTTCGTAGCCAGGCTCGCCTGCCATGCCATGGCGAAGGGCACGAACCGCGTGACCAGCAATCTGGAATTCACCGATATTGAAGAACTTGATGTCCGGCAACGTCCCGTCCGAAACCTCACGCACCAAGGGAAGCGCGTTGGGGCCCTGGATCTGGATACGGAAGACATCGCGCGTTCCCGAACGGATCGAGAAGTTGTCGTCCCGCACCGCGGTCACATTCATGCCGCTGATTTCGGCGTTGTACTGCACCCAGTCACTGGCAAAAGGGGCGCCGACGATGCGCAGAAATTCCTCTTCCTCGCGGAAGACAATGGCATCGCCGATCATATAACCGTCGTGGCCGGCCAGCACCAGTTGTTTGCCGCGCAAAACCGGGAAGGAATCGAACTTGTTGGTCGCCAGCGTGGAAAGAAACTTTACGGCGTCCGGACCGCGAAGATGCAGTTCCGTCATGTGGTAGGAAAGCTCAAGCAGCGCAACGCTATCCTTCCAGGATCTCACCTCATCGCGCCAATTGGTGAACTCCGGTGGAATAACCGGGAATGTGTAAGGCCCGATGTTGGACCCACGAAGCAATTTTACCGGACCTCCGGCGTCATTGACAATGGACTCCAGGTTCTTGAGTCCCACGCTTGGTGCGATATTCATGTTCAGCTCCTCCCTGATACTGAAAATAAACTGCTAATATTTCGGCAAGCTTTAAACACGCAGCAACGATTTCGCTTCAAAACCCCACTATTGTTGCAGCCCAGCCCTTGGCGCCGGGCGATCGCTTTGCGACGCGGCTCCAAGCTCCCAGGACGACATCGCTCTTTCTTCAACGCCAAGTGGAATCTAGCTAACGGCCATGATCCGCTTTCAACTCTATACATTCATAAATTACACATACTGTCAATTTGATATTTTGTTCAATTTGAAAAATCTGCAGCGACCCTTTGAAGGGATTTGAACCCTATGTGGAATAACAATGATTTAGGGAACGACAGAACTATCTGCCTAAAAGCTCGCTCGGGATCTCGTTCGGGGCGAACTGAGCTGTGGCGCCCTACGGTTCGCGTATTGCGTTGTCGAGGCCACGCAGCAGCGGATACAGGAAATAGGAGATCACCGTGCGGTTGCCGACCTTGATTTCCGTGGTCACAGTCATGCCGGGAAGCAGCCGCACCGGCACATCTGTGGCATTCAACCGGGTATCGGCAAGCAGGATGCGCGCCTTGAAGAAGGGGGCGGACGGCTGGCTCGGGGTGGCGGTCTGTTCCGGTTGGCCGGTGAGGAAAGTGTCCTCGCTGATCGTTCGCACTTCGCCTGTTGCCGTGCCGTATTTCTGGAAGGGATAGGCGTCGAGCTTGACGCGGGCTTCCTTGCCGACGACCACGCGGCCGATGTCGCGGGTGTTGATCGAGACTTCTGCTTCGAGCGGCACGTTGATCGGCACCAGCGTCACCACCGGCTCGGCCTCGCGCACGACGGAACCGACCGAGCGCTGGGCAAGATCGAGCACGACGGCATCGGCGGGTGCAGTCAGCGCCACCATGTTACGGCGCAGCTCCATCTTCTTCAGCTCTTCGCCGGTCATGTCACGCTGGCCGCGCAGGTCCACCAGCTGCTCCATCGCGGCGCGGCGGAAATCCTCGATGAAGGCCTGGCGGTCGGCGCTCAGTTTCGCGTAGGCGTGGACCGCCTCCTCGGCCTTGCCGCGCACCGCGGTGATATCGGCCTCCACATCGAGGCGAGCGTCGCGCGAGCCGAGCATGGTGAGCAGCGAACCGCTTTCCTTATCATAGAGCTTCTTTCGCGTGGCCTCGATCTGCGAGAGGTTGTCGCGCCGGTCGTTGAGCACGGCCTCCTGATTGCGGTTTGCCGCAAGTGCGGACGATTGGCCGGCGATCTGCTGTTCGAAATTCTGCAGCTGCGCCGTGTAGAAGGCCCGCCGCTGGGCGAAGAGCTGCAGCTGCAGCTGCTCATCCTGCGTGTTGCCGGCGATCTTCGAATAGTCCTCGCCGGTAAGCTCGGCCTCCAGGCGCTTCACCTGGGCGTCGAGAGCGGAAAACTTCGCCCTCAGTTGGCCAACATCGGCCTGGCTGAAGGTGGCGTCGAGCGTCGCCAGCGTTTGGCCGGCATGCACCACCTCGCCGACCTTGACGTCGATCGTGCGGATGATCGAGGTTTCGAGCGGCTGGACGACGATAGTGGGCTGTGTGGTGACGAGCTTGCCGGGCGCAATCACCACCTCGTCGATGGAGGAGACCGAGGCCCAGGTGATCGCTGCGGCAAGNAGTGCTGTCACGCAATACAGCGTCATGCGGGCAACGCGCGGCGGCGCGCGTTCTTCGAGNTCGACGGCATCGGACTGGAACTCGGCAATTGCCGGTGGCAGCGGNGGGCGGGCGATGAGTTCCCTGCCCTTCTCCGGCTCCTTGTCTGATGGCCCCTTGCCCGAAGGGACCGGCAGGTTNTCGCTGGGTTTTCTGCTGTGNGCGTTCATGCGACCTGCCTCATCTGCTGGGCCCACAGGTGGCGATAGGTCATGCAGCGCGATACAAGCTGATCGTGCCGGCCGATATCGGCGACCTTGCCACGCTCGATGACGAGAATGGCATCGGCATCGACGAGCGTCGAAAGCCGGTGCGAGACGATGATGACNGTGCGGCCGGCGGCGATGCGGCTCAGATTCTCGCGGATGATCGCCTCGCTGTCGGGGTCGAGGGCGCTCGTCGCCTCGTCGAAGATCAACAGCTTCGGATCGGTGATCAGCGCCCGGGCAATGGCAAGCCGCTGCTTCTGGCCGCCTGACAGATTGGAGGCGTTTTCCTCCAGCATCGTGTCAAAGCCGCGCGGCAGGCGCTCGATGAACTCCTCGGCGCCGGCGATACGGGCAACTTCCATGATCTCCTCGATGCTGGCATCGGGCTTGGCGGCGGCAATATTCTCGCGCACCGAGCCGCGGAACAGGAAACTATCCTGCAGCACGACGCCGATGCTCGTTCTCAGATGCACGAGGTCGATCTCGCGGCTGTCATAGCCATCCATGCGCACGAGGCCTTCCTGGCTCTGATAGAGCCCCTGGATCAGCCTTGTGATCGTCGTCTTGCCCGAGCCGCTTTTGCCGACCACCCCGAACAAGCAGCCCGCCGGAATGGCGAAGGAGACATTGTCGAGCGCCGGCGCGCTATCCGGGCCGTAGCGGAAGGTGACCCTGTCGAATTCGATGCGGCCCTGTAGATTCGGCCGAACACCTCGCCCGCGGCCCGCCTGCTCCGGCCGCTGGTTCATGATCTCGCCGAGCATGCGCACGGAGAGCGCGACTTCCTGATATTCGTGCACCATGGTGACGATCTGCACCAGTGGTCCCGAGACCCGGCCGGCGAGCATATTGAAGGCGACCAGCGCGCCGATCGTCATCGCGCCACTGAAGACATCGAGCGCGCCGAGGCCGATGATCGCGACGCTCATCAGCTTCTCCAGCAGTCCGGTCATCGCCTGGGCGATGGTCGAGATCTTGTCGACCCGGAAACGCACGGAGATCGACTGGGCCGAATAATCGTCCCACACCTTGCGCTGGCGCGGTTCCAGCGCCAGGGATTTGACGGTGCGCATGCCGTGCACGGTCTCCACCAGCAATGCCTGGCGGTCGCCTTCGGCTTGATAGAGCGCCTGCAACCGGCGCTGGAACGGCCCGACGAGCATCATCACCACCAGCCCGACGAGGGCTGCGAAACCGAGCACGACGAGCGTCAGCTTGACGCTGTAGAGAAGCAGGATCGGCACGAAGACCAGAAGCGAAACGCCGTCCAGGAGTGTGAGAAACAGCCGGCCGGTCAGGAATTCGCGAATGCGCCCCGTCTGCTGCATATGCTTGACGAGAACGCCGGCGGAGGCCTGNTCGAAGAGCGCGATCGGCAGGTTGAGCAGATGGCCGAAGGTGCGGGTCGCGACGCGGATGTCGATCCTGTTCGTCGCATANAGCAACAAATAGCGNCGCAGNAAAGTGAAGGTCGCGTCGAAGACGAGCGCGATCGCNATGCCCGCCGTGAGAACCGTCAGCGTCGCATAGCTCTGATGCACCAGCACCTTGTCGATGACGAGCTGAAAGAAGATCGGCGTCGTCAGCCCCAGCCCGTAGAGCACGAAGGCGGCGAGCGCGACATCGCGGAAGAAGCTGCGCTGCTTGATGATCTCGGGGACGAACCAGCGGAAGCCGAAGGGCCGGTCCTCATCGGACATGCGATAGTTGCGCTTCAGCAGGATCACCGATCCGAGCCAGGCCTTGGCGAACTGCTCTTCGCTGAGCATCATCACTTCGGCGCGTGATGCCAGCGGGTCGAGAACACGGATTCTCTCGTCCTCCCCGCTCCCGACAGCGCCGGCGATGACCACCCAGTTGCCGTTCGTCAGCTCAGCGAGCACCGGGAACGCCTCGCCAAGTTGGAACAGGGATCGCCAGTCGAGCGTCAGATGCTTTGCCCTGAGGCCGGCATCCTTGGCCATGCGCAGCAGCTGCCGCAGGGCAACAGGATCGTTGCCGACGGCATAATCGTGCTGCAACCGTTCAGGAGCAAGGTCGACGCCGTGATGACGCGCGACCAGCGCAAGACAATGCAGGTTGGTATGCAGAAAACCAGTCATGGCCCACCTGAAACAATACGAGACCGAGGCAATATTTGTTTTATCAGTTGAAGTTCGGCGAAGCGTTCGAAGCGCCGGCCTGCACCGACTGGATATCGGCAGCCGCCGCCGACATATCGCCGATGCGACGGACCGCACCAGCTTCGACCAACCCGCCAAGCGCCTTCTGCATGAGATCGACCGCATTGGCGAAGGCATCGACCGGCATGATGATGCGCTGGCGGAAAACCGGCTTCGGATTGTTGTTGGCGTCACGCTCGGTGGCCGAGAGCGACATCAGGTCGATCCGCACGATCGTTCCGGTGATGGTGATTTCGCCGATGCCATCTGCATAAAGTTCGTTGCTCATTGTTCTCTCCTCCGGTTGATAATCAAAACGTCTTCCTCTTTGGGCGGCTTACGTCCATTGGGATGCTCTAACTATTTGAATGGGCGTGCTGCCAGGCCGGAAACGGGTCCCGTAGCCGGGCGGCGGTCTGCGGATCGAAGCCTGTCTCCTCACCGGTCAGGCAGTCGTCGAGCGCGGTGCGGATTGCGTCTTCGTCGAAGCCGGCGCCGATGAAAACCAGTTCCTGGCGGCGGTCGCCCCAGATCGCGTCCCAATGCCGGTCGATGAGTTGGCGGAACTGCTGAAAGCGCGGCCATTGCGCCTTCGGCACGGAGGCCCACCAGAAACCCTTGGTGTCGATGCGGCACTGCGTGCCGGCAATCGACAGCAGGCCGATCTCGTCGGGCCTTGTCGCCAGCCAGAAATGGCCCTTCGCCCGGATGAGGCCCGGCCATTTTCTGTCGAGGAAATCGCTCAGCCTGGAGGGATCGAACGGCCGGCGGCTGCGATAGACGAAGCTCGAAATGCCGTATTCCTCGGTCTCCGGCACATGCTCGCCCCAACCGAAGAGTTCCTTGTGCCAGAGCGGATGGCGGGCAGCTCTCGCTTCGCTGAAGAGGCCGGTATTCAAGATGGCGTCGAGCTTCAGCCGGCCGAAGCCGGTCTCGATGACGCGGGCATCGGGGTTGAGTGCGGCAACGATGCGGCGAACCTCGGCAAGCGCTGCAGGCGGCACATCCTGCGCCTTGTTGATGACCACGACATCGGCGAATTCGATCTGCTCGACGAGCAGTTCCACCAGCTTGCGCTCGTCGTCNCCGTCCCGGCTCTCGCCGCGATCGCTCAGGAACTCCGCGCTCGCATAATCGACCAGAAGATTGACCGCATCGACGACGGAAACCATCGTGTCGAGCCGCGCGACGTCGCAGAGGGCTGCCCCGCTCTCGTCGCGGAAGGAGAAGGTGGCTGCGACCGGCAGCGGCTCGGCAATGCCCGTGCCCTCGATCAGCAGATAATCGAAGCGGCCGGCGGCGGCCAGCCGGCGCACTTCGCTTAAGAGATCGTCGCGCAATGTGCAGCAGATGCAGCCATTGGTGAGCTCCACCAGCGTCTCGTCCGTCCGCGACAGGTTCGCTCCCCCGTCGCGCACGAGATCGGCGTCGATATTCACCTCGCTCATGTCGTTGACGATGACGGCGACCCGACGCCCCTCGCGATTGCGCAGGACATGGTTGAGGATCGTCGTCTTGCCGGCGCCGAGAAAGCCGGCAAGGACCGTGACCGGAAGTCTGTTGTCTGCACTCGTCATCGATACTCCCCGCTCGCTTCTTCTACGCCGCGAGCTGCGGTCTGAACGCTACGTCCACATAGTAGTTTGTGCTGTTATAGCTGGCACTTGGGAACAAGCCGCTCGCCCCATAGGCATAGACGCCGTTGTTGCCGCTGAGCGCCCTCAAATCGCCGTTCGTCACATCGGCGCTGAAGTAATTGCCGGTCGCCGAATAATTGCCGTTGGTGCTATAGGAAACGACATAGGTCGTATCCGCGGCGACCTCGACCTGCTGGGTGAGCGTGGCGGTCTGCCAGCCGCTTGCCGTTTCGTTGCCGAAGCTGACGCTGCCGAGCAATGTGCCCGAGGCGGTCCAGAGATAGCCGTTGTGCGGGCCTGTATTGTCTGCCCCCTTGTAGAAGCGGATGCCGGTAACCCAGCCCGCCGTATCCGCCTGGAATTTCATGCCGAGATTAACCGGCTGGTTGTCGTTGACGGAGACGATCGAAGGCGTCGCATCGGCGGCAAAGAGGTTCTGCTCCGGCCCTCCCGTCTGGCCGCCGTTGATGGTGAGCGCAACCTGCGCCGACGCCGTGCCGCCCTTGCCGTCTGCAATTGCGTAGCTGAAGCTTGCCGGTCCCGAATAGCCTGCCGTCGGCGTGAAAGTCACCGTCTTGGCCTGGGCGTCATAGGCGACCGAGCCGTTGACCGCGCCGCTGACGCCGGTGATGACAAGCGGATCACCATCGGCATCGGTGTCGTTTGCCAGGAGCACTGAGGCCTGGATGGTGATCGGCGTGCCGGTATTGGTCGACAAGCCGCTGTCATTGGCGGCGACCGGAATCGCATTCTGCGCGCCGCCCTGTTGATAGAGCACGTCGACCCAGTAATTGCTCGCATTGTAGGAAGCGGTCGGAAACAGGCTGCCCGAGCCATAGGCATAAAGGCCGTTGCCGCCACTCGCCGCACTCGACGGGGCCGTCAGCGCGCCGTTCGTATGGTCCGTCGTGAAGTAGTTCGCCGTTGCGGAATAGAAGCCGTTCGAATGGTAGCTCGCCACATAGGTGGCGCCGGCCGTAACATTGATCGGCTGGGTGAAGTAAACCGTCTGCCAGCCGCTCGCCGTCTCGCTGATGAAGGTGGCCTGGGCCAGAACCTGGCCGCTGGCCGTCCAGAGCGAGCCGACATGCGTGCCGGTATCCTGGGCGCTCCTGTAATAGGTGAGCCCGGTGATCTGGCCGCTGGCGGAAGCGATGAACTTGACGCCGAGTTCGACCGAGTTGGCGTCATTGGCGGCGGCAACACCCGACGTGTCGGCGCCGGTGAACAGGCTTGACGTCGTTCCTCCCCCGGGCGGCGTGCCGACAGTGAGGCTGACGGTGGCCGACGCTATGCCGCCATATCCATCCGCGATCGAATAGGAGAAGCTCGCCGCACCCGTATAACCCGCCGTCGGGGTGAAAATGACGGACTTGGTCTGGCTATTGAAGGTCACCGTTCCGTTGACCGCAGCATTGACGCCGGTGATGCTGAGCGGGTCGCCATCGCCATCGCTGTCGTTTGCAAGCAGGCTGGCTGCGGCAATCGACAGCGCCGTGTTGGAATAGGTCGTGTAGCCATTGTCATTGGCGGCGAACGGCACCGCATTGCTTGTCTGGTTGTAGACGACATCCACCCAGTAGTTCGACGACTGGTAACTGGAGCTTGGGAACCCCGTGCCATTTCCGAAGACGCCGTTACTGCCGGCGAGCGCCGTCAGCGCGCCGTTGGTATGGGCTGACGTGAAATAATCTGATGTCGCCACATAGGAGCCTGTCGTGTGGTAGGAGGCGACATAGGTCGTGCCAGCCGCGATATGCACCGGGTTGGTGAATGTCGCGGTCTGCCAGCCGCTCGCCGATCCGCTGTCGGCGAAGCTGACGGTCGCGACCAGCGTGCCGTCGGTCGTCCAGAGGGAGCCGGTATGGGCGCCGGTATCGCCGGCAGCCTTGTAGTAGCGGATGCCGGTAATCATGCCGCTGGACGAAGCGACGAACCTCATCCCAAGTTCGAGCGACTGACCTTCGTTGAAGCTTGCGCCCGTCGGCCCTTCGCTTGATTTAAACAGCGTTTCCCCGGCAGGGCCTTGGTTTACGGTGAGGCTGACGTTGCCCTGATCCGTGCCGCCGCGCCCGTCCGACAGCGTATAGGTGAAGCTTGCCGGCCCCGAATAATTGTTGCTCGGCGTGAAGATGACGGTGCCGTTCTGCTTATTGAGCGTCACCGTCCCGTTGACGGCATTGCCGACGGCCGAAATCGTCATCGCATCGCCATTGGGATCTGTGTCGTTTCCGATGAGCGAGGCGATCGAGACGACGAGGCTGTCGTTGCGGGTGATGGCCAGCCCCGCGTCGTCGGTCGCAACCGGCGCGCTGTTGGGGCCGGCATCGAAGACCACGTCGACCCAATAGTTGGTGCCGGTACCGGGGCTCTGGCCGGGGAATGTGCCGGCATTGTCGCCATAGGCATAGACGCCGCCGCCATCGACGGCCTTCAGCGCGCCGCTGGCATAGGGGCTGGCGAAATAATTCTCGGTGGCGGAGTAGAAGCCGTTGGTGTGATAGGAGGCCACATAGGTCGTGCCGGCGGCAATCTGGATCGGGCTGGAGAACATCACCGTCTGCCAGCCGGAAAGCGGTTCGCCCACCGACACGCCTGATGCCAGTAGCGTTCCGTTGGCGCTCCAGAGGCTGACGACATGGTCGCCGATGTTGTAGAAGCCCTTGTAGAAGCGGATGCCTTCCACGTAGCCTGCCGTCGTCGCCTGGAAGCGCAGGCCGAGCTCGACGGAATCGCGATCGATCGCCATTTCGACCGCGGGCTTTTCCGCAAGCGTCCATAGGCCCTGCGTGCCCGGCAGCGTGACGGTGACCTGCTTGCCGGCAGACGGCGCCTCCATATTGACGCTGTCGTCGACGGCGCGCGACATGATCGTATAGGTGCCGCTCGCCTGGACGACCCAGTTATAGCTCCAGCTCTCGCGGCCTGACGCCTTGAACCAGTGCTGGCCGCCATCGGTGGAGACTTCGACGCCGGCGATGATGCCGCCGCCGAAATCCTGCGCCGTCCCTGTGATCGTCACGCGCTGCCCTTCGACGAAACTTGCGCCTATGATCGGCGAGCTGATCGACGAGGTCGGCTTCAGCGTGTCGGTCGACTGTGTCGCAAGGATCAGGCTCGCATCCAGCGTCGTCGGCTGAATACCCATGTCCGCGAACATGTTGACCATCGCCTGCTGCACGTTGCGATCGGTTGACGTGGCCGGGCCTTGGTGGTTGTCACTCAGCCCCCAGGACCAGAAGACGGTGCCGGCGCCGAAGACCAGCGCGCCGCTTTCTGCCCGGTACATGGTTAGGCTATGGGTCGCCACCGCATCGCCGACCGTGGTGCCGTAATCGCGCAGATAGGTGCTCACCGCGATGGAAGAGAGCGACAGGTTGATGAGGCCATCCGGACGGAAGCCGTTCTCGACATCGGAATCCCACTCATAGCCGAGCAGGTTCTGCACCAGATTGTAGGTTTCGCCTTCATTCAGCTGGGAGACATCGGTATTGCGCCAGAAGCGCAGGTTCGAATAGTCGTAGGGAATGGAGATCGTATCCTGGCGGTAGCTGTCCACCTGGAACATCGTGCCCGTCAGCGCATTCTCCGGCTGCTGCCCCGGATCGGCATAACGCGGATCGCGCCAGGTGCCGGTGCCGACATTGCTCGGATCCGTGCTCGTGCCCCAGGTTTCCTTGTAGCAGACCATGGTGCGGTAGGCCTGACCGCTGCCGTCGATGCTGCTTTCCCAGCGGACCTTCCAGTAGCACTCGTTGCCGCTCCAGAAGGCGAGGTTGACGCCGGCATCGCGCGCCGCCTCGACATTGGCGCGCTGTTCGGCAGACCAGTATTCGTCATGCCCGACGGAGAGATAGGCATCATGGTTGAGCAGCAGCGTGCCGTTGCGCGCCGCATCGACGCCGGAAATATAGGAAACGTCGTAGCCGTTCTGCTCCAGCCACGAGATGGCGGAGGATTCGACGCCGAAGATGTAGTCGTGCGAGCCGCCGATCGGGCTCGTATTGGTGATGATCGGCCGGTTATAGCTGACCGCCGAGGCCCGACCGATCGCCGTCAGCCCGCAGCTGCAGTTCGGCGGCAGGTAGCCGATCATGTCTGCCGGGTCGACGGGCACTTCGCCGTAGTAGAGGCTGGCGCCGCCCCAGGCATTATAGGCCTGCCATGTCGTGTC